>Ga0137410_10001877_pt1 | contig 14371 bp, 8 predicted proteins | sample CZODoug1_16funga_FD_108878 | JGI IMG/M metagenome (GOLD analysis project Ga0137410, IMG submission 108878) | Vadose zone soil fungal communities from Angelo Coast Range Reserve, California, USA - CZODoug1_16fungal (Illumina Assembly) | ecosystem: Environmental > Terrestrial > Soil > Vadose zone... | reverse complement strand
GCTCTTCGCGCGCTAACGCTGTCGGCGGCGGAGATCTTTGGCGTCGCGGACCGCCTGGGTTCCATCGAAAACGGGAAAATCGCGAATCTTATCGTCGCCGACGGCGAACTCTTCGAGGAAAAAACAAAGATCAAAATGGTTTTTGTCGATGGCCGCAAATTTGAAGTTCGCGAGCCGGAGAAGCCGAAGGATCCGCCGAAAGGCGACATCAGCGGTAAATGGAAACTTTCCTATACCACGCCCGATAGTGGTCCCGACGAATCCACCGCGGACCTGACGATGGATAAGGACGGATCGATCTCCGGCACCATTACCAGCAAGCGTGGCACTGCTTCAATTATCAGCGGCTATTTGAGCGGGGATAAGTTCAGCTTCACCATCAACATTCCGATCGAGGGATCTCCCGCGGACGTCATTTTCTCTGGGACGTTCGACGGAACTTCCGTGAAAGGCAACATCGCCGTACACGGTTTTTCGCTGGAGTTTACGGGCGTCAAACCCACGAGTGCGACCACTGCTGCAGCAGCCTTGCATGGAGGGGCCCAGTGAAGAGCTCATCTCGATTCTCTATCCACGCGAGGAATTTCCGAATCCTTAACCTCCTTTGTGTCCTTTATGTCGTTTTCTTTCCGATTTTGGCACGTGCGGCCACGCCGCCCGACGCGCCCGCGGTCATCGTGATTCAAAACGCCACGATTCTTACCGTTTCGCACGGAACGATTGAGCACGGCTCCATCCTTATTAAGGATGGCAAAATCGCCGAAGTCGGCCAGTCGGTTAAAGCACCGAAAGACGCACAGGTGATTGACGCCGCGGGGCAATTCGTCATTCCCGGCATTATCGATTGCCATTCGCACATCGCCGCCGAAAGCATCAACGAGGGCAGCGTTTCCGTATCCTCGATGGTGAACATGGCGGAAATCCTGAATCCTGAGGACATTGACATTTATCGCGATCTCGCGGGCGGAGTCACAGCCGCGAACATTCTTCACGGCTCCGCCAATGCCATCGGAGGACAGACGCTGGTGATCAAGCTTCGGTGGGGCCAGCCAGCGGCGAAGCTGCCGTTCGAGGGCGCGCTCCCCGGCATCAAGTTCGCTCTGGGCGAAAATCCCAAGCGTTCCAACTTCAGTATCCCCGGCCAGCCCAAGCGTTACCCAGCGACGCGCATGGGCGTCGAAGAAACTATTCGCGGCGCGTTTAGCGAGGCCCGCGACTACAAGAAAGCCTGGGACGACCACAACAAGCGCTCCGCCGCCGGTGAAAAAAATCTCATCCCGCCGCGCCGCGATCTGCGGCTCGAACCGCTCGTCGAAGTGCTGGAAGGCAAGCGTTACGTTCACTCGCATTGCTATCGGGAAGATGAAATCCTGATGCTCCTTCGCGTCGCGAAAGAGTTCGGTTTCAAAGTTCGCACGTTTCAGCATGTTCTCGAAGGCTACAAAGTAGCCGATGAACTGGCTGCGGCCGGAGTCGGCGCTTCCACTTTTTCCGACTGGTGGGCGTACAAAGTGGAAGCCTATGACGCCATTCCTTACAACGCCGCGCTGATGACCCGCCGCGGCGTGATCGTCTCCATCAATTCGGATGACGCGGAAGAGGCCACACACCTGAATCAGGAAGCAGCGAAGAGCATGAAGTACGGCGGACTTTCGCACGACGAGGCGCTGAAGATGGTCACGCTGAATCCGGCGATGCAGCTCGGCATCGACAAGCGCGCGGGCACAATTGACGTTGGCAAAGATGCCGACCTGGCGATTTACAATCGCGACCCGTTGAGCGGGTACGCTGTGGTGCAGAAGACGCTGATCGATGGCCGCGTGTATTTTGACCGTCAGCGTGATATCGCCGAGCGCGCCGATCGTGAAAAAGAGAAGAAAGCGCTCATCGACAAATTCAAGAAAGCCGCGGAGAAAAAGGCGGAAGAGAAGAAGCCCGACACCGCCGGGCCGAGCGGTCAAAAGCCCACGGAAAAGAAACCCGAAGAGAAAAAACCGGAAGTAAAGAAGCCAGAGGAGAAACCAAAACCGCCTCAATCCGATGGCACCGACTCCGCAACTATAGGTGTCATGCCCGGGGGTGCGCTGTGAAAAGCACAGGCCTCATTTTCCGCATCGCTCTCGTTGTCAGCGCGCTCTGCGCACTGTCGGCCATTGCATTCGGCCAAGCGCAGCCCTCAACGACATACGCGCTGACTCATGCAAAAATTTTTACGCTCGTGGGCAACACCATTGAAGACGGCACGGTCGTTCTTCACGATGGAAAGATTGCCGCGGTCGGCGCCACGGTGGAGGTTCCTGCGGGCGCGCAGGTGATCGACGCAAAGGGGCTGCAAGTCTACCCGGGAATCTTCGATTCGATTACTCAGATGGGGTTGCGGGAAATCGGCGCGGTTAGCGCTACCGTCGATTCAACGGAGACGGGAAATTACAATCCGGATGTCGTTGCGGCCACGGCAGTATCTGCCTCGAGCGAGCACATTCCGGTAACCCGCGCCGCGGGCATCACGGAAGTTCTCGCTGTGCCTGGCAGCGGCGGATTTGATTCCGGCGGCTCAAGCAACATGATCGGCGGCCAGGCCTCCGCGATCCACCTGGCCGGCTGGGCCATCGACGAAATGCTCATCAAGAAGAGCGCGGCGATGGCGCTCCACTGGCCGGAGATCGAGACGCAAACTTTCGACTTCGCCACCTTCTCGCGAAAAGAGAAACCGTACAGCGAGGCCAAGCAGGAATACGACAAACAGGTGAATGAACTCACCGACTGGCTGGAACGCGCGCGGCACTATGCCCAGGTTATGGAGAAGGGCTCGCCGGCGAAATACGATCGCGACCTGAAGCTCGAAGCTCTCGTGCCGGTCGTTCGCGGGGAACTGCCGGTGCTGGTTTTTGCCGATCGCTCGCGCGAGATTCGCAACGCCGTCGAGTTTTGCGACAAGCAAAAGTTGCGGATGATCCTTGCCGGCGGCGAGGAAGCTTACAAGGTCAAAGACCTCCTCCGTTCGAAAGGCATTCCCGTCATCCTCCGGCCGATGCTGACGCTCCCGCCCGATGAGGACGACCCCTACGACCGTTTGCTTTTGCAGCCCGCGGAGCTTGCCGCCGCCGGCGTGACGTTTGCCATCGCAAGCTTCGATAATTCCTTCGCGCGGCGGTTGGGACAAAACGCAGCCAACGCCGTCGCGCACGGCCTGCCATATGAGGAAGCGCTCAAGGCCGTGACGATTTATCCCGCGAGGATTTTCGGCCTGGATGATCAGATCGGGACCATCGAACAGGGCAAGCTTGCCAACCTCATCGTCACCAACGGCGACCCGCTCGAACTCACCACCGACGTCAAGTACCTCTTTATCCGGGGACAACTCACGTCGATGGACAACCGGCATCTGCGTCTTTACGAAAAATATTCGAAGAGGCCGAAACCGCAGTAATTCGAGGCGAATTGCAGTTGAAGTGGGTCCCGCGAGGCGGGGTCCGCCACTACAACTCAGGATCCTGCCTCGAGTAGCCATGCCCGGAGCTGGTCACCTCAACTTTCCGAGAAACTTTTTGAGCTGGATTGCGTTCCTATAGTTGAACCTCATGCGCACGCGCCTGCCTATCGCACTCATAGTGCTAATCCTCAGTGCCGGGGCCCATCCGGCTGGCGCGCAGGACGACGCGCGGAAGGTCGTCGATCAATATGTGAAGGCCGCGGGGGGCGCCAAGGCATTGTCGCGGATACAGACTCTGACGCTGGAAGGGACCTTCACGAGCGAGGACGGGAAAACCGGGACGTACACGCTGGATACCAAACTGCCGAATCGCTACTACTCGGAATTGCTGGCCGGCGAGAAGAATCTCATTGAAGCGTATAACGGGAAGTCCGCGTGGCACCGGAATGCCGCCGGCGAGCTTGGCACGCTGGTGGGTCCCGAAGGGATGCAACTGGAGGCGGCTGCGCAGTATTACAACTCCCGGCTGCTGAATCTCAAGAAAAACAAGATCACGCTGACATTCGCGGGGCACGCGCAAGTGCGTGGAAGGGATTCGTTGCAGCTTGAGGTCGCGACGGCGACTAGAGTGAAGCGGCAAGTATTCTTCGATCCGGCGACGCACCTAATCGTAAAAGAAGCGGCGACCGTCGGCGGCGTCGAGGAGGAAATTCTCTACGACGACTACCGAGCGGTGGATGGCGTAAAGTTGCCTCACAAGATCGCGCTTCACCGGGCAAACGACAAATACAACATCGAGGTCTCCCGCGCCGTAATCAACGGAACGGTGGGCGAGCGTGTGTTTGATTTCCCGATCAAATCGCAAGTCAAGCTTCCCGACTTGAAAGCGTTGTTCAAAGAGATTGATGACAACCAGAAGGCCATCGACAAACTCAAGGAGAACTACGCCGGATCGCAGTCGGAAGACGAAACGGAGTTCGAGGGCGACGGGCGCGTGAAAAAACACGACGTCAGCGAGTACACGTTTTTCTATCTCAACGGCGACGAGGTCACCACACTGGTGAAGAAAGACGGCAAGCCGCTGAGCGAGGCGGAGCAGAAAAAGGAAAACGAGAAGACGCAGAAACGCATCGAGGAACACCAGAAGCACGCAGCCAAGAAAGAAGCGAAGGAAGAGAAAGCCAAGGAAGAAGGGAAGAGCGACGAGAAAGACGAGCCGGGGATTGAAATATTCCTGCGCGCCTGCCAGTTTGTGAATCCGCGGCGGGAACGTTTTCGCGGGCAGGACGTGCTGGTCTTCGATTTCGAGCCGAATCCCGAATTCAAGCCGCACAAGCTGGTTGAAAAAGTGGTGCAGAAACTCGCCGGAGTCGTTTGGGTGGACGAGAAAGCGCACGACGTGGCGCGGCTGGAAGCGTACTTTACGGGCGACATGAAAATCGGCGGCGGCTTGCTGGCGAATTTGCAGAAGGGCACCAGCTTCGTTTTCGAGCAATCGTTTGTAAATAACGAAGTGTGGCTGCCGACGTACATGGAAGCGCACGTCGGAGTGCGTTTCCTGTTGGTGAAGGGGATCAAGGCCAGCATCGTGACGCGCTATTGGGACTACAAGAAATTCAACGTCGAGACGCTCTCTACAATCACAAAACCAAAAGGAACGACCGATCCGCCCGCCGATCCTCCGACGAAGCCCGAGTAAGGGCGGCCCAAGTGAACAGTGACTGGCGCCAGATTGTCTGAGGTACAATCCAGCGGATGAACGCGGCGCACGATTCCGGCGGGCCCAGCAATTTTGGGACGGCCTGGCTTTTGTTGTGTCTTGCGTTTTGCGCGCACGTAGCGGATGAGGCGCTGACTGGTTTCCTTCCCGTTTACAACCCCACAGTGCTGGCGATGCGCAGCCAATATAAGTGGTTTCCGATGCCGGCGTTCGGATTCCGCGAATGGCTGACGGGGCTGATCATTGCAAATGTCGCTCTGTTGCTACTGACACCATTTGCGTTTCGAAATGCCTGGTGGCTGCGGCCTTTTGCGTATTTCTTCGCTTTTGTCCATTTGCTGAATGGAATGGGCCACACGCTGGCAACGATCTTCGGGCAAACCGTCTCAACCATTCACTTCACACGCCCTGCACCCGGCTTCTATTCATCGCCGCTGCTCTTCGCCGGTTCGATCTATCTTTTGATTCGATTGCGTGCCAGCCGCCGAAAGCGAAGCGAGGCTACGGATTCTTGAAATAACGAACCGAAATTTTGGAGGAGGCTCACGTTGCGAAATTCTTTTCTTACAGTTTTCCTGACAACGTTCGTCCTGTTGGCTGGCGCGAGCGCTGAATCCCGCGGTCAAACGAAGACCGCGACCAAGGCAGAAGACCAGCCGCTACGCGTCGCGCTTGCCGGGCTCGTGCATGGCCACGCCTTCGGATTCTTCGACCAGTTCCAGAAGAGGACGGACCTGCAGATCGTGGGAATCGCGGAGGCCGATGGCCAACTGGTTGCACGGTTCGCAAAGAAATACAGCCTGGCGTCGAACCTTTTCTATTCCGATCTCGAAGAAATGTTGAAGAAAACGCATCCTCAGGCGGTGCTCGCCTATACCAACACCTACGATCATCGGCGCATGGTGGAGGTCTGCGCACGGTATGGGGTTCCCGTGATGATGGAGAAACCGCTGGCGGTCAGCCTCGAAGATGCGCGAGCCATCGAGAAAGCGGCACGCGCGGGAAAGATTCAGGTTCTCGTGAACTATGAGACGACCTGGTATCGCAGCAATCAAGCGGCCTATGATCTAGTGCACGAAAACGCCATCGGGGAAATTAGAAAGATTGTCGTGCATGATGGTCATCGCGGCCCGAAAGAAATTAACGTCGGCCCGGAGTTTCTCGCCTGGCTCACCGATCCCAAGCTAAACGGCGGAGGCGCACTCTTTGACTTTGGCTGCTACGGCGCGGACCTCGCAACCTGGCTGATGGATGGACACAAGCCGGACTCCGTGACCGCCATCACCCAGCAAATCAAACCGGACGTCTATCGCCTAGTGGATGATGAAGCGACCATCGTCCTGACGTATCCGCGCGCGCAGGTGATTGTGCAGGCTTCCTGGAATTGGCCGTTCTCGCGGAAAGACATGGAAGTGTATGGGCAAAAGGGTTACGCGATCACCGTGGGGCGCGACTCCGTGCGCGTGCGGCTTACCGAAAAAGAGGAGACCTCGGCCAGCGCCAAGCCCTTGGAAAAAGCAAAGGAAGATTCCGTTTCGTATCTGCGGGCCGTGCTTTTAGAAGGGATGAAACCGGAAGGGCAGTCTTCTCTTGAAACGAATGTCATTGTTACGGAAATCCTCGACGCCGCCAGACAGTCAGCGGCTACGGGCAAGACCGTTTCCCTGGCGGGAACACGGTAGAGCCACGCCGATGTGCGAAGTTATTTTGTGGAAACAGAGCGATCCAGCACCTCGCGGACCTTCTCCGCAAGCACTTGCGGCGTAAACGGCTTTTGAAGGAAGGAGATTCCTTCCTCAAGCGTCCCGTCTTGCGCGATCACGTTGTGCGTGTAACCCGACATATACAGTACTCGCAGATTGGGATAACGGCCGGTGAGCCGTTTGGCCAGCTCGCGTCCGCTCGAGCCCGGCATCACCACGTCCGTTAGAAGCAGATGGACTTGCGCGCCGTTGTTTCCGGCCAAGCGCTCCGCCTCTTCGGGTGTATGCGCTTCGATCACCTTGTAACCCCGCTCGGAGAGAACCATGTGCGCCAGCTCACGCACGACGGGCTCGTCCTCGACAAGCAAGATGGTTTCGTGGGCCTTGCGTGTTGTGGACGCGGGCGTTTCCACCGCCAGCGTCTGGACTTCCTCTTTGACGCGCGGTAAATAAACTTTGAAGGTGGTGCCTTTTCCCAGCTCGCTATACACCCAGACGTAGCCGCCGCTCTGCTTCACGATGCCGTACACCGTCGACAGGCCAAGTCCGGTGCCCCGGCCACTTTCCTTCGTGGTGTAGAAAGGCTCGAAAATGTGGACGACCGTGTCCGCCGTCATGCCCACGCCCGTATCCGTGACCGCCAGCAGGACGTAAGGGCCGGGACGGACGACTGCATGATCGAGTGTATACGCCGAGTCGAGCTCAACGTTGCTCGTTTCAATGATGATCCGGCCGCCGTCGGGCAAGGCGTCACGAGCATTCACGACCAGATTCATGATCACCTGTTCGACCTGACCAGGATCGGCTTTGATCGCACCCAGATCCTTCGACACAAATGTTTTCATCTCGATGTTCGCGCTCATCAGCCGGCGCAAGAGCTGGTCGAGATTCACAACAATGGAATTGAGATCTAGGATTTTCGGACGAAGAACCTGCTTGCGGCTAAAGGCCAGGAGCTGCCGGACGAGGGCGACGGCGCGATCGGCGGCCTCTTCGATGCGCCGGATGTCGCCATGCAACGCCGGCTGGTTCAAGCAGCGCTGTAGGGCGATTTCGATGTAGCCCTTGATGATGGTTAGAAGATTATTGAAATCGTGCGCGACGCCACCCGCCAGCCTCCCGACGGCTTCCATCTTGCGCGCCTGCAGCAATTGATTCTCGAGCATTTTCCGCTCGGTGATATCGACGATCAGGCCTTCCATGACGGGATGACTGTCACTGCCGCGGACCACGACCGCCGTGTCGCTGACCCACATGGTCTGGCCGTCCTTGCGCGTAATGCGATATTCAGCTTGGAAGGGTTCTCCGCGCGAGCTGGCTTCCTCGGCGGCATGCACGATGGGATGATCTTCGGCAGGTATGTGACGAATCCACTCTTTCGAAGTCGACAGCCATTCGTCCGCGGCGTAGCCGAACATCGATTCGATTTGCGGGCTGACGTAGAGCCATTGGCCTCGCACGCCGAGTTCGGCGATGTAACTTACGGCCGCGACCTGCTCGACGAGCATGCGGTACTTGATCTCGGCTTGGTCACGAGCGCGCTGCGCGCTTACTCTATCGGTGATGTCGCGGCTGACGCAGATGGTGCCGCCATCGGGCAAAGAAGTAATGGCCATTTCCATGGGCACGACAGTTCCGTTGCTGTGGTGTACGGTGAGGGGTCCAAACCACTTGCCATGTTCTTTCAGGCCACGCCGAATGTCCTGCTGTACAAAATCGGCGTCCCGCACCGTCGAAATGTGCCGCCAGGATTTTCCTAGCATTGCTTCCGGGTCGGCGTTGGCAATCATTCGCGAGTAGGCCGGATTCACATAAATGAATTTTCCGGCCGCATCGAGGATAGCCATGCCATTGATTGCCGAATCCATGGCCAGCTTGTGGGTCTGCACAGCGTTCGCGCTTTTTGCTTCACGAAACTGGCTGATTCCCAGCCGTGCGACATAGCACACGATCGAAACGCCCAGAAGCGAAAAACGCAGAACCCGCCATTCCCCGCCCAACTGCGAGACCTGCCAAAGTATGATCAAAGGAGCCAGCGCAAACGTGGCGTTGGTCAGCATCAAATCGCCGAATGTCTTTTGCCGTAATCCTGAACCAGTTTCTGCCACGGGACCTGGCTGCCACTGCGCTGCCCATACGGCGCCAACGAGAAACGGCAGCGTCCACAGAAGGTCTCGAAAGGTTCCGGTTGGGGCCGGCTTGACAATCTGCAGGTACTGGGCCATCCCCGCGCAAACCGTCAAAAACATCAAATAGAGAGCGAGGCCGCCATAAAGTTTCCGAGTTTGCGGCTTGCGTGCGCGCAACGCCTGAAAAGCAGCCAGCCCAGTGAGAACGGCGTCTTCCGCGTTCTCGACGCGCATCTCCCGCAAGAATGCCAAGAAGCCATTAAGGCGGCGGGTCGGCAGGTAGTAAAATTCGACGTAAATCAAGAAAAAGACGATTCCGATCTGGATGAAATCAAGGGTGGATTCCGTATCGATCCGCGAAGAATCCTTATCCTGGTCCAGGAACAAGGCTACCGCGATCAGCACACTTTCCAGGCCGAACAGATATCGCACTACCGAGGTTGCCGGCGGCTCGATGTGCAGCACGACTTCGTAGTACATCCAGCCCAGATTTGCCAGGCCCCACACCGTAACGCTCCCGCCAAAAATCAGCCAAAAGGGGCGGCTCAAGCCATGCCCGCGCCGGGAAGCTCCGAAAGCCATGAAGGCGGCAAAACCGCATGCCAGGATTTGCAGCCAGTTTGCGAGAAAGGAGCCGAGCGTGGACGTGCCAAGCGTCAGCGCCTCAATAATGTGAAGGCCGACAACCGCGCACGCCAGTGCCAGGATCTTGCGAGGCATCCTTAGGGGCTCCTCCGAGAGTCCACTGATTGGTTCTATTCTTCAGTGTATTGCAGCTGTAGGTGAGGGCAACAGAGACTTAGGTACGGACGTTCCAAAATGGGAAATGCCTCCATAGAGGCTGAAGTCATCTGGCGGTGCGGCGAATCACTGTTTGCAGAAGCCGCATTGCCAAAAGCGCGGTTGGCTAGCGGCCTTCCAGTGGGTAGCGGTCCTGCGACTGAACGGCAGCGGCGACGCGACGGCGCAACGCAATGGTGTCCACAGGAGCTCGCTTCGCGAAGCGCTTCAGCACGGCCATCTGCGTGGTGAGCATGTCGCCTTCGTGGATGGCTGCGATGGCGCGCTTGGCTTCGTGCTCGAGGCGCTCGGCGGCGTCATTGATGAATACGCGGGCGGCATCAATCATAGTCTGCGAGGCAGATTCGCCTTTGGCTGCGGCGGCTTTTTGCGCGCGCAACAGACTGGATTCCATCGCGTAAATTTCCATCACGATATTGGACAGCGCGCCGATCAATTCCTGTTCGTCGGCGAGTTTCTCGCGGAACCTCTGGACGGCGCCCCCGGCCGCTTGCAGAAACATTTTCTTGGAGTTGGCGACGACGCGGGACTCGGCGGCGAGTACACCTTCCGGCGCTTCTTCGAAGGACGGGCCGGCAAGGATTTCGTCTGCCAACTTCATCGCTGCGGGGATGAGCGGCAGTTGCCCGCCCATGGCGCGCTTCATCAGCATCTGGATGATGAGCATGCGGTTGATTTCGTTGGTGCCTTCGAAGATGCGGTTGATGCGCGAATCGCGGTACGCGCGGCACACCGGATATTCCTCGTGAAAGCCGTAGCCGCCGAAGATTTGCACCGCTTCGTCCACGACGAAATCCAGCATCTCGCTGCCGTAAACCTTGGCGATGGAGCTCTCGATCGCATACTCTTCAAGGACTTTCATTGTGTTCTGAATTTTGTCGCCGGAGCCGGAGGCCGCCGCCATCGCCGCTTCGATGTTTCCCGCCGAGCGGTACACCATCGATTCCACGGCGAAAATCTGGATGGCCATCTCCGCCAGCTTTTCTTTCATCATGCCGAAGTCGCCGATCTGTTTTCCGAACGCTTTGCGCTCCTTCGAATATTTTGAGGAGGTCATCAGCACGTGTTTCGAGCCGCCCACGCAGGAAGCGCCGAGCGTGAAGCGCCCCGCATTCAAGATGTTGAAGGCCACGATGTGCCCGCGGCCGATTTCGTGCAGCAGGTTTTCCTTCGGCACTTTGCAATTTTCCAGGAAAATCGGCGTCGTCGAGCTGCCGTGGATGCCCATTTTGTGCTCTTCGTTGCCGGGTTTGAATCCGGGGAAAGTGCGCTCGACGATGAAAGCCGTGAATTTTTCGCCGTCCACTTTGGCAAAAACAATGTAGACATCGGCGAAGCCGCCGTTGGTGATCCACATCTTCTGGCCGTTGAGGATGTAGTGCGTGCCTTCTTTGTTGAGTTCGGCGCGCGTCAGCGAATTCTGAGCGTCAGAACCGGCTTGCGGCTCGGAAAGACAGTACGCGCCGATCCATTCACCTGTCGCGAGCTTCGGCAAATATTTCTTTTTTTGCTGTTCCGTTCCGAAATAAACGATCGGCAGCGTGCCGATACCGGCATGCGCTCCGTGCGTCACCGCGAAGCCGCCGTAAATGGAAAGTTTTTCCGTCAGGACCGTGGTAGAAATCTTGTCCAGGCCCGCGCCGCCGAATTCCTCCGGTACGCCGCCGCCCATCAAACCGACTTCACCGCCCTTTTTCACCAGCTCGGCCATCAGCCCAGGCTTCTTGTTCTCGAGGTCCTTAATGAGAGGGAAAACTTCCTTGAGGACAAATTCCTCCGCCGTCTGCCCGATCAATCTCTGATCGTCCGTCAAGTCGGCAGGCGTAAACACGTCGCTCGGCTGCGGCGACTCCAGGAGGAAGCTGCCTCCTTTGGCGGCGGGTTTGGTGAGAGTAGCGGTGGCCATCTTGGTCGCTCCTAGCGGGAAGTCTCTGGAACTGGGTTTCAGTCTACGGCTGCTTGCGACACACAACGCAATCAATTCAATTCATTTTACTCCCCCACGGATGCGCCGTAAACACCGTTAAGTTCCATCGTGCCGCACCAATTTCCCGTTGGATCCCTCGCACGCTCTATGCTGAGACTGATACAATCAAGTTCATTGGTATGCTCGAAAATAGAATTTTTGGGTCAGCCCTATTTCTAGGTTCTTTGCTGTTCATCTTTCACGGGTGTGTTTTGCTCTTCGCCCCTGATAGATACCTACCGATGGGAACCTGCGGTGGCCCAACGATAAGGCTCGTTCGTAAGCCGCCCTTTGAGTTTTGGAAGCGTTTCGCGGGCCTTTGCGTGTCTCTTGCTATTCTTCTAGCTTTTACCATTCCTGGTCTTTTGATGGTCTTGCACCCTCAAGGAGAGACCATCTCGTCCGGAAACTCTCCTTTGGTCCCTGGAACGACCCGATGGGACATGCTGGGCCTTGGCCTTTTCGGATTGGCGTGCGGGTACCTGATGCTACTCCGGCCGGAACGGTCGGTCGAAATGCTGTTTTCCTCGGATAAGAGCAAGTTGAAGGATGAGACCACGCGGAGACTTTGGAAGGTATATGTTCAGATGGGAGGCTCTTGCTGTCTAGTGTGGTCTCTACTCCCATTCGGCGAATTCATCAAAAGTCTTCGGTAAAGCAGTACTCTAATTCCCCGATCAAGTCCAAGTGTGTGCCCGAAACCGCTGCGGATTCTCACTTGGCGGCGCCTTTGCGTGACTCCTTCCCGTCGTCCTTGGTATGCTTACAGCCTCTCAATTCGATCTAGGAGTGAATATCATGCTTGACATTTTCTTGGCGATTCTATTCCTTGCTTGCGCCGCCATTTCTCCGGCGCAGCAAAATGGTTCGACTTCGCACTTCGACGGCAATTCCTGGTGGGCTCACGTGAAATTTCTCGCGGACGATTCGCTCGAAGGGCGCGACACCGGCAGTGAAGGTCTTCGCAAAGCGCAGGCTTACGCCGTCGAGCAGCTTCAGAAGGCTGGTCTCGAGCCCGCCGGCTCCAACGGTTTCTACCAGCCCGTGCGCTTCAACCAATATGAAGTCGACGAAGCCAAATCGTCGCTCGCCCTTGTCACCAACGGCCAAGCGAAGACTCTTTCCTTTGCCGACGATGCCTTCATCGGCACCCGCGCCACGCATGCCTCCGCCACGCTTTCCGCGCCCTTGGTTTTTGTTGGCTACGGGCTGAAAATTCCGGAAAAACATCTGGATGAACTTGCCGGCCTCGACCTTAAGGGGAAAATCGTTGTCTACCTCGCTGGCTCGCCATCTGATATTCCTACGGCGCTCGCCTCCCATTATCAAACGCCCGCTGAGCGTTGGAAATCCCTGCGCGCCGCCGGCACTATCGGCACCGTCACCATCATGAATCCCGCGTCCATGGATATTCCCTGGTCGCGCATTTCCGTAAATCGCAATCATCCTTCCATGGATCTCGCCGACGCCGAGTTCAATGAAACTGCGGGTCAGCAACTCGGCGTGACATTCAATCCCGCCTCAGCGGAGCAACTCTTTGCCGGCTCCGGCCACACCTTCGCGGAAATCGCGGCCCTCGGCAAAGATCGCAAGCCTCTTCCCCACTTCGCCTTGCCTGTTTCTCTCAAAGCCAACGCCATCATCCTTACCAAAGCTCTCGAATCTTCAAACATCGTTGCCAAGCTGCCGGGTTCCGATCCTGCTCTCAAGAATGAATTCGTCGTCCTCTCCGCGCACATCGACCACGTCGGCATCGGGGCGCCCATCAATGGCGACCGCATTTACAACGGCGCGATGGACGACGGCTCCGGCAGCGCCCTGGTGATGGATATTGCTTCAAACCTCAAAGCGCATCCCGAGAAAATTCAGCGCTCCATCCTCTTCCTTCTCGTCACTGCCGAAGAGAAGGGCCTTCTCGGCTCCAAGTATTTCGCCGCGCATCCCACGGTTGCGCCGAAATCCATCGTGGCGGATGTGAACGTGGATATGTTTCTCCCCATCGTCCCGTTGAAGATCTTGAAAATCGAAGGCATTGAAGAATCCGACCTCGGGACGCGCGCTGCTGCGATTGCTCAGTCCATGGGCGTCAAACCCATCGCTGATCCCGAGCCGCTGCGCAACGCCTTTATTCGAAGCGATCAGTACAGCTTCATCAAGAAAGGCGTTCCCGCTGTAAAAGTGGATGTTGGATTCGAACTTGGCACGCCCGAACAAAAAATTTTCAAGGACTGGCTCACGAACCGCTACCACGCCCCGAGCGACGATATGAATCAGCCCGTCGATCTGCAAGCGGCAGCGGGCTACGAGGAATTCACGCGCCGCCTGCTTTTGGAAACGGCCAACACAGCGCGGCCGCAGTGGAAGCCAGACTCGTTCTTCCGGCGATACGCCGCCGACTAAATTCTGATTTTTTTCTGCAAGGGCGCACCTGGCGGCTGCTCCGCGCTTCGCGTGGAGGCTGGTCAGATCTCCACGCACGCCCAACCAAGAACGTCATCAGCGCCAGGATGATAGTTGGATGTGCAGCGAAAACGTGATCCAAACAATGGTTGTTCTAGCCGCCTTTTCTCACGAGGGCTAGGCTGAGTGAGCGATTCAGGCTTTGTGTTGGTGGGTTTT
>Ga0137410_10001876_pt1 | contig 14371 bp, 11 predicted proteins | sample CZODoug1_16funga_FD_108878 | JGI IMG/M metagenome (GOLD analysis project Ga0137410, IMG submission 108878) | Vadose zone soil fungal communities from Angelo Coast Range Reserve, California, USA - CZODoug1_16fungal (Illumina Assembly) | ecosystem: Environmental > Terrestrial > Soil > Vadose zone... | reverse complement strand
TTCTTCAATGGAAAATGAGAAATGAAAAATGATATATGGAAAATCTGGTTTCTTTGAGCGTCTCGAACTCTAATGTCCCACACTACTCGAGCTCTTTCAAACGATAGACACCGGGCGCTACCCTGATCGCAAAGCCTTCATCGACCAGCCCCCAATTCCCAAGCCCCGCGTGCGCGTTTGATAATCCTGTGACGCGCGCAAGTTCACCGCGCCACGTCATACCCGCTCCTGCAAGGTAAGCTCGCGCAACCTCTTTCAGAGCGTCTTCCCTATCCACAGTTGCAGCCAACTCATCCGCAAACCTGCCTTCTGTTAGCGTCCAAATGTAGGTGAACTTCGGCTCGTAAACAATTTCACTCGGAATTACTTTAAATACTCTTTGCAGCTCGTCGATCGCTTTGGTAAACGTGCTGCGATCCTTAACGCCACTGGCGCTGCGCAGATCGCCGGTAGCCATTTCCCACTCTTTGCGCAACACCTTGAGTATGTCTTGGGCGGACTGCGATAGAACCGATGCCTCTTCTCTGCGCGTCAGACCGGAGAGAGCGTTGAAGTGTGGAACTAATCGGCGCGTGATGAAGATGGAACGGCTGCCCTTCAGCTTGCCATAGTAAACACGGCCGCGTCTGACCACCTCATCTTTGATGCTCCAGGCGAGGCTGGTTTCCGGATCCTTCTGAACATTGCGAGGCGTGTGCGCGTCACGGCGTCCGCACACTGCGATGTACAAGGAAGGGCCCGGGCGGCGCGAATCTGTCAGCGCCGAACAGAAACCAACACGGTCAATAAACCTCTCCGCCGCCAACGGCTCCTCGATCCGCAGTTCGGGTTCCCGACACCACGCTCTGTCGCGGTGAAACTCGATCTCTTCAGGAAGCCTTGATTGAACTGCGGTCACCGCAGGATGCTACCAGATTGACATCAAGCCACACCATTTTGACCGTCATCGGTCAGCCTTCGACTATCCCCGACCTCGGCTGAAAAACCTGCTAAGCCCCTCTTTAACAGAAGGTTCCGCACCGTTAGGCGCTTTGGCATAGGCGATGCCAAGGCGTAAGCGGCCACTCTTGTTTTGCCGGGGTGGTTTACGACCCAAGGAACGTGCTCGAGGAGAAATTGATGAAACGCAAGAAACGAAACAAACGCCTCATTGCAATGAGCTGGCTCACCTGTTTATCCCTGGTGCTCTCGATGTGCGCAGGCATACCGGTCACTAATAGCGCCAAAGCCCAGTCAATGAATGAGAGCGCCAGCAGGACGACAAAGAGTCCGGCATTTGCCCGTTATACTCGAGACCTTACGAAACTGGCACGGCAAGGCAAACTTGACACTGGCAAGGGGGATGAAGGTGCAGTTCGTCCCATCATTCAGATTCTTTCTCGCAGTCATCAGAACAACCCGGTGCTGATCAGCGAAGACGGTCTCCACTCGACCGCGGTTGTCGAAGGCCTGGCACAACGAATCATTAACGGTCGTGTGCCTGAGAATTTGCGCCAGGCACACCTTTACAGCCTGAATCTTGACGCGCTGCTCGCAGATGTTAAGACCACTGCGGAGCTTGAGGGTCGGTTGGAGGCTGTGTTGGCTGAGGTATCGAGCGATAAAGGAAGTTCAATACTCTTCGTAGATGAACTCTACCAGTTTGTGGGCAAACGCGCCGCGCAGACGATCTCGGAGATGCTGACAGAAGCGACTGTTGATGGCAAAGTGCGGTTGATTGGCGCCAGCTCGCGCGCCGCTTACGACGAATACATCGCCGGTGATGTGGTGCTTGATAGTCTCTTCCGGCAAGTTAATCTTGAAAACTTCAACTCGTCGGAGACAAGCGACAATCAAACTGCCAACGAAGATACTGCGAGGGACAGTGACGATTTTAAAGGTGAAAAGATATCTATGGATCTTCGTCAACTGATGCAGGGCGCTAATAGCGACACGGATCGCGTCAGTGTCGTTCTGCAAGTTGATGATGTGAAAAGCGGCCAGCTAAACGACGTGTTCAAGCGCTACGGCGTCGCAGTAAATGCCCTGATGCCACGCCTTGGTGCTCTAGTGGTAGAAGTGCCCGTCAAGGCTCTCGAAGAGCTGGCGGCGCGCCGCGATGTTCATCATCTCTCCGCAGATAGAGAGATACAATCATTCGGTCACGTCTCGGCCACCACTGGCACAGATGCTGTTCGTCAGCAAACCACCACCTCGTTGCTTGGTGGCACAACCAGTTACACGCTCGATGGCTCGGGCATCGGCATCGCTATCATGGACTCCGGTATCGATACCGGTCACAAGTCATTTCTGGGAGTGAACAACAACACTAGAATTGTCTTCAGCAAAGACTTCACGGGCGAGAACCGCATAGATGACCCGTACGGACACGGAACGCACGTCGCGGCGATCGCGGCCGGTAATGGACGCATTTCCACCGGCAAGTACATCGGCATTGCCCCCAACGCGAATATCATTAACCTCCGAGTGCTGAATAGCGTTGGCGCCGGTTCTGTCTCAAGCGTACTCAGTGCCCTCGACTGGATTATGATCAACCGCACGACTTACAACATCCGCGTCGTCAATATGAGTCTCGGAATGCCGGCGGTGGATTCATATAAGAATGACCCCGTCTGCAAGGCTGTCCGCCGCCTGGTTGATGCCGGCGTTGTTGTCGTTGCCGCTTCAGGTAACAACGGCAAAAACAGTCTGGGCAAGGAATTGTACGGCAAGGTGCATTCGCCCGGCATCGAGCCTTCGGCAATTACCATTGGCGCCTCGAACACCTTCGGCACCAACGGACGCGCCGACGATGTGATGGCAACCTACAGTTCCCGTGGTCCGACGCGCGGTTTCTGGACGGATGCTGCCGGCACGAAGCACTTCGACAATCTTATTAAGCCCGACCTGGTCGCTCCCGGCAATAAACTGATTGCCGCTGAAGCTGACTATAACCTCCTGGTCACGCAACACCCGGAGCTGGATGCCGGCGTAAGTGGTAATGAAAACCGCCGCGAGATGTACATGAACGGCACTTCAATGGCGACGCCGATTGCGGCTGGAGCAGCGGCCCTGATGCTGCAGGCCAATACGAAGCTGACGCCGAACATGGTCAAAATGATCCTGATGTACACGGCGCAGCAGCTGCCTGGCTTCAACACGCTCCAGCAGGGTACAGGCGAGATCAATGTTGAAGGCGCCGTGCGACTTGCTAAGCTGGTTCGTACCGACCTGCTCGCCACTACTGTTCTTGGGGGATCGCTCTTGACCTCCTCTACGCCTCCAACACCTCAGACCACGATTGCGGGCCAGACATTTACGTGGTCACAAGGGATCATTCTGAATCGAAACTTCGCCAAAGGTACTAATCTGATTGTTAAGTATCAAAAGATTTACGGTACGGGTGTCCTCTTGGGTGATGGCGCCCTGCTAAGCAATGGTGTGCTGCTCTGCGACGGCGTACTACTCAGCGATGGCGTCTTATTGAGCGACAGCATCATGACGAGCAATGGCGTCCTCCTCGGTGATGGCACGCTATTCTTAAGCAATGGTGTCTTGCTGGGCGACGGTGTATTGCTCAGTGACGGCGTCTTGCTAGGTGACGGTGTACTGCTCAGTGATGGCGTCTTGCTGGCTGACGGTGTATTGCTGAGCGATGCCTACTTGCAAGCGCAATCATCAACGCTCGGCGGCGATAACACTGCTTCAATGGAATTAGCTTTGGACTCCGGAGTTGATTACTTAGGTTACTGAGTCCGCCCTGCAACCATTAGACAATCAACCAAGATCAACTCACCCACAATGACTTCGGAGCTTAACATGACACAGATTGAGAAAACCCCATCTCGCAACGCACTGATGACCACGGTCATGGCCGAGACGCAATACCTGCCGCAAGCCGACGTCAGCGTTTCTGTCAGCAAACTGACAGAGCAAGACCGCAACGAGGTCCTTGCCTTCCTCGCTCAGCGTCCCCTGCACACGGTGGCTATGGTCGGCTTCATTCATGACAACGGCTTGGTTAGTCCATTGAATCGCGGAACGTTCCATGGTTGTCGCAACCGCCAGGGCAGACTAGAAGGCGTCGCGCTCGTCGGCCACGCAACCTTATTGGAAACTACGACCGACCGAGCCCTGGAAGCGCTGGCTGAAGTCGCCCAGACATGCACCAGTGCTCACATGATCATGGGTGAGAAGGAACGAATAGAAGACTTTTGGGACTACTATGCGGAAGGTGGTCTGCACATGCGCCACTTCTGCCGCGAACTGCTCTTCGAATTGCAATGGCCCATTGAAGCTCTGGAAGAGGTTTCCGGTCTCCGACTCGCAACTAGCGACGAGCTCGAGCTAATCATACCCGTACACGCCCAGATGGCCTTTGAGGAGAGCGGTGTCAATCCATTGGAGCGAGACCCGGAAGGCTTTCGCCAACGGTGCGTTCGTCGTATCGAACAAGGTCGCACCTGGGTTTGGATTGATGGCGGCGAGATGGTTTTCAAGGCAGATATTGTGTCCGATACTTCTTCAGTAATTTATCTTGAAGGTGTCTGGACAAACTCGGAGCGGCGTTCTCAAGGCTACGGCCTGCGTTGTATGTCGCAACTTGCGCGCACATTGCTGCTTCGCACTCAGTCGGTCTGCGTTCTCGTAAATGAGAAAAACGCTAAAGCCCGGAACTTCTATCAGCGGGCCGGCTACAAGCTGCGTGCGGTCTACGATACGATCTTCCTAAATTAGCTACCCTTTCTTAAGGGTCAAAAGTGCGGAAATGACCTTAGCCAATCTTAGCTTGGACCAATCAACGTTCGCGCAACCTTTAGATGTGACGCGACAGACGCAGTCTGGTCTGATTTCCGCGACAACCTGCGGCCCCCACTTAATTCAACTGGTGAAGCGGATTGAGCTCGCTGAAGTGCGTGATATCGTCGGCACGGTATTCGCGGATTTGCTTCGCCTGTTGGAATGTCTAACCTTTATTGAAAATCATCTGCGTCAGGTTGATGCGGCGGAAGAAACCTTCGCGTTATTTCAAGTCATTCACGATGAGGCGCGCGTGCTCGTGAACTTTATCCGCGAGGATGGCCTGAATTGCGCGGCTATGGACGACGATTTGGTCGACACACTTGACGGCATTACCTTCGCTGTAAATCACGATCTGCAACGGGTGTTTGAGACTGCGCCGCGGGCCACTTCCGAAAGCTCGAATCTCGAACCGCAAAGCCCCAGTGCTCACGTCGTTGTCGGTAAGTTGTATCGCGCTCACGACGTGCTCACAAATTGCCTGCAACAATCGACCATCACTCTGGCCATGATGTTTGACCCCGAGCTCGATGGCGCCACGTTGTTTAATAACTCCGACCTGCGCTACCGGCAATCGCTTCAACTTTGTCATGACCTCTCGGCGCTCATGCAGCTCGTGGAGGCCGCGGAAAACGAAACAGTTGAGGCGGCGCTCTCGAGCCTGACCGCGGGCATTGAAGAGTTTCGTCACGAGAGCATGGAGTCTTTGATGTATTCGGATTGGCCGCAATTTGAAAGCTTCTGCGATCGAATCAAGCTTGGCACGCGAGCGCCGGACCTTCAGTCAGTGCTCCATCAGTTTTGCTGCTACCTGGAAACTTTGCTGGGCCAGGTGAGAATGCGGGCGGTGCTGGTCAACGCATCTCCCACTCAATTCGGCGCAAGCGGTACGGCGGAGTGGCCAGCGCCCGATGGCGATGCCTCTGCGCAACTTTCCCCGCCGTTCGATCCCCCGGAGCAAGAAGCAAACTGGAACACGCTCGCTGTGGCCTAATTAAGCGTAGAAATGGCCGCGAAGATATTGAGTTGGATGCCACCAAAAGCCGACATCAAGAATGAGAAACTGGTTAAGGCGTACATGTGGACGACCATCGGCGCCGGTGGCTTGATCTATTTCCTGGCTGCGCTGCGGCTCGACTCCAGGATCATTGACCTCAACCTGGGTATGCTGGTGGTCATCACAGTTGTTCTGAGCTCACGCATAACCATAAAGATTCCCCAGTTTGGTTCACAAATTTCGGTTTCAGACACGTTCATCTTTCTGACCCTGCTGCTTTACGGTTGTGAGGCCGCAATTTTGATGGCCGCAACCGAAGCGCTGCTCTCGTCCTTTCGCAGTGCCTTTTGCCGCAGGCCTTCCACTATTCTTTTTAACTGGGGCTGCGCGGCTTTGTCGGCTTGCGTGACTGCTTACACTTTGGTTCTCTTCTTTGGCGATCCGGTTTCACTCAACGCCGGCCCCCTGTCGGCGCGGTTCATCACCGCCATGGGGCTGATGGCCCTCATTCAATACGTGACCAACTCCGGCATCGTCGCAGTTTGCGGCGCCTTGAAAGCAGGCAGTCCAATCTGGCGGACCTGGAAAAAACATTATCTCTGGACCTCGATCACTTACTTTGCCGGCGCCTCCGCCGCCGCGGTCATCGCCAAACTCATGGGTCAGTTTGGCTTCTATGCGCTGATCATAACTTTGCCGATCATTGCCATTGTATTTTTCACTTATCGCACTTACCTGAAAAATATCGACGCGGCGGCAGACAAAGCGGAACAAGCACATCGCCACGTCAAGGAACTCTCACACTACATTGCCGAGCAGGAGCGCATTCGTGAACAGTTTTCACAGATGGAAAAACTCTCGGCGCTCGGCGAGTTGGCATCGGGAGTGGCTCACGATTTCAATAACACCCTGGCCGGCATTCTCGGGCGTGCGCAGTTGATTCAGCGTACCAACGACCCGGAGAAGATCCAACGTGGCTTGAATATTATTATCAAGACGGCCGAGGATGGCGCTAAAACGGTAAAGAGAATTCAGGACTTTGCGCGTCAACGCCGCGATCACGATTTTGAACCCGTCTCCATCGACCAGATACTCTTCGACGTAAGCGAGATTACCAGACCGCGCTGGAAGGATCGCGCCGAAGCTTCCAATGTTCAGATCAGCCTCGACCTTCAGATTCGCTCCAAGGCAAAGGTCATGGGCGATGAGTCGGAGCTGCGCGAAGTTTTGGTGAACATGGTCTTCAATGCAGTCGACGCCATGCCTGAGGGCGGCAACCTCACGTTGGCGGCAGAAGACGTCAACAACGCGGTTGTAATTTCAGTTGGCGACACCGGCTCCGGCATGGCCCCGGAAGTGAAGTCACGCATCTTCGATCCCTTCTTCACCACCAAGGGCAAAGCCGGCATGGGCCTGGGCCTGGCCGTCAGCTTCGGCATCATCAGGCGGCATGAAGGTTCGGTCGAGGTTGATTCGGAAGTCGGCGTCGGCACGAAGTTCAGAATAAGTTTGCCGAAGGCAAAGATAGCCGAGGAGCCCATCCTGGTTGAAGCGCAAATCGAGAGGCCCGCCACTTTCGAACCGCCAAATAGCGGCGTCGCGCGCTTGTTCGATGAACATCAGCCTCGGATTCTGGTGGTCGATGACGAAGCAGCGGTGCGTGAACTCCTGCGCGATTTGCTTGAAAGCGAAGGTTGCAGAGTTTACCTGGCGCCGGGCAGTCGTGAGGCGCTGGGCCTTTTTGAAGCACACGAATTCGATGGCATTTTCACCGACGTCGGCATGCCGGGCATGAGCGGCTGGGAACTTGCCCACGCGATCCGTCAAAGCAACGAAACCATTCCGATTGCGGTAATCACGGGATGGGGAGAAGCGGTCGGCTCTGATGAGCAGAAAGAAGCTCGTGTTGACTGGGTCGTCACCAAACCCTTCCGGGCGGAACGCATCAGCGAGTTGGCCCAGGAGATTAGCAAGCGACGTGACGTTGCGGCCAAGCGAGTAGCTTTCTCGATTGTGGCTGCGTGATTCGAATCTGAAGACTGACCCTCTCCGCTTAATCCTACTTCACAATCTTCCAGTCGCTCGCATCGTTTTGCTTTGCCTCTCCATTCGTAGCCGGCGCTTGATGCGAAGCATCCTCGAGCAAATGTCTGCGATACTCGACGGCCCTCTTTACACTCTTGTCCACAACTTCAAGCGTGAAAGGCTTCAGTAGAAAATCGAAAGCCCCGAGCCTGATCAAGCCCTGAGCGTGTTCCTGATCGCTTATCCCGGAGATAATTATTACCGGAGTGTCTGCAAAACGCTGGCGTATGTGGCCGAGCAATTCCAGACCGCTCAAGCCGGGCATTGAAATATCGGTGAGCACAACGTCGTAAACGTCGGCCTCGAGCCGGGCAAATGCCTTTTCCGCCGTCTCAGCAGTCTGGCAAACGTATTCTTCGGAGAGTAGCTCGTAGAGTGTATCGCGAATGGTCTCGTCATCGTCGACCACCAGAACTCGTGCCATGTGTTGGACCTCCCACGTTTTTCACGCAAACAATTTTACGAACCTCGTAAGCGCGAAGTTTCCACCGCGGCCGATTCTGGGAGGATCGACTAATAGAGTGAGGTTCTAAACGCCGAAATAGTAACACACATGCGAATCTCAAAAACGAAATAAGGGCCGGCTACTTTCGTAACCGACCCTCATGCTTTTTCCACACCTGCCTGCGCTGCTTAGCGTGGGCCCGTGGCGCGAATGACTAACTCCGTGCCTCGATCCAGTATCAGATCGTTGCGACCCTGGACGTAGACAGATCCGGCGCCGCCTCCGGCCCCGACGATAGCGCCGATAGCCGCACCTTTGCCGCCGCCGGCGATGGCACCGATAATCGCGCCGACTGCCGTACCAATGGCTGCTCGTTCCGCAGTTTTGGTAGTCTGACTGTCATCCCTGATCGTTCCTTCGTTGTCTATCCTGACCGTTTCACCTTGCGCAGTTCTCACCGAGTCGATGATGCCGGCAAAGCGATACGTTCTGGCGTCGCGGATGCGAATGTTATCGAAGTTCAGCGTCAACAGAGACCGTCCGGTCAGACGTCCACTGCGCTGCACACTCGAAACATGGCCCTCGATCGTTGCGCCCTGATACTGCGATGGCTGTTGCACGGTAGCCGTGAAACGATCGCCGACCCGGGCATTCGCGGTAGAGAGACCATTGTCGAGCACAACCACCAGAGTTTCCCCATTCGGAATAATGAAATCCGAGTCGGTCGGATAGTTGTTGTCAGTCGGGTAGGTCGTCTGTGGTCCGGTGTTGATATCAAAACGAGCGACGTCCGATACTCTATCGTAGACGCTCTGCACAACTACTGGCCGCGAGAGGCCCGAGACATAAACCCTGCGCGTGACGCTCAGCCTGCGACCATTATCGATAGGGCTAAAGGTAACGTTAAACTCACTGTCGAGATCTCCGGTGGAGCTGACCACCAGTTGATCGCCATTGAGCGTCGCGCGCGCGCGAATCGTGCGGCCAGTACTCGTGGTCTCAATTCGCTCCGTACCATCGGCGGAAAAAGTGATCTGCGGCGCTCGCGAAGATGCCAGCGTTACACTCCGGCCGCGTACTTCGATGGCGAGCTGATCGGGAGACTCGAGTCGCGCCGCTAGTCGATCGCGCAGTTGCGTACCTTGGTTGTTGGGCAAGTTTTGCGTGGCGCGGTCAGCCGCCTGTGCCGGATCGTCGCTGCGCGACGGATCGAGTCGCCAGGTGCCGGTCAATTGACTGGCGCCGTAGCCGGTAGTTGGGTAAGTGGGGTTTGGATAAGTTTGACTAATTGACGGCCAACTCAGATTGTAAACTCGCGCCAATTGCTCCAGGTCAACCCGCAGATTACTCCAACTGCGCACGACTGCTGCGTTGCGAATATTTCGATCAGTGATAAACCGATCGATGAACGCGGCGCGATTCAGCACCTCCTGCGCGTCCGCCGCGGTTGCCTGCCGCCGATCTAGGTGTTCTCGTAGTTGCACTACGGCTCGATCGAGATCGTCAACCAGGTTGTTCAGGTTCTCACCGCTCGTCCCGTAAATGCTGCTCTGGGCCTGTGCGTTCACGGTATTACGAAATATGTCGGTTCGATTTTCGATTCGAAGTATTAGTTGTCGCACCGAACGAGAGGCGCCTCGATAGGTTTGACGTTGAGCTTGAGTAAGCGAAGCGCTCGCGGATAACGCTATCACCGCGAGCAATGCCACCAGCGTTTTTCTAATTGCAATCATTTTTCTTCCTCCAGTTTTCAGTAGCCCAAACTCTCAGCTTGCGGGTCAGTTGATATTCTCAAATCATCCGCAAGCTAGACAGTTTGCGTTACACGCATTCCGGGTTTGCAATGATCATAACAAGGAGCGTGCCACGTTGGGGCAATAAACATTTTCGTCGCAAAACTGTTGTAATTAATTGAAGCTTGTGACTAGGAAAACGAATTCAGGAGGCCATTCGCGAAGTTGCTGCTGTGCTATTCTTGGCGTGGAGGTCACCGTATGAGTACCGAGGATTCCAAAGCGGTTGTGCAATTAGCGGCTGATGATCTTTTTGTTGCCTTCTCCCCATCGGGTCATGCGGTTGCGATCGACACGGATCACGCTCGCAATTCTGCGCCGAGTCCGATGGAGCTGCTATTGCTGGCGCTGGGATCGTGCACGGGTGTGGACGTAGTTTCTATTCTCCGCAAGAAGCGGGAGGACCTGACCAGCTATCGCGTGGAGGTCCGCGGAGAGCGGCGCGAGGAACATCCGCGCAGCTACAAGCGAATGGAAGTGCATCACATTGTCACGGGCCGTAGTATTTCAGAGCGATCAGTGGCGCAGGCAATCGAGCTCTCGGAACAGAAATACTGTAGCGTCGCGGCGACCTTGAGACCGACCGCGGAAATCGTTTCCAGCTTTGAAATCATCGAAGGATAAGAATAGGGGAATAGGGGAAAAGGGGAATGGGCAAAGGGAAACGAAAACGCTATTGGACAAAGACTCCGCTGTTTACTGTTTACTGTTTGCTGTTTGCTTTCCTCGGCGCCCTCGCGCTTTCCCCTTTCGCTGCCGCTCATCCCCAGAGCAAGCAAGCGAACAGCGACGCCAGCCTCGCCGCCGTCCGTCGCGAAGATCGGCTCGCGCGCAACGCCAAAGGAACAATCACACGCCTCTCGCCTGAAGAGCACCTGCGTCGCGCCGGCATCTATCACGCCAACCGCGCTTTCGATGAAGCGCGCGAACACTGGCAGGCTTTGATCAATTACTATCCTGACGATCCGCTTGTGGCCCAGGCGCTGTTGGGTACGGGCCGTTCATATTTTCAGGAGCGACGTTACTACGAAGCCTACAACACATATGACCGGCTCGCCCGCAGCTACTCTGCCACCAAAGAAGGTCGCGAGGGACTCAATTTCAGCGCCGCCTCGCTGCTGCGCCTGGGCAAGACTTCGGAAGCTGCCGATCGCTACCTCGAATACATCAATCGCTTTCCCGACGGCGAACGAATTGAAACTGCACACCTCAACGCCATCGACACCTTGCGCGAAGCCGGTCGCTTGCAGGACGCCGCCGCCTGGATTGCGCGCACCCGACAGCGGTTCGCCGGCACGCCCACCGACACCAACGCCTTGTTTGCTCAACTGCGCCTGGAAATTGCTGAGGGTAACTGGAAGCGCGCGATGGCCGCGGCCGATGAGTTAAGTAGAAAAACTTTTCAGAAGGGCGTGGTCATCAGTCTCGCGGAGGTGGCTTACTTAAAGGCTTACAGTTTGGATCGCGCGGGCCGTCGCGACGACGCTGTCGCCGCCTATCTGCTCGTGCCCGCCGGCATCGATTCATATTACGGCTGGCTTGCGACCGAGCGACTCGCAGACATCGCCGACACGAAGCGACGCGCGTTGGTTGATGAGCGCGCTGATCGCAATCGCTCGCAGGCCGCGGCGCTTGCTGATAAATATCCGGCGCCCTACCGGCAGGCGATCGTCGCCACCGCCAAGGCGCGCAAACTCGATCCACGCTTCATCCTAGCTCTCATTAAGCAGGAGAGCGTCTTTCGTCCGCTCGCAAAATCTCCCGCCGGCGCTCGCGGGTTGTTGCAACTGACGATCGACGCCGCCCAAAAATACGCCTCGAATGCGGGCATGAAGCCGGTGGAAGAGAGCCAACTCTATCAACCCGAAACTTCGATTCGTCTCGGCGGCGAATACTTGGCGGAGTTGTCGGCGATGTTTCCCAATCTGCCGGAAGCTGTAGCTGCTTCCTACAATGGCGGTGAAGATAATGTGGCGCGCTGGGTGAGACGAGCAAAACAAAAAGACCCCGGCGTGTTCACTTCAGAAGTCGGCTTCGACGAAACCAAAGCCTACGTGCAAAAAGTAATGAACAACTACCGCGTCTATAAACAACTCTACAACGCCGACCTCACGCGCAGGTAGTAATCAGTCGTCAGTTTTCAGTCCTCAAGGTTGTTTCCGTGCGGGTAAATCGTGAATCCTGAATAGCGAAGACGCGGGCAGGTACAAGACCTGCCCCCTACATGCCTCCCACTGATCACCGGCCACTGACTTCTGACCGGTTCTCTGACCTCTGACCTCCGCTCACTGCCGGGTTCCTCCTTTACTGTTCCCTATTCCCGGGTTCTTGGTGTATCTTCTAGGTGCGGACTCGCTACGTTTGTCTGAGACGAACCACTTTCCCTTCTGCGCACTCGCCTTTACAACTTAATTCCTTAGGAGTTTGGCCATGAAACGCTGCTCAGAGTGTGATTTCACTTTCGAAGACCACCAGCAGGTTTGCGATTTCGACGGCACGGAACTGACTATTATTCCGGAGTCCGTTCCGAAAGCGGTGCGCACGTCACCCTTTCGCCGCCTCGCCCGTTCCCGCGTTGCTTTAGCGGCCCTGGTGCTGGCTGGTCTCATCTCAAGCGCGCTGCTGATCGGTTATTACGATTCTGCAAGTCAGTCCAGTGCCGAAATCGCCTCGAATTCCGAGAGCAGAAACGAAACGGCCAATCCAGGCCCTCAAGGTTCGTCAGCGATTTCGGATCAAGCAAAGCCCGATCAAGCGGCGCAGCCCAAAATGATCTCCACCCAGCGGCGGATCAGCGCTGCCACAAAGTCGTCTGCAATAACTTCTCCAATGCTCAGGTGGACGTCACAAAACTCCCGCTTGCGATCGTCCCGGTCACGACGTGGTCCATCGCCCGCAAAACTGGCGGCGACCTCAACTTCCGGAATTAGAACGAGTAAACGAAGACCCGAGAAAACCAACAGACAGTTGTTAGCCAGGAATCAGCGAAGAACGGGATCCCCAGCCGGGCAGCGCGGTGGCAGAGGCGTGACAACATCCAGCCGTCAATCGCAGGCGAGGAGTCACGTAAAGCCGGCGCCAGCCGCGTCGCGTTCCCGGCGCAGTGGTGCTGTTGCGGCAAACAGTCCCAGCAGTCAATCCGAGAGTTCGCGTCAGGCAAAAGGATCCAAAGTTGTGGCAATCTTGAGGAAGACCGGAAGCATACTGACCAAGCCATTCAAGTTCTAGCTGACTGCTGCCCGCTTGCAGTAGCTGTCGACTTCAATATCCCGCACATGGGGGACGATGGTGGCCACTGGCGGTGAGAAGTGAAGTTCGAGGGCATCCCGTAGGTTTTCTAAGGCCTCGTCTTCACTCATGCCCTGGCTCGCAACATCGACTTGGACACATTGTGCGATAAACCATTCGCCTTCTTGCCAGATGCTGGCCGAGAATCATTGTTTCATAGCCAAATCCCACCACGGTGAGAGCTTTGCCGTGCAGATGGACCACGAGAGTTAACTGTTCAGCCGCAAGCCAGATTCCTTTCATCACTCATTACTTTCCTTCCTTCCCTTCTACCCGTGTGACCTCTGATCTCTGATCGCTGACTTCTGTTCTCTGACCACTGCCCACTGCCCACTGGCCACTGACCACCTTCTGCCGTTCACTCTCGGCTGTTTACTGTCTGCTGTTTACTGTTTATGATGCGCACAATCTAGACGCCAACCAGGAGGAGACTATTCATGATTCCTCGAAACTTTTCCCGACACATCATTCTTGCCCTTTGCCTTGGTTTCATAGCTCTTGGTTTTGCCATTCCCGCGCGGACTGAAAATTCCCCCGTTGCTCAAGGTGCAAACCACATATTCACAAAGGCCTTCTGCTTCACGGAGCAGGACAAGCCCGTTGTCTATTTCAGTAAGATCTTCGATGTAGACATCACTGTGCCAACTATTGACACGCAGCCGCTCGTCAATGGCTTCATAATTCATTTGAAGGAAAAGTATGACTACCAAAGCGGCTCCAACTATCCAGTCGTGTGTCCGCTTTACAAAACACTAAGCGAAGCAGAAGCGACCAAACGGAAAATGCAGGCCCAGGTGCAACCAACAGCGAAACAGATCATTGAAGTTGATTGGATACCTCCCGCCTGGGCGCAACCATTACAGGCCGTGGGGGGACCCGGCTTCTTTCCCCCGCCGCCCCCGATCCCCACGCACACATACTGCGCGGTTGGACACGAAGACACAATGTACTTTAGCGACGTATTCGACACCCTTAGCACGCAGA
>Ga0137410_10001873_pt1 | contig 14397 bp, 14 predicted proteins | sample CZODoug1_16funga_FD_108878 | JGI IMG/M metagenome (GOLD analysis project Ga0137410, IMG submission 108878) | Vadose zone soil fungal communities from Angelo Coast Range Reserve, California, USA - CZODoug1_16fungal (Illumina Assembly) | ecosystem: Environmental > Terrestrial > Soil > Vadose zone... | reverse complement strand
CTGTTCGAAGTCGGGTTGGCAAGATCGGTGTAGAGACAGCAGTGCTGCTTTCCTTCAGCGAGAAGCCGCGCCGTCAGCGCCGCGACCGCGGCAGTGGCGTAACCATTGCGCCGCCTGGTCGGCGGCGTGTACACGAAGCCCACCCGCGCTCCGTTCAGCGTCTTGCCACTGGCCACCAGGATCGTTGCTGGCCCGGCGTCGTCCCAGAGATAAAGGCTTTGGGTCAGGTAATACCGCCCGACCACCTCTTCGCCGTCGAACGGCTCATCGGGTACCGCTTCGCGCGCGAACTCGGCGGCCCATTGCAAGACAAGTGGGCGATCGCCCGCCTCAGCGCGCCGAAGTCCGCCGGGGGTTTCGCGCAAATCATCCGTCACCGCGTAGGCGACGTAGAGACGCTGGTGCTTTCCGGGCTGCGCGGGTCTTCCGGAGAGCGCCGGCCAGGCCGCGGCGAAAGCGCCGGCAGCAGGTTCGGGACCGTTCAACGCGGTCAGGTCCGGCGCGAGTGCAAAAACGTCTTGTGCCAGCGCGTGCATCGCCGCGGCGCTGCCGCTGCTGACGACCAGTTTGTGCGGCGGTGTGCGGATCGCACAGGCCACGACTTCGCCCGCACTGACGACAACCGCGAAGTACGGCGGCGCCTTTGGAACCAGCAAACCCTTTGCGACCGAGCCGGCGATCGAAAGGATGACGTTGTGCTCGATCTCCGCGCGCATCAGCCATGACTCGGCGCGCGCGAGAAACGCGGCGGCATCGGCGCAACGAACGACCTGCACGGATCAGCCTGGTTGCACCGGCACCGCGCGGCGCGGCGGGCCGTCATAGGTCGGTGTCCACTGGCGCGGGATCGGCCCCTTGTTGCGCCCGCCTTGCTGCGTCTGTTCCCAGGCGTGCGCCAGGATGCCGACTGAACGCGAGAGGCAGAACAATCCACGCGCAAGCGGCGCCGGAAAACCCAGCTCCGCGTAGATGACCGCGGTCGCGCCGTCGATGTTCAGCGGAATGCGTTTGCCTGCCTTGCGCGCGGCGAGTTCGGTTTCGATCGCACGCGCGATGACCGCGAAACGGCCGCTCACCTCGCCGCGCGACGCGGCGGCGTCGACCAGACCCAGCAGCGGCTCAGCGCGTGGATCGATGGGATGGAACCGATGGCCGAAACCCGGCACGAACTTGCCGTGCCGGCCGATGAACTCGTCAAGGCCGGATCGCACCGCTTCGGTTTGCGCTGCGCCGGCGCCGATACGCGCGGCGATCGCCTGGAACAGTTCGACCGCCTGTTCCCCCGCACCGCCGTGGATGTCACCCAGCACGTTCACCGCGGAAGCCATTGCGTTGTTCAGGCCGACACCACAGGTCGCTGCCATGCGCGCGATGGCGATGCTGGGCGCCTGCGGGCCATGATCGACGCCTGCCATCAGCGCGGCGTCGAGCAACGCGCCCTGCGCGCGCGACGGCAGCTCGCCGCGAGTCATGAGCCAGATCATCTGCGCCAGGCTGACCCGGCCGATCAGTTCTTCGATCGGATAACCGCGAAAGCGAATCACCCCCGGGCTCATCTCGATGATTTCGGTGTGCCACCAGTCGCGCGCGAGCAGCTCCGCGTCCCGCTTCGGGTCGACCGTTTCGCTCATACCGCGTTCTCCTTCCTGAGGCTTTCGATCTCGCTCTGCGCGTAACCGAGTTCGGCCAGGATCGTTTCGGTGTGTTGTCCCAGTGTCGGCGGCGGCGTTGCCACCGCGGGCGCCTTGCCATCGAGCTTGACCCCGGTGCGTACGACACGAATATCGCGGCCGACGCCGGGCGCGTTTTCGAACGTCGCCAGCAAACCGCGGTCGCGCACCTGCGGATGGCGCAGCGCCTGCGGCACGCTGTAGACCGGACCGGCCGGCACACCTGCCTCGTTGAGCAGGCGCCACCACTCGTCGGCGCCACGCGTCTCGAGTTCCTGCTCCAGGATCTGCTGCAGTTCGACCCGGTTCTCGAGGCGCGCCTGCCGGTCAGCGAAGAGCGGATCGTCGATCAGGTCGTCCCTTCCGATCACACGACACACCGCCTCGTATTGTTCCTGCTTGTTGGCAGCGATGTTGAGCAGGCCGTGCCCGGTGCGAAATGTCCCCGACGGACTCGCGGTGACGTTGTCGTTGCCCATCGGCGCCGGATCCTTGCCGGCGATCAGATGGTTCGACACCGCCCAGCCCATCGTCGCCATCGCGGCTTCGAGCATCGAGACGTCGATGAACGTACCCTCGGTGCGGCTGCGATCGGCCAGCGCCGCGGCAACCGCGAATGCCGCAGTGATGCCGCCGATGGTATCGGCCACCGGGTAACCGACCCGCAGCGGCGCACTCTGCACGCTGCCGGTGATGCTCATGACGCCCGCCATGCCCTGGATGATCTGGTCGTATGCGGGCAGGTCGCGCAACGGCCCGTCCTGGCCGAATCCGGAGATCGCGCAGTAGATGAGCTGCGGATTCTCCCCGAGCAGATCCCGGTAGCCGATGCCCAGCCGGTCCATCACACCGGGTCGGAAGTTCTCGACCAGGACCTGCGCGCCGCGCACCAGCCTGCGGAACACTTCCTTGCCGCGCGCGCTCTTGAAGTTGATCGTGATCGAACGCTTGCCGGGGTTCTGCGCAAGGAACGAGACACCCATCATCCGGCGGTTCAGGTCGGGATCGGCACCCAACTGCCGGGCGAGATCACCGGTGCCGGGTGTTTCGACCTTGATCACGTCGGCGCCCATGTGCGCCAGTTGATGGCAGCAGAACGGACCCGCCAACACGTTGGTCAGGTCGAGCACACGGACATCACGCAGCGGCCTGGCCATGTCGGTCGCTCCTCCTTGCGAGAAGCGATGCTGAACCGAAAGGCGTCGCGTCGGCAAGGCGCTGGCCGGCATCGCAGCCCAGACGATTGCCCCGTCGGCTGCGCGTGTGCGGTGCTACTTGCCGCCGAAACCTTGCGCCCGGTCCAGATTGTCGCGGAGGATGCGCGCCAACACTTCGCCGGTGTCGAAGCCGTACAGCTTCGCCACCAGCGACATCTCGCCGCGCCTACCTCAGAACGAGCCCGTCAGGAACAGCTGCAGACCCGAGTATCCGATCTGTGCGCGACCGTTGAAGGAATTCTTCTCCACGTCGATCGTCGTGACGAAACGGTTCCAGCCGAGGCCGACACCGAAATTTCGCATGAACATCCAGGTCCCACTCGTGCGGAAGTCGGTCACGCGGCCGTCGATATTGTTGATCTTCAGCTGAAAGTACTGCGCCTGGGCATCGATGTACCAGTCCGGAGCGACCGCCCAGCCGGCGCGGATGCCAAGCACTGGCAGCGGTGCGGGCACCGAAGCCTCTCTGGTCGCGAATGTCGCCGCGTGGACGACGCCGTTCGAGTCGGTGAACGTGGCGTTGCCGGAAAGCTTCATCGACCAGTCCATGTAGTGGATGCCCAAGCTGCCCGCCACTTCATACGTCGGCTTGTGAACGAACGCATACTCGTAGGCCAACTCGTAGATCGAGAATCTCCGTTCCGAGTCGACTTGGCCGTTCGCCTGGAAAGTGTAGTCACCCCACTGAATGTTTTGATCGATGACGCGCGAGCGGGTGATCTTGTTGTCGAACCACATGAAACGCACGTGGTGCGTGGGGGTGATGCGCCACAACGCATCAGCGCGGATTCGGGTCTGGTCGCTGCCTTTGCCGAAAGTCTGGTCGAAATCGACGTCGGGGTTTGTGGCGCTTTGGCCGTTCAGGCGGGCCTTGGTGTCCGTTTGCACGATGAACCCGCCCAGATTGAACACGAACGAGTCATTGACCAACCCCTGCGCCCCGCCGGCATTCTGCGCGCTGGCGGAGCTCGCAAAGCCAGCGGAAAGAACGCCGCAGAGTAGAAGCGGTCCGAACTTGAATGAAGTGCTTGCGCTCATCGTCTCTCCATTGCATGTCGAATTGTTAGGTTGACATCAACCGCCTGCGGAACAACACAAATGGCTCTGTCTGCCACGACTTTGCGAATTGAGCGTATCGCCAAATACGTCGGCGCTGACCTGCCCCTTAGGACAATAGACGGCAAACGCCTCGACGCCCAGAGTACGTTGGTACGCTCGAGTCGATCGTCGCGTGCTGGACTATTGCTGGGAAGCGTGTCCCGCATCGCTCTCGCCCAGTGATCCGGCCGAGAGCGGCACCCCTCGCTCGGATGCGGTAGTGACGAAACTGACACGGTCGCTCGGCGACAGCAAACTCCTGTTTCAACGATCCATCGAGGTATGCCAAATGAACCGAACCCTATGCCTGCTTGCGTTTGCCGCCGCGTTCACCTTCTCGGAAGCGGGCGCACAGCAGTACGTCTTCCCCGCCAAGGGGCAGAGCCCGGAGCAACAGAAAACCGACGAGGCAGCCTGTTATTCGTGGGCGGTCCAACAGACTGGCTACGATCCAGCGAAACCACCCCCGGCAGCGCCCGCGGCAAAGCCGCCGACGACCGCGACTGGGACCACTCCCGGTGCAGGCGCCAAGGGTGCAGTGAGAGGGGCAGTTGTCGGTGAGATCGTCAGCGACGACCCCGGGGCTGGCGCGGCGGCAGGTGCGGTGGCAGGGCGTTCGGCAAGCCGCAAACAGAACGCGGCCGCCGCGAATTCGGCCCAGCAACAGCAGGCGGCGGCTACGCAACAGCAACAGGCTGGTTTCGCCAAGGCGCGCGCCGCGTGTCTGGAGGGTAAGGGCTACACGGTGAAGTGACGCGTGAGCTTCCCGACGAATCCGGGTCGCGTTGTTTTTCGACTCCAGGACTGTCCGGTTGCGCGCGTCGAGCTTGACCGTCGCTCGCGCTGTCGGTATCTCATCGGCGCACCCGTTCGCGGGTGAACCCATGTCGGCGCGGAGATTGGCGAGTCGCTACATGTTTGACGAACCGGCGCGCGTGCGCGGGCCGCAATCACCCGACCGTCATCGTGCAGCCGCTGCGTATGCGCAAGATGACGCCGGGATGCGATGCCACCGAATCTTGAAGGGTGCACCATGACGATCTCTCTACCCGCACTGGCTCGCATTCGCAGCAGTGACTGCTGGCGCGGCCTGACCCTCATCGCGGCGTTGGTCGCGGTCTTGTTCACGACCAACCTGCTCGCACAGGCGCCGGCCGCGCCCGGCGGCGCAGCCCCCGCAACCCCGCCCGATGAACTCGAGAAGCTGGTCGACCGCATCGCGTTGTATCCGGACGACCTGGTTGCCATCATCCTGCCCGCGTCGACGAACCCGTTGCAGATCGTCCAGGCGGATCGTTTTCTCGAGAAACGCAAGGCCGATCCCAAGGCGCCGATCGACGAAAAATGGGACGACGCGGTCAAGTCGCTGCTCAACTACCCCGAGGTCGTGAAGACCATGAGTAGCGATCTCGACTGGACCGCCGCGCTCGGCGAAGCTGTGGTGGCCGACCAGGGCGAGGTGCTTGCGGCAGTCCAGGCGTTTCGGCGCAAGACGCAGGCGGTCGGTAACCTGAAGACCGACGAAAAGCAGGTTGTCGTGGTCGAGCAGGAGGTCATCAAGATCGAACCCGCGGACCCGCAGGTGATTTACGTGCCGCAGTACAACCCAACCACCGTAGTCGTCTCCGGCGGCTATCCGACGATGGGCTACTACCCGTCGCCTTACCCCGTCTACTACTACCCCTATCCGCCCGGGGCAGCGTTGGCCACCGGTCTGGTCTGGGGAGCGGCCATGGGTGCCATATGGAGTGGCGGCCGCTATGGTGCCAACTACGGCGGCAACGCCAACATCAACATCAATCGCAACACCAACATCAACACCGGCAACATCAACACCGGCAACCGGGGACAAGCCGGCGGCGGCGGCTCGCAATGGAAGTCCAACAAACAGCCCGGACAGGTCAGCAAGTCGGTCGGTGCCACGCCGTCGAACCGTGTCGGCGACAGCCGCGGGGGTGGGGCTGGGGGCGGGGCTCGCGCGTCGACGCAGGATGGCCGCGGTGGCGGCGCTGGCGCCGGTGGCGGGGCGGGTGCGCCGCGGGCATCGACGCAGGATGGCCGCGGAGGCGGAGGCGGTGCCGGCGGTGGGGCCGCGGCTTCACGAGACCGCGGAGGTGGTGGTGGTGGAGGTGGCGCTTTTGACGGCTACGGTTCAGGTCGGCAGACGCAGATGGACAGCTCGCGTGGTGCCTCGAGCCGCGGCGCGAGCGCCGGCGGACACGCCGCCGGCGGCGGACGCTCCAGCGCGCCGCGCGGGGGCGGTGGCGGCGGTCGTGGCCGGCGCTAGGAGAGTGGCATGACTCACCTGCACGCAATCGACAAAGTGAAGATGAACATGAACCTCTTCGCATTCACGGCGAGGCTGCGCCGACTGGCAGTGTTGCTGGCCTTGCTGCTGGCGCTGCCTCTGGCGTCTGTCGCGGCAGACCAGCAGAGCTTTGGCACTCCCGAAGCCGCCGTGGACGCGCTGACCGCGGCGCTGAAGGCGAACGACGAGGCCGCCCTGGTCGCCATCGTCGGCGCAAAGTACAAATCCCTGGTGGTCACCGGCGATGCGGCATACGACGCCGCGCGGCGCGCATCTGACGCCGAGCTGCTCGCAACCTTTCACTCGCTGTCTCCACGCGGCGACGACCGACGCGTGTTACTGATAGGCCCGCAGGCATGGCCGTTGCCGATCCCCCTGGTGCGGCAAGGCGGGGTCTGGCGGTTTGCGACGGAGGAAGGGGTCGAGGAACTCTTGAACCGGCGCGTCGGCAGCAACGAGCGCAACGCCATCGTCGTGCTGCGTGCCTATCTGGACGCGCAACGCGAGTACGCGACGCGCGACCGCAACGGCGACGGCGTGCTCGAGTACGCACAGAGGCTCGGCAGCAGGCCTGGCAAGTTCGATGGCCTGTACTGGCCCGCCGACGCGGCCAAGGGCGAAGAAGCCAGTCCGTTCGGCCCGCTGATCGCCGAGAGTTCGGCGTATCTCGCCGGGCACAAGAAAGGCGATCCTTATCGCGGCTACCACTTCCGCATCCTGACGCGCCAGGGCGCGAGCGCGGCTGGTGGCGCTTACAGTTACCTGATCAACGGGCGCATGCTCGCGGGTTTCGCGATGGTTGCGTATCCGGACAACTATGGCGATAGCGGCGTGATGACCTTCATCGTGAACCACAATGGCAAGGTCTACGAGAAGGACCTCGGCAAGAACACCCCCGGCATCGCTGCACAAATGACCACTTTTGATCCAGTCGCAGGCTGGAAGGAAACCGCCCCCTGAGTCGGGCACACTTGAGTCACCTCGGAGAAAACAGAATGAAACGACAACTGCTTCCTATCGTCGCCGCGCTGCTAAGCGCGCTGTCCATGCCCGCCTTTGCGCAGCAGGCGGCAGACCCCAACACGATGGCGACGAAGGAATCGTCGCCAGGCAAGGTGACCATGACACAGGGGACCAAGGTCACCGCTACGGTCGAGGCGATCGATCAACAGACGCGTGAAGTCACGCTCAAGGGCCCCAAGGGCAAGCTGCACACCATGACGGCAGGCCCCGATGTGCGCAACCTCGACCAGGTCAAGGTTGGCGATAAGGTCGTGGTGCGTTACCTCGAAGCGCTGTCGCTCACGCTCAAGAAGGACGGCAAGGAATTGCGCAGCAAGGTCGAGACCGAGGGCAGCAAGCGGGCAGCGCAAGGGGAACGGCCAGGCGGAGTGGCGGCGCAGCAAGTGGAAGTCACTGCTGACGTAGTCGCCGTCAACGCCAAGACACAAACAGTCACGCTGAAGGGGCCGAAACAGACGGTCGACCTGAAGGTGCGCGATCCCGCGCAGTTCAAGCTGATCAAGGTAGGCGACCAGATCCAGGCCGTATACACGCAAGCATTGGCGCTCTCCGTAGAACCGGCGCCAACGGCCATGAAGTAACCCGCGCTCGCGCGCTCGCTGGTGTGGCAGGAACCGATGCCGAAGCCTTTCGGCGAACCACCCCGGCGCAGATCCGCAGCGACCTCGTGGCGCAGCGTGCGCTGATGGCGGCGGGCCGCTCGCTCAAATAGCGAGCGCGCTTGCCGCTATCCGGCTCACATGATCGGCTTGAAGCAATTGTAACGAGCAACGTTACCCGCGCACTGCCCATTGTGATCTGAGGGCGCAGGTTGATCTTGCGTGACGCTGGCACAACCGCTGGTGGCGACGCATGCCAGAACAACAAGCAGCAGTTTCTTCATCGTTCCCCCGCCGGTGGTCTAGTCGAAAACGCGACGCAGACTCTAGTCGCCTACAGGGGGCTTACCGCACTCCGACGGCGGCACGTTGTCGATGCACGGCGCGTTGGGATCTCTCTTCTCGGGGACATACGGCGTCAGGTTGGCGCAACCGCCGAGAACGATGCAAGCCAAAACAACAAGCAGCAGGTTCTTCATCGCTCTTGTCCTGGTCAGAGATCGGTTGGTGTTCGCGATCATCATCGCACGCACGCATGCTCAAGAGCGAGACAGCAGTGACGCGTGTTGGGGATGAAAACTCTACGCACGTTCCCGGCACGGAGACTCTTCTCCGGCACTCCACGACGCGTTGTCGATCGAGCGCGTGCGCGAGCACGACACGCAAGCATCGCCTCTGCGTTTGTTGTTGCGACGAGCGACATGCGTGATCTGCTCGAAACGGTGACCTGCACCGATGCATCCTTGAGATTCGTCAGGAATCGCCCCCAGTGACCGATTAGACTGCCCGCCACTGGTGTCTAGCGGATCCCTCGAGTCGTCATGAGTTGGGTCACTGTCATCTGGTCCATGATCGCCGCAGCGTGTCTCACGCTGGCCGCGGTGCATTTGCTGGACTGGTACAGGAATCGCGCGGCGTGGCCGTGGCCGAGTTTGGCCTTCTCGCTGATGGCGGTGGCGACTGCGGCCTTTGTGTTCTGCGAGCTGTCGATGCTGCGCGCGCAGACACCCGAAGCGTTCGGCACCGCTCTGAGGTGGGCGCACGTACCACTGTGGCTGTCGCTGGTGTCACTCGCCGGGTTCGTGTGGTTGTATCTGAAGGCCGGTCGGCCGTGGCTCGGGTGGAGCTTCGTCGGCCTGTGCACGATCTCGCTGTTGCTCAATTTCCTGGTGGGGACGAATCTCAACTACCGCGCAATCACCGCCGTGCACTGCAGTCCGTTTCTTGGCGAACCGGTCTGCGCCGCAGCGGGTGTGCCGAACCCGTGGCTGCTGCTCGCGCAGTTGAGCATCCTGGTGCTCATCATCTTCGTTGCCGATGCCAGCATCATCGCGTGGCGACGCGGCGACCGCGGCAAGGTGCTGAGGGTCGGCGGGAGCACGATATTTTTCCTGCTTGCCAGTGCAGCCGTGCTGTTCTGGGGGAACATCGAGGCGCGGATCGCGATCAGCCTGTCTTTCCTGGGCATCGTCGTGTTGACGGCGTACGAGTTGAGCCACGAGGCGCTCCGCGCGTCGCAACTCGTGCTGGAGTTGCACGAAAGCGAGCAGCAGGTGACCCAGGCTGCCGATGCGGCAAACCTGGGCATCTGGGCGCGCGACCTGGCGCGCAATGAAATCTGGGCGAGCGCCAAGTGGCGGGAGCTGTTCGGGTTCACACCCATGGAGCGGCTCGACCGGGAGCGGATGCTGCAAAAGGTGCACCCCGACGATCGCGATGCAGTCCGGCATGCCCTTGCCGACGCTGCATCTGGCGAAGGCGGATACGAGTTGGAATTCCGCACGCTTCTGGCGGATGGCAGTGTGCGGTGGATCGCGGCTCAGGGCCAGGCCGAGTTCGACACAACAGGGCGGCCGGTACGCACGCGCGGCGCCTGTAGCGATATCACCGCGCGCAAACAAACCGAGCAGGAGATGCTGCGCCTGCGGCAGGAGATCGCCCACGTGGGGCGTGTCTCGGTGATGGGGCAGCTCGCCTCCGCGCTCGCGCACGAGATCAATCAGCCGCTCGGCGGGATCCTGCGCAATGCGGAGGCGGCGACGCTTTATTTGCAGCACGTTTCGCCGGACCTTGACGAAATCCGCGCGATCATCGACGACATCCGCAAGGACGACCAGCGGGCGGGCGCCGTCATCGACCGCATGCGCGCGCTGCTCAAACGACAGGACATCGACAAGCGGCCGCTCGACGTGGGCGAGGTTCTGAGCGATGTCGTGGCGCTGGTGCGCCCCGACGCAACGGCGCGGCACGTGAAGCTGGATCTGGAGATCGAAAGCGATGTGCCGCGTGTAAATGGCGATCGCGTGCACCTCCAGCAGGTGTTGCTCAATCTCATCTCCAACGGCATGGATGCAATCGACGAAGCCAGCAAGACGGTCCGACGCATCGTGGTGAGCGCAAGACGAGACGGCGCGCAAGCGGTCGAGATCGCCGTGAGCGACAGCGGTTCGGGCATCCCGGCCGACCGGCTCGAGCAGATCTTCGGTTCATTCTTCAGCACCAAGCCGAAAGGCATGGGCATGGGTTTGTCGATCTCGCGCACTCTGGTCGAGGCACTTGGCGGTCGGCTCTGGGCGGAGAATCGGGATGGCGGGGGGGCGAACTTTCGCCTCACGCTGCCCCTATCGCGGTGATGGTGCGGGGCTTTAGAAGACCACTTGAAGGACTCACACATGAAGATTCGCAAGAACGTCGCAGCACTGTGCATGATCCCGACGCTGAGCCTCGCCACTGTCGCGCTGGCGGACGAACATCATTGGGCTTACCGGGGACACGGAGGCCCTTCCGAGTGGGGATCGCTGGACCCCGAATTCGGCACGTGCAAGCTCGGCAAGCTGCAGTCGCCCATCGACATTCGCGGCGCCAAGGCAGCGGACCTGCCCGCGATCAAATTCGACTACAAGCCGTCCGCGCTGAAGATCATCGACAACGGCCACACCATCCAGGTCAACTACGCGCCGGGCAGCTCGATCGACGTAGGCGGCGTGCGCTATGAACTGCTCCAGTTTCACTTTCACCGGCCGAGCGAAGAGAAAATCGACGGCAAGGCGCATGCGATGGTTGCGCACCTGGTGCACAAGAATTCCGCCGGCAAGCTCGCGGTGGTTGCGGTGCTGCTCGACCAGGGCGGCGCAAGCGAACTAATCGACTCGCTCTGGAAGAACCTTCCGAAGGAAAAAGAAAAGGAGAACGTCGCCGACAACGTCACCGTCGACGTGGCGAAGCTGCTGCCGGAGAACAAGGGCTATTACACATTTCAGGGATCGCTCACGACGCCGCCCTGTAGCGAAGACGTCACCTGGTTTGTCCTGAAATCGCCGCTGAAGATCGCCGACAGCCAGATCGCTGCATTCGCCAAGATCTACCCGCTGAACGCCCGCCCGGTGCAGCCGCTCAACGGCCGCATCATCCAGACGATGAAGTAACAGCGGGCGCCCGCGCTCCCCGCTAGAGCCCCGCACCCCAGCGGTATTGCAAGGCCAGGCCGACGGTGTTGAAGCTCGTACCGGTGCGCGTGCTGATGCCACCGCTGGCGTTGAACTTGAGCGAGTAGTAGCGGTCGATCGGAAGCGCAACGGTCAATCCCACGCGCGAGTTGTTCAGTGCGTCGTCCTTGGCCACGCCGTTGACGGTGGTGCGGCCGCCCCAGTAGTAGGTGACGCCCAACGCAGCCCAGATGCCGCGGCCGAAGTCGTAGCTGAAATTGGCCTGTGTCGAGTAGATCGCTGCCTGATCGACAGTCTGTCCGCCGAAGAAGTTGTCATTGCGGCTGAAGAAGGTGACACCCGCGGTCAGGTCGAACGTGAACGGCGCAAATGACTTCAAAAAACCGATGTCCGGCTTGATCGACCAGCGGTTGGTTCCCAGGTTGATGGCCTTGCTGGAGTCGTACTGGCCCTGGGGCGGGCTCACCTGCACGCTGGCGCCGATGACCAGGTCTGGTTTGTAGGCCGGGTACGCCGGCAGCGCGAGAGCTGGCGCCCCGTAGAAGTTCATCGAGAAGCGAAACCGCGGATCGCCGAACCCGCTCACAGCACGCTCCCTCGGCTGCCCGGCGACCAGCGCCGTTCCCGACAGGTGCGAGTAGGGCACGATGACATCGAACTTGCCGGAGTTGCCCCACAGGTCGAGCGCGCGTGCGTACGCGAGCACGCCGGTATCGACCTTGAGGTGAGCGTCGTCGAGCGGCAACGAAGGATCGGTGGCCAAGCCTCCCTGCGAATGCGCATACCCTTCCACCAGGAAGTTCAAGCCCACCGGCAGGTTGCTGTACGCACGCGGCTCGAGCTCTTGCGCGTGCGCGGCCAACGCCGGCAGGAACATGGTGCCCAGCAACGCAAGCACTGCATGATGCACACCGGATTGCCGCGCACGCGGCGGCCTCAACCAGAAGATCACCTTCATCAAGCGCTCGGTCTTGCGCGGCTTCATGCCGGGCGGCCACGCGCGTTGCGCCCTCATCGGAAAGTGACTTTCAGCGTGCGCACCAGCAGATTCGCGATCATGAGCGGCATTCAACTCCAGAACGCGCCGATACGCTCGATGACCCAGTACATCGCCACGGTACCGATGGCATAGGGCGGCAAGCTGAGAGCCCACTGGGGCAGCGGCGTCGGCAAACGGGCCAGTAGGGTGCGCGCGCCAAGCATGCAGGCCACGAATACCAGCTGGCCGATTTCGACTCCGACGTTGAACATCAACAGGGCCACCGGTATCGCCGTTTGCGGCAAACCCACTTCGGCCAGCGCGCCAGCGAAACCGAAACCGTGCAGCAGGCCGAAACTGAAAGCCACTACCCACGGCGCCCGCGCCGTCAGGCCAGGCCTGCCGCGCAGGCCGTGCACCACCTCGGCGGCGACGAAGACGATGCTCAGCGCGATCATGGCCTCAACTGGTGGCCCCGGCACATGCACCCAGCCAAGGGTCGCGGCCGCCAGAGTCAGGCTGTGGGCCAGAGTGAACGCGGTGATGGTGGCCACGATGCGCCTGCCGCCGCGCACGATCAGCAGCAGTGCCAGCACGAACAGCAGATGATCGACGCCGCCAAGGATGTGTTCGATCCCGAGCACCAGGTAGGACCAGGCAATTTGCGCCGCACCGGTGGCCCCCTTGACCGTGAACTGCGGTCGTTGCGGCAACAGATGCTCGACCTGGCTCGTCCCATCCGAGCGTTCAACACGCACGATCACGTCAGTGATACCGCCGGCGATGCCGTCGATGGCAAGCGTCTGACCGGCCAGGCCACCCGGCCGGCTGACCTGCCAGCGCTCGACATAGGCGCCGCCGCTGAACTGGCCCCGAGGCGGCGCGACGTTAGTCGTGCCTTGTGGGAAAACCACCTCGACCGCCAAACGCGCATCGCCCTGCGCCGGCACCTTCCACATAACGTCATAACGACCTTCGCCAGCCTCGCGCAGCTCGAGGTAGGCCGGGCGAAAGACGTCGGCCTGCGCGACACAGGCCACGCATGCCAACAGCAGCGCAACGAAGACTTTCAATTCGTCGCCGTTCCGGTCTGGTCAGTGCGCACGGTGTACCGCGCGCGCAGCTTCTGGTAGCGCGCTGCGTTGGTTTCGGCCGTGCGGGTATGCAGGAGATCGCGCTCGACTTCCGCGCGCACCTCGTCCAGCGTGGCACGGCGCCCGGCCACGCTGGCACTTAGCTTCACCAAGTGCACGCCGAAGCCGGAGCGCAGCGGTCCCTGCCACGCACCGACGGGCAAGCCCTTTAGCGCCTCAGCGAACTCCTTGCCGAATATTCGCTTCACCTCGGAGGCCCCCGCATCGTCCAAAGCCAGCGGCAACAAGGTCGCGTCGCCGGCGGGCGTTTTGCCGCCATCGAGGGCACGACGCACGGCGGCTACATCGGCGCCGAGTTTCTCGCCGTGCCGCGCCACATCGAAATAAATCTGTGTCAGCGAGTACCGCGGCTCGATCTGGTACTTGTCGGTGTGGGCATCGAGCCAGGCTTGCAGCTCGGCCGCACTCGGCGGTGTCGGCGTGGTGCCATCGACGATGAACTCGAGCTTCTGCCCGACCCGGCGCCGCACGACGGGGTCGTCGCGGTCCAAGCCCATCGCGAGACCCTCGCGATAGAAGATCTCCTCGCGCACCCAGCTTTCGACCAGCTCTTGCAGCTCCTCTGCCGTCGGAGGGCGCTGCCACACGCGCTGGAATTGCGCCTGCAGGCTCTGTACCTGGCCGCGCGAGAGGACGATCTCGTCGGCCGCCTTCGGCACGCCTGCCTGAAGCCGGCTGTACAGGGCGAACAGCAGCGCGCCGAGGATCAGGAAATGCAGCAGGGGTTCTTGCAGCAGGCGACGCATCTTTAGGTCAGGGCGCGTACCAGATCGGCGCTGTATAGGCACGTTCCTGGAGAACCATCGTGGTGCCGGGGACCGGCTTCGTTCCGAAGCGCTTCGCGTCGTAGGCGGTCCAGCGCGGCGTCGGGATCTCGATGACGCGGGCATAGTAGAAGGTGCG
>Ga0137410_10001870_pt1 | contig 14407 bp, 14 predicted proteins | sample CZODoug1_16funga_FD_108878 | JGI IMG/M metagenome (GOLD analysis project Ga0137410, IMG submission 108878) | Vadose zone soil fungal communities from Angelo Coast Range Reserve, California, USA - CZODoug1_16fungal (Illumina Assembly) | ecosystem: Environmental > Terrestrial > Soil > Vadose zone... | reverse complement strand
GCCGGGGTCTGGTTCGTCGACCTAATGAGCGAGACAATCCAGCTGCGATGGTGCACGCGGCTCGCCTCAGGAGGAATTACAAATGCGATACATGTTTATTGTCACGTCCGCCCACGCTGGGCCTCCGCCTCCGGCACTCCTGGAGGCGATGCACAAGCTCGCCGACCGGGAAATCAAGGCCGGCCGTATGCTCGACAATGGCGGCCTAATGCCGCTCGCCACGGGCGCGCAGGTGCGCATCAAGGGCGGGCAGCTCAGCGTCGTCGACGGGCCGTTCGTAGAGGCCAAGGAGGTCATCGGCGGTTACGCCGTTTTCGAGCTGCAGGGCAAGGAAGAGGCCTTGGCGTCGGCGAGGGAATTCATGCAACTCCACAAGGATCTATTCCCGGGATGGGAAGGGACGTGCGAGCTTCGCGCGTTCGCGGCGGGGGGCCCTTGAAGCGAGAACGGGGCAGATGCGGTCGGCGGCCATGACGGCCGCCGACACCCATCGAGCGATCCTGGCTGTCTGGCGCATCGAGCAGCCCCGGCTGATTACCAGCTTGGCGAGGATGCTGCGCGATGTGCCGCTGGCCGAGGATTTGACCCAGGAAGCCCTCTTGGCCGCCCTGGAGCGGTGGCCCGCGACCGGCGTGCCGGAAAAACCCGGCGCGTGGCTGATGGCGACCGCTAAGCACCGGGCCTTGGATCATTTGCGTCGCGGCCGAATGCTCGAGCGCAAACACGACATGCTCGCCTGGGACATGGACGAGGAGCAGCAGGCCATGCCCGATCTGGAGTCCGCGCTGGACGATGACATCGGCGATGAGCTGCTTCGGCTCATCTTTACCGCCTGTCATCCGCGCTTGTCGCGTGAGGCCCGCGCGGCCCTGGCGCTACGGATGATCTGCGGCCTGACCACCGAGGAGATCGCCAGGGCGTTCCTGTTGCCGGAGGCGACGATCGCCCAGCGCATCGTGCGCGCGAAGCGGACCCTTTCGGAATCGGGGCTGGCCTATGAGACACCACACGGCGAGGAGCTGTCCGAGCGGCTCTCCTCGGTGCTGGAGGTGGTCTACCTCATTTTCAACGAAGGTTACACCGCGGCGCGCGGCGAGGACTGGCTGCGCCCGCAGCTCTGCAACGAGGCGCTGCGCATGGGCCGGGTGCTCACCTCCATCGCACCGTACGAGCCCGAAGCCCACGGACTGCTCGCACTGATGGAACTGAACGACTCGCGCACGGCGGCGCGTAGGGATGCGGCGGGTGAGCCCATACTCATGCTGGACCAAAAACGTGAGCTCTGGGACCAGCTCCAGATTCGCCGGGGGATGCGGTCGCTGGGGCGAGCACATGAACTGGGGGGAGCCGGCGGTATTTACGTGCTCCAGGCGGCGATCATCGCCTGTCACGCCCAGGCGAGGACGGCGGGCGATACCGACTGGTCGCGCATCGCCGGTCTTTATGCGGAGCTGGCGGCGGTCGTGCGCTCGCCAATCATCGACCTCAACCGCGCGGTTGCCGTGGGCATGGCCGAGGGACCTGAAGCAGGCCTGGCGATCGTGGACCGCCTCGTGCACGAGCCCGCGCTCAAAGGCTATCACCTGCTGCCAAGCGTTCGAGGCGACCTGCTCCACAAGCTCGGCCGCTACGAAGAGGCGCGCGCCGCGTTCGAAGCGGCCGCGGCGCTGGCAGGCAATACGCGCGAGCGCAATTTGCTGAGGCGGCGCGCCGCCGAGGCGGCCGACGCAGCGATGTCATCGTGATCGCGTGCCGGCGTAGAGAAGCATCTCCGCCCTAGATGCGGCCCACGCACACTTGATGCGACCGGCCATGGTCCACGACATCGCACCTTGACGCTCGCTTCCATTTGCTCGCAAGAGGCGGCGTTCCGCAGGGCGATCAAGCAGCAATTCTGCGGGTAACAGGCTGTTCTATGGCACTTCGTGCAGGGTGGTATTGAACAAGAAGGGACCACGAAACTCTGTAAGGTCGCCGGCTTTTTTCCCCGCGACGGGCTGCAGACGAGCCGATAGAGGCTTATTCCACTTCCATGCGAGCGACGCGACATCGCCAAAGATCCGCGCCAGTTGATCGACGCCGATGTCGCCGGGAAAGGGAATCGTGTCCAGACCCGTGCCGCAAACCGCAGAATAGGCGAGCAATGCATCCGTGGTGATGGTCCCCTCGGCCCAACGCCGCGCCAGGAGCTTATCTTCCAAAACAGGAACCATGAGGCCGGAGTATCCAATCTGTTTCACCGGAACGGCCTTGACTGCCGTGGTGATGATGAGAGCCGCCGTCATGGTCCCGCTCGACCCGAATTTCGAGCCGGTGTACGTTTCAATTGCTGCGCCGATGGACACGTCGCCGAGCGGAGCCGGTGTGGGATCGACGCCCATGAAAGTCCATCCCGTTGATGCTGCCGCCCGAGCACCGACCGATTCGGCTACTTTGGCGTGAACCGTCAATTGCTGGGTGAGTTCCGCGACTGATTCGTCGAAGTTGCCATGCGTGCGCGCGAAAACTTCTTGGACGACGTTCGCGCCTTCGAAACCAATGGAAAACTGCTTGCCGGCTCCCGTGTGATAAGTGCCCGGGTAGAATGGCCCGTAAGGCTTCACCATCGCCGTCGCCGTGAAGTTGAAATTGCCGTGGCTGGGTGAGGCATGATCGGTCAAGTAACGAACCAACACCGCGCTTTCACGGATGACTTTCCAATGAATTCCGTCGTCAGCGGCAATGATGCTGTTCGCCTGAATATTGGGCAGTGTCGACAGGGCTTTTTCGAGCAGACGCATGAGGCGCGGGTCGTCCGAATCGCGCATCATCGCCGGCCCCACGCTGGGAATGAAGCCTTCTTTCGCCGATAGGTCATCAATGGCCTTCAAGAGGCGGAGGGCGTCGTCATCGGATCGCCCGCCGACGAGTTCTCCCAGCGGCTGAGTCACGATGCGGATGGTTTCGGTTTTGTACCCCCGCCGGGCAAAATCGCCTTCTGCGGCGCGCAAGACAGTCAGGGCCTCGGTGATTTGCCTCTCGAGAGTAGCCGGATCCAGGCGAACGAAGGCAGTAATCGCCCGGACATTGGGTTTCGTATAGGTTTGCGCATGAGCGGTCACGGCAATGAAGACGAGCAGTAGCGCTCCGGCAATGCTCGACCGACGATTGCTCATCATCCGCCTCTACTGTTTTACGACACCGATGTACTCATACTACGCACGAGACTGCTCAAAAGACAGGGATGCTTTCGGCTGTTCAGCCATGCCGAGGTTGAGTTAATCTGACGGTATCGCACGTGGAGCCAATCGACGTGAACGTAGACAAGAGCAGCGTCTGCCCCCTGGATTGCCCGGACACCTGCAGCCTCGCGGTGACGGTTGCCGGCGGCCAAGTGGTCGCCGTGCACGGTTCGAAGGTCAATCCCATCACCCACGGTGCCGTTTGCGCCAAAGTGGCCAATCACTACCCAGAGTTTGTGCATGGCCCCAATCGGTTGCGCCATCCGCTGAAACGTGTCGGCGAGAAGGGTGCCGCCAAGTTCGAGCGAATCTCCTGGAATGAGGCACTGGACACCATTCACTCGCGCGTAAGCCAAATCATTGATCGCTACGGTCCGCAAGCGCTGCTGCCGCTCAACTACGCCGGCCCGCACGGGATGCTGGCGGGTGATTCCATGTCGCTGCGTTTCTTTCATAGGATCGGCGCCTCGCTGTTGAGTCGCAGTCCCTTGTGCGGCGGCATCCGGGGCGCCGCGTACGCCGGTACTTTCGGCGCAACACCCGGCACACCGCTCCAGCAGGTCAGTCTCGCGAAGCTCATCATCGTCTGGGGCAACAACGCCACCAGCTGCAATCTGCATCTCATGCGGCAGATCAACGCCGCCAAGCGCAATGGCGCGAAGCTCGTGGTGATCGATCCGCGGCGCGTCAAGGCGGCCGAACAGGCACACCTCCATTTGCCCGTGCGCCCCGGCACGGATGTGGTGCTCGCCTGGGCCATTGCGGTGGAGCTGGAGCGGATCGGAGGCCTCGATCACGCGTTCATCGAAAAGCACGTACTAGGGTTCGACGCCTATATGAACGCCGCGCGCGCCTACCCTGCTCCGCGCGCTGCAGAGATTTGCGGCGTCGCGGCAGATGACATTCGAACACTGGCGCAGTGGTACCACGATGCAGCACCCGCGGTCATCGCCTGGGGCAACGGCCTCGAGCGCAATCAGAACGGCGGTTCGGGATTGCGGGCCATTGCCGCACTCCCGGCGCTTGCCGGCAAATTCGGCGTTGCCGGTGGGGGGCTCGTGGGCGGTTCAAGCCATGCCTTCCCGAAGACGCTCGACAGATTGACTCGCGTCGACTTCGTGCCGCCGCAAACGCGCACCATCAACATCATTGACGTGGGCAAACTATTGCTCGACGCGAACCTGGACCCGCCGCTCAAGGCACTGTTCATCTACAACCACAATCCGCTGATTGTTCATCCGGATCAGAACCGCCTGAAGCGGGGACTGGCGCGTGAGGATTTATTCGTTGTCGGCATCGACGTGGCGATGACGGACAGCATGGCGTACGCGGACGTGGTTTTGCCCGCCTGCACGCATTTCGAGCATGCCGATATCTATCCGGCCTACGGCCAGCAATTCCTGCAACGTGCCGAAGCGGTCATTCCACCGGTGGGCGAGAGCCTGCCGAATACCGAGATTTTTCGCCGGCTCGCGGCCAAGTTCGGCTTTTCGGAAGCCGCGTTCAGGGAGAGCGACGCCGAGCTCATGGATGATGCGCTGAACCCGGACGATCCACGCATGCAGGGCATCCGCGCGAGCCAGGTCCCCCTCGATCGTGCGTTGCGAATGGAGTACCGCGGCGAGGAGCCGGTGCTGTTCCAAAACGTATCGCCCCGAACACCCAGCGGCAAGGTCGAACTGGAATCCACGACTCTCGATGCGCGCTACGGCGCCGCGCTGCCCGCGTACCGGCCGCTGGCTTCTCCCTATCCCCTGACACTCATCACACCGGCCTCCGACAAGCGCATCACTTCTACGTTTGGCGGTCTCGCGGTCAACGACGGTACTCCGGCACTGGAGATGAACCCCGCGGATGCGGCTGAACGCGGACTGGCCAATGGAAGTTTAGTCAAAGTGTGGAACGACTTGGGCGAGGTGTATCTGCCCCTGCGTATCACGGCCGCCGTGCGCTCCGGTGTGGTCAGTTCGGAGAAAGGCGCGTGGCTCCGGACGAGCCGGAACGGGCAGACGGTATCGGCTTTGGCTCCTACGCACAAAGCCGACCTCGCCGACGGCGCCTGCTACAACGATTCGCGCGTGGAAGTGGCCGCGCAGTAACTGATTCGCCGGACGCGCAGGAACACCCTGCGCGTGCCAACGAGGCTATCGAGGTGCGGCCGATTTTGATGATCAACGATACCAGCCGGCCGAACGACGATTGAGATCTTCCAGCACCGTGCGAATCGCACCGGCCAGTCCAGCCCAGTCGCCCGCCTTTCGTAATCCCTCGCTCAGTTCAAGTTGTACGCCCTCGCCGGAACGGCCTCGATTGCAAATGTTGCGAGGGTGTCTACCTGGGAAAGGGTGCCCGTCAATCAAGCAGGAGAATCCGATCTTCGCGAGAGCCTGCGCGACCGCCTCCTTCAGCCGTGCATTCAGACCCCCCAGCAATACATCGGGCCCGGGTGCCGCATACCCGTGCACGGCAACGACGGTGTCGCAGCCGGAGATGAGATCGAGGGCACGCGGTTCGTCGAACCTATGGCTGGCAAGGTGCAGGCGCTCGAAATTGTCGCCGGTCGTCCGCAGTCCCTCAAAAAGATAAAGGCAGTGATCATCGCCGGCGATGAGCCGCGCGATCTCGGAAGTGCGTCCCTCGATCCGCCCGCCGTGCGGCGCAAGAACAGCGACCCGGGACCGCGCGCGCGGCATGACGTGCACGGCGTAGTCGACGTCTTCTGTGTAGCACTGCGCGAGCTCGTCGTAGCAGCGAAAGTCGTTAAGGGAAGCCTGTTTCGTCACCGATATAGTCTACCGCCCCGCCGTCGAACGAGCAGGGGGTTGTTGAGCGTAGGTGACCATTACCAACACCATGCCGAGGATTCAGATCGACGAAATCGTCGAGTGACATAATCAACTCAGGGCGCGATTGCTCCTTCAACGGCGCCGGCGGTGCATCCATTCAAGGGCCGCGCCACGCCGCGCTGGTCGGTGGCGGGACAGTTTCGCCCAATCCCCAATGCAGGACTTCCCGGAAGAGGAGCCGCCGTCTGGGTTGGACCACCATTGTTCTCGAGCACGTCCAGCTGGGGATTGCTGAACACGGTACCGGTGGTGCAGGCGTGATCCGCGTTCGCGCAGATCGCGTGCGTTGAGGGCCATTGGAGATTGTGGAGGCCAGTGCTGCCGCCGGCGGAGCACGCCATCGGCGAATAGCAATCTCTGGTCGTATTCTCAGAGAAGAGCGTATTGCTGATGCTGAGCGAGGTGCCACCCGCGATTGCCGCGGCGAAAAAGCCAGACCCGCCGGTAGATTGATTGCCTGAGAAGGTCACATTCTGAAGCGTTCCGCCGTTCCCGGAAAGCATGATGCCCCCGCCCAGGCCGTGCTGGGCGATATTGTTCACGAACGTGTCATTCGTAAACATCAAGGTTGAGCTGTCAGCGAATAGCCCGCCGCCGCCGCCGGATGCCGTGTTGCCTGAAAGTGTTGACGCCGTCATGACCAGATTTGAGTTATGGAAATACAACGCACCACCCCTGGGCGCCGTGTTTCCGACGAAGGTGCTCCGGTCAATGATCGTGGTCTGCATTGCTCCATTGGGCGTGCGAAAAATCGCACCACCCAGGGCACCGGCACCGCCGGCATTGGACGTAAAGGTCGAGCCGCACACGGTGACGGTATGCGCCTCGGCCCCGTCGATCACCACCGCCCCGCCGTTACCACCATTGCCAGACTGGCCACCCTTTACTGGGCAAGCGCTGCTGATCCTATTGGCCCCGTTGCCCGTGGCCTGGTTCGAAGAAAACTGGCTGTTGTAGATACTGAGGTCGCCGAATAGGGCTCCGATGGCGCCGCCATTGGCAGCACGGTTGGACTGGAAAGTGCTGCCGACGATCGTGGTGCCGAGCGACCCCAGGCTGTAGATCGCCCCGCCGCCTACATCGGGTCCCAGCGTGGCACCCTCATTATTTTTGAAGGTCGTATTCCAGACGCGCAGTATCCCGTCGCGAATATAGATCGCCGCGCCGCCGCCGTCGTTCTTCGTACCCTGCGAACAGGGGGCCGGCGCTACAGGAATCGGTGTGCCACTGGCCGCTCCATTCTGCAGGGTAAGGTTCTGAATGGTGACTACCGTCTTCGTGGCCTGGAAATTCGGTGACGAGTAATATAACAGTCGAGTGGTCCCTCTTCCGTCGAGCGTGATCTTCCCTTGGCCATCGAGGGTGGTATTGACGTTGGTGCGCAAGGTCTTCTGGGACGTGAGAGTGATGGTTGCTGCTCCGCCGCAGTTGAAGCGGATGACCCCGCCCTTGGCCAAGGCATTGGCCAGCGCGGTTTCCGTGCAGCTCGCGGCAGTGCCGGAGCCGACGGTCACGGTCGTAGGCCTGGTGTCGGCAGTAAAGGGTGTCGGGCAAATGGCTGGTAGGGTGGTCGTCGCGCTGCCCGTGAGGGTCGCGCTCGAGTCGAGCGCGCTCTGCGGACTGTCGGCGGCTACCTGAAGGCCGGTCTCCGCATCAGAATCTACGCCTATGGTCCCGTTGGAAGCGAACAGGATCGGTGTCAGCAGCAGGCTGCACCCGGGAATCATCGTTTTGAGCAGTCTCTTTATACCCATGCCTTCACCCTTGCCGAAACACAGCAATTAATGACTTGATCAATCCTCAATGCTGAGTGCGAATAGAACACGATGCGACGACGGAACCCATCGCAAGCGCTGACCCGGCGATGCCGAATCGTCGCACAGCACGGCTCACACCTCGATCTGTCGCAGATTGCCAACATGGAGGTAGATGGCAATGCGCGATCAATCGCGAATCGCTTTCGCCAACTCGCGGTATCATGAATCGAGCTGAGTGAGCATCGGCGGAAGCAGCGCAATCGCCTGCTGAGCCGTGGTATCGGAGTAAATATCTGAGGGCACTGATATGCACCATTCACGCCTCTGCGCCGTATTGATCGACTGCCGGACCTCCGATTTGGACGGGGCCGCCCGCTTCTGGGGCGAGGCGCTCGGTCGCTCCGTGGATTCCAACCATCCGAGCAGCCGCGGCAACTACCGCATGCTGGAGACCCCGACCGACGAACCCATCGTGGAGATCCAGCGTGTGGATCACGAGAGTCGCGTGCACATAGACATCGAGTCCGACGATATCGCCGCCGAAGTGGCGCGCTTGACAAAGCTGGGCGCCAAGGTGGTGGATCGCCTCGAACGCTGGGTGGTGATGGAGGCGCCGACCGGCCAACGCTTCTGCGTCGTAAGGGTACAGCGTCCCGGTTTCCCGAAGAACGCCAACCGCTGGGACTAACCTACTTTCGACCCGCTGAAAACCCTATCGCCTCATCTATCGCGTGGTCAGACAACAAGTGGTCATCTATCTCGTTTCGGATGGGCGGCGCGACATGCAATCTCTACTGGCACGCCGACTCCTCGGCGGCTGACGACGGCGATTGAACCGTAGGTAGTGTGCCCTTCTGATCATTTCAGCGGCCCAGTCGGCCAATAAGCGCTGCGATTTTGCGCCAGGTTTCGCCGGCGACGATGAATTCACAGTCCTCGACCTCGTTCGCTTTTAAATCCAGGTTTGCGGGAGTTCCGTTCACGACTATCGTGAGTCTGGCGATGCCAGGGGGAGTTTCGATGCCACCGGATTTGATTTGGATCGATTGGGCTGTAATGCCGGCGCGATCCAGTTCTTCCCGAACGTGACCGGCGATTTTGAGCCTGCCTAACTCGAAAGAAGTGAGTGTCATTCTCAGCTTCGGCGGCCGCTGACTCCCAAACCGCGACAAACAGCAGCGAGCTTGTTGCCATCCGGATCGCGCACATACGCCGCATAGAAATCCGGACCGTAATGTGGCCGGAGGCCGGGAGCACCTTCGGAACTCCCGCCGCTGGCGAGGGCGGCGGCGTGGAATTCATCGACCTCTTTCCACGAGCGCGCCTTGAAGGCGACCATGGTGCCATTACCCGTCGTCGCCGCTCGTTGATCGAATGGTTTGCCGACCCAGAGCGCGAGCTCGCGAACGCCGCCGTCCTCGTATGTTCCCCAACCCGCTGAAATGCGATCCCATTCCGAGTCATTGGTAACGCAGCGCCGCAGGCCGAGCGAAGCCATTGCTGCGTCGTAGAATCGGGTGGCCCGCTCGAGGTCGTTTGTACCCAAGTAGACGTAAGTAAACATGTTCGCACTCCTGCCCGCATGCCAGCCCAGCGTGGGTTCGTATCAGCGAGGCGCATTCACAATATATAGTCGAGTTGGGCGTCGCTATTTCGATGTTGCCACTTTCAGGCGCTCAAGCGTACTCGTCGATCAGAGACTTGGGAGGACGCGGGGTTGCGGGATCGGCGCTGTTTCCCGCCTGCGGCGCGGGCTTGTCGGGCGGTTGCTTGTCGCCGCGCGGCGGACCCCCTGAACCGTCCCGGGAGGGTCGCCTGTCGGCGATGGGGAGCGCCGGGTAAAGGCCGGAGTTGCTCAAGCGGTCAACGTCGCTCATTGCTGAACCCTCCCTCACTCTGTCTTGGGTTGCTCGTCAGGCGCCGGCTTCACCGGCTCTTTGACCAACACGGTTGCTTCCAGCGCCGCGGGCGGCACGCGGTACAGCAGGCGATTCTCGGCGCTGCTGCCATCGGCTATCTGGACTCCGGGCGTGGCGGTCCCCGGCGTTTGATCGGTGGCTCGCGCGGTCAGCGGCGCGCCGGGAGCCACCTCCTCCAGCACCAGGACGACGACGCGCCGATTGGCGTTGCGGCCGTCGCTCGTGTCGTTCGGCTGACGCGGATGAAATTCTCCGAAGCCGACGATTTCGAGCCGCAGCGGGTCGATGCCCTGTCTCGTGAATTGATGCACCACACTGGCGGCCCGCGCCGCCGAGAGCTCCCAATTGGACGGGAACGAGGCCGTGCGGATCGGTCTATTGTCGGTATGTCCTTCGACGCGGATTGGATTGGGAAAAGGCTTCAAGACCTCCGCCAGCTTGTCCAGCACGGGTTCGGCGGTCGGCGCGAACTCGCCGGCGCCGCTCGGAAATAGAATGTCGGTGTTGATCTCGATTTCCAGCCACATGTTCTCGCGGCGCACTGTCACCAGCTTGGCATCGATCAGTGCCTGCATGGCGTCTTGAACCTGGCGCTGCATGCGAATCAAGGCACCGGGGAGATCGGCGGATCGCATGCCCTCGGACTTGGTCGGATCCCTCGGCTGGAGATTGCCGTCCCGCGTGGATTTGTCGTCCTTGAGTTTGATGAACACCGTGGGCGTGATGCCCGTCAGCGGTTTGTCGCCGCCCTTGCCTGGCTCCTTTTCGCCAAGGTTGACCGGCCGAATGCTCTTCGGCGCGCCGTGGAAGGCCGCGATCATCGAATCGGACAGAACGCGAAATTTCCCCTCGTTCACCGACGATATGGCGTACATCACCGTGAACAAGGCGAACAGCAGCGTCACGAGGTCGCCGTAGGGAATAGCCCAGGCTTCCGCGTTCACATGCTCTTCGTGCTTCTTCTTGCGGGCCATGACGTCCTATCAGTGGTGGAAGTACCCTTGCAGCTTCGATTCGATATTGCGCGGATTCTCGCCCTGAGCGATGGCGATGATGCCCTCGATCACCATGGTCCGAACCTGCGATTGGCCGTGAATCACGGCCTTCAATTTGTTGCCCATGGGCAGGAACAACAGATTGGCGAACGAGATTCCGTAGATGGTTGCAATGAAGGCTGCGGCGATGCCGTGGCCGAGCTTCGACGGGTCATTGAGGTTCTGCATGACCGCCATCAAGCCCATGACCGCGCCGATGATGCCGAGCGTCGGCGAGTAGACGCCCATGGCTTCGAAGACTTTGGCGGCTTGGGTGTCGAAATGCTCCATGGCATCCAGTTCGATTTCCATGCTGGAGCGGATGGCATCCGGCTCGCCGCCGTCGACCAGGGATTGCAGGCCCTTTTTCAAGAACCCGTCCTTTTCGGCTTCCACCGCGGACTCGAGGCCCAGCAGCCCTTGCTTGCGCGCAATATTGCTCCACTCGACTATCTTTTCGATCATCGCAGCCGGGTTGTTGACGGGCGGTTTGAATACCCAGGAGACGATCTTCCAGGCACGTATGAAAGTCGCCAGCGGCGTCTGCACCAGGGCGGCGGCGAATGTTCCCACCACCACGATGACGAACGCCGCGCTCCCGACCAGGGCGCCCGCGCTGCTGCCTTTCAAGATCGCTCCACCGATGATGGCGATCAAGCCCAGCACGACACCGATGATGCTCAGGATATCCATGGACTAGTTCGGCTGCAGCCACTCCGCGAGGCGTGCGCGCAAACGCACCAGTGCCTGCCCGTGAATCTGGCAGACGCGCGATTCGGATACTTCGAGCACCTCGCCGATCTCGCGCAAATTCATGTCCTCGTCGTAGTACAAGGAGAGCACCAGCTTTTCGCGCTCGGGCAACACATCGATCGCCGAGGCAAGCGCCCCGCGAAATCCGGCGTCTTCGATGTGATCGAATGGGCCCGGCCGCTCGTCGCGGGCGTGATCCGCCGGACTCGATTCATCCTCGCTCGACCCCATTTGATCGAAACTGAACAGCCGGCAACTGGCCGCGTCCTGCACCAGCTTGTGATATTCCTCGATGGACACCCCGAGGCCCTGGGCAATGTCGGTGGGGCTCGCATCCTGTCCTTTGGCGTTTTCGATCTTGCGCACCACATCGGCCATTTCGCGCATGTTTCGATGCACCGAGCGGGGAGTCCAGTCGGATTTGCGGACTTCGTCGAGCATGGCGCCGCGGATCCGAATGCCCGCATAGGTCTCGAAATTGGCGCCCTTGGAGGCGGAATAGTGCTTCACCGCGTCGAGCAAACCGATCATTCCGGACTGAATGAGGTCGTCGACTTCCACGTTCGGCGGCATCCGGCTGACCAAATGGTAGGCAATACGTTTGACCAAATCGGCATGTTTCAACACCAATTCTTGTTGCGGCACCTGATCGACGGGAACGTGATCGTCCGCCATCGGCTTCGGGCCGCGCTTCTGTGTATTCGAGTACTGTGTGCTTGCTCTCATTGCAATACCGTCGAGGGACCGATCCGAGTCCCTACCATGCGTTCGACAAAGAACTCAAGGTGACCTCGTGCCCCTTCGGGCACAGACCACTTATCGGCCTTCGAGGCCAGATTCTTGAGGGCAATGGAGGAAATAGACGCCGGGTAGGCATCGACCACGGCGGTTTGGCGTTGCACCGCACGCCTGAGATAGTCGTCAAACGGTACGGAACCCGCGAACTCCAGCGTCACATTGAGAAATCGATCACAGACTCGCTCAATTTTCTGGAAGAGACCGGGTCCCTCGCCCGATCGACGCGTCTGATTCGCCAGGATCTGGAAGCGCTGCACGCCATGCTCGCGGCTCAGCACCTTGATCAACGCATAGGCATCGGTGATGGAGGCGGGCTCGTCGCAGACCACCACGACGACATGATGGGCCGCCTGCGTGAACGTCGTGACGCTGTCGCTCAATCCCGCCGCGGTATCCACCACCAGGACTTCGACCCTGTGATAGAGATCGCTGAACGCGCGGATGATTCCCGCGTGCTCCGCCTCCGACAGATTCGCCATCCGCTTCATGCCGGACGCGGCCGGCACGATTTGCAGGCCGTGCGGTCCGGTGACGATGGCGTCCTCCAGAGAACATTCGCCCTTGATCACGTGGCCCATGTGGAACCTCGTATGAAGTCCTAGAATCACGTCGACGTTGGCCAGCCCCAAGTCGGCATCGAGCAACATGACCTCTCGGCCTTGCGCGGCGATCGACACCGCGAGATTGGCGGACACCGTGGTCTTGCCGACGCCTCCCTTGCCGCCGGTAACGGCAATCACCTTGACAGGCCGCGAGGAGTTGAGCTCGGCCAGTGCTTCAGCGTGTTCGGGGGATAGTCGATGATCACGCATGGGCGCTCGCTCGGCCGAAGTTGCGGACAAAATAGGCCTCGTCGCGCGGCGGCGCGTCGGCTTTCAATTTCAGGGCGGTGCGCACCAGCCAGACTCGCTTCTGATGGGCGGCGTGCAGGTCTTCCGGCACCCGCTGCCCGTCGCATACGTAGGCGATCTTCAGCTTGTGACGCAGCGTCGTTGAAATCACCGCGCCCAAGCTCGCCGCCTCGTCCACCTTGGTAATGACGCAGGCCTCGGGAGCGGCCCGCGCGAACGCCTGCACGATCTCGTCGAGCGCATGGCCTTCTCCCTGCGCGGGGAGCGCCAACAATACTCGTGCGCGGGCCGCACCCAGTTGCAGCGCCGCGAGCTGCTCGGTGAGCCGAACGTCCCGCGGACCCATGCCGGCGGTGTCGATCAGAATCAGCTTCTTCGATTTGAGCCGTTCGAGCAGCCGGGCCAATTCCATGCCGCTGTTCGCGGAGTGAATCGGCGCGCCGAGCACCCGCGCGTAGGTCGTCAGCTGATCACGGGCGCCGATTCGATAGCCGTCGGTGCTGACCAACGCCAAATCCCCGCTCCCGTGCTGCATGCACCAGCGCGCGGCAAGCTTGGCAATGGTCGTGGTCTTGCCGGCGCCCGTCGGACCGACCACCGCCATGATCCCGCCGCTGACACCGCCGCCGACATCGTTGACCACGGGCAGGTGCTTGACGAGCAGCGCCAGCGGAATGAGCGATTGATCGTCCAAACTACTGCGCTGCGGAGTGTGAGCCGCCAGCGCCATGGCCACATCGGGTGCAATATCCATGGCCGTCAGCTCTTCGAGGACTCGTGCTTTCAAGGGTTCGCGCATGCGCTTGTCGTTCCACGTCATGCCGGCGAGCCCGGTCTCGAGCATCTGACGCAGATCTTGTAGTTCGCGCTGCATGGCACCTAGGCCCGGATTGGGTCGAGGCGGCTGGGGCGCTGCAAATAGTTCGGGCGCTATGGCCGGCAATGACGACAACGTCAGCTTTCGAAATGACGCGGGAATCAGTTTCGGTGATGGTTTCGGCACGGGCGGCCGCGCAGCACCTGCCGGCGCCGGCGTCGGCGCCCGTGATGGAGCAGCGATGAGTTCCGGAGATACAGAGGGCGCCGGTGCTGACGCCTCTGGGCTCGCCGCCAGGGTACGCTGCCGATTCGCCTCGACGAACAAGGCCTCGTCATAGTCCACGGCGGCAATGACCTCGATGCCGTCCGCGCCGCGTCGGCTGGAGAGAATGACGGCATCCGGTCCCTG
>Ga0137410_10001866_pt1 | contig 14416 bp, 12 predicted proteins | sample CZODoug1_16funga_FD_108878 | JGI IMG/M metagenome (GOLD analysis project Ga0137410, IMG submission 108878) | Vadose zone soil fungal communities from Angelo Coast Range Reserve, California, USA - CZODoug1_16fungal (Illumina Assembly) | ecosystem: Environmental > Terrestrial > Soil > Vadose zone... | reverse complement strand
GAAGAGTTTGTGGCGGCGGGTGGAGAGATTTACGGCAAAGCTTGATCTGGCATAGACTGCCGATATGAGCAGCCCTGATTTCATGAGCGCACCGCTTTGACTGCAACCACGAGTTCGCTGCAGAGGAACGTCAGATGTCCGATCACAGTCGCGCGCTAGTGCCAGCTGACACTTCGCCACTAAGTTCACCTGAGCTCATTGAGCAAGATCGCTCTGTGGATGTTGGTTTGGTGGCGGAAGCCTTGCTTTATTATGAGCATGTATTGGTTAGTGTCACAAATAAGCATCAGTTTGCTGATCTGATTAGCTGGCTAATTCAGCAAGGCCTGGCTTTTTCTCGGCTAATCGAACTAATCCGTGAAGGCACGCTCCAATTCTATAACTACGCGTTTTATACTCTGCCTTTTGTTCACGATGACGTCATCGAACTCTGGAACATCCAAGACCCAATCATGGAAAAGCCGAATTCCTTTGGTGAGCGGTTCCTCGATAGCGAAGAATTACGCCGATGTTTCTCGGATGCGCGAGAGATGGGTGAATTTTGCGACGCATTGAACGGTAGGGTCATAGAAGTAAAAGCATCAGAGTTTGGAGGAGCTGGGATTGATAACGCTTGGCGTGATTTTCTGGCACCTCGCCGTAGCGAACTGATTGTACAGGCGCTCGTTGACGAGATGTATCACCTAAAATCGCTTGGTCGGCCGCCCAAAGTGCAAGCCACAATTCATCAATCTATTGGATCACGAAAGCTTCACCATGTTACCTGGAACGTCGATCTTGAAATGCTCTCAAGATCGGTGGGATCAAAACTGGGCCTCGGTCCAACATTGCCCCTCTCGGCGGCAGTCATCGCGAACAGAAACATCTGGTCAGCCGCGAAGTTAAATTGTGATTTATACGTACCCCGTCCACTTAGTGTGATTATCGGTGACAAGTTATATGAAGCAGAAAAGAGAGTGGCCAAAACGAGAGACATCATTGACAAACTCGAAGCAGAGGTTGAGTTTCCAGATGTCCGACGCTTGGTCAATGAAGGCTCTCTTGATTTCAATGCCGTACTTGATATCAGAAAGAAGGCCCGGCGCTTTCGCCAGTGGCTGCAGACTGAGGGCGAACGTGATCGTAATGCAATCATTTTCTATCATGAAGAGGTTGCGCGAGACTCAGGACTGGTTAGAGCTGGCCGAAAGATGCTTAGGTTATTTGGCGTGCTCGGCGGAGGTGCGATTAGCGGTGCTATTGGAGGAATGACCGGTGATCCTATTGCCGGAGCAAGCCTAGGAGGGGCTGTAGGTAACTCACTCACTTACGTACTCGACATCGGTTCAAAGATAGGAGCAGACTGGAAGCCAGTGGTCTTCGGCAATTGGCTCAAAGAACGCATCGCGAAATTATTGAAGGATCAGTCCTTGACGGACTAGTGATTTACCTCAAGGGAGAGATTCATGTCACAAGAGCAAATCATCTCATATCACGACCCTCTGTCTTTACTTCTGCCAACAGAAGTCCTAGAGAGACTAAGTGAAGGGGCCAGGGCTTCCAACCCTGAAGCTACTCTCACTCTGCGATCCATCAATGATTTAGTGGTTGAAAGCTCCGGCCATGATGGAACTCTTCGCGTTAGAGGTTCTCGCGTGTCGCTTGATGTCATAGTGCGCGAGTTTAAGAAGGGCTCCACAGCAGAACAGATTCAAGAGGACTTCCCTTCGCTGAGTTTGCGCGATGTCTACGGGGCGATTCATTACTACCTTAACCACGAAGAAGAAATCGATGAGTACCTAAAACGGCAGGCAGAGGCTGCAGGTGAAACGCGGAGATTCTTAGAGAGTAAAAATAACAACACTTTTCTGCGGGAACGCATTCGCGCTAGGCACAAACAATTGCTAAAGAAATAGCATTCAGAAGCGATGCTTCCGCTTTTGTTAGACGAAAACTTTAATCAGCGCGTTTTGCGTGGCCTACAACGTCGCATACCAAACCTTGATTATGTGCTCGCGCAACAATCAGGCTTGATGGAAGAGTCAGACGCAGAAGTTTTAGCTTGGGCTGCTGAACAAAACAGGGTTCTGGTTTCTCATGATTTGAAAACTATTCCGCGATTCGCCTACGAAAGGGTTGTCGCGAAACTTCCAATGCCTGGTGTGATTGCCGTGGACGACGATTTGCCGATAGGTCAAGTCATCGAAGAACTTCTAATCATCGTCGCCTGCAGCGAAACAATTGATTGGGAGAACCAAGTTGTGTATTTGCCGCTATGAGCTGTATCCAATTTGATGCCACCGGGTTGCTACCAGCTTCAGTAGATTGTGGGCATTGATCATGGCTTCGTATGAAGAAATCTTTCGATACGCGGTGGTTTTACGGCCCGATGTTCGCGCCCAACTTGCGGAAGTGCGGCGCCGCATTGCTCAGATAGAATCTGGCGAAGCGGAGTTGATTCCCGGCGACGAAGCTTTGGCGCGCGTGCGACGTCTGCTGGAGGCAGACGAAGACGAAGGCGTTGCTGAAGCGTTACGACGTGACGCAGAGATTGAGGCCGATGCCTCTCAAGCTATTTCCCTCGCTGAGTTGGATTCCCAGGTTCAGGCTCGGCGTGGCGATACTACCTAGTTCGGCCACACCGCACAGTTTATAAGTTGTTGCTCCATCCGAAAAGATCAACTACCTTCACAACCGAAAAGAACAAAATCGGCTGCCGATCGCCTTTGTACCGAGGTTGCGGCTGTGCCGTCCGATGTGCGGTGGCGGCTATGCCCCACCGGAATTTGCTATTAAAGTTTGCCGGGGCTGCGCCCCAACATCGGGGCATAGCCCCAAGGAAAGATACAGGAGTCGGAAGGTCATAGACCTTCCGCACAATCAGGCGGCAGAGCCGAATCGCAATCTGTGGTCGGGACAATTCAAAGGGCTTCTCTGCTCCAGCTTGTTCAATTTATTAATATGCAAACCAAATCAATTGAGAAACACGAAGTGGTCACCATGAAGTGTCCGGTTTGCAAATCGCCTGAGCTACAGGCGACGGACATGGAGGCTGGTCTCACATTTTTTAACTGCCCCGAGTGTCAGGGAAACTGGGTCAGAGGAGCGGAGTATTGGAAGTGGCTGGAGCAGCACGGGCCGAACCTGCCGGAGCGGTGGGACCAGGACACCGGATTGTCACTTGCCGAACCCGGCCTCCATATCGACTGCCCTGAGTGTCGCTTCCGTATGGTCAAGTATCTCGTCGGACATGGTTTCAGTTTTACGATCGATCATTGCGAAGGTTGCAAAGGCGTCTGGCTTGACAGGAATGAGTGGGAGGCTTTGCGGGAACGCAATCTTCATGATGACCTGAATTCGATGTTCACTTCCTTCTGGCAGGACGCAGCGCAAAAAGAAGCGCGGAAGAAACGTTTAGAACAAATCTATATCTCGAGATTCGGCCCGGACGTCTATGCCGAGATCGAACGAGTACGCGCCTGGCTTGCGACGCGTCCCAACAGGCAGGATTTGCTTGCCTATCTGACCGACAAAGATCCATTCGATGTTTGACCGCCGACGAGTTTCCAGTCCAATCTTGTTCCTGTAAAGTCTTGTAAATCCTATCAACCGTCATTTACTCTCGATGTAATGTTGGTTCAGTTACATGGCAGAAGTGAAGCTCGAAATTTTTTCGGATTACGTTTGACCGTTTTGCTGGTTGGCGGAGCCAGCCGTGCATGAACTGGTTAGGTCGGACGCGGATGTGGAACTGATCTGGCGCGCGTTTGAGTTGCGGCCTGAGCCCGTACCGACGCTCGATCCAAAGGGTGACTACTTGCAGCGCGCCTGGAGCACTTCTGTTTACCCGTTGGCGGAGAGATTAGGTGTAACGATGAGACTGCCGCCGGTGCAGCCACGCACGCGTCCGGCCCACGAGGCGGCGCACTGGGCACGCTCGCAGGGTCGCTTCGACGATTACCACGACGAAATCTTTCGTGCGTTCTTCGAGAGAGGTGAGGACATCGGCGACGTGGACGTGCTGATCGCACTCACTTTGGAGTTAGGTCTCGATAGTCATTCACTGCGGCAGGCGCTCGTAACGCATGAGTTTGCAGCGAGCGTGCTGGCAGACGAACGCGAGGCCGCGCGGCTGGGAGTGAGCGGCGTGCCGGCGTTCATCGCAAACCGGAAAGCGGCGCTGAGCGGAGTGCAGCCGGTGGAGAATCTCAGGAAGCTGGTGGAAAGCGTTCGTGGCCATTAATCGCTGGCATAGAGGAGTAAACGCATGAAGCGGATATTCTCAACAGCAATGTTGATGATGTTGTTGGCACTTGGCGCGCATGCGCAGACGGCGCCGGATGCTGTTGAACTAACTAAATTGCTGAACGAGTTTCTCGCCGGAGCGTCGCGCAACGATCCAAGTGTGCACGATCGTTTCTGGGCTGATGATGTTATCTATACCGGCTCGGCTGGGAAGCGGCGCGGCAAGAGTGAAATCATGAAGGACGTGCGTTCGGCGCCGGCGCCCAAGCCTGGCGATCCGACTACAGTTTTCAGCGCGGCGGACATTCGCATTCAGCAGTATGGCAACACGGCGATTGTGGCGTTTCGTTTAGTCGGAACAAAGAGCGGGACGACGGACGTGATGAACTATCTCAACAGCGGCACCTTCGTGAAGCGCAACGGCAAATGGCAGGTGGTGAACTGGCAATCGACCAGGATGCCGCGCGAAGAAGACGGGACCAAAAGAGAGACAGAGGCGGGCGAGCCGTCAGTCGCGCTGCCGCCGGAGTTGGCGCGCGTTCTGACAGATTATGAAGCGGGCTGGAAAGCGGGCGACGCGGCGGCTTTGGCAAGCCTGTTCGCGGAGGATGGATTTGTGCTCGCCGCCGGTCGGGCGCCGGTCAAAGGCAGGGCCGCGATCCAGAAGCTGTACACTCATCCCGGTTCGCCGCTCATGCTGCGCGCCATCACCTACGCAATGCATGGCGATGTCGGGTACATCATCGGCGGTTACAGTGCGGAGCCGGGCAAGCCAGACGACGGCAAGTTTACGCTGACATTGCGCAAGCGGGATGACGGGAGATGGCTGATTGTTTCGGACATGGATAACTCAAACCGCCGCGCGCAGTGACCACTCGAAAGCTGGACGCAACTCCGGAATGATGTAGGCTAAATTTTTGGTTCTTCTCTGCGTAACCTCCGCGTTCTTTGCGTCTCGGCGGTTGATATTGGCATGAAGATGTTCACCGCAGAGTCGCAGAGCACGCTGAGTTAACGCAGAGAGATGAAACCGGACACTGTTGTTTCAGGAGAGGACAACTACTTAAAAATGGGAAAACCGATTATGCGTGACGTGGCTGGGTGGGGACGAACCGTTCGGAGGTTTGCCATCGCTTTTGTGTTCGTAGTCTTGTTTGCCACATCCACCTATGCACAAAAGATCACACCGGAAGAACAACATCTCCTCGACTACATCGATGCGCATGCGGTCGAGGCCAATGCGTTGCTCGAGAAGGCAGTCAACATTGAAAGTCCGACCGAAAATCTCGCCGGCGTGAGGCAGGTGGGCGCGCTATTCAAAACCGAATTTGAATCGCTCGGGCTCACCGCGAAGTGGATCAGCATGCCGGCGGAGATGAAACGCGCCGGGCATCTGCTCGCCGAAAAGAAAGGGACTAAAGGCAAACGCGTCTTGCTGCTCGGCCATCTCGACACGGTGCTCAGCGGCGAGAAATTCCGCCGCGAGGGCAACAAAGCGTTCGGCACCGGCTCGTCAGACATGAAGGCCGGCGATGTCGTTTTGTATTTTGCTTTGAAAGCGCTGCACGACACCGGCGCGCTGAAAGACGCGAGCGTGATCGTTCTGCTCACGGGCGATGAAGAAGATTCAGGCGACCCGGTGGAGGTCAGTCGCGGCGACATGATCGCAGCCGCCAGGCGCAGCGATCTGGCGCTGAGTTTTGAAAACGGCGGCAGCAACATCGCGACAGTGGCGCGACGCGGCGCCAGCGATTGGCTGCTCGAAGTGACCGCCCACAGCGGACACTCTTCACAAATCTTTAAGAAGAGTATGGGCAACGGCGCCATCTTTGAAGCCGCGCGCATTCTCGATCAGTTTTACGAAACACTGCGCGGCGAACAGTATCTGACTTTCAACCCGTCGGTTATCTCAGGCGGAACGGAGGTTGAAGTGAAAGATCAAAACCTCACGACGAGAGGAAAGACTAATGTGGTGCCGGCGAAAGTGATCGTGCGTGGTGATTTGCGTTTCATAACCGCGGAGCAGAAGGAAGCCGCGCGTGCAAAGATGCGCGACATAGTCGCTAAAAGTTTGCCGGGCACTTCCGCGAAAATCACTTTTTTCGACGGCATTCCCTCGATGGCCCCAAGCGAGGGCAATTACCAGTTGCTGAAACAACTCGATGCGGTCAGTCAGGATCTGGGATTTGGAAAAGTTGAAGCACTCGACCCCGGCGAGAGAGGCGCGGGCGACGTTTCCTACGTCACCCACCTGATTCCAGGGCTTGACGGTTTGGGCGCGACTGGCGGCGGCGCGCATGCCCGCGGCGAGTATGCCGATCTCGACACTTTACCAAGACAGATTAAACGCGCGGCCGTATTGATCTATCGCTTGACGCGCTGAGCCGCCGCGAATCCAGTCCACAGACTATCAGCCTGAATTAATGCTTATCGACTTCTCGCCGTTACGAATCTCCCGCGACTATCGTCTGCTCTTTTTTGGCCAACTGATTTCCGCTTTCGGCTCGGTGATGGGTTTTGTGGTGGTGCCGGTGCAGGTTTACCAGTTGACGGGGTCAACGCTATTGGTTGGTCTGTTAAGCGCCTCGGAATTCGTTTTGATCCTGTTGATGGCGTTTGTCGGCGGCGCCTACGCCGACTTCATCGACAAAAGAAAAATGTTGCGGCTCACGGAATTGGGGCATACCTTCGTCACCGCAGTGCTCGTTCTAAATGCGACCCGGGCCCATCCGCGGGTGTGGCTTTTGTTTGTCTGCGCGGCGCTTCATGCCGGACTGGCCGCTTTGCAACGCCCTTCATTCGAAGCGATGCTGCAAAAACTCGTGCCTCTGAATTTGATGTCGTCGGTCAGCGCTTTAAACTCACTGCGCTGGAACGTGACGACAATCCTCGGACCATCAGCAGCCGGAATTATTTTAGCGAGATACGGCGCGAGCACCGCTTACTCGATCGACCTGGTAACCTTCGCCGCCTCGCTGACGGCCGTGTTTCTGATTCGCGCCGTACCCGCGCCGGCGCAAATCGAAGAACGACCAACCTTGAAATCCGTCGTCGAGGGTTTGCATTACGCCTGGCGACGCAAGGAAATTCTCGGCACGTATCTGATTGACATGAACGCGATGTTCTTCGGAATGCCAACCGCTCTCTTTCCGGCAATGGCCGCAAATTTCGGCGCGGGGACAGTTGGATTTTTCTACGCGGCGCCATCGGTGGGCGCACTTGTTGCCACTCTGACTTCCGGTTGGGCGAAAAAAGTTAACCGTCACGGTTTGTTCGTGGCGATTGCGGCGGCGCTCTGGGGCGTGGCCATAATCTTTTTCGGCTTGGCGCAGAATCTCTATTTGGCTTTATTCTGTCTCGCGCTGGCCGGCGGTTTCGATATGATAAGCGGCGTCTTTCGGATGACGATGTGGAGCCAGACGATTCCACATTACCTGCGCGGGCGGCTGGCCGGATTGGAGATGATCAGCTACACGTCGGGACCGAAACTCGGCGACGCGGAAGCCGGAATCGTGGCCACGCTCTTTAGTGTTAGGACGTCGATCGTGTCTGGAGGAATTTTGTGCGTCGTCGGCACGGCGGTCATCTCGGCTTTGATTCCGCAATTCGTCAGCTACCGCGGCAGCGAGGGCATCAAACAAAAAGATCTCGAAGAAGCGCTGCGCGAAGCTGAAACCAAGAACCTGCTGGTCGATTGATGCTTGATCCGTGATTTAAATCTGAGACCCCAGATTTCAGGGCGTCGTCTTCTTCGCCTCAGCGTCGTCTTTCTTTTTTACGTAAATCTCGCCGCGCGGCACCAGACCGGATTTGTTTGCCAGCGTAAACAGTGCCGACTCGACCAGGTCTTTATTGTCCAAACGAAAGCTGGTGACTCCTGCCACGCGCGTATCTGGGTCGCTGTATTGCAGCGTCAGATAACGCACCTTGGTCCTGATGAAATGTGCGGGCAGCGAATAGATCGAGGGTATGGCTCCCGCAATAGTTGCAGCTTTGGGTTGCCGTTTATGCGTGTCGGCAAATGCCGAGGTTACGGCATTGTAAGGAATAAAAAATAGTTCCCTCTGATCCTTGCGGAAAAGCAGACGTTGATTGGTGTCGTCAAACGTAAGCGTGCCTTCCATAGTTTTGGGATAACCAAAGATGCCGCCCTCATACTTCGCTTTCATTGTTTGTGGAGCCGCTGGAGGCGCTGCCTTCGTCGCGTCTGTTGCCGGGCTCGTGATCGCGCGTGGCCGCTGCGCACAAACCGCGGCAGCCATAACCAGTGTCATCAAAAGTATTCCAGTGAACTTCATTTCGTTAACCTCCACCTCAGGGCGGAAGCCCGCGCGTTAGCAAGGGCTCCCGAGTAGAGCCCTCCTTACGGTCGGGCTTCTGCCACACTTCCATTTGCGGAAGCCCGCGCGTTAGCAAGGGCTCTCGAGTTGAGCCCTCCCTGATGGTCGGGCTTCTGCCACACTTCCATTTGCGGAAGCCCGCGCGTTAGCAAGGGCTCTCGAGTTGAGCCCTCCCTGATGGTCGGGCTTCTGCCAAACTCTATTTGGCGAATGGCCGCACCCGCTCGGCCGCTTCTTTGAAATCAGTGTCACTCGGCGCCAGGCTCAGTCCCTTTTCATAAACGGCCAGGGCCTTTGCATACTGCTTCGTTACCTCATAGGCGTAACCAAGCTCGCGATAGACGTTGATATCATTCGGCGACTTCTGGGCTGCCGTTTGCAATGCGGCGATTGCTTTGGGGAAATTCTTGGCGCGCGACTGAGCGATTCCCAACAGGTAAAACGTCACGGGCTTTGCATCGGGTTCCAACGTGGCCCGTTCCAATGCAGCCGCGGCGCGCGCGTATTGTTCCGCGCCAATCAGCGCCTGTCCAAAAAGGGTAACTGCTTCGGCGTCAGTTCTGATCTTGAGCAAACCTTCACCGGCGCGGACCGCGCTCAAGTAATCGGCCGCGGCTTTCGTCGCATCTGTGTTCAGCGCGGCGCGACGCAGATAGGCGGAGGTAAGCAGAGTCCAGGCAGCGGCAAAACGCGGATCGTTGACGGTCGCGCGGTTGAGCGAAGCGATCGCGCCATCCAGATCGTTTTTGCCGATTCCGATCTGACCGAGGTAGAAAAGCGACAAAGAATCTTTGGGATTGGCCTTAACTGCCGCGGCGAAAGTTTTTTCCGCGTCAGCTGGTTTGCCGGATTTGTATTCGGCCAGACCACGATAATAAAGCATCAGGGGATCGGCAGCGGCGCCTGACCGCGTCGTGGCGGTGACCAGCAACGGCAAGGCGCGATCGAATTTTTCCGCCAGCACGTAAGCCTGCGCCAACGCATCCTCCGTGTTGATATCCGGGCGTTGCGAAGCTTTCTGCAAATCGAGCGCCTTCTGCAGATCGTCTGACGCGATCGGATACTGCTTCAGACTCAACTCCGCAAAGCCGGCAATCTTCCAGGCCTCGGAGTCGTTGGGAAACTGAGCGGCGATCTGCTTGGCCTCCTTCGCAGCTTCCGCATACTGCTTTTGTTGCAGGAGCTGGTAGGCATGAGAAGTGTCGCCGGTGCCCACTGTGTTTACGACCGGCTTTACCGGCTGCACGTTAAGCAGCGGCTGGTTTGCATTGTTTCTCGCCGTGGGACTCGGTTTCGGTTCCGGCCGCAACAGCGGATCTTCCGCAGGCTTAGGCGGCGGTTTCACGCGGCGTGGCCGGCTCGATTGCGCCACCACAATTCCAGCCAGGCAAGTTACAAGTAAACCCAGGGAAAGGAGACGATAAAAATATTGATCAATCATAGAAAATTTCTTTCGGGGAGAGACTTAGATTCGAGGCTGACAGAATGCTTCCGAAAGACATGTTTCCGATGCCGGGAGCGGCTCTTTAGTTTGCCCAGACCCGCCAGGAGTTGCCCTCGGGCAGAAAAAGACTACTAACTAACCGCACAAAAGAAAAGCGACCGGCCAGGACTGGCCGATCGCCTTGAAGTAGGACAGGCAGTCCTGCCTGTCAAAGTTTTATGCCCGGGAGCGGGTTAACCGGATCGGCGCGGACCGACAAGAATGTCTGTCCTACCTTTTAGAAGTTTAGTTTCACGCCAAACTGAAACTGTCTTGGGTCAAACGATGCGGTGGGACGGCTGAAGTAGCGGCCGTTGCTCGCGCGTTGATGGAAGCCGTTGACGTCAGTGATAAAAGGAGACGCCGACGCTTCATTGAAACGATTGAAGAGATTGAAGCCCTCGGCAATGAGATCCAGCCGCGCGCGTTCGCCCAGTCTAATCGCTCGCGAAAGGCGCATGTCGAGCGACATAAAGCGGTGGGTGATACCGGCATCTCGTCCGAGACTGCCGCTCGTGAACACTCCGTTCGAAATTAACGGCGCGCAACCGGCAGTGCCTGGAACACAGAGGGTGCCATCTGCCAATACGCTCGGACGGTCCGTCTGATTCGACTGGTCGTTGTTCGTGTCCTGATTGCTGAGAATGTTGAAGGGTCGGCCGGAAGAAATCTCGAAGATCGGCGCCAAAGTGAAATCAGACAAAAACTTATGCAGTCCGTCTCCGGAACGCCAGCTTCCCGGAGACGCAAGGATAGCACTGAAAACAAATCGTTGGCGCTGATCAAACAGCGAGTCAGCCCGCTCTGCCCGGAAGTTTCGGTTATCTTGCGGCAACAACAAAGTCTGCAGATCCGAGGAGTCGTCAATTGAATGCGACCAGGTGTAGGACGCCAGGAATTGGAAGTTGTGCGAAAAGCGCTTCTTCACGTCTATGTTCAAGGCGTTGTAGGTCGAGTTGCCATCCGATGTCTGCGCGTTGACTGAACCGAAAGGCGAAATCACTCCCGCGCTGCGGAGAGTGCCGGCAAGTTGCGCGTTAAGCACTGCCGGCGTCACCAGGCCGCCGCTGGCAAACTGCGCCAGGAAGTAATTCGGAGCGCTGGGGCGGAAAAAGTTTGCAATAGCCGGCGAAATTATTCTGCCGCGCGTTGGAGACAAGACGATCATGCCGGGAACAATTACGACTAACGTATCGCCAGGCAGCAGCGGATTTGCGAATGGCGTGCCTGGTGCGAGAGTGGTCGGGAAGAAGCAGGAGGGCCCCGGGCAAGTGCCGCTGACGAGCAAAGCTTCGGTCGTGCTGTTTGGATTGCGATTAGCATAGCGCGCGAAGTTTGCAATTTGCAGATCGGTGCGCGGCGCGTTGACGTCGAGCGGGTGTGGCAAGTGGTGCGCGCCGACAAAAAGATAACTGGCCGAGAAGGTCATGTCCTTGGTCAGTTGCCGCTCCACCGACAGGTTTGCCTGGTTGGCGTACGCGTAAACGAAGTCCTTACTAACGTGCAGCGTGAACGGTAAGACTGGACCAAAGCCAGGGAACGTCTGATCGTTGAAACGCTGACGTCCAAACTGATACTGAGAGCCAGCCGCCACGCCCGGCGTTCTGAAGCCCGGCGGGCAAAGCGGGTTTGGCGCACTCGAACATACGGTCCCCTGAAATACTTGCACCGCATTGAGAAGCTGGGTTGGCGCCGGGTTTCCCGGAATCAGGATTCCCTGCTGCTGTTGGACCGCGTCTGCGATGTCTGAATTGAAAGCGATGGCCAGCAAGGGGTGGTCATAGAACATGCCGTACGCCGCGCGCACGACTGTCTTGGCATCGTTGTTAATGTCCCAGGCCAGCGCCACTCGCGGCGCCCAATTGTTTTTGTCGCGGGGAAAACCCTGCTGCACGTTGAGCGCGTCCTGCGCGGCCAGAGTATCAGCCGCCGAAAGATTGATTCCGGAAAGTGGATCTGCGAAAGGCAACGTCGGGATCTGAGCGGTCACTTCGTAGTCATAACGAACGCCGTAATTGAATGTCAGATTTGGACGTATCTTCCAGGAGTCCTGCGCAAACGCGGCGAGCGGCTTGTTGCTTATTTTACTGACCGGATTACCAAACCCCTGAATGAAGTTGGCGGGAAAACCAATTCCGTATTGCTGCACCGGTGTGAAGTCAGGCGCCGCGCCGGGAAACGCCGCCAGGGTGGTGGCCGAGAGTCCGCCGAAATTGAAGAGACCGGCGAAGTTTAGTTCGAAAACCGCTGACGGGATTCGTACGAAAGCGAGGTCACCACCAAACTTGAACGTATGATCGCCCGCCACGAGGTTCAAGCTGTCAGTCCATTCGTAACGCGTCTCGGTGCGGACCACCGGCGAGAACAACTCGCGGCCAATGAAGGCGGTGCCGGAAATGTTGAAAGCAACTGCGTCGCCATTTTGAGACTTGAAGGTTGCGCGACGCTCGCCAAAATTAAACCGCAGCTCGTTTACTGTGTTGTTGGAGAGGGTCGAGGTGAGCGTGGCTACGGTCGAAAAATCGCGCAGCTTCTGAATTCCGGTGCGCGAGAAATCATTCTGTCCCAGCGACTGGTTCTGCGATTCCACCTGAATTCCGGTAATGAGACTGGGGTTATAACCGAAACGTAGGTTGAACTGATGGTTTTTCGTGATCAAATGATCCAGACGAACCGAATTGAAGGTTGTCCTGTCAGTGATAGGAAAAATTCTTTGCAGATTGAGCAACGGACGAAAGGCGATATCCGAAACCGGCACAGGCGCGCCCGTCAAAAAGAAGCGCTGCCCGATGACCTGGCCGGCTGTGATTGCGCCGCCGGGACTGATCAGCGTGCTTGCTCCGTTGAGCGCCGTCTGGCCGCCGGCTGACGCCAACGTTGCATACTGAATCGCAGCGCCGGCAAGTTGCTGCCCGAGCGCGATGTTGGCGGGGACGCCCGTACCAATCAGCGCGGCTGCTTGCGTGAGCAGGCCCTGCGTGTAAGTGGACTGCGCCGCGGTGATGCGGTCGAAGGTTTGCGTAAATGGTAGAAACGGCGCGCCGATGGTGACGCTGCTTGTCAGGTTGCCGATGACATTCGAGGTAAAAAATCCTGATTCGTTACGCCGGCGCTGCTCAAACGCAAAGAAGAAAAATGTGCGATCCTTGTCCAGCGGTCCACCGATGGTAAAGCCATACTGCTTCCGATTGAACGGCGGTCGGGCCACCGGCGCAAATGGATTACGCGCCTGAAAGCGCTTGTCGCGGAGAAAGCCAAATACGTTGCCATGGAACTCATTGCCGCCGCCCTTGGTGACGACGTTGACCACACCGCCCGATGAACGCCCAAACTCCGGCGCAAAAGAATTCGTGACGACTTGAAACTCCTGCACCGCTTCCTGAGAAACTGTCGAGCGCGAAGCGTTGACTGAATTGTCCGTGTTGTCGGCGCCGTCAACCTGGACCAGGTTTGAGCGGCCGCGTTGGCCGCCGAAGTTCAAGCCGGTCGTCGGCGCAGGTCCAATCGGGCGGCCGTTGTCGCGGCCCACGGTGGAAGTCGTCAGCGCAAATGACAAATAATTTCTCTCATTGATCGGCAGATTCTCGATGCGTTGCTGATCTATGGTCGTAGCCACCGCGGTCTTGGAAGTCTCCACCATCTCCGCAGTCGCGCCGGAGATGGTTACCACTTCGCTAACCTGTCCCACTTCCAATGCCACATCCAGATCAGCGCGCTGACCGACGGTAATCTTCACGCCGGGCAATACTGCTTTTTTGAAGTTTGGAGCTTCGACTGTTACTTCATATTCGCCGGGAGTGAGATTGACGATCAGATAAACGCCCTCGTCGTTTGACGTGGTCGCTTTACTGGTGTTGGTCGCCGGATTACGTGCGGTCACAGTGGCGCCGGCTATTACCGCGCCAGACGGATCGCGAACGACACCCTGCAAATCGGCGGCGTTGGATTGCGCCTGGCCGAAAGCGACGCTCGCGCCTGGAAGTACACAGGCAACTGTAAAAATCGAAAGGGCTGCTATTCGGATCGAAGGGTTGAGCCACTGCGTAGGGGACGCAAACATCGTCATTTCTCCTTAGTTAAGTTAGGAACTCGGACGACCAGGAAAGAACGGATTTATTACTGTTGATAATCGGGCGACGATTCTTGAATTGTGATGCCTCCAAAGTTTCGATTGTCCACGGCATGCCCGGGAAAGCATTTCAGTCGCTTTCAGCAAACCAACGACCCTTGAGAAAGGCGCCGGGGAGCTCTAAGACTTGGACGCTCCGTCTTTTTACTCCAAAAGCTCCCAGCTGGCGAGCGTTTATCCTTCTCGACAGCGTCTTGATTTGAAGTTCTTCTCGGCGCAACATCTGCGTTCTCTGTGTCT
>Ga0137410_10001865_pt1 | contig 14428 bp, 15 predicted proteins | sample CZODoug1_16funga_FD_108878 | JGI IMG/M metagenome (GOLD analysis project Ga0137410, IMG submission 108878) | Vadose zone soil fungal communities from Angelo Coast Range Reserve, California, USA - CZODoug1_16fungal (Illumina Assembly) | ecosystem: Environmental > Terrestrial > Soil > Vadose zone... | reverse complement strand
TCATATCTTCACTGTCAAAAAATATTCGCGCGCCGCCGCTTCAATTCGTCGCGCGCTCAGTTCGCTGCGCTCAGTCCATGATCTAGCCCAGGCGCTTGCGCTTGATCAGCCACCCGAGGGATCCGCCGGCGACCAGAGCCACCGCGAGCATCGGTCCGCCACCGATCAGGCCCGCCAGAATCAGCGCCTTCGAAAAACAGTTCAGATAATCCTGCGGCTGACACCAGACCCAGGTCGCGAGCGCCGAAAACGAGATCCAGGTCAGCAGCGCCACCAGGACGCCGCGCGAAATTGCGTGCGCGATGCTCTTGATTCGCTGCTCGGCGTTCTGAAACACGAACAACGCGTACAGCATCGAAAACAGCCCCGGCACGACCACGAAGATCGAGTGATTGACGCTGCCCTGCTCGGCAAAATCGCGCAGCGTGAACGAGACTGAGCCGGCTGCCGCCATGCCGCAGATGCCGAACACGAAGCCGGCAAACAGTGGCACCGACATGATCTGGATCGCGATCGACTGCGCTTTCGGCCGCCGATTCTCGTCGCCCTCGTCCGGCGGGTCGCGCTTGACGTGCACCTTCTGCGGCGCCGGCCGCACCGGTGAGGTTGGATTGCGACGCATCATGGCTTGCGGGCGGTGACTTCGATCTCGATTTTCATCCGCGGGTCGACCAGCCCGCAAACCAGCGCTGTCGCAGCGGGGCGCGCACGCTTGAAATATTCGCCGAAGATCGGCGCGACCTTTTCGAACAAAGCGCCGTCGGTCAGGAAGTAGTGCACGCGCACCACGTCATCGAGCGTGCATCCGGCCTGCGCCAGCGCTGCGCTGATGTTGCGAAAGCACTGATGCGTTTGCGCCACCGGATCCGCAACGATCGTCATCGCGTCATAGTCGAAGCCGGTCGTGCCGGCCACATGGACAAGGTCGTGGTCGATCACCGCGCGGCTGTAGCCCGCAACCGCTTCGAATGCCGAACCCGAGCTGATCAAGCGGCGGTTCATTGCAAGTCCTCTGTTCCCTCCAATTGATTCCGCCGGCGACGGATGAAATTCACCCAGCGCGCCGCGCACCATCCGGGGACCCGTTCGCGCGCCTCGTTGTGCGCAACTCACGATTCGCGCGACTTGGTATTTGCACCCTTTCACCACTCAATCTGCTGCCCGGTGTAGCTGATGAATTTGCCGTTGTGCGAAGCGTTCGCACCCGCAATCACTTTGCGCAGGCCCGCAACGCTGGTCGCGACGTCGAGTTCCGCGCCCGGTCCGCCCATGTCGGTGCGCACCCAGCCGGGACTGAACGCCATGCAAACGACGCCCTTGGGCCCGAGTTCACTACTGGCTGCGCGCAGCGTCATGTTCAGCGCCGCCTTGCTGGCGCGGTACAGCCACGAGAAAGACTGCGTCGTGCGGGCCAGCGAACCCAGGCCGCTGGACAGGACCGCGAGTTTGCCCTGCGCCGCGATCAGCGACGGTGCCAGCACCGGAATCAGACGCATCGCCGCCAACACGTGGGTCTGCATCACCGAGTTGAATTCCTCCAGACTGGGCGCGTCCAGCCCGGCCGAGCGCGGACCCGGGATGCCAGCGCTGATGATCGCAATGTCGATCTTCTCGTTCTGCAACGGCTTGGCCAGCGCGGCGCATGCCTCGCCGTCGAGCACGTTGAGCGCGACTGGGCGCGCGCCCGAGGCGCGGATGCGCGCTGAGTCCTCCGGCCGGCGATGAGTTGCCATCACCCGCGCACCATCGGCGACGTATTGGCGCGCGAGCTCCAGGCCGATGCCGCGGGAAGCGCCGATGATCAGGACCGTTGACATGGGATCGTCACGCCCTCAAGTCAATTCTCAAGTCAGTTCAATTGCGAGCGCGGTCGCTTCGCCGCCGCCAATGCACAGGCTCGCCACGCCACGTTTGCCGCCGGTGCGGCGCAGCGCGCCGATCAATGTCACGACGATCCGCGCACCCGAGGCGCCGATCGGATGCCCAAGCGCGCAGGCGCCGCCGTGAATGTTGACGTGTTCGTGCGGCAGCTTGTGCGCGCGCATCGCCGCCATCGTCACGACGGCGAATGCTTCGTTGACTTCATAAAGATCGACTTGGTCGCTCGCCCAGCCGGTGCGATCGAACAGCCGTTGCAGCGCGCCCACGGGCGCAGTGGGAAAAAGATTCGGCTCCTGCGCAAAGGTCGAATGCGCGACGATGCGGGCGAGCGGCACACATCCCAACCCGGCCGCCGCGCTCTGCCGCATCAGGACCAGCGCCGCCGCACCGTCCGATATCGAAGAGGAATTCGCTGCTGTCACGGTGCCGCCGTCTTTCTTGAAGGCCGGTTTCAAGGTTGGAATCTTCTCGAGATTCGCCTTGAACGGCTGCTCGTCCATTTCGACGAAGCGCTGGTCCTTGCCCGCACGCAACGCGATCGGCGTGGTCTCCCACGCGAACCAGCCCTCACGATTGGCGGACTGCGCTCGCGTGAGCGACGCGATCGCGAAATCATCCTGCTCCTTGCGCGTGAACTGGAAGCTCGCCGCGCATTCTTCGGCGAATGTCCCCATCAGGCGGCCGCCGCCTTGCGCGTCGCGCGCGTACGCGTCTTCCAGCCCATCGAAGAACATGTGATCGAGCACCTGCTGATGTCCCATCCGATAGCCTTGGCGTGCACGTGGCAGCAGGTACGGCGCGTTGCTCATGCTCTCCATGCCGCCCGCGACCATGATCTGGGCGCTGCCCGCGGCCAGCATGTCGTGCGCCAGCATGATCGTCTTCATGCCCGAGCCGCACATCTTGGACAACGTGACCGCGCCAACCGATTTCGGCAGGCCCGCTGCAATCGACGCCTGGCGCGCCGGCGCCTGGCCTTGTCCGGCCATCAGGCAATTGCCCATCAGTACTTCATCGATGCGACTGGACCGCTCGCCGCCGAGGCCGGCGCGCTCAACCGCGGCGCGGATCGCAAAGCCGCCCAACTGCGCCGCAGTGAAGTCTTTCAGTTCGCCGTTGAATGCGCCCATCGGCGTGCGCGCCGCGGCGACGATGACGATCGGATCGTTCATTGTTGTGCTCCCAATACTTGTTCACTGTGTGTCGATGTGGCGCGGTCATTCATCCACGATCAATTGCCAACGATCCAATGCGCGATATCCGCCACGACTTCGTCCTCGACGCCGTTGAAGCCGTGATAGGCGAACGCCTCGCACCACTGTCCACGGCTGACGCCGCCGCTGACCATCAGCACTTCGCTGCGTGGCGCCTTGAGCTTGTCCTTGATTCGCGGCAGATCATGCACGTGGGTCGCGCGACACTGATCGTTGCGATGTTGCACCACCAAAACGGGCTGCGCGAAGTGATCGATGGCAAAGTCGGTGATAGAGGTCATGGTCGAGGTCAACACAACGCCATCGGGACCAGCCTGCGGCGCGCCAAGATTAAGTGCCACCGCGGCGCCGGACAGCGTGCCGCGGCTGGTGGCAACCAGCCACACCGGCACCTGCCAGTGCCGCCGCATCTCGGCAATCACGGCGGCGACATCGGTCGCGTGCTCGGGCGACGCGCGAAACGCGTCGGTCAGATAGGGGGCGGCCGCGTGGTCGGTTGGCAGACCCATCACAACGGTCGCAATCTGGAACGGATGAAACAGCGCCCGCGCCCGCAGCAGGAAATTGCCGCGCAAAGTCGTCGGCGCCCCGTCGGCATCAAAACGCACGCCGCCCTCGCCGCCCGCGAACAGCAACACCACGGCACGCGGAGCCTCGACCGATTCGAGCGACACCTGTTGCGTGATTCCGGGCCGGCTCGGAAGGTCGAGCACCGTGGCCCCATGGGCGCCGACATGAACGCCCGCGCCGCTGAGCAAAGCCACCAACACAAACAGACGCAAACGAGCGGGCGATTTGTGCACGGGAGCTGCAGCGCGAGTCGTGGCGATCGCAGAATTTGCGGCGATCGCGGCGACCGCGTCGTTATGGGGCATCGGAGATCGGCAAGTCACAGCTTTGCGCGTGGCGAGCGGCACCCACGCGGAGCGCTATTGTTACAGATGGCCGATCGGACATTCGCGTTGGCGCCTTATTCCGCGCCAATACGCGCCAAGAGAATTGCACAGACCGTGGGAGAACAACACCATGCGGACATTCACTGACCAACTGACCCGTTACGCCGCCTACCACCGCGATCAACGCAACATCGCCACGCATCTCATCGGCGTGCCGATGATTGTGTTCGCGGTCGAGATCCTGCTGTCGCGCCCAGTGCTGGCCGGCGACGGCGCGTTCGCTCTGACGCCGGCCTTGCTGGCAAGCGTGGCCGCCGCCGCGTATTACATCGCGCTCGATCGGCCGGTGGGTGTGTTGATGACGCTGCTGCTCGCGCTACTCGTCGCCGCGGCGGCGCCGATTGCCGGGCAATCGACGATGACCTGGCTCGCCTGGGGCGTAGGACTCTTTGTCGCCGGCTGGATCATCCAGTTCGTGGGCCACGTGTTTGAAGGCCGCAAACCGGCGTTTGTCGACGACATCATCGGTCTGTTGATCGGCCCGCTTTTTGTCGTCTGCGAAGTGCTGTTCTTTGCGGGCTTGCGCCGTGACGTTGCCGATGCGATCGAGCGGGAGCTGGGCGCGAAGTTGCCGCGGCGCGGTCTATCGGGTCAATTGTTGTAGGCGCGCGGTACCTGTAGGCACGTTAACCACTCCCGAATTAAACGCCAAAGCGCGCGCCGAATCGATGTGCGCGCGGATACGGAAACACGTTTTCCATCACCCCCGATTGCGCGCGCTCCTTGCGCGCCTGCCAGAACGCCGGATCGAATAGATCGGCGTGCCGCTTGAGCAACGCCGCGCGGATGCGCAGGTCGCCGAGCAGGAAGGGTCGCCACTGCTCGGGGAAGACGTCGTGCCGGCCGACCGAATACCACGGCTCGGCCGAGAGTTCATCTTCCTCCGTGGTCGCCTGCGGCACGGGGCGGAAATTGCACTCGGTCATGTATTCGATCTCGTCGTAGTCGTAGAACACGACGCGATCCAGGCGCGTGACGCCGAAATTCTTGTACAACATGTCGCCGGGAAAGATGTTGGCGCGCGCCAGGTCCTTGATCGCTTCGCCGTATTCATCAATCGCGTGCTCGAGCTCCGTGTCGGTCGCGTGCTGTAGATAGATGTTCAGGGGCGTCATGCGCCGCTCGATGTACACGTGTTTGATGATCACCGAGCTCTGCTCCGCGTTTTGATCCGAGTTTTGATCAACATCAAGCAGGCTCGGGCAGGTGGCCATCAACTCGCGCATCAGCTCGGCGCTGATGCGCGCACGCGGCAGTGCCACCTGCGAGTACTCCCAGGTGTCGGCCATGCGGCCAACGCGATCGTGCATCTTCACGAGCTGGTACTTGCTCATGATCTGCGCGCGATCGGTCTCCTTCGGATATGGGATCACATCCTTGATCAGCTTGAACACGTAAGGGAAAGACGGCAACGTGAACACTGTCATCACCAGGCCCTTGATGCCCGGTGCGATCACGAACGCGTCGGCCGAATGGCGCAGATGGTGCAGAAAGTCGCGATAAAAGAGCGTCTTGCCCTGCTTCTGTAGGCCGACCATTGTGTACAGCTCGGAGGCCGGCTTGTGCGGCAGCAGCGTGCGCAGGAACTCGACATACGCGGCCGGCGCCTCCATGTCGACCAAAAAGTACGCGCGCGTGTAGGAGAAGAGCGTGCTCAGATGTTCGGCCGACAACAGCAGCGAATCGACATACAACTGCCCGCGCCGATTGCGCAGGATCGGCACCGCAAGTGGGGTCACGCGCGTGCCGTTCAGTATCCGGCCGATGATGTAGGCGCCCTTGTTGCGAAAAAACAGGCTGCTCAAGACCTGGATCTGCAAATCCGGCTCGGCCTTGAACGGGCGCGACAGCGCGCCATGTGCCAGATTCGGGTCGTCGTGGGCAGCGACCGCGGCACGGATCACGCGCCGGATGTCGCGCTCGATGTCGATCCACGGGCAGGCCAAGCCGAAATCGATCACGACCTGGCGCAGCGCCGTGCGCAGCCCCTTGCCGTTGGCACCGCGCACCGGGTAGTAGCTGCGATAGGACGGCGGCTCCGAGTCCATGTATTCGGTGGCCACACCCGGGCGCACGAAGATGAAACGGTTCTTGAAGTAGTCGCGCCGCAGGACCTTGATGCAGACGGAATTGAAGAATGTCTCCGCGCACTCCGGTTGCCGGTGCTCGGCCAACAGTGTGACGAAGTTTTCCTTGACCGCCTGCCATAACGCGTCGCGTTCTTGTTCGGTCAACGACACAAAGTCGAAGTTGCGTTCGATGCTTGCGGCGGCTTCGCGCACGCGCTGGTCGTAGAAGTCGATCCGCTCGCGCGCGCTCTGGCGCATGCCGTGCCAGTCGCCGTTTTCGAAGCGGCTCTTGGCCAGTTGCGCGACATAACGGAACAGGCCGTAGTGGCGATCGAAGCCATCGACGATCGCGCGTGCGATGTGCGCCGGTTGCGGCATCGAGCGATCGAAGCGCACATCGTCGGCCGGCGCGGGAGTCTCAGGCGCGTTCATCGTGGGCCGATTTTTGCATGCGCGGCGGGCACGCGCGCGTTGCCGGATTGTCGCGCGCGGAGCCCGGTCCGCTACCCAACCTTTCGCCCGCGGAGCGGGCGTCGTCTGATCGTCCAGCGAGAGTTGAGAGCGGCGCCACGCACGCGGCGCGGGCGCCTTTCATTCCACCGGCCGGCGCCGGTCAAGACCGCGCCTCGCGCTGCGACGACCGTGTCCATTCAAAGCGCTGCTCGCGCATCGTGCGGCCCCAGGTCTGCGCGTCGAGCTCGCGCACGAGGCGAAAGCCGGCGCGCTCATACAGCGCGCGCGCCGCATCGAGTCCGGCAAACGTGTTGAGATAGACGAGTTGCAGATCGAGGTGGCGGCAATACGCCATGGCCGCATCGACCAGGCGGCGGCCCAACCCGCGGGCGCGCAACGTTTCATCGAGAATGAACCAACGCAGGTGCGCGACGCCGCGCGCGTGCGACGTAGTCTCGCTGCCATCGACGCTGCCGTCGACCGCAATCGACCCAGCTACGCGCCCTTGATCGACGATCAGCCACAAGCCGTCGTGCGCCGGATCAAAGCGCGCGACAAACTCCCCGAGCTCGCGCGCGACCTTGGCCTCGAAAAATGCGCCCAACCCGTGTTGCGGTCCGTAGTAGGAGGCGTGCAGGATCGCGATCGCGCCGATGGCGCCCGGCAGATAGCCGGGAACGATGCGCGGCCCATCCGGCACAGCGAGCGCTCGATCGAACGGGTAAAGCAACTCGAAGCGCTCCAGCTGCACCGGCATCGCCGGATCGAACGGCACGCCCATGTTCGCGCATTCGCGCGAAAAAAATTGCGTGTGACCGGCGAGCCAGTCCGCGAGCGTGCGATCGCCCTCACCTTCATCCCATGCAAATTGCGGGTCGACATCACACAAGCGGCTGCGCGCAATCGATGTCGTTCGGATCACCGCGCGCGGCGTGCCGTCGAACTCGGTGACCACGCTATAGCCGTAGGGCAACGCGCCGAGATCAGGCTCCGCGTCGGCGATCGTCGCTGAACCCGCGGTCGCGCGTTTGGGCCCATTCAAGACAAGTTCGGCCAGCTCATGCGCGAGCGCCGCCGAATCGCCGAAGTACCACGCTTGATAGGGTGTGCCTGCGGGAACGCCGGCGGCGCGACAAAATGCGCTCCAGAAACCAGTGACGCGGGTGTCCTTGGGAGTTCGATTGTCGACGTTCAAGAATCATTCCTCGCGCGGATCGCATGCGAATCCCAGCGTCGACAAGAACACCGTGCTCTGTCCTGGACGCAATCGAACAATGAAGCCGATGGGGTCCCTGAATGTGGCGCTACGCCGCCCGCGCCATTGCAACCCTCTCCCCCGGATCCTTGTAAAACGCCCCATCCTTCATGATCCCGATCAGCCGCTCGGCGCTCTGCAGCACGCGAATGTCGCTCACCGGATCGCCATCGACCAACAAGAGATCCGCCAGATATCCCGCCTTGACCTGGCCCAGTTCGCCGCCGCGCATCATGATTTCGCCGCCGAATTGCGTGGCCGAGCGGATCGCTTCGAGGGGCGTGAAGCCGAGCAACTTGACGAAGTGTTCCAAGTCGCGTGCATTGGTGCCGATCGGGTTCCAGGCGAAGCCGTAGTCGCCGCCAGGCAGCACTCGTACACCGGCGCGGTGTAGTTGCTTCATGTTGTCGATGGCGATGTCGAGCTCGCGCTTCATGCCCATGTTCTCAGCCATCACGGTCGTGAATCCCCACTTGCCCGCTTCATAGAGCGTCGCCCACGTGATGCCCAGCGTGGGCGCGACGAATACGCGCTCACGCGCGCCGGCGAGCGCGGCGCGTGCCTCGTCATCGCACAGAGTGGCGTGGTAGATCACGTCGACCCCGTGCTTCACGCATAGCTTCACCGCGCCAGCGCTGCGCGCGTGCGCGGCGATGCGTTTGCCGTGCGCGCGTGCGACGTCACAGACGGCCTCGATTTCGGCTTCCGTCATCACCGTGTGGGCAGCGCGCGAATGCGGCACGAACTCGTCGCCGGACGGATTGATTTTCAAGGTGTCGACGCCTTCGCGCACCATCACGCGCGCGGCTTTGCGAAATTCCTCCGCGCCGTCGCAAACGATCGAAAACGTCGAGCGTGCCATGTGCATCAGGTTCACGTCGCCCAAGCCGCCAGAGACCGTGAGCTCGGGACTCGCGGCGAGCGTGCGGGGTCCGGGAAAGTCGCCGGCGTCGATCGCGTTGCGCAGCACCACATCCAGTCGCGGCTTGGCGGAGGCGGCGCTGAAGCAGGCGGTGAAACCCTGGTCGAGCATTTTCTTTGCGTTCTTCAACGACCGCAGCAGATGCTCTTCGACCGGCACGTAGCCCAGGCCTTCGAGATCCGGCGTATCGAGAAACGTCAGATGCGCATGCGCTTCGATCATGCCCGGCATCAGCGTGGCGCCGCCGCCATCGATCACGCGCGCACCGCTCGCTGCAACGCGCGGAGCAACTTCGCGGATGCGACTGCCTTCGACCAATACCTCGGCACGGGCCGGAGCGGCGCCGCAGCCGTCGATCACGTTGACGTTCTTGAACAGGATCTGCGCCATGGTGTTCTCCCGAACTATTTTTGCTTCCGCGTCGGCAGCGCGGGCACATGGAGCGGACCGGGCGCTGCTTCACATCCCCCAGCGTAGCGCCGCCGCGTGCACCGGGGCATCCCAGAGCTTGGCCACTTCATCGTCCAAAAGCGACAGTGTCGCCGAGCAGCCGGCCATCTCGAGCGACGTGACGTAATTGCCGACCAGCGAGCGGACGATTTTTACGCCGTGCCGCTCCAATACCGAGCGCAGGTTTTCGTACATCAAATACAACTCGATCGCGGGCGTGCCGCCGAACCCATTCACCAGCAGCAGGCCGTTGCCGTTCACGCGCGCACCCAGATCCTTGACGATGGCGCCGGCCATCTCTTCCGCGAGTGGGCGCGCCGCGATCATCGGCACGCGGCGGCGGCCCGGTTCGCCGTGAATGCCGACGCCGAATTCCATCTCGCTCTCGCCGAGCGTGAAGGTCGGTTTGCCCGCCGCCGGCACCGTGCAACTCGTGAGCGCGACACCGAGCGAACGCGTGGCCTGGTTGACGCGTTCACCCAGCGCGCGGCAGGCGGCGAGGTCGCGGCCCTGTTCCGCCGCGGCGCCGACAACTTTTTCCACGACCAGCGTGCCCGCTACGCCGCGCCGGCCGGTCGAGTAGGTCGACGTTTCGACCGCGACATCATCATCGATGATGACGCGCGCGACCTGGCCAATCGCGAGCTCGGCCGCCATTTCGAAATTCATCACATCGCCCTCGTAGTTCTTGACGATGTAGAGCACGCCGGCGCCGGTGTCCGTCGCCTCAGCCGCCGCGGCCATCTGGTCCGGCGTTGGCGAAGTGAAGACCTGTCCCGGGCATGCGGCATCGAGCATGCCGTAACCGACAAAGCCCGCATGCAACGGCTCATGTCCGGAACCGCCACCGGAAATCAACGCGACCTTGCCCGGACGCAACGTCTTGCGGCGCACGAACTTGTGCTCGGCGCCGAGCGTCAGGATGTCGCCATGTGCAGCGACCAGGCCATCCAGGCTTTCGCGAATCAAGCTGTCGACGGTGTTGATGAATTTTTTCATGGGTGTCTCCGGTTCATTTGCATCGCGAGTTCTTGGCTGCCGCACGCGTTGCCGTGCTCAATGTGCTTCGATGCCCATCGCCACGCAGCGAGACGCCACGTCAGCGGAACACGGCGCGCTGTTCGTCCCAAACGCGGGCGGCACGACGCGCCTATTCAGGCTCGCTGACCTGCATCAGATGCGCCATGCGAATCGCCGTGTCCTGCAACAGGCGATCGAGTTCGGCATTGCGGTCGTTTTCGCCGAGATCCGGCACCCGCAATTCGATCGTGCGCCACAGCGACTGCGTCACCGGCCGCGCCAGCCGGCCCGGATGCGCGCGTTCATAGGCGGCGAGAAAGGCCGCGCGCTCGGCGGCGGAGAAGTGACACACCGCGAACATCGATTCGACGTAACGCGCCGGAATCGGCGTCGAATACGCGGGATTGGACAGATGCGTGATGAAGCTGCGGTTCTTGCACAACACTTCGGCCAGGCGCCGGCGAATGCCGGCCGGCCGCAGCTCGAGCGCGTCGCGCAGTATCTGCTTGTAGGCCGATACCGCGGTGATCGGATCAAGCGGGCCGGCCATGGTCGTGCGGTTGCTCGTCGTGGGTCAGTGACCAGGCGGCGATCGCACGCTTGACGCGGCCCACCGCCGCCGCGGGCATCGACAGCGCGCGCAGGCCGCAGGCGAGCAGCAGCGGCGTGTGTTTGGATTGCGCCGCGAGATCGCCGCACAGCGACAGCGACATTCCGCGTTGCGCGGCGGCGCGCACGACCTGCTTGAGCAGGCGCGCGAACGCCGGATGATCCGCGTCCGCGAGGGGCGCGACGCGCTCGTTGTCGCGGCCCGCGGCCATCGTGTATTGCAGAAGATCGTTGGAGCCGATCGAGGCGAAGTCAACGTCGAACATATCGAGCGCGAGCGCGGCGGCCGGCACTTCGACCATGATGCCCAGCGGCGGCAGGGCATACGCGACGGCGCGGTTGCGCAGCTCCGCCGCCGCCTGCGCCAGCAACTCGCGCACCGCGATCATTTCGTGCGTCGCCGTCACCATCGGTACCATCAAACGCAGATTGCCGTGGGTCGCGGCGCGCAGCAGTGCCCGCAACTGCACCTTGAACACGTCGGGGCCGGCCAGTGAAAGACGCACGCCGCGCACGCCGAGAAACGGATTGGTCTCGCCATCGATCGTCACGCCGGCGATCGGTTTGTCGCCGCCCGCATCGAGCGTGCGGATGATCACCGGCCGCGCCTGCGCCCAGTCGAGAATCCGCCGATAGAAGCGCAGTTGAGTTTCTTCGTCGGGCGGACCGTGCGCGAACAGCAGTTCGCTGCGCACGAGGCCGACGCCGTCGCAAATCTCCGGGCCGGTCCGATCGAGTTCTTCGAGCGAGGACACGTTGAGCAGCACCTGCACGGCTTCGCCGTTGGCCGTGCGAGCCGCACCGAGCGCGGCAGCGGTATCGCGCTCGCTTTCAGCGCGGGCCGCGCCTTGCCGTTGCGCTAGGGCTGCAATCTGGCGCGCGTCGGGGACGATTTCGAGCGTGCCGCGATCACCATCCAGAATCGCTTCGCTGCCGATGCCGATTTCCGCCGCGCCGATGCCGACCACCATCGGCACGCCGCGCCCGCGCGCAAGCAGCGCGACGTGTGCCGTCGCCGAACCGCCGCGCAAGGCGACCCCCTGACCCGCCTGCCAGTCGGTCGCGAGAAAACGTGACGGCGGCAGATCGTCGGCAATCAGGATCGCGTTGGCCGGCAGCGCGAGCGCATCGGTGACCTCACCGGCCAATATCGCCAGCACGCGCGCGCGCATGTCGTGCAGATCGGCGGCGCGATGCCGGAAGTAGTCGTCGGCGGCGGTTTCAAAGTCGGCGATCTGGGCATCGATCGCCGCGCACCACGCGGCCACCGCGCTCGCGCCTTCGCGCAAGCGCACGAGCGCGGGTTCGAGCAAGGTTTGATCGCCGAGGAACTCAATCTGGAATTGCAGGATGCCTCGCGCCTGCTCATCACGCGTGCGTGCGGCGAGCGCCTCGATCTGCGCGACCGCTGCGTCGATTGCGCCGACCAGAATCGCGTGCACTGCCAGCGGTTCATTGCCGCCCGCATCGGCTGGCGCTGCGCGCGTACTGCCCAGCGGCGGCGGCGTGGGCGCGGGCAGCGCGACCAGTTTGCCGAGTACCAGGCCCGGCGCTGCGGCCTGACCTACCAGCAGCTTTGAACGCGTTGCCGTCGGTTCCGTGCTCGGCAGCGGTGCATTCATTCAGGTCCACCCGTGAAGTCCGCGTTGACCAAGGTCACGAGCGCCGTCAACGCCGCGTGCGCATCGGCGCCTTCAGCACGCAGATGCAACGTCGTCTGCGCCGGCGTTTTCATCTGCATCACCTTGACGATGCTCTTGGCATCGACCCACGGACCATCGGGGTTGGCGGCGATGTGAATCCTGGCCCCGAAGGTCTTGGCCAACTTCGTCAACGTCACGGCGGGCCGCGCGTGCAGACCAGCGGCGTGCAGCAGCACAACTGACGTATCAGGCATTGCCGTCTCGCTCGCGGCGCGGCAACGTTGCGACCACGGCGCTCGCCGGCAAGCGCGACGGTGTGCGGGTGGCCACCAAGGTACTCGGCGGCGCGCACTCGCGGTGACTGCGCTTAACGTCAACGTTCAACTGATGCATGTCTGCTTTTTGAATTTCGTTCGCGCCGATGTACCGGCTTGCAGGCGTCGGTGTGGTGCCTCGGGTTCCTGTGCCCATCACCGCGAGCGGCCGCCTTCACGTCATGTGATTCAATTCCTCGGCGGTGCGTTTCACGGTCGCGAGATCGGAACCGCCCCACGCTTCGGTCGCGGCCATCACCGCGCCCTCCACCACCGGCGCGTTGCAGATCACGACCTTGTCGGCGCGTTCGGCCGGCAACATCTCGATCGCCATTTCGCTGTTCGTTTCAGCGCCGCCCATGTCGACCAGGATCGCGACCCCGGCGTCGGACCACGCGTGCTCGATCGCGGCGAGAATTTTCTCCACCGACGTGCCCAGGCCGCCGTCCGGATTGCCTCCGGTCCAGGCCAGCGGAATTCCGTGGCCGACCATCTGCCGCACCATGTCGGCGGCACCCTTGGCCACGTCCGGCGAATGCGAAACGATCACGATGCCGACATTGCTCATGCGTTCTGCTCCAGGTCGTCGCACACCGCTTCGATCAGCAACTGACTCGAGCGCGCGCCCGGATCCATGTGGCCGATCGATCGCTCCTTGAGAAAACTGGCGCGGCCACGCACCGCTTCCATCGGTACGGTCGCCTCTGCACACATGCCAGCAAGCGCGCGCAACTGGCCACGATCAGCGCCCGTGCCCAACGCGGTGACCACTGGCACCAGCACGTCGAGCATCGTCTTCTGCCCGGTCTGTGACTTGCCGCGCGCCGCAACCGCCGCCACCGCGTCATGCAGGCAGTTGTGCAGCGCCGCCCGCGACAGCTCCGGTGGCCAGCTCTTGCCTAGTTGCATGAACAGCGTCCCGTACAACGGGCCCGAGGCGCCGCCCACTTTCATCACCAGTGTCCTGCCGACGCCGGTGAACAATGCCGGCGTCGTGGTGGCGGCCAATGAGTCCATTTCCGCGAGCACTGCCGCAAAGCCGCGTTTCATGTTCAAGCCGTGATCACCGTCGCCGATGGCCTGATCCAGCTGGGTCAGTTCGTCGGTGGCGGCGATCAAGCGTTGCGCGATTGCCGTCACGATCGCGCGCGCCCGACGGGGGTCGAGCGCGAAGCTCGCATTGCCGACGGCTGAATCGCTCGCTGAATTCGAATTCATGTCGTCGCTTCCGCAGTTCACGCGTTGCCGATGCGCTGGCCGGCGCGGTCGAAGTACAGCGGCCGCAAGAAGTCGACATCGACCGCGTCGTTGACCGAAAGTCCCGCGCCTGGATCAGTCAGGGTGACGAAGTCGTGCTCGCCGTTTTCTCCCAGCGCCAGATGCAGATGATTCTGGTCGCCCAGATGCTCGATCCAGCGCACGCGGCCGAGCGCATTCACCGCCGTGCCATTGGTCACGCGCCGCACGCGAACATGTTCGGTGCGCGCGCCGATGGTTGCGGTGTCGCCCGGCGCGTCGAGCCTGGGCAGCACCGCGCGCGGCAACAGGTTGATCGCCGGGCTGCCAAGCCGCGTCGCGACATAAGTGCTCACCGGATCTTCATAGATTTCGCGCGGCGTGCCGACCTGCACCAGCCGGCCCT
>Ga0137410_10001862_pt1 | contig 14450 bp, 14 predicted proteins | sample CZODoug1_16funga_FD_108878 | JGI IMG/M metagenome (GOLD analysis project Ga0137410, IMG submission 108878) | Vadose zone soil fungal communities from Angelo Coast Range Reserve, California, USA - CZODoug1_16fungal (Illumina Assembly) | ecosystem: Environmental > Terrestrial > Soil > Vadose zone... | reverse complement strand
TACCAGCCGTCATCCTGAAGCAGCCGAAGAATCTCGCTCACCTTCATCGACGCAGGATATCAAGTGCCCTTCGCATAAGCACGCCCTACTTTTGCTGCCTAACGTCGAAATTGACCGGCGACGGCCCGGCCGCGCAGCGGACGCCAGCGGGCGTCCGCGTTGAATGAAATGTTAGAGCGCTTGTGGGGCATGCTCCCTCAGATCGCGAAGTACTGAAGCATGATCAGCAAGGCACCGGTGCAGCCAAGAGCTGCGAACGTCCATGTGACGATCCGGAGAAGTCTCCATTTCGGCACTCGTGGCAACTGCCGGTGTGTGAAGGTCAACCGCAATAGTTGATAGGTTGGGTTTGCAAGGACCAGGCGCGCAAGAAGGACAACTCCACACGCGGCGAGGAGCAATACTCCTGTGACAGCGTAGGGGAGTTCTTGGAACTTCAGCGTAAGAGGCACCTTTGGTCCAATGCGTCCCCGCGTACAGCGTGACACTACCGCTTTGAAAGGCACTAGAGAAGAGAGGCGCAACGAGCCACAAGATCGCCAATGCAACAACGCCTCCAAGTAGGAGATCGATCGCATGGCGGAGCAGTAGGCGACGCCTCAGTAGTTCGTCGTCCAACGGTAAGCGCTCTAACGTTGAGTTAAGCCGCATGCCAAAAAACGGCGCGCCAGCGGCGTTTGGGCATGTCGGCGTTCAACGATGAGTTAGGCCTGTGGCCGATGGTTTCCCAGGCGAGCCGCCGAAGCTTGATGGCGGACCCATCGCGGCTTTCGCTCAAAGAGTTCCGATAGCCGGTGCTGGCCGGGTCGATCACTTGCGCCGCCATGCCGTCAACGCATCTCGGATTCCAAGGATGCCACCGGTGAACCCCGTGAAGAACGCAGCGTACAGCGCCCATTTCGTGGCGCGCGTAAATGGTTGTTCGAAGCTGTAGAAGATTCCACAGAACACGAGAAGGGCGCCGACACTCATCGCAGTGCCTCTCCAGCGAACCCAGGTCTTGCGCTCCATAGGCCTAACGTCGAAGTTGACCGGCGAGCGCCGGGCCGCGCAGCGGCCACAAGCGAGCGTCCGCGTTCAATGAAAAGTTAGGGCGCCGCGGCAAAGAGCGCGATTGGACCCCAAACCGGCACGAGAAACATGAAAGGCACGGCAATCCCAATGTTGCCCAGGCCCGTGGCTGCGGCGATGGACGGGCCCAAACTTGAACTACGCCACAGCCCGCCCAACACCAAAACGTAGGCAGCCGGCACCGCAAACAGACCAAGGAATTGCCACCACGAAACGGAGAAACCCACCAGCAGAGCTATTGAGACGAACCCCAGCAAAACGTTGAACACAATGCTCACCGCCGAAAACAGAAAGAATGCACGGTGGAAGAAAGGCTCGCGGCTCGGGTCTTGCTCGGGCCGAGCGCGTACCACATTGCGAACAGATACAAGCGTTGCCGCGATCCCCAGGACGGCTGTAACGATGGATGCACCGCCAACAACCTGAGCTGTGGTTAGCGACATGATCACTGACAGCCCTAACTTAATGTAGGTCGCAGCTGTCCGTATAGCAGCCTGCGCACATCACTCCGCAGTGCGCCCTAGTATCGCGAATGTATGACCGAAGAATCCTGTTGTGGCCAGCGTTTGCGCTGATACTGGCCTCATATCCATTGAACATCTGCGCCCTAGCTCGCGTGGAGCTCTGCGCCGTTCCCGGAGAAACGCTACTCGCGGCGGCACGCGTCGCGAAATCCGGGCGCGCGACTTCAGCATACAAAGCTGAGAACGGTACGTCGATTGCATCCACTGATTTTCGCTTCAAAACCCGCCGTGCGAGCGGCGCGATTCGAGTGCGTCAGTGGTCGGGGTGTTTCTGAGCATGCTGGCGGACGTGCCCTGTCCCGTCAAATCATGGCGATATGCCCTGGCAAAGAGGGCTTGTTAGCCCTTCAACAGCCGCAGCCGCGATTTCCCCGCCGCTCTTTCCGCCGCTGCGCGAATCTGCCGGTGCAACGTCACACCTTGCAGGAACGTGCCGCGATGCTCCTGCGGCACCTGGGTTGCTGCGAGCTGCTGCAGATCCGCGGCCAGGCGCTGCAACTCGGCCGGTGCGTTCGCGTCGTCAACGGCGAGAAGCGCTTCGCAAAACGTGTAGCGCACCTCGAACGGCGAGAATCCGACCGGCAGCGCGGCTTTCATTCCCTCCATCGCGCGCTGTGCCAGTCGCAGCGCCGCCGGCGGGTCGCCGAGCGCAAGGTGCGCACGCGCGGCCAGCGTTGCGAACGGGATCTGGGTCGCCCGATTGCCGCGTGTCGCCTCGCGCTCCAGTTCGGTTTCGGCCAGTACCAGTGCCTGCGCCGGCGGCAGGCAGCGCGCCTTGACGATCAGCAGACGCCGCCAGCTGCGGCGTTCGTCGACACCGGCAAGAAGTTTCTCAGCCTGCGCAACCGTTTCGTTCGCGTCGAGGTTGCGCGCCAGTTGGTAGTGCGCACGCGCCAGCGCCACGCCTGCGCGCACCGGCGCCGGCAACACACGATCGGAACGGATCGCCTCGAACGCTTCGTCGGCGGCACGCCACGCGCCGAGTTCGATCCAGACCATCGCACGCTGCACCTGCAGGTCCTCGACGCGCCAGTGCGCCGTGTTGGCCGCCAGCACCCGCACCTGCTCGAGCAGGTTCAACGCATCGCTGTAGCGCTGCAGGTAACGCGAGCAACTGGCAAGCGAGATGAGCAGGTTGAGCTGCGCGAAGTCCGCGCCGTCCTGGCCGCGCAGCAGCCGCTGCGCGGTAAGGCGGGTTTCCAGCGCGCGTTGGATGCTGCCGATCTCCTCCAGCGACAGCGCCAGGTTGTTGAGCACCCGGGCGCGGGTCAGTGAATCCGTTTGCAGGCGTGCCGCCTCTTCGAAGTGCAGGATCGCGGCGACGTGATCGTCGCATTCCATCTGCGCCAGCGCCAGGTTGTTCAGGATCGCCGGCAGATCGTCGCCGGTCTGCAAGTCGAGCCGGCGCGCCAGCACGAGGGCCTCGCGCAGCGCGCTGATCGCTTCGTCGGTGCGGCCAAGACGGCGCAACACGACGCCCTGGATGTTCATCACGTGCATCAATGGCGCTTCATCACTCGCGGCGCGCGCGACACCGAGTGCATCGGCGAGCAGCGGCAGGGCCTCTTCGCTGCGGCCGAGGATGTGCAGGTAGATCGAGCGCATGGTGAGCGCTTCGGTACGTTGCTCCGGCGTGCCGGCCAACGCCAGCATGCGCAGCGTCGCTTCATCGTGGCGCGCCCCGGTGTCGAAACTCTGCCGCAGCGTCACCGCCTCCGCAAGCACCGCGAATGCACCGTTGCGATCACCGATCTGCTCGAACAGCTGCGACGCCTGTTCCAGCCATTGCGCCGCCAGCGGCCGCTGGAATTTCGCCACCGCGCTTGCCGCTGCGGCACGCAGCGCCGGAATCGAACGGCGCGCGTCGGCGGCCGCGACGCGGTGCGCCGCGATGCGCTCTGCGGCAGCACCGCCGGTTTCAAGTTCGTCGGCGACCCGCGTGTGCAGCTCGCGCGCGATCGCGGTCGGCACCCCCGCAAGTGTCGCCTCGTATACCAGGTCGTGGGCAAACGCGGCGTCGCGCAGCACCTGCGCCGCTTCCAGTTCGGACCACGCATCGGCGAGATCGAGCGCCGATGCGCCGAGGATGCGCTCCGCCACGCTGGCGCTGAAGTCGGGACCGGCGATCGCGGCCAGGCGCGCGAGCGACAGCGCGCGCGGCGACAGCCGCTTCAGGCGCTGGCCGATCAACGCGCCGACGTTGCTCGGCGCCGGCAAATGCGCCGAGCCGGCGCGCTGCGGCAGTCCATCGACCAGCATCTGCTTGATGGTCTCCAGCGCGAACAGCGGATTGCCGCCGGTGTGGCGCACCAGCGCCGGCGCAAGACGCGGTGCGTCGAGCTGCGGCACGCCGAGCGATTCGATCAACGCGACCATCGCGTCGAGCGAAAGCGGCGCAAGCGGCACGCTCGCCAGCCGGCGCGCTTGCGCAAGGCAATCGACAAAAGCCTGCGCTGCGGCAGACGCTTCCGCAGGGCGCTGCGCAAACGCCCAGCACAGTGCCCCGGGCTCGCCGCCGAGCACCTCACGCAGCAGATCGAGGGTCGCGTCGTCGGCGAAATGCAGGTCGTCCAGCAGCACGGCGGTCAGTCCGGCAGCTTGCGCCGCGTCGAGCGCGGCTTGCACCACCTGCGCGAGTTTCGCCAGGTTCGACGCCGGCGTGATCTCACGCTCCGCGTACTCCGGCAACAGGCCGGCCAACTGCGCGCGGCGCGCCGGCGCAAGCGCGTCGGGCGAATGCGCTATGACCGCTCGCAACAGGCGTGCTGCCGCCGCGAACGGCACGGCCGAGTCACCGGGACGCGCCGCCGCCATGGCGCTGGTCGGGCCGCTGAACTCGGCCAGCAGGCGCGACTTGCCCATGCCGGCGTCGCCCACCACCAGCGCCGGCTGGCCCTCGCGCCACGCAGCGGCGATTGCCGCGCTTTCGTTTTCACGTCCGACCAGATGCGGTGGCCGCAGCACGGTCACCGGAAGCGGCAGCCGCGCCGGTGCCGGCGGCGCTGACGATTCAAGCTGGCGCAGCAGCGCCTGCGTTTCCGACGACGGCGCAGCGCCCAGTTCGCGTTTCAGCACGTCGGCGCAACGCTGATAGGCGGCGCGTGCCGCGGCGGTGTCACCGCGCAGGTAGTGCAACCGCATGACACGGCGATGCGCGTGCTCGGACAGCGGATCGAGTGCGACCAGCGCCTGCGCGTGCTCGAGCGCCGAAGCAAGCTGCCCGGCAGACTCGGCCAGCGCCGCGGCGGCGGCAAGTCGCTCGCCACGCCTGACCTTGCGCGCCTCGCGCGTCGCCTCCAGCCAGTCGGCGAATCCGCCTGCCTCATCGAGCGCGATCGGAGCGAGCAGCTCGCTGTCGTCGTCGAGGTCGTGACCGACCCCGGCGGCGAGCGCTGCATGGGCGCCCGGGCTCACCAGTTCGAAACCGACCCGTTGTTTCATGCGCATCAGCCGTGCGCGCAGGTTGCCGCGCGCCCGCTCCGTGTCCGCGTCGGGCCACAAGCGCTCGGCGATCACCGCGCGTGCGGTGGGTCCTTCGACCGCCAGGAACGCAAGCAACAGCGCGTCTTTCGGCTCGAGTTCGATCACCCCGGTGTCGCCCAGTGCGCAAGTCGGCGCACCACGCAGCCGCAGCTGCGGCGCCCGCGGCGAAGGATCGGCCCTGGCGGAGTGCTGCTGGCGCTTCATGCCAGCGAGATTAAGGGAAGCGTCGGCGCTGTCGCTGAACATTTGCGCGCTCACCGACCGGCGGCGCTGACGAAGGCGGTCAGCAGTACGGCCAGCGCAAACAACAGGACCAATGCGGCCAGCTTGAGCAACTCCGCACCCAGCGCGCTACTGCCGATCTTGCGGGCGGATTTTTGGAGGGTGGCCAACATCGGAGCCTCGTTTTGCGGTTCAGGCGGCGATCCACAGCAGCAGCGCGAAGAGCCAGGCCCAGGCGACCACCGCCACCAGCCAGGGCAGCGGCAGATCCTCGGCATGTTCCGGGTGCGGGTTGTCGACCAGCATTTGACGTCTCCCGACGGCAAGCACGCCGTCCTGGCCCGCGTTTTAGGCCGGCGGGCGTTACGGGAGCGTCACAAGAAGCGGAGGCGCGCGCCGGGCAGGTCGATCCCGCGCAGGACGGTGGACCAGGTCTGGCCGGGCGCAATCGGCATGGCACGGGTGAGCGTGCCGGTGGTCACGATTTCGCCTGCGATCAGCGGCGGTTGGCCGGGGTTGCCCGCCAGCACCTCCACCAGGTGGCGAATCGCCGAAACCGGTCCGTCCAGCACGTCGCCGGAACGGCCGCTGTCGACCACCTTGCCATCGCAAATGAGGTCGATCTCGAAGGCCGGCAGCGTGCGGCACCACTGCTCGACGCGCGCCGCAACCGGGAACCGCTCGCCGATCAGCAGCGCGCCGTGCAGCCCGTAGGCCGCCGCCGTGTCGGCCGCAGCGAACTTCCAGGAGGGAAAGATCGACTGCACGATCTCGAATCCGTGCGCCACCCACTCGATACACCCGAGCACCGCCGTATCGTCCATGCCGCGCGTCGGCGCCGCCGCCATCTTGAACATGATCTCGGGTTCGATGCGCGGCTCTGCCAAAGCAGCGGCCGAAAACCCCTGCTCGACCGTCGACAGGTCGCGCGCCGTGGTGTCATAAACGTGGCCCCAGATAGGCGCCCAGACACCGTATTCCTCCCAGATGCGCCGGTTGGTGAATCCGATCTTGCGCCCGACCAGTTGTTCGCCACGCGCCACGCGTTGCGCGTAGACGTCGGCCGCGACGCGATAAGCGGCGGTGAGATCGAAGCCCTGGTACCTGGCGGAGAACGGTTCGACCTGGCGACCGGCCCCCAGGAGCGCAAGGATCTCCGCGGCGATCGCGTCGATATCGAGAGGAGCCTTGGTGGCACTCATGGCGTGATTTTGCGCCACCGCCGCTCGATCAGGTATCGATCAGGTTCCGGTCGCCGTGACGCGGTACTGCGATCGGGTTCAGCGGGAAAGCGGGAGCGGCGCTGCGGACGTGCCGGTCGCGGGGTTGGCCGGCGCGACCTTCAGCCCGAAAAGCGGCCGTAACCAACGCAGGCGCCGCACGCCTTCGTAGGTCGCAAAGCAGAGCGCGAACGTACCGGAGATCAGCAGCGTCGCCTCGATGGCCGGCGCGAGTTGCGCGGGCGCAAGCGCACTTGCGAGCAGGATCGTGAACGTCTGGTGCAGCAGGTACACGGGGAAAACCGCATCGGTCAGGTAGCGGCGCGTCGGGTTGTCGTGGTTCAGGTGTCGGCGTGCGAAACCGAGCACGGCGACGATCGCGCTCCATTGCAGCGTGCTGTAGCAGGTCGCGCGCAGCAGCGCGGCGATGAGACCGGCACTGCGAGCCGGTGTCAGGTCGAGCACCAGCAGCGCCCAACAGGCAAGTGCCAGCCCGAGCGCGAGCCAGCGCACGCGATACATCTGGTTCCAGACCGGGCGGGCGCGGCCGAGCACGGCGCCGGCAACGAACACGGCAAGAAACTGCGCATGCGCGAACCAGTCATCGGCGAACGCATGCGTCACCGGGAACCTGCGCCAGAGCAGCAGGGCGGTTACCGCCAGGAACAGGATCGGAACCAGGAACAGCCGCGCGCCGCGCAGGATTGCCGGCGCGCGTCGCGCCGCCCGATAGAGAGAATCGGGTTTGATCCAGACCAGGACCCACACGAGCAGCGTGTAGGCGAACAGATACGGCAGGAACCAGAGATGATTCCAGGTCGGCAGGATCAGGCAGTGGCCGTTGCTGCAGAAATCACGGGCACCGCTGAGATAGAGGCGCATGAACGCGAAATAGTCGCCGTCGTAGGCGAATTTCTGCATGACCTCGAAATAGGACTGCGGCGGCACCACCACCAGCATGCCGAACACCAGTGGCACCAGCAGGCGCAACGCGCGCGCCCCGAGCAACGCGCCGGTCGCGCCGGCGCGCGCCAGCATGAACGAGGTCGCCGCGCCGGACACCAGGAAAAGCAGGTCGAGCCGCCACGGCGAAACCAGCCGCATCCACGGTTCGAGCGCAGCGCACACGTGCGGACTCTTGATGTGCCAATCCCACGGCACGTAGTACATACCGACGTGATAGATCACCAGCAGGCCGAACGCACCGATGCGTGCCCAGTCGAGAAAGAACAGGCGTGCTGAAGGTGCCGATCCTGTTTGCATGGTCTTGCCTCGCGGTTGTTGCGGTTTACGCAAGGCAAGACTAGGTAGCGCGTCCGCCGCCGGCCAGCGCCGCGGGACAAGACGCCCGCCGGCCGTGGTGAACCGGAATGTCAGCGAACGCTGCGCAGGCGCGCGACGACCGCGGCGCGATACTGGCGACTGCAGGGCACCCTGCTGTCGCCGCGCATGCGGATGGTTGCGTCACCCTTTTCCAGCGGCTCGACCGCAACCACGTGGGCCAGCGCCACGGCAGCGCTGCGATGGCAGCGGATGAATGCTTCGCCGAGATCCTCAAGCAGCGCGCCGAGCGGCCGGCGCATCAGTGGCGCACGGTCCGGTGTGTGCACAACGACATAGTTGTCGGCCGCCTCGAGCCACAGGATGTCGGCAACCGGAACGACATGCGTGCGGCCACGATCGGGAATCAGCAGTTTGGCGGGTGCCAGCCGTGCCGAGGCACCCGCCACTTTCTCGCGCAAGCGCTGCACGGCACGCGCCAGCCGTTCGGGCTCGACCGGTTTTAGCAGGTAGTCGACCGCGGCAGCATCAAAAGCCTGGAGCGCGTACTGATCGAACGCCGTGACGAACACCACCGCGGGCGCCGGATCGGCGAGCGAGGCGGCCACGTCGAGGCCGCTCGCACCGGGCATCTGCACGTCGAGGAAAATCGCCGCGGGCGCCAGCGCAGCTACCTGCGCAAGGGCTTCTTCGCCGTCGCGCGCCTCGCCGGCGATCTCGACGTCTTGCATGCTGTCGAGCAGGCGCCGCAGGCGTGCCCGCGCCGGTGGTTCGTCATCGACGATCAGGACGCGCATGGAAGCTCGATGCGGGCGATCACACCGCCGCCCGGCCGGGCGGCGAGGCTCAGCGACGCGCGATCGCCGTAACGCAGCCCGAGTCGCCGGCGCAGGTTCGACAGCCCGACTCCGAAGTTGGGGGTTGCCGCCAGTACACCGCCGTCGTCGGCAACCGTCAGCGTCAGTTGCGCATCGGCAACCGCTGCGCCCACTTCGATGGAAGTGCGTGCAGAACGCGGCTCAACCGCGTGGCGGAACGCATTTTCGATCAGCGGCTGCAGAACCAGCGTCGGCACGCGGCAGGCTTGCGCCGCCGGCTCGATATTGAAGCGGACGTCGACCCGATCGACGAAGCGGGCACGCATGATCGCGACATAGGCATCGAGCAGGCGCACCTCTTCCGCAAGCTCGATCTCCGGTTGGCGCGTGAGGTCGGTGGCAGCGCGCAGCAGGGCGGCGAGCCGGGTCAGCAGCGCGTCGGCGAGATCCGGGTCGGCGTGCACCGTCGCCGCGATCGTGTTGAGTGCGTTGAACAGGAAATGCGGCTCGAGTTGCTGGGTGAGTTGCAAAAGTTGCGCCTGCTGCACCAGCGTGCGTGCCTGCTCGGCACGCACCCGCGCCGCGCCCATCGCGACGTTCGATCGAATGCCGAACAGGATCGCAACGAAGAGCAGGTAAAACAGCCCGAACTTCATGATCTCGTACCGGAACACGCTGGGCCATGGCTCGTGCGGGTACGTCTGGCCGACTGCCGCGTACACGCCGTGGCGCAGCGCGTAAACGGCGACCACGAATCCGACCGCGGCAACCGGCAACCACACCAGGTTGCCCACGAACCAGCGCAACGGCTGGGCGAGCAGGTGATCGCGCCGGTGCAGTCGCGGCCATTGGGCGGCGACGATCAACGTCGCGACGATGCACGACGAGCCTTCCCACAGCACCGGTTTCCAAAGATCGTGGTGACCCTGGCGCAGGTAATCCTGCACGGCAATCGTCAGCATCAGGATCCAGAACATGCCCCAGGCAACGAGGAACCCCGCCAGCGGCAGTCGCGGCAGGTCCGGTTGCGTGAGCGCGTCGGGTTCGGAAGTGACCATGGTCGCCGGGCATTGTCGCCGCTGGCGTGCGGGCGGGACAAACGGCGGAGAGGGTTTTGGGGCGAAGCGGGGGTGAGGTGGGGTGAGGCGGGACCGCGTGTTTTCGCCCCCACTCGGCAGAGTGGAGCGCCAGCAGGCGCGCCCGCTTTAGGGAGGGGCGAACCGCTAGGCCGCCGCCACTTGCCCGGTCTGGAACACCGCCACCGCGTGCGAGAGGCCAACCGCCTGCTGGCACAGGCTGGATGCCGCCGCCGCGCTTTGTTCGGCGAGTGCGGCGTTGCGTTGGGTCATCTCGTCGAGTTGCGTGACCGCCGCGTTGACCTCACCCAACGACCTGAACTGACTCTGGCTCGCCTCGGAGATTGCGCGGATCAGGTCGGTCACGCGCTGCACCTGGGCGACGATCTCGTCCATGGTGCGGCCGGCGTCGCGCACCAGCGTTGCGCCGGCCGATACCTTGTCGACACTCGCGACGATGATCGACTTGATCTGTTGCGCCGCCTGCGTGCTGCGTTGAGCCAATGCGCGCACTTCGCTCGCGACGACCGCAAATCCGCGCCCCTGCTCACCGGCGCGGGCCGCCTCGACCGCGGCATTGAGCGCAAGGATGTTGGTCTGGAACGCAATGCCGTCGATCACCGCGGTGATCTCGGCGATGCGTTTCGACGAGTCCTGGATGTCGCTCATCGTGCTGACCACGTGGCCGACCACGGTCGCGCCTTCGGCCGCCAACAATTGACCGCTTCAGCCGCGCGCCGCGGTTCACGCGAATCCAGCAGGGAAACCCCGTGCATCTCGTCCGTTCGGCTGACGCGTCCAAACAGGCTCGCGTCGGGTGCGTGATGGCCGTCGGTACAATCGCGCCCCTCCGGGCCGAGTTCGCGCCCGGGTTTGCAGCCCGTAGTTCCACCCGGTATCGCATGCTCCCCGAACACAAGAGCCGCGTCGTTGACCTGATCGAACAGGCTCTTGCAGGCCTGGGACTGTCGTCGCCGGTGCCGGTCGTGCTCGAACGACCGAAGGTTCACGCGCATGGCGACCTCGCCTGCAACGTCGCGCTGCAGATCGCCAGGCCGCTCAAGAAAAACCCACGCGAGATCGGGCAGGCCATCGCCGCGGCGCTCAAGGCCAATCCGGCTGCGCAGGGATTGCTCGACGCGGTGGAAGTCGCCGGCCCGGGTTTCATCAACATGCGGGTTGCTGCCGCGGCAAAGCAGGCGGTTGCAACAGCGGTGCTGACTCGAGGCGCGACCTTCGGTACCGGCGACGCTTACGCGGGCCGCAAGGTGATGGTTGAATTCGTATCGGCCAATCCCACCGGTCCGCTGCACCTGGGCCACGCGCGCCAGGCCGCCTTGGGTGATGCGCTCGCCAATCTGCTGGCCGCGCAAGAGGCCGAGGTCGCGCGCGAGTTCTACTACAACGACGCCGGCGCGCAGATCGACAACCTGGCGATCTCGGTGCAGGCGCGCGTGCGCGAACTCAAAGGCGAGGCGGTCGAGTTTCCGCAGGACGGTTATCGCGGCGAATACATCGTCGAGATTGCCCGCGAATTCCTGGCGCGCAAGACGCACACTGCGCGCGACGGTTCGCCGGTGACTGCAAGCGGCAACCCGGACGATCTCGCCAACCTCCGCAGCTTCGCGGTCGCCTACCTGCGCCAGGAGCAGGACGATGATCTCGCGGCGCTCGGCGTGAAGTTCGACTATTTCTACCTCGAGTCGTCGTTGTATGCGGACGGCAAGGTCGAAGCCGCGGTCCGGGCGATGATCGATTCGGGCATGACCTACGAGTCGGAGGGTGCGCTGTGGTTGCGCACAACCGCGATCGAAGGCAGCAACGACGACAAGGACCGCGTGATGCGCAAGTCCGACGGCAGCTTCACGTACTTCGTGCCGGACGTCGCGTATCACGTCACCAAGGTCGAGCGCGGGTTCGACAAGGTGATCAACATCCAGGGTTCGGACCACCACGGCACGGTCGAGCGCGTGCGCGCCGGTTTGCAGGCGGCCGCCAGGAGCCTGGGCGTGAACATCCCGCGCGGATATCCCGATTACCTGGTGCACAAGATGGTGCGCGTCACGCGCGGCGGCGAGGAAGTGAAGATGTCGAAGCGCGCCGGCACCTACGTCACGCTGCGCGACCTGCTCGACTGGGTCGGGCGCGACGCGACCCGCTACTTCCTGGTCTCGCGCAAGGCCGACACCGAGTTCGTCTTCGATGTCGACCTGGCGGTTTCGCGGAGCGAAGAGAACCCGGTGTATTACGTGCAGTACGCGCACGCGCGCATCAACTCGGTTTTTGCCCAGGGAGCGGAAAAGGGGTTTGCCTTCGACGTTGCGCGGGCACAGGACGTGCCGCTTGCAGCGCTGCTCGCCGAAAGCGAACACGCCCTGCTGGCGCGCCTGGGGGAATTTCCGGAAATGCTGCGCGTTGCTGCCGACGACCTGGCGCCACACCAGGTCGCCTTCTATTTGAAGGACCTCGCGGCGGATTTTCACGCCTTTTACAATGCAGAACGCGTGCTGGTCGACGACGCAACGGTGCGCAACGCGCGCCTCGCGCTGCTCGCGGCCACACAACAGGTGCTGCGCAACGGGCTTTGCCTGCTCGGTGTGTCGGCGCCGGACCGAATGTGAGACGTGGATGACCAGCAGTGAGCGCCAGCGCGGGAATACGGTGATCGGGTTCGTGGCAGGGTTGGTCGCCGGTCTTTTGATCGCGGTCGCGGTAGCGCTTTACATGACCAATGCGCCGGTGCCGTTCATGAACAAGGTGCACCGGCCCACCGAAAACGTGAAGCCAAGCCCCGATGGCAAGCTGCCCGATCCGAATACCGCCCTTTACAGCAAGCCCGTCGAGCCGCCCAAGGTCGACCCGACCAAGGCTAACGCCAAGACCGATCCAAAGGCGGCCCCGCCGCCACCTGAGCAAGCCGTCAAAGCCGACGCGCCTCCTCCAGCCGAAGCGACCCGATATCTTCTTCAGGCCGGCGCGTTCAAGACGCCGGACGACGCTGACGCGATGCGCGCCCGGCTGGCGTTGCTCGGCCTGGATGCCCGCGTGTCGCCGTTCGAGCAGGGTGGAGCGACCCTTTATCGGGTGCGTGTCGGCCCCTACGGCCAGATCGACGATATCAACCGGATCCGCAAGGATCTGGCCGAAAATGGTATCGACAGCCAGGTCGTGAAGTCGAAATAAAGGTGGTTGCCAGGTCGCACATCGCACGTCTTCCAACGTGCCCGCTCCCGCGTTGAGCATCCAGAACCCGCAATCCAGGAAAGGCCTGCCATGAATTCGTTTTTCGATCGTCGCCGGCTGCTTGCCGCAGGCGCCCTTCTTCCGGTGATCGCTCGCGCGCAGCCGGCCCCGGCCGAAGGCACCGACTTCAAGCTGGTGCAGCCGCCGCAGCCGACCGACTCCGGCAACAAGATCGAGGTGCTCGAGTTCTTCCAGTACAGCTGTCCGCACTGCTTCGCGTTCAATCCCGACCTCGACGCATGGCGCAAGAAGCTGCCCGCCGACGTCGACTACAAGCGCGTGCACATCAACTGGGATGCCAGCACGGCGCCGCACACCAAGATCTACTACTCGCTCGAGCAGCTCGGACGCCTGGATGACATGCACGAGAAGGTCTTCAGCGCGATTCACGTCGCCAAGAAACGCATGCTCGATACGGCAGAGATCGCGGATTTCATGGCCGCCAACGGTCTCGACCGCAAAAGCTGGCTCGAGATGTTCAATTCCTTTTCGACCAACACGCGGGTCAGCAAAGCGATGCAGACCTGGCGGGCATACAAGGTCGACGGCACGCCGACCCTTGCGTGCGATGGCCGGTTCATCACCTCACCGTCGATGGTCGGCAGCCGCAACAGCAGCCTCGCGGTGATGGACTTCCTGATCCAGCGCGCGCGCGCGCTACACGGCAGCGCGAAAAAGTAGCGCAACGGCGCCAAACCACCTCGTTCATGAACGTTTTTGTCACCGGTGCCAGCAGCGGTATCGGTGCTGCGCTCGCGACCGAATACGCAGCACGCGGAGCAACGCTGGGACTGGTCGCGCGCCGCGAGGCGAACCTCGACGAGCTCGCCGCCAGGTTACCCGGCAAGCATCATTGTTACCCGGTTGACGTAACCGAGCGCGATGGAGTGATCGCAGCCGCCCGCGCGTTCGAGCACGCAACCGGCGGCGCCGACGTCGTGATCGCCAACGCCGGCATCTCCATCGGCGTGTTGACGGAACACTACGAAGACCTGGCCACGTTCGCACAGGTGTTGCAGACCAACGTGGTTTCGCTCGCCTGCACATTCCACCCATTCATCGCCCCCATGCGGAAGCGCCGCGCCGGCAAGCTGGTCGGCATCGCGAGCATTGCGGGCATCCGCGGCCTGCCGGGTTCGGAGGCCTACTGCGCCTCGAAAGCGGCGGCGATCAGCTACCTGGAGAGCCTGCGCATCGAGCTCGCGCGTTACGGCATCCGCGTGCTGACCATCGCGCCGGGTTTCGTGCGCACGCCGCTCACCGCGCGCAATCCGTACTCGATGCCGTTCCTGATGGACGCCGACAGGTTCGCGCGCGCCGCGGTCGATGCGATCGAGTCCGGCCGCAGCTACACGGTCATCCCGTGGCAGATGGCGATCGTCGCCAAACTGTTGCGCGGTCTGCCGAACTGGCTGTATGACCGGGTGATGGCACGGCGGCCATACAAACCGCGCAAGGGAGATTCGTGACCAGCGTTTTCGTCGATGCCCTCGGCAAACCGCATCCGCTCGC
>Ga0137410_10001852_pt1 | contig 14487 bp, 7 predicted proteins | sample CZODoug1_16funga_FD_108878 | JGI IMG/M metagenome (GOLD analysis project Ga0137410, IMG submission 108878) | Vadose zone soil fungal communities from Angelo Coast Range Reserve, California, USA - CZODoug1_16fungal (Illumina Assembly) | ecosystem: Environmental > Terrestrial > Soil > Vadose zone... | reverse complement strand
GCTGAAAGCAAAGAGCAGGTGCTCCGGAAACTCGGCAAGGCAGCGACCAGGTTGCGCGAGAGAATGGGCGAATCGCTGGCTTCAATTAAGAAGTTTGACGCGCCGATTGAGCAAGCTACCACATCATCGCTCGACGCGCTCAAGGCCTATTCTATGGGACGTGAACTCACTCTTGGGAACAAAGATCGCGAAGCCATGCCGTTCTTAAGACGAGCAGTCGAGCTCGATCCTAACTTCGCCCAGGCCTATGACAGACTGGGAGGATCATATAGTAATACGGGGCAGCAGGAGCTGGCCATTGAAGCCTTCCAAAAGGCGTTTGATCTCCGAGAACGAGCCAGCGAGTATGAAAAGCTCAAGATCGCCGCAGACTACTACGCCTTCGCGACATTTGAAACTGACAAATCTTTAGAGGCGTACGAGTTGGTGGTGCGGACGTATCCGCGCGACTTCACTGCATGGAACAATTTGGGTAACCGGTACAATTCGGTAGGTCAATTCGAGAAAGCAGCCGAAGCATGCCGCGAAAGTATTCGCCTTAACCCAAACTGGGTTATTCCGCGAAGTAACCTGGCGCTGGCATTCATCTTTCTCAATCGGTTCGATGAAGCCAAGCAGGTAATTCAGGAGGCGCTGGCGCAAAAACTCGAATCCACGCCAATGCACTCCCACCGCTATTCGATCGCCTTCGTGCAGGGCGATGCGGCGGCAATGAAGCAACAGATCGACTGGGCCAGCGGACGGCCCGATGAATACCTGGCCCAGGCATGGCAAGCCGAAGTGGCGGCCTTCTGCGGTCAGTTGCGAAAGGAGCGGGAATACAGCCAGCGCATAGTCGAACTTGCACTGCAGCACGAACGCAAAGAGGCCGCGGCCCAGTTCCTCGCCGGCCAGGCGGTGATGGAAGCGATCTTTGGCCATTGCGACCATGCCAGCAGCCTCGTCGGCAAAGCTTTTAACATTTGGCGCAGCCGTTCGACCGTCGCAATTGCTGCGAATGCTCTTTCCATTTGTGGCGACTCCGGTCAAGCGCAGCCGCTGATCGACGAATATTCCAGACTCTTTCCGAAAAATACTTTCTGGAACGCAGTGAGTGCTCCTTTGTGCCAAGCTCAGATCGCTCTCCATCGCGGCAGTCCGGCGCAAGCAATTGAGTTGTTGGAATCAGCGCATCGCTTCGAGTCGTCTGGCAATTTTGGGCCACAATACGTTCGAGGTCAGGCCTACTTAAAACTAAACAAAGGCGCGGAAGCGGCGGCTGAGTTTCAAGAGATTCTGAGTCATCGCGGCTGGTCTGTTCGCGGGGTTTTGTATCCTCTTGCATACGTCGGCCTCGCACGCGGAGCCGTGCTTCAAGGCGATACCGCAAAAGCGCGCAAGGCTTATCAGGACTTTTTCGCGCTCTGGAAAGACGCCGACCCGGATAATCCTATTCTGATTGAAGCAAAGAAAGAATACGAAAAGCTGAACTGAATATGAAGCAATATCTGCAAGTGCCTTCAGGTTTAATCCCTCGATGATCGCCGAGCAAATTTCTCATGGCTCCCCACACTGGACACTCTTCGCAACTTTTTCGGGTACCAAGCAGGAGAGATTCTTGGCTTCTTCCAAGAGGCACGTGATTCCGTGTTGTAGAGAACGAGCCGACTGAGATGCCTGGACGCTTCCCCAATGCCACAAACGCCGGCAAAACTCGCTAGGGTTATTGTTTGGTGCGCCCCTTTGTTGCAAGTTGAGCCAAGTCCGATGACCGCCCATACATGACGAAGTATTTTGAGCGACACGAGGGTATCAGGACGGATTTCAAGGTGCTACAATGCGTTCCACTGGCCGTTGCCTTGCTATTCAAGGAAACCACTTGTTATGACAGTGACTTGACTCTCAACCAGGGACTGAACTGATCTCTGAGTGAACTAAATGCGAACCACCAAGCGAATGCGCCCAAGTCACTGAAGATCTCAGACAATGATTACGAAGAACGCCATCGCGTTGTTTTCGGTTAGTCTGCTGTTGAGCGTATGCACGTTGTCCGCTGTCGCTCAAAGTCAGACCACGGGCCGGATTTCCGGGACAGTCAAAGATCAAAGAGGCGCTCTCATAGTCGGAGCAGAAGTAACCGTCAGTAGCAAAGCCACTGCTGAAGAACGAAGGGTCACCACTGACCATGAGGCCAACTACGCCGTGCCACTCCTGCCGCCGGGCATATACAGCGTGAGGATCGCAGCCCACGGATTCAACTCAATCCTCTTCGATTCTGTCCAGGTAGTCATCACCGAAACCACCGCCGTCAATGCGAAACTTACCGTTACAGGAGTAATCGTTGATCCCGTCACAGTCCGCATTACGCCGCTGATCCAAAGAGACGGCCCGCAGCTTGGACGGGTTGTTGATTCGCGCTCCGTGTCAGAACTGCCGCTGGCGACGCGCAACTTCACTCAAATCCTCGCGCTCTCGCCTGGTACGTCGGTGTCCCTCCCTGACAATACCGCCCTGGGCCGCAACTCGCAAAATGTCTCAGTCAACGGCGCGCGCGTCACGCAGAACGATTTCGAGATCAATGGGATTGATGCCAACAACCTGGCCACAAATGCCGCGGCGAGCGTGGCCGTGCCGGCGCCAGAAAGTATTCAGGAATTCAAAGTGCAGACCTCACTTTACCCCGCAACGTTCGGACGCGGCGGCGGAGGCAATGTTCAGGCTGTTACAAAAAGCGGCGGTAACACTTTTCATGGTGCTGCCTATGAATACTTCCGCAACGATGCGCTTAACGCTAACAATCCATTCTTGAAAGCTGCAGGTGTTAGCCGGCCCACGCTACGGCGCAATGTTTTTGGCGGACTTCTCGGCGGTCCTATCAAGGCTGATAGGTTATTCTTTTTCATCTCGTACCAGGGCACGCGCGAACACAACGGCGCGTCGCCAAATAGTCTTACCTCCAACGTCTTGATCGCTCCCGGTTTAACCGACAATCGTTCACCACAAACCCTGCTTACAATATTCCGGCCCCGCTCGGCGCCGAACGCACCGCCCGCGACGTCAATCAACCCTGTGGCGCTGGCCTTGCTAAACGCAAGACTGCCCAATGGTCAGTTCCTGATCCCTACACCGCAGCTTGACGGCCATTACTCAGGCTCGGCCGTCTCCTCGTATCGCGAGGACCAATTCAACACAAATGTTGATTACCGCATCAACGAAAAGGACTGGGTGGCGATCAGGTTTTTCTTCTCGGACGCACCGCAGTTCCTGGCGCTTCCCGTTGGCGGCGCAAATGTGCCCGGATTTGGCGCCGACCAAAAGCAAGACAACCGGCTGATCTCGGTTCAGGATATTCACACGTTCAGCTCGAGAACCGTCAACGAGGCGCGTGCCGGCTACAGTTTTATCCGCGCGGACACGGCCGGGCAAAACCCGGTAAGAGATTCGGATGTTGGCCTCAAGCGAGCCAACGCCAGCGCCTATCCGGGGCTGGGACTAATTCGGATTGGACCAACAGCAACGAACGCCGTGGCCATTGGGAATGCCGGTACGAACGTAGATACACTGAACGATGCGTCTTCGACAACTCTAGTTGATATTCTCTCAGTCATCCGCGGCCGGCACAGCATCCGGACGGGCGCCCAAGTCATCTATTATCGGAATAGTCTCACCGCGAATAATAATCGGCGCGGCACGATAACCTTTCCGAACTTCAACAATTTTCTGCTCGGCGTGGCTAATAACTCAGTCTATGGAGACGGCATCAACACACGCCACCTGCGGGCCGCTGACTATGGTTTATTCCTCCAGGATGAGTGGAGGCCTTCCCCGAAGCTAGTGCTCAATTTCGGTTTGCGTTACGAGTTGGATCTTCCTCCTTATGAAACGCGTGGTGCATTGTCGACCTTTGATCCGGCTCTCTATAGACCCAGGATGGAAGTTGACGGCAGCGGTAACCCGGTTGGCCCTCCTATAGGAGGATTCGTGCAGGCGGGAAATGTGATCCCTCAATACGACTTGGTGGACATACCAAATGTCAGCAAGCGTGTCCTGACAACCGTTGATCCAAATAATTTGGCTCCGCGCCTCGGCTTTGCCTACTCGCCGCTTGATTCAGGACGATTGGTCGTGCGCGGCGGTTATGGCATCTTCTATTCGCGATCATCCACAGCCTATATCGGCACTGCGATTAACGCTCCGCCGATGTACACGATTCGCCGGAGTCCAGCCGGCGCCACCGTCCCCCTCGCAGATCCTTTCTTTCCTTTGCCATCGCAGGATCAATTTCCGGCGGTAGTTAAGGGTGTTGCTCTTGCTGGTCAAATATTTGATCGCGGCCTGCGCACGGCTTACGTCCAACAGTTTACTGCCGGTGTTCAGCACGCCCTGGGCCGAGATTTGCTGCTCGAAGTAGCTTACGCAGGCACACGCGGAGTCAATCTGATCCGCGATCTCGCCATCAACCAGGCAAGACTAGCCAGCCCTCAACACCCCATCATCAACGCCGTTACCGGGCAGGTGATTACCACGAACACGCCGGCCGCGACGAACGTGGCGCTGCGAGCGCCATACCAGGGAGTCGAAGCAGGGAGCTTTCTTCAGATTCAGTCCACGGCGCAATCTACTTACAACTCAATACAAATGAGTTTGACTAAGCGTCTCTCTAACGGGCTGCAATTCCTGGCTTCTTATACTTATGCCAGGTCGATCGACAATGCCTCAGGCGGTAGCGACAGCATGGGAGAGGTTCGGGACACGATTAATATCGCCGGTAACCAACTTGATAACCGCGCTAATCGTGGCGTTTCTGACTTTGACCGCACGCATCGCTTTGTATTGAGCTATCTGTGGGACCTGCCGCGTCCCGCTTTTGCCGCAAGCTCGACCGCCGGACGGTTGCTCTTCTCTAATTGGCAAGTGGCCGGAATAGTTACCGCAATGTCAGGCCTCCCGATTGACATAATCGACGGCGGCGCGGGCTCGTTCTATGGATTGAGTGGTGGGAATAATTCGCTAGTGCGGCCAAGTTGGGCGCCTAGCGCCACGACTAACGCTGCCATCAGTAATATACCTAGCGGTTATTTTTTCAATCCGCTCGCGTTTGTGCGGCCGACTGTCCTGACCGGCCAAGTGATTCCCAGCTCAAACGGGACAGCGACCGCCGGCGCGACCGGAACCGATTTCGGCAATGTCGGCCGCAACGTTTTGCGCGGACCAAATCAGACTAACGTGGATTTTTCGGTAATCAAGCGTTTCCGATTTCGTGAGTCGAAGAATATTGAGTTACGGGCTGAGTTTTTTAATCTTTTCAATCACGTTAACTTTGCAAATCCGATCAGCAACCTCAGCGCCGTCCCGTCAACATCGATAGATCCCATCAGTGGCCAGATTATCGGGAGTCCCGGCGACTTCGGCCGAGTAATTTCCAGCAGTAACAATCCGCGATTAATTCAGTTTGCGCTAAAACTCAATTTTTGACGTGCGCGACTGAGGGGCGTTCAGTGGTGTTGGAGGGCGAGCAATAGGCCGAACGTTTACTCCAAAAAAACTATCCGGCCAAACCTAGTTTTCGACCGCGGCTTTAAGCCAGCGTCAGGCGCTAACTATACGTCCGTCGGATAAACCAATTTCATCGAATCGCAGTTGCACCAAGCTGTGAATGCGCTGGGCACAGTTAACATAATCCGGGAGTCCCTTGCCGATTGGATCGTCAACGTCACCATTTGGATCGAGGCACTCCGTTTTCGCGGCTGCCGCCGGAACAAGGCTAATAACAGCATTGCGATGGGCCTGCGTCATGCAAAAAATCTTCTCAACTTGATGGGCTAATTCGACTGTAAGGTTCCGCGCGTTGTGAGACATCACCGGAAAACCGAGCAACTGCAATGCCTGTTGAGCCTCGAGGGTCATTGGCGCGCCAATGATCGCCGAAACTCCAGCGCTGAGAGCCGGTAGCTGCGCCGGGTCAAGCGCCGCAATCGATATCTGCAAACGTGCCGCAATCTCCGCGTTGCCGATCGCCGCAGCGATCGGTGAGCGACACGTGTTGCCGCTGCAGACAAACAAGAACACGCGGCGCAGTTTATCGAGGGACTCCAGGATCTCTGTTTCCCCTCTAGTGAGTGGATCCTTCAGAGTAGTTTGATTGCTCAAGATAACCCGATCTGTTTTCTCAACGCTGGTGACCAGACCTCCGAGCCATTGATACATGCCGGTGACTGAAGACTTGAATTTTCCGAGAGCGCGTTGAAAATGATGGAGCGGTGAAAGAAATCCGAGCGCTACAATTATTAAGCCGCTGCTAACAAGTTGAGACTTGGTCGGTGCGGTTTGATGGAAAGCAAAGGTTAGCGCGTATGTGGCAGCCACGCCCGAGAGCATACTGGAGCCGCAATGCATAGGTACGCAGAATGTGTTTTCCCGACGATCGAGGAAGATCAATGTAGTGCAAATACACAGACCGGCGTAGAAGAAGCCGAGGATCAGAGCGAAGCCTGCCTCCTTGCTCGCGGGGAACGTTGTAAGACCGATGCGCAACCCCGTCCACGCCTTACCGTTATCAGCGATCGCCAACGCCACCAGTACCAGCAGCAATAGCGGAGAAGCAACCATCTGCTCTTCTACGAAGTAGCGTAAGGTTGTGACTCTCTCGTTTGTCTTAGCAAGTCTGCTCATCACCTGAAACTTAATGAAATAGGCGGTCAGGTAAGCGCCAACCGTGACCATCGCGGAAACGCTTAATTTGTAATTGACCGTGTCAGAAAGCACAACCAACACCGCCACCAAACTTATCAACATCGCTGCCCAGCAAAACCAGCGGACGCGGCGCCCGACGATGCTATCCACGAGCGGGGCAATGATCAGGACGCCCGCGCGAAGCAGGACCAACACCAGAACAATTGAGACCCCCTCTAGAGCAAAAGCGAGAGTAGTGGTCCCCATTATCGTAGCCATGCAAATTCCCGATAAGAAGGTCAGGCGGCGAGGAAAGGGGATGCTGATTCCAAAGATCTGGCGCCGTCCGGCGTATTTCCACCAATTCATCACAGTGATGAAACCAAGCATGCTGACGACTACCGCAATTACCGAGACGGGTAGGAGCACTGTCCCTCGAACCGGCCGGTGGGCGCCCGGCAATATCCCGTTCGACAAAGCCCTGGTTAAGGCGCTGTAGGGGGTGTAGAAAAGAAAGTAACCGAGTCCCAAGCTCCAAATCCCGAGACTATATATGCGATGTTTCTCTTTCACTTGAGTTCCGTCATGCGGTGTGCCCGCTGAAATGTTCCCTTTAAACGCTTAAATTGCCAGACGACTCGTTCTAACTTGCGTTGCCGAGCGCGATGAATCGCATCGTTAACAAAGTTGGCGACCGTCCTCCTCCGGCACGGCAAAGCCCGAGGTCAGTCGAGTAAAATCCGGGAACTCTAATATAGCGTCGAGTTCTAGTGTAATGAATCTTGCTAACAGCAAAGACCCGTGGTGCTCTATTCACTTAGGTTCTCCGGTTGAGTCGCCATGCTAGCTTTCCAGGTTGGCTTTGTCAAAAAAATGACGCTGAGTTTCATTACGAAACTGCTAGTTGGACAAATCAAAATCGTTTCGTTATAAGTTAGCGCTCCGCCGGAGAAAATGTGCCGCCAACATTCAAGAAGGAGACCCAATGGTTACAAATCCCCCGAGCGACATGCCTCGAATCACTCCGCACCTTTTTTACGATGACGTCGCCGGCGCAATCGACTGGCTGACCAAAGCCTTTGGGTTCGAAGTCCGGCTAAGGATGACAGACAAGAATGGCGGAGTTGTGCACGGTGAGCTGGAGTTTGCCGACAGCCTCATAATGCTCGGACTCACTACCGAAAATGCGTCCTGGGAAAGTCCGCGGACATTCGATGGCCGCATTAGCCAAAGACTCTACATCTTTGTGGACAACATTGACGCCCACTACGAGCGCGCCCTGAGCGCCGGCGCCAAGATTCTCCATGAACCGGCCGATCAATTCTGGGGCGACCGCGTCTACGAGTGCATAGATCCGGAAGGCCATCGCTGGAAGTTCGCCGAGCATCTTTGGGATGTGGATAATCGGACCCTGAAGCGGCCTGAAGATGAACACTAACATCGGGCTGCTCAACGCCCGATGGAAGCAATGACGCGGCTACATGGTTTCCATTGCCTGGGAAAAGGAGGACTGTTCCCGGTGCCTTAGCTGCCTCATGACGCCGGCCGCCCAGATGCTTGAATAAGCGTCGCGGGTCAGCGTCAAGTTACCTACCAGGTTTCCCTCTGTAGGAATTCCGATGACCGAAATGTCCTGGTTACCGATGCCTTTGTCATCGACGACGAAGCGGGAACCTGTAGTCATGTCGATCGCCCCGGGACAATACGAGGGTGTCTCTGCGTCGGACGAGCGGTTCTCATAGGCCCGCACCATCCCACGCCGCAGCAGGTTGCGATAGAGCGGCATCGCGTCAAGCGGTATGTGCGCGGGTGGATAGGTCGCATCGATAAGGATTTCGGCCTGCGCGACTGCTCCGGGAATCTCATCGCATTGCAACTCGAAGCAACCGCGCCGCTCGTCGGTGAGCAGCCGCGGATTGCGAGCTACAGAGAAATCGAGCAAACCAGCCCGCTGCAAAGCCAGCAGCTTTTCGATGTTAATGATCGGAGGACCAAAGGCAACCCGTTTGAGACGTGGGTAGTAATACTCGATCAGTTTTTGGTGCGACTCGGGAGTGAGACCTCCGAATTGAATGACTGAACCCAGCGCGCTTCTTACTTCATACCAGATTTCTATGGCTGCCTTGACGCCGGAACCGACCTGGCCCAGGCGTGCGCGGCCGATTTCTTGCTCCATGTAGCGCTCAACGAAGGAGGCAAACTCAACTCCACTCTCGAAACGACGCTTACCCACCGGATCAATCACCTGGCGATAGTCAAAGCGCCCCTGTTCCGGATGGCTCCGCAGGTAAGAATCGATGATGCGGCGCATCGCTTCGGCATCTGGGCCGCAGGCCTCCAACCATGCGCGCTCTGCGCCCGTTCCAATCGCCACGCAGTAGTAGTTAAGCTCCATCTCCAGTTCGAAGAGCGGCCAGAGATCCTTTTCGAAGTCGAGTTTGCCATTGGGCGTTCGGCGTATAAGCTCGGCAAGTGCGTCGGGAACAAAAAAGGTCAGCGGACGCGGGACGAGTGGCTGGTCCCAGGCCTTCGGCGTCATGGGTAGACCCGTGCGGCTGAAGGCCATGATTGACGACGGTTCCCTGCCGCTGGGCATGTAAGCGAGTGACCCGCTCACCAAACGCTCAAAGCTCCCGCCGCGCCCCTCGGTGAGTTCGAGGACCGCATCAATAAAGCTGAGGCCCATACCCTTCATAGCTACTCTGCTGCGGGCGGAAATTTGTTTCATCGACTCGACTACGGGATAAACAAACGGAATGTATGCGGCTGCCGCGTGCCGGCCGGCGAACGCGTGACAGCGCTTCTCTTCGGCTCCGGGCACGAGCCGGGAATGACCTGTGGCGAGCAGAACCTTATCGGCATGAAACTCCTCTGTCTGACCCCCCTCTCCCACAAACTCCAGACCATAGTCTCGCCCTCGCGGTCGAATATCCAACACTTCCCCCACGTGACACGAGACCGTCACATTCGTGGGCAGGTGTTTCAGAACGCGATTGAATCCCTCTATCAGATAACGTCCGACGACCGCTCTGGATAGATACTCGTTCCCGGTCAAGGGCATATCAGGTCGAAGCGTCTCCTGGTACCAAGTGACAAAGTCGGGTCCCCGCCCAGCCACAATTGGTGGTTCCTCCATGGTCCAAAGATCAATCTCGCCGATGCTAACGTTGACGAGAATGTACTCTGGCTGCTCGGGATCGTAGATTGGGCTGGCGCCGAAATGAGCGGAGCGATTAAAGATGTGGATCTGGAGGGCGTGACGCAGGGGACGTGAATTGAACTCTGCCAACAGCCTTTCCAGACAATACAGCCCTTTGGGACCCAGCCCTACAATGGCTACAGAGTGGGCTCTCGCCAGTTCGCTCGATTGAATTTTGACAGTCAATTATTTATCCCGGATCCACCGTTGACTTCCACGAATGGAATAGCCAAACTGGCCCGAACCTTGTTTTTGTGAAGTACTGATCTCGCAAAAATCTCTAAACGAATTAGAACACGCGCCTTTGAAGAAGCAGCACGAAACTCAGCCTCTCACCTCGCGCTATCAGCCCGCGGTCAGCGGTCTCGCGACTTTCGGTCGGCTGCCGCACCTCGATGAAATTGCTGACGCCGAGATCGACCTGGCTATTTTAGGCATCCCGTTCGATGGCCTGGTGACTTTTCGTCCCGGGGCTCGGTTTGGTCCGAACGCCATTCGTCAATCCTCTGTCCTCTGCCGCGGCTACAGCCAGCAGATGGAAGTCGATATCAAAGAGCGACTGCGTACACGGGATGTTGGCGATGTTAATGTCAACCCCTTCGACTACGCTGAGACATTTCGCCAAATCGAAGATCGCATCAGCCGCCTGCACGGTCTCGGCGCGTCGGTCGTGTCGTTAGGTGGGGATCACTCCATCCTATTGCCGATCCTACGTGCCACGAGCAAAAAATATCCCAAGCTCACCTTGATTCAATTCGACGCCCACACGGACACCTCCGAAGGGACCTCATCGGGAAACGAATTCCATCACGGTACGTCCGTGAGGGGAGTTATCGAGGAGGGTTTGGTTTTAGGTAACCGTGTCTTTCAAATCGGCATCCGCGGCTCAATCGGCTCTGCCAGTTATAACGATTATGCGACTCAGGCAAAAATGCATATTCTGGATATGCAGGGGTTTCACGACCATCAGCGACGCAGGGCTTTTCTTGAAACGCTTCGAGAAGTAGCAGGATCTGATCCCTGTTATCTCACCTTTGACATAGATGGCGTCGATCCGGCTTTCGCTCCGGGAACGGGTACGCCCGTGGTTGGCGGGCTCACCAGCTTTGAAGCACTGGACATGATGCGCTCCCTTCGCGGACTCGAGTTTATCGGCGGCGATGTAGTCGAGGTAGCGCCCGCGTATGATCACTCCGACATCACTTCACTACTCGCGGCGTCCATTGCCCTTGAGATTGCAGCGCTAGTCGCCTTCACGCGGTCACCTCTGAGCAGTCAGGACCCAGGAGGTCAGAAATCGTCCTGAAACCGTATCTCTGGGGACAGCGAGTTGTGGCCAGATCCTTGCCACTCAGGCTGGATCCCACCAAGTACTCTTTTCCCATCTTGCGTTGAGACCAGGACAGGACTTTGTCAATACCGGGCGTCGGCGCGCCCGCAATCTCAGCAATCCCGCGGATGACAACCAGACCGAACGGCACATCCTCCGCCAGAAAGCGGTGACTGAAGTCCGGCATATATTGTCCGTCTTCAGTCTGGCTCATGGGATGGGTGATGCCCTCGTATCCAGAGTTTGTACGCAGCGCCGTCATCAAATTGGTTTTATCCCTAATATCGTTTCCGTAACAAGCGATGTCCCATTCATACATCGGTATGACCTGGGAAAGGTCCACGCCCGGGTGCTTCTCCATGATGAGCTTGCTCGTCGTCACGACTTCAAAACTAATCTGCGCGAGGAGTTCTGCGGTCTCCTCGTTGATATCCTGGTAAAACAATGGCGGACAGTGAAGCGCTTTCCCATCCCAGTCCTTCCAGCGCCCGTACATGATTGGAGGATGGCTGTACGCATTCGGCGAGAGCAGAGTAATTCCCAGCAAGTGCCCTGACACAGATAGGATTGGCGGCTCTCCCAGAAGAGACTGCATGGTGGCCCGGGGATCCGCAATCCTGGACTCTGTCAAATCTCCCTGTATGGCGCCGACCAGGCTCCTTTTGGTGCCGAGGATTCTCACGCTCTTGCCAAATTCGACAATGCGGCATATCCAGGGCAGCGACTCGAAATTCATCAGGATGTAATTTTTCAGTCTTTCGCCCAACACCTTCCTGACATCGAATTCAAATCCATTTTGTCCCGGCAGTCCCACCAGAACACATCCCTGCTCGAGGTATGGTTCCAATAGCGTGAGGTACTTCGAATGCAGAAAAGCAGGGATCGCAAAGAGGATCAAATCACAGCCGCGCACTGCCAGCTCGGGCTCGTTAGAAACTGTAAAAGAGCCGGCCTTGAAGGCAACTTGCTCATCCCTTCCTTTCCCCACCGTGACCTCCAATCGGTGACGGTTCATGAGCTTGCGCCATCCGCGGGCTTTCTCGGCATTCGGAGTGAAAACGCGGACCTCGACGCCTGCTTTGGCGGAGATGAAGCCCGCGAGCGCGTGGCCGCCGCTTCCGGTACCGCAGATGAGAACGCGAATCGGTTCAATCACAGTGTCGTTGATTCTCCCTTTTTGCCGGTGCGCTGCTCAAAGTTGACTGACTGGCTTGGGACACGGATTCTCTGTCCATAAGTGCTCTTCCGAAAGCCTAAACGCCGATTAGCAACTTTCTCAGCGAAAGATATTGCAATAAAAATGGCATTGAGGTAAAGTGGCCGAAATCTTCCAGTTGTTTTAGCTTGAAGAGCACGGACGAGGATCTACTGTTGATTTTTTTCTGGGACTGATCCGTCACACAACCGTAGTGACCGAGAGCGTGAAACGAACGCGACTTGGCGTCTGACGAAAAAGACGAGTCTCCGCCTAATAAACCTTTCGCTCCAGTCGCGATCATAAACCGCACCCGATTGCAATCGCCTTCATCGGTGTGGGTTTCTGAATTTCACATCCACAACTGCTTACGGTGAGAACCTGAAGGGTAGGTTGAGCGCGAAAGGAAAAATCCATGAAACAGATTCACATCACTCGAGACAGCAACGGTAAGGTGACCTTTGAAACTGTGTCTGTCGATGTCACTGATAACGTGTTTTTCACCAACCTGGATCCTCAGCAGGCCCATTGGCCTTACTGGGATCCCAACGCGACGTCCCCTGACTTTTGCGACAATCAAATCGGTGCAGCACCGTCTCCAAACTCGAGCCAATGCACCGTCCGGGTGCCTCAGGTGACAAACCCGACGCCCCCACCGCCTACGGTTAACCAGACCCCGCCGTATCCGCTTACCTACAAGTGCAAGTTGCACCAGGGCGAGCAGGGGATCATAAACGTGTTTGCACAGCTCGCGGCCGGCACTACGACGCTGCCGCAGGTTAGCGTAAACACTCCGTTTGCGGCACCGGTGCAGGTGGTAGTCGGAGGAAAGTCGCCCTATACCGTCACCGGGCAGCAATTCCAAGTCACCGACAGCACCGGCAATGTGATCAAGTCCGGTCAGGGGAGCATCGGACCGGGGCTTCTTTTAAATGCCTCGACGGGCAACCAGGGGATCACAGTGGCTGGCATTCCCAGCTTGGTGGGAACTTACCAGTTCACGTTCACGGTGAACGACGCCATGGGGAAGAACCTCCAGCAGGTTCAGTACTCGATGAAAGTAGTTTGATCGGGATTGGCGAAATATCCCAGGCCATAGTGATGAAGAAGGAGATTCATATGAAAAAGGCGAACAGACAAAACATGGTCGACGGCAGCGCACCGCACGACGACAGCAAGCATGAGGCGGGCGTCACCGACAACTTGCCACCGGCCTCGAAGTGGCACTCCATCAGGAGGCCTGTCGGTGTCATCGCGGTAATCGGGGTGGTGCTGGGAATCGCTTTCGTTGCTTTCTCATACTTCGGCCGCGTCACAGGCGCGCATCCGCTTGAATCTTCGGAGTCGTCGCCCCAGTTGGGCAGCCCTCCCTTTGCCAATCCAAGCGAGATCCGCTACCGCACCGGTGAAAAAATCGGGAGGTTGCGTGGTGTGATGGAACTCACTGCCGGTAATTACATGATACCGAACGTCGGCACTGCGACCTTGCGTCAGCTCCGCGGCTGGGATCCGAAAGACCCCGCGCCGCCTCCCAAAACAGAGATCGGCCCCGGGCCGACTTTACGCGCTCGCGTCGGAGACCTGGTGGAGATTTCGTTCCTGAATAAGATTGACGACAATCTGTTTCCTTATACTTTCGTCACGGACAGTCCCGGTGGACTTTCCGATTTCGGGTGTGACAAGAGTGGTGTGCGCGCCCCCGCGGCTACCCCAAACCCAAATCCCTCTGTCACGCCGGATCCCAGGGCTGGAAAGGTCAATCCCTATCCCAGCGACGACAAATTTCCCAACTGCTTTCACGGCTCAAGCACCGCAAACATTCACTACCATGGCACTCACACCGATCCGGATGGGCTGGGTGATAACGTGCTGGTGCAGGTGCTGCCCCAACCGAATCAGCAGGATTGGTCAGCCATATTCAACGGCATCTTCGATTCCGGTAAGATTCCGCAGAAGTGGAGTGATATGCCGCGCGAATACCAGGACAAGCAGATGGACTTGATCCAGAAGCACGACGAAGCGGCCGCGGCCGCGGCTAAAAAGAATGGTTTGAAACCACCCGAGTCCCTTTACCATGCGGATATGGAGGCAATCAAAGCCGGCCAATGGCCG
>Ga0137410_10001843_pt1 | contig 14507 bp, 14 predicted proteins | sample CZODoug1_16funga_FD_108878 | JGI IMG/M metagenome (GOLD analysis project Ga0137410, IMG submission 108878) | Vadose zone soil fungal communities from Angelo Coast Range Reserve, California, USA - CZODoug1_16fungal (Illumina Assembly) | ecosystem: Environmental > Terrestrial > Soil > Vadose zone... | reverse complement strand
CGACAACAGAGTCCTGGAATCGCTGCGCGAGCCGCTCGAATCCGGGCGCATCGCGGTGTCGCGCGCCGCGCGCCAGGCCGAATACCCGGCGCGCTTCCAGCTGATCGCCGCGATGAATCCCTGCCCCTGCGGCTACCTCGGGCATTTCAGCGGCCGCTGCCGCTGCACGCCCGACCAGGTGGCGCGCTACCGCGGCAGGATCTCCGGGCCGCTGCTCGATCGGATCGACATCCAGATCGAGGTGGCGACGCTGCGCGAAGAGGAATTGACCTCGGCAAGCCGCGCGGAGGGCTCGGCGGCGGTGCGCGGGCGCGTCGCCGCCGCGCGGGCGCTTCAGATCCAACGTCAAAGCAAGGTCAACGCGCAACTCGCACCGCGCGAAATCGAGAAGTTCTGCTCCGCGGCCGACGACGCCGTCGCTCTTCTCAAACAGGCGATCGCCCGGCTCAACCTGTCGGCGCGCGCCTACCACCGGGTGCTCAAGCTCGCTCGCACCGTCGCCGATCTGGGAGACGAGACGACGATCCGCGTCGCTCACATGGCCGAAGCCATTCAGTACAGGAGGCTGGACCGCGGGACCTAGTCGCGGAAGTCGGACAAGTCCGGGGATCCGGTGAAGGCCCGCTTCGCGAAGTCGAGAAAACGCCCGGCCTGCGCATCGCTCCAGCCTCCATAGGCAACGTTGGCGCGGAACTTGTCTTCGATGTCCTCGCGCGCAAGCGGCTCGTGCACGCCGCCCCGGATGTGCGGCTGGCGCTCCTCGAAAACGCGTCCGTCCTTGAGCGTCATCCGGATGTGCCCGGTGTAGGCCTTCGGGTAGGGATTGCTCGGGTCGACGACGTAGCGCACCTTGGCAGCCAGCTCGAGGACACGCGCATCGCGCACGGTCTTCTCGGTGAAGGCGTCGAACCCGGTCTTTCCCGTGACGAACGCGACCGCGATGTTGAACGGAGTGCTGAACTTGGCGGCGTAATCGTTCGCGGGATGGTGCTTCGAGGCGAGCGGCTCCCATAACCGGTGAACGTAGCCTTCCGCGGTTTCGCACAGCACTTCGGCGATATCCTCCGCGGCGAAGCCCTTCCTGGCGAGGCGCAACGCACAGTCGATGTAAGGCTGGTTCATCGTCCCCGTCGCGTAGGGCTTGAAGGTGATGTCAGTCAGCACCCAGCGACTGCCGAAATCGCCCGTGAGCGCGTCGAAATCGCCGCTCGCAGTGTGCGCAAAACCGAAGAACAGGCCATGCGTCCCTTCGAACACCGTTCGCGGCCCGAGAAAGCCCTCGCGCGCGATGCGCGCCGCGTGCAAGCCGACGCGCGCCGCCCAGCCGGCGTGCAGGCGCTTGGTCCAGGCGCCCTCGGCCAGGTACTCGATGATGCCGCCCGCCATGCTGCCGGCGATGCCCAGCGCGTCCACGGACTGCTTTCGATTCAGGCCGAGCGCGACGGACACGGCGACCGTCGCCGCCATCGCGCCGAGCACGCTCGTCGGGTGGAATCCGGCCTTGTGGATCAGCTTGGGAGCGACCAGGCTCAGGCGGCACAGCGCCTCCACGCCCGTGGCGATGCCGAGGAGCGCGTGCCGCCCGTCGCGCCCGAAGCGCTCGCAGGCGGCGAGCACGGCCGGAACGATCACGGCGCCCGAGTGCACCGGGCCGCCTTCGAAAGTGTCGTCGAAGTCCTCGCCGTGGGCAGCGGTGCCGTTGATCATCGCGGCGTCCTCGGCGTGAAAAGCGCCGGGATGGCCGATCGCCGTGCAACGGCCCCCATCGTCGACGCTCGCGATCAGGGCGCGCACGTAGTGGGTTCCGCGGGCTGCCACGCACAGCCCTGCCACGTCGATCAGCAGGTCTTCGCAGCGCGAGCGGACCGCGGCGGGAAGCCTCTCCGCCGAGACCGCGGCGACGCGGTCGACGAGCTGCTCGGCGACGGGCGCCATCAGCGCACGGTCTTGACGCCCGCGTCCTTCAGAATGTCGCGCATCCTGCCGGTGAACTCGTCGTAGAACTTGGCGAGGTCGGCTGCGTTCTGGTAGCCGTCCTCGAACTGGTTGTCGGCGATGTACTTCTGCCACGACGGCGAGCGCGTCAGGCGGCGGCAGAAGTCCTCCCAGTACTCGACGTTGGCCCTTGGAATTCCGGGGGGCGCAACCATCCCCCGGACCTGGGGCACGACCGGCACGTCGAACCCGGCTTCCCTGAGCGTGGGCACGTTGGGAAATCCGGGAAGGCGACGCTCGCTGATCTGCGCGAGCACGCGCATGTTTCCGGCGCGGATGTGCTCGCCCGCCTCCTCGGGCTCGATCACCATGATGTCGACGTGCCCCCCGATGAGCGCTGCGATGCGCTCGCCGCCGCCCGGAAAGGATATGAAGGCCCAACGCGTGCCGGTGGATTTCTGGAGCAGCAGCCGAACCACGTTGTCGCGGCTGGTATTGGAGCCGCCCGACTGCTTGAGCGCGCCCGGGCTCCTCTTGGCCGCGTCGATGAACTCCTGCAGGGTCTTGAAGGGCGCGTCGGCCTTGACCGCGATCACCGCGGGCTCGAGCACCAGGCGCGCGACCGGGGTCAGGTCCTTGAGCGTGACTCTCGCTTCGGCGCTGACGAGCGGCGTCTGCAGCCACACCCCGGTGAACAGCCCGACGGTATTCGGCTCACCCCTCTTTTCCGCGAGATAGGCGGCCGCGACCGCCGAGTTGCCGCCCGGCTTGTTGACTACGACAACGCGCACCGGCAGCAGCTTCTCCCTTTCCGCCATGAGGGCCAGCGCGCGCGCGAGCAGGTCGCTTCCGCCGCCGGGGCCGGTGTGCACAACCAGTTCCACCGGCCGCGTCGGTCTGAAGCCCTGGGCGAAGGCGTCCGTCGTGAGGCCGACCGTGGCGGCCAGCACGAACAGCACACACCGCACGATCATCGCATTTCTCCTCGAGCTGACGGTCCTACGATTCGAGCGCCCGCAGGCGCCACGCGTTGAGCTTGCCGAACAGGGGGATCAGCAGGACCAGCAGCGCCAACGATAGCATCACCGCCGAGATCGGCCTAGAGACGAGAATCGACAGGCTGCCCTGCGACATCATGAGCGATTGGCGCAGCGCCCGCTCCATACCCGCACCGAGCGCGAGCCCGAGGATCAGCGGGGCGGCTGGGTAGTCGAGCTTGCGCATCACGTAGCCCAGCAGCCCGAACACCATGAGCAGGCCCAGGTCGAACAGGCTGCCGGAGGCGGTATACACGCCTACCATCGACACGCCCAGGATGAGCGGGTACAGCATGTAGACCGGCAGGCGCAGAACCTGGGCGAATAGCGGCACGAGAGGCAGGTTGAGCACCAGCAGCATCACGTTGCCGATGTACATGCTCGCCACCAGCCCCCAGAAGAGGTCGGGGTGCTCCGGAATGAAAAGGGGTCCCGGCTTGAACCCCCACAGCACCAGCGCGGCGAGCAAGATCGCGGTCGTGCCCGATCCGGGGATGCCCAGCGTGAGCAAAGGCACCAGCGCTCCACCGGTCTCCGAGTTGTTCGCCCCCTCGGGAGCGGCAACGCCCTCGATCACGCCCGTTCCGAATTCGTCCTTGCGCCTCGACACCGCCTTCTCCAGTCCGTACGACAGGAACGACGCGATGGTCGACCCGCCGCCGGGGAGGGTGCCGACGAGAAAGCCGACGATCGAGCCGTTCGCAAACGCGAATCGGCAGTCCTTCAGGTCCTGCCAGGTAGGCAGGAGGTTGCGCAACCCCTTGGGCGTCTCAAGGAGCGTCGCGTCCTCGCGCGCTTCCATGTTGGCGAGTACTTCACCGAGGGCGAAGACGCCGATCGCGACCACGACGAAGTCGATGCCCGACAGGAGCTCCAGGCGCCCGAAGGTGAAGCGCGAAGTGGTGCTGAAGGGGTCGGTGCCTATGCTCGCGATCCAAAGGCCCAGCAGCGCGGCGAGCAGGGCCTTCACGATCGAGCGTCCCGCGAGCAACACCACCAGCGCGAGCCCGAGCGACATCAGCGCGAAATACTCCGGCGAGCTGAACGAAAGCGCGAATTTCGCGAGCGGCGGTGCCACCAGCATCAGGCCCAGCACTCCGACGGTCCCGGCGACGAACGAGGCGATCGCCGCGATCCCCAGCGCCGCGCCCGCGCGCCCCTTGCGCGCCATCTGGTAGCCGTCGATGCAAGTCACCACCGATGCTGACTCGCCGGGAACGTTCATCAGGATCGAGGTGGTCGAGCCGCCGTACTTGGCGCCGTAGTAGATTCCCGCGAGCATGATGATCGCCCCCGCGGGGTTCATGCTGAAAGTGAGCGGCAGCAGCATCGCGATGGTCGCGGGCGGCCCGAGGCCGGGAAGCACCCCGACCACGGTGCCCAGGAACACGCCGACGAAGCACCACAGCAGGTTCGAAGGCGCGAGCGCGACCGAGAAGCCTTGCAGGAGGCCCGCGACGATGTCCACGCTAGAAGCCCAGCGTGCCTGCCGGGAGCGCGAGGCCCAGCGCCAGGTCGAACACCAGATAGAAGCCGAGCCCGGTGGCCAGCGCCACGGCAGAAGCAGTCCTGGCCGGCCTGCCGTACATGACGGCGACGATGAAGTAGGTGAGGAGCGCGAAGCTCGCTACGAAGCCCAGCACTTTGAACAGCGCGACGGAGACTGCGAGTGCAAGCCAGACGGAGAGCGCGCGGCCTGTGCGCCGCCAGTCGACCGGATCGCCGCGCCGCGGCGCCCGCGTGAGGCGGGACGCGACGAGCAGGAGGGACAACGCGAGGATGGCGACGCCGTACCACAGCGGGAAGAAACCGGCGCCGGGTCCTTCCGGGCTCGAATACTCCCACTGCCAGGCCTGCGCGACGATGTAGATGCCGAGCAGCGCCAGCGCAACGCCCGACCACAAATCGCCCGACCTTCGGGTCCCGCTCTCCATATCGTCTCCTCCCGCCGCTATTTTTTCCTGCGGGCTTTCTTGTAGCGGCGCCTGGGAACGATCTCGCACACCGTGCCGCCGGGCGCGCGGAACTTCACCGGGATCACGCCGGGGTCGCTGATGATTTCGCAGCCGTGCGCGCGGATCTGCTTTTCCGCTTTCGCGAGGTCGTCGACTTCCACGGCGAAGTGGTGAATGCACGGCCCTTCGCCCGCGGCCTTCGATTCGGCGGACTGCGTTCCGGCGTCGTATTGCATGATCGACAGGTCGATCACCCCGTCGGAAAGGTGCCGCGAAGTGTGGTCGCGCACTTTCCCGGTCTTGGCGACCTTGAAGCCGAAGACCTTCTCGTAGAACCGGGTAGAGCGCTTCAGGTCGTCGACCTTGAGCGCGATGTGGACGATGCGATTCATGAAATCTCCATCTAGGTCTGGACCAGCCGCCTGAGCGAGCGGACGTCGCGGATTTTCTCTATGCCCCAGACCGCCGCGCAGAGAGCGGCTGCGCGCCGGCCGCCGGTCACCGGGGTCAGAAGATCCAGGGCCTTCGCTTCGACCTCGGCGCGCGCCATCGGGTTCTCGGGCGTTCCTCGGACCGCGCGGGTGTGATGCGCGAGCTCGCGCCCGTCCTTCAGCTTGAGCTCGACGATGCCTTCCCTGCGCGGCATCGCCTGCGAGAGCGCGTCATCGCCCAGGAGCTGGATGCGCTTTCGCAGCTCGAGGACCCTGGGATGGCGCATGCGTGCTTCGTCGTGCGCGGACCCGAAGCTGACGGTGCCGTCGAGCAGCATCACCGCGCACAGATGCTGCATGCAGATGTCCGGCATTTCGCGGTTGTCCGTGGTGTTTGCACCGAGGTGCGCGACCCGCACGATCACGCGCTCGACTTCGTCGGCGCGAACGCGGTGTGCGCGTGTCAATTCTAGCAGCGAATCGAGCGGCGCCTGGATGGGCGAGCCGACGGCCCAGCGCTTGATATCGGTGTGCATGATCTCGTACCGCGTTCCGAGCTCGCGCACCAGCTCCTCGGGATCGGGCGAGCGCCCGTAGGCGACGAAGAAATTGCGCTCCCCCGAGAGCACGTCCTCGAGGCCGGTGAATCCATGCGCGACCATGGCCGCCGCGGCGACGCCGTTGCGCGCCGGCATGCCGCCGAAATCGAAGGCCTTCTCGATGTGCTCCTCGTCGCGCATCCAGCAGGAGATCCCGGAGGCCTGCTGGGCGGCGTAGGAGAGCAGGTACCTGGTGCGTCTGGCGTCGAGGCGGGCGAGCGCGCCCGCCGACGCGGCCGCGCCGAAGGTCGGCCCGAAGCTGTGCGTCGAGTGTCCCGCGGCGCGGAACTGCACCGCGTTCAGGGACTGGGTGAGCCTGCAGCACACGTCGTAGCCGAGGGCCACCGCGCGGAGCAGCGCCGCGCCGCTCGCGCGCTCGCGCTCGGCCATGGCCAGCGAAGCGGCGACCACGCCGCAGCCCGGGTGGGTCTGCGAGCGCGAATGCGAATCGTCGGTCTCGTCCGCGTGGGCGAGCATGCCGTTGGCGAGCGCGGCGTTGACCGCGGAGGCGACCACCCGGCTGCCGATCACGCAGGCCTCCTTGACCCCGCCCTGCGAGCGGGCGAACGCGATCGCCTTCTTGCCCGGGCGCAGCCGCGACCCCGACACCATCGCGGCGAGGGTGTCGAGCAGGTGATGCCTGGTCTTCTCCGCCACCGCGGCGGGAAGAGGCTTGCGCAGCGCGCCGGCGATGTACGCCGACAGGCGCTGCATCACGGGCGAGACCTGAGGGACGGGAGGCATGCGGATTGCGCGCGGTATCATGGCCGGATGAGCCGGCTTGCGGCGATTGTATGCGGTGCGGCGCTGGCGGTGTGGGCGGTCGCTCGCGCCGAAGCCTTCCCGGAGAAGCCGCTCCGCTTCATCGTCGGATTCACGCCCGGGGGCCCGAGCGACATCATCGCCCGCGCACTGGGCCAGAAGCTGTCGGAGGCCTGGACACAGCAGGTGGTGATCGAGAACCGGCCCGGCGCCGGCGGAAACATCGCCGCCGAGGCCGCGGCAAAGAGCGCTCCCGACGGCTACACCTGGCTCCTGGGCAACAACAGCATCCTCGCGACCAACCCGAGCCTCTACACCAGGCTCGCCTACGATCCCGTGCGGGACTTCGCGCCGGTCGCCCTGGTGGCGATCCAGCCGAACATCCTGGTCGTGAACCCCGCGGTGCCGGCCACGACGGTCAGGGAGCTGATCGCGCTCGCGAAGGCGAAGCCGGGGCAGCTCAACTACGCTTCGTCGGGCGCAGGCGCAGCCGCGCACCTCGCCGCGGAGCTGTTCAAGGCCATGGCGGGCGTAGACATGGTCCATGTGCCCTACAAGGGCGCGCAGCCGGCGCTGACCGACGTCATCGCCGGCCAGGCCCAGCTGATGTTCGCGACCTCGGCGTCTGCGATTCCCTACATCAAGGCCGGGCGCTTGCGTGCGCTCGCGGTGACGACTTCGCGGCGCTCGGGCAGCGTGCCCGATCTGCCCACCGTGTCCGAGGCCGGCGCCGAATCGGGACTGAGGGGCTTCGAGGCGGTCACCTGGCACGGGGTCGTGGTACCGCGCGCGACGCCCGCGCCTCTGGTCGAGCGGCTGAATGCCGACATCCTGCGGGCGCTGGCGGCGCGCGACCTGCGCGAGCGTCTCGAGTCGCTCGGCGCGGAGCTCGCGAGCGGCTCGCCGCGGGACTTCGCCGACTACATCGCGCGCGAGATTCCGAAATGGGCGAAAGTGGTGAAGGACTCAGGCGCCCGCGCCGAATGAGGTTGTGGTAACTTGCTGCGACTTCCGGGAGACCAGGATGAAGAATCTTGCGGCAGGGCTATTGTGCGTCTTTGCGAGTGCGAGCATGGCGGCTGAGATCAAGGTGCTGAGCGCCGGCGCGGTAGAGCCGGGGATTCGCGCCGCTGCCGCCGCTTACGCCAAGCAGTCCGGCAACGAGGTGAAGATCACCTTCAACACCGCCCCCGAAATCAGGAAACGCATTGCAGGCGGCGAGCCGTTCGACGTCGTGATCGCGCCGCCCGCCGCCCTCGACGAATTCTCAGGAAGGGTCACGGCCGAGCGCGTCGGCCTGGGGCGGGTCGGTCTGGGTGTCGCGGTGCGCCCGGGAGCCGAAGTGCCGGACATCTCGAGCACCGAGGCCCTGAAGCGTTCCGTTGTGCAGGCCGACTCGATCGTGTTCAACCGCGCCTCGACCGGAATCTACCTCGAGAACCTGTTCAAGAAGATGGACCTGTACGAGCAGATCCTGCCGAAGACCACGCGCTACCCCGACGCCGGCGCGGTGATGGAGCACGTGCTCAAAGGCAAGGGCAGGGAGATCGGGTTCGGTCCGGTCACCGAAATCCTCCTGCACCGCGACAAGGGCCTGAAGCTCGTCGGACCGCTCCCCGCGGACATCCAGAACTACACCTCGTACTCCGCGGCGGCCATGACTTCGGCCGCAAACGCCGAGCTCGCCCGAGCCTTTGTGCGTTACCTCGGCGGCGCCGAGAGCAAGGCGCTGTTCGTCGCGGCGGGCGTCGACTAGGCGGCGGCCCGGAGAAGCCCGTGCGGCTCACCGCCCTGGTGCTGGCGTGCGCTCTGCCCGGCTCGGCCGTGGCAGCCGACATCAAGGTCCTCAGCTCCGCGGCGGTCGCGCCCGGCCTGGCGAAATTGGCCGAGCAGTACCGCAAGGACACCAAGAACCGACTGCGGGTTTCGTACGCCAACCCACAGCAGCTCGAACGGCGCGTCGGCGCGGGCGAGACGGCGGACATCCTGATCGCGTCCCCCGGATTGATGAACGACCAGCTGCGGCGGAACAAGATCGAGCCGGACCAGCACGTGTTCCTGGGCCGGGTGGGAGTCGGCCTCACCGTCCGCGCCGGCGCACTTTTCGACCCGGACATCTCCACGCTCGACCGCCTCAAGCAGGCCCTGCTCGGCGCCGATTCGATCGTCTACGCCCAGCCCGGCCCCGGCACCTACCTCGAGAAGCTCTTCGAGCTGCTCGGTGTCGGCGAGCAGCTGAAGGCGAAGACCACGCGCTACGTCAGCGACTCGCAGGTGCTCGAGCACGTACTGGGCGGCAAGAGCATGGAGATCGGCTTCGCGACGATCCCGGAGATCAGGCAGTTCGAAAGCAAGGGGCTCAAGCTCGTCGGCCCGCTGCCCGAGCAGATCCAGTTCACCACCGCCTACTCCGCCGGGGTGATGACCGAGGCGGCGGACGCGGACCTCGCGCGCGAGTTCATCCAGTACCTGGGAACGCCCGCGGCGAAGGCGATACTGGCGACGGCGGGCATCGACTAGCTCCCGCCATGGCCGGATCGATCCTCGACAAGGTCGACGTTCACGACGCCGGCGACAAGATCATCCTGTCGTGCGAAGACGAGGCGACGCTCCGCCACGTCGTCGAGGAAATGGAAAGGGAAGGGGCGCGCGAAATCCAGATGCCGGTCAAGGTCGGGAACAAGTGGATCGCGAGCTTCGAGCACCCCGACCTCGCGACGTGCAGCATCGAGAGAATCGGCTTCGAGATCATCATCACCGGCTCGAGCGAAGGCGGCGTGCTCGCGCGCTCGCACGAATTCCGCGAGCGCGGGGCGCTGGTCGTGCGCGGCCCGGAGAAGGAGGGCGGCGAGTGGAAGCTCTACCTCGACGACGTTGGCGCGCGAACCGGAAGCAACGTCACGGGCTAGGCGGCTCGGCGGCGCTCAAGGCAGCCGGGGTGCAGCCGAACTAGCGGTCGAGCTCGAGGACGTCGAATCCCGCGTAGCGGTCGACGATGTAGATCAGACCGCGGCTGTCGATGTCGACGTCGTTGGTCTGCGGCGCCGCTTTTCCCGGGGCCGGCTCGGGGATGAAGAACCCGACTTCCTGCGGCGAGAGCGGGTCGGCGATGTCGACGATGCGCAGGCCTCCCGCGAACCAGGCGCAGTAAAGGAGCGTGTCGCTCATATGCTCCTGGAACTGGTGCGCGCCGAAGCGCCCGGGCGTGGCGCGGCTCCAGGGCGAATCGAGCTCGCTCACCTCGAAGATCGACAGCGGCCGGATGTCGCCGAGGTCGGTCGCGTCGAGCACCCACAGGCAGCCGTGCGGCCGGCCGCGGCGGCGCTCGACTTCCTTTTCGTCGTGCGCATGGTCTTCTTCGTCGATGGCCACGGCGATCTGCCGGCCGTCGATGGGACGCGGCACCGGCATGAAGGTGTGCGAGGGCTCGGGAAAGGGCGGGTGGTAGTTGTATTCGCCGAGCGTGCGCGGCTTCTTGATGTCGGAGACGTCGATCACCCGCAGCCCGGCGTGCCAGCAGCCGGCCCACATTAGATCGCCGAAGCGCAGGGCGTGGTGCAGCCGGTGGCGCTTGCCCGGCCAGGAAGGCTTCTCGCCGCCCGCGACGTGCTGTCCCGGCATCCACCAGCGCGACACTTCCTGCGGCCTGGCCGGGTTGCGGATGTCGTAGATGACGAGGATGTTGCCGACGTAGCCTTCCACCTCGGTCGAGATGTAGGCGTAGCGCGCGTCCATGTCGAAGCGATGCACGCCGATGCCGCCGGTTTTCTGGAAAGCGAGCAGCCAGGGCTTGCTTCGGTTCGAAACGTCGTAGATGCGGAACCCGCCCTGGGTGTAGGGATTGCGCTCGGCCGCCTCGACCATCGGGATGTCGGATTCCTTGATGCCGAGCTTCTCCGCGAGCTCCGCGTGAGTGGGCTCGCGCTTGAGCGACTCGCGCAACTTCGCGCGCAGCCGCGGCAGCTCCTCGGCGCGGCGCCCGATCGGCGTCATGTTGCGCTCGCTGTTGACGATCATGAGGTCGCCCGCGACCCGCGCCTTGTGGCTGTGCGAATCCGGGTCTTCGAGAAAAATCTGCGAGAGGACCTTGGGGTGCTTCGGATCGCGCACGTCGAGAATCGAGGTGCCGAGGCGCTGCTTGTTCGGAATGTGGCCGACGTAGGCGAAATCCCCCGCCACCGTGACCTGTCCCGCGCCGGGAAGATCGAGGTGCGACAGGCGCCTTACGTTGCGCGCGAGGTGTTGGGGGGAGCGGTCCATCGGGTCGGGATTCTACCAAGCAGCCGCCGGACCGGCTCCGCGCAACAAAAGAAACAAAAAAGGCGTTCCAGCGAAATTCTCCTGATGCAGCTGCTCGCCAGACTACGCGCGCGCCGGCAGAGGTATTCGGGCCACCCACGCGGCCGGAGCGACAGAGAGGACAGGTGGATCGTGCCGTGTGACCTCCCACAATTATGCGTGGCGCTGGGCATTTTCGCCGGCGCCATCGTCTCCGGTTTTACCGGGTTCGCGTTCTCCGCGGTCGCCGGTGCCGTGCTGTTGCACGTGATGCCGCCGCGCGAGGCCGTGCCCCTCATGATGGTGTGCAGCGTGCTCGTGCAGAGCATGAGCCTCTACTCCCTCCGCCGCCATATCGAATGGCGCGGCAGCCTCCGGCTCATCCTCGGCGGGCTGGCGGGGCTGCCTCCTGCGCTCTACGTGCTCCTGCACGCCGACCCGGCGCTGTTTCGGCTCGGCTTCGGGATTTTCCTCGCCGCCTACGCCGCGTACATGCTGCTGCGTCCCTCCCTGCAACCTCTGAGGAACCTGGCGGGAGCGCGCTACGACTTCCTCGTCGGACTGGCAGGCGGGCTGGTCGGAGGGCTCACCGCGATGCCGGGCGCCGTTCCGACGATCTGGGGCGATCTCCGCGGGCTCGCGAAAGACCGCCAGCGGGGTGTCAACCAGCCCTACATCACCGCCATGCAGCTCGCTGGCCTGACGTTTCTCGCCGCCGAGCGCGGAATTCCGACCACGCTGGGCCCCGAGGTCGTGCGCTCGCTCGTCCCCCTTGCCGTGGGCACGGTGGTCGGCCTCGCGCTCTTCGGCCGGGTGAGCGACGGCCAGTTCCGGCGCGTGCTCCTCAGTGTGCTGCTGGTCAGCGGCCTGGTCTACGTTTTCTGATTCGCCTCTACAAGGAGAAATGATGAAACGCCGTGCAATCGGGTTCGCCTTGGTCGCGCTCGCGGCCCTGCAGCAGACCGCCGCGCTCGCAAGCGACTCCATAGTCATCAAGTTCAGCCACGTGACCGCGAAGAACACGCCGAAGGGCAAGGCCGCGGAATACTTCAAGAAGCTCGCCGAGGAACGCACCTCCGGCAACGTCGTGGTGGAGGTGTACCCGAACAGCGTGCTCTACAAGGACGGCGAGGAGCTGGAGATGCTGCAGCTGGGCGCGGTGCAGATGCTGGCGCCGTCCCTCGCGAAGTTCGGCCCGCTCGGGGTCAGGGAGTTCGAGGTCTTCGACCTGCCGTTCCTGTTCGACGGCTATGACGACCTGCACAAGGTCACGCAGGGGCCGGTCGGCGAGGCGCTGCTGAAGAAGCTGGAAGCGAAGGGCATCACCGGCCTCGCCTTCTGGGACAACGGCTTCAAGGTGATGAGCGCGAACCGTCCCTTGAGGCTGCCTGAGGATTTCAAGGGGCTCAAGATGCGCATCCAGTCCTCCAAGGTGCTGGACCAGGAGATGCGCGACCTGGGGGCGATGCCCCAGGTGACGGCGCTTTCGGAGGCCTACCAGGCATTGCAGACCGGCGTGGTCGACGGCACGGAGAATCCGCCGTCGAATCTGTATACGCAGAGGATGCACGAGGTGCAGAAGTACGTCGCCGTCTCGAATCACGGCTACCTGGGCTATGCGGTGATCGTCAACCGGGTTTTCTGGAGCGGCCTGCCGCCCACCATCCGCAGGACGCTCGAAGGGGCGATGCGGGATGCGACCGTATACGTCAACCAGGTCGCGAAGCAGGAGAACGACGACGCGCTCGAGGCGGTGCGCAACGCCGGCCGGGCGCAGGTCTATACGCTCAGCGCCGAGGAAAGGCTCGCCTGGAAGAAGGTGCTGCTGCCGGTGCATCGCGAGCAGGCTCCGCGCATCGGCAGGGACACCATCGACGCCATCTACAAGGCGACCGGCTTCGATCCCAGCAAGCTCTGATGAGGTTCCTCGATCGCCTGGAGGAAGGGATCATCACCTTCCTCATGGGCGCGGCCACGCTGACGATCTTCGCCGCGGTGCTGCACCGCTATGCCGCGGGCCTGCGCATCCCGGGCGTGCAGGAGCGGCTGCTCGCGCTCGATTTTTCCTGGGCGCAGGAGCTGTGCATTTTCATGTTCGTGTGGATGTGCAAGTTCGGCGCCGCGTACGGGGTGCGCACCGGGATCCACGTCGGGGTCGACGTGCTCGTTAACAGGTTACCGCCGCGCTGGCGCCGCCAGGCGCTCCTCGCCGCGCTCGCGGGCGGCGTGCTGTTCACCGGCATGATCGGCGCGCTCGGCCTGTCCTTCGTGTGGCGGGGCGGCCTGCACTACGCCCTGGCGTCGGCGCTGGGGCTCGGCGTGGACGGCGTCGCGTCGGGCGCCACGACTCCGGACCTCGGCTGGCCGACCTGGGTGGTGTACTCGGCGGTGCCGCTGGGCTCGTCCCTGATGTGCTTTCGTTTCCTTCAGGTCACGTGGAAATTCGCCCGCAAGGGCGAGCTGCCCAGGCACGATCACGCGCGCGTCGCGGGCCTGGAATGACCGAAAGGCGGGCCGCAGTCTGGCTCGTCGTCCTCGCCGCGGCCCTGGTCGCGATCGGGCTCACGGGCAACGCCGGCATCGTGTTCGCGCTGCTGGTGGCGCTGATGCTCTCGGGCATGCCGGTGTCGATCGCGCTCGGCCTGACGGTGCTCGCGTTCCTGTTTCTGTTGACCCACGTGCCGGTCGAGGCGGTGGCGCTGAAGCTGTTCACCGGGATCGAGCGCTTCGAGATCATGGCGATCCCGTTCTTCATCCTCGCCGGCGGGTTTCTCACGCACGGCGGGGTGGCGAAGCGCATGATCGCCTTCGCCACGAGCCTGGTGGGGCACTGGCACGGCGGGCTCGCGCTCGCGGGGATCGTGGCCTGCGCGCTGTTCGCGCTGGTGTGCGGGTCGAGCGTCGCGACCGTGGTCGCGATCGGCTCGATCCTCCTGCCGGCGATGGTGAAGCAGGGCTACCCGATGCGCTTCGGCGCCGCGGTGATCATCACCGCGGGGTCGCTCGGCATCCTCATGCTGCCCTCGATCGCCAAGGTGATCTACGCCGTGTCGACCAACACCTCGATCGGCGCCCTGTTCGTCGCCGGCGTCATCCCGGGCGCCCTCCTCACCGTCATGCTGTGCGGCGTCACCTGGTACCTGGCGAGGAAGCGCGGCTATCCGCGTCTGCCGAAAGCGGGCTGGGGAGAGCGCTGGCGGACCTTCCGCGAGAGCCTGTGGGGCCTGATGCTCGTCGTCATCATCATCGGCGGCATCTATTCCGGGATATTCACCGCGACCGAAGCCGCGGCGATGGGCGCGGTGTACGCCTTCTTCATCTCCGTGTTCGTCTACCGGGACCTGTCGCTCAAGGACGTGCCCAAGGTCCTGCTCAACTCGGCCAACCTGAGCGCGATGCTGCTCTACATCATCACCAACGCCGTGCTGTTCTCGTTCCTCATGGCGCACGAGAACATCCCCCAGGCGATGGGCGACTGGATCCTCGCCAGGGAGCTCGGCACCACGGCGT
>Ga0137410_10001841_pt1 | contig 14508 bp, 11 predicted proteins | sample CZODoug1_16funga_FD_108878 | JGI IMG/M metagenome (GOLD analysis project Ga0137410, IMG submission 108878) | Vadose zone soil fungal communities from Angelo Coast Range Reserve, California, USA - CZODoug1_16fungal (Illumina Assembly) | ecosystem: Environmental > Terrestrial > Soil > Vadose zone... | reverse complement strand
GGGACCGCGCCGTTGAGCTACCAGTGGAAAAAGAATGGGACGAATATTTCCGGAGCGACCAGTTCGACGTACACAACGCCTGCAACCACAACGGGAGATAGCGGAAGTTCGTTTACGGTGGCGGTAAGCAACGCGGCAGGATCGATTACGAGCAGCGCTGCGACTTTAACAGTTAACCCAGCACCCGTGGCGCCTTCGGTAACAACGCAGCCGGTGAATCAGACAGTGACTGCAGGGCAAACCGCCACTTTCAGCGTGACGGCAAGCGGGACAGCGCCTTTGAGCTATCAGTGGAAAAAGAATGGAACCGCGATCGCAGGCGCAACTTCTTCCACCTACACAACACCAGCCACCACCACGGCAGACAGTGGCGCAGTTTTCAACGTAGGGGTAACCAACACAGCCGGATCGGTAACGAGTGGACCAGCCACACTGACAGTGAATGCGTCGGCAGTGGCACCGACGATTGTAACGCAGCCCCTGAGCATCTCGGTGACCGCCGGACAAACGGCGACGTTCATAGTTGTAGCTGCCGGAACCGGGCCTTTAACCTACCAGTGGCAGAAGAACGGGGCGAACATTTCGGGAGGGACGGCGAGCTATACGACGCCGGTAACCTCCACCTCTGACAATGGTTCGACGTTCGCGGTCACTGTCAGCAACTCAAAAGGAACTGTGACCAGCGCGGTGGCGACGCTGACGGTAAATCCTTTGCCGGTGATTGCGCCGACGATTACGATCGGGCCGGTGAGCCAATCCGTGGTCGCGGGGCAGACAGCGACGTTCAGCGTGGTAGCCATAGGAACGGCGCCTCTGACCTATCAGTGGCAGAAGAACAACACGAATATTTCCGGGGCGAACGGTGCGAGCTACACAACACCCGCGACCTCCACGACGGACAACGGATCAGCATTTACTGTAACGGTGAGTAACTCCGCGGGAAGCGCAACAAGCGATCCTGCGACGTTGACGGTGACTGCGGGAAGCCAGAAGACTTATTCAACTACTTTCCCGCTGACGGAAAGCTTGATTTCGGAGAGTGGAAACTGGATCAACGGAAAAACAACAGGCGTACTTTGGAAGGATATTTCGACGATTCCAGGGCTGGCCTATGGAACGGAAAACGGTTCGACGATGTATGACGATTCGACGGCCGTGCTGACAGGAACGTGGAATTCCAACCAGATGGCACAAGCCACAGTCCACACGGTGAATCAGAACAGCAATATTTTTGAAGAGGTCGAGCTGCGGTTGCGGACAACGATTACTGCAAATTCGATTACGGGTTATGAATTCAATTTCCGTTGCACCAGCGACGGGTCGCAATATGCGCAAATCGTGAAATGGAACGGACCGCTGGGAAGCTGGACGTTGCTAGATAGTCGCAGCGGACCCGGATTGCACGATGGCGATGTGATTAAGGCGACGGCAAAAGGGAGCACGCTGACGATCTATGTAAATGGGACAGCGATCTTCTCTGTAACCGACGGTGCGTTCACAAACGGCAGCCCTGGAATCGGGTTCTACAATCAGAACGGAAGCACGGCAAACAATAAAGACTATGGCTTGAAGAGTTTCTCTGCGGCAGACAATATTTAGGGATTGGGCCAGCAGCAGAAACGAAGCGATTCAAAGAACAAAGAGCCCTGCGAGAAGCGCTCTCGTGGGGCTCTTGCTTTGGGATGGCTTTAGAAAATCCAGGTGCAGACAGGTCTGGCTGCGGAGAGCTAGCGACGCCGTGTTGGAGTGCCAGGAGGCTCCATTCGGAACCGAGAAAGAGCTTCTCCGAGATTTTGCACGAACGATTCAGAATTGAAAACCTCGGCAGAAACATTGCCTGTGGACTGGACGGGTTCAACTTCGTCCAATTGAAATTCGTGGGCCACGTCTTCCACGATTTTTGGAAGGATGGGGCGCTGCTGATCGACATAGGCGTTGACGAGCGAGTGCTCACAAAGAAGATTTACGACGCGGGGAATGCCGAGGGAATAGAGATAAACGGCGTCCATCGCTTCCCTGCTAAAGATAGGTTGCGAGTCGGCTCCGGCGATACGCAAACGCTCGGAGATGTATTCGTGGGTCTGTTCCTTGGAGAAAGGCGCGGTTCTGCAGCGGAGCATGATGCGCTGGCGCAACTGGCGAAGCTGGGGAAGCCGAAGCTTATCTTCGAGTTCGGGCTGGCCCGAAAGAACAATCTGAAGAAGCTTGTCCGTAGAGGTTTCGAGGTTGGTTAGAAGACGAATCTCTTCCAGCACCGGGTAGGTGAGGTTTTGCGCCTCGTCAATAATCAGGACAACGGTTTCTCCGGAGCGATACCGATCAAGAAGCCATTGATTTAGCTTCATCAATTGCTGGCTTTTCGACTTGCTCTCGCAGGGAATATCAAACTCGGCCAGGATGAAATCGAAGAGTTGGCTCGAATTCATGCGAGAGTTGAAAAGGAAAGCGGTGCGAGCGCCTTTGCCATGGAGCCAATCGAGAAGGCGGTTGACCAGGGTGGTTTTGCCGGTGCCGACCTCGCCGGTAAGGGTGATGAAGCCCTTGCGGGTCTGAATGCCATACATCAATCCGGTGAGGGCTTCCTCAATCTCCTTGGTCAAGTAGAGATATCGAGGATCTGGATTGACGTTGAACGGATTTTCTTTGAGCCTGAAGAACCCTTTGTACATGGCGCCCGCGAAACTGCGTTTCCCCCTGAACCTCACCCTGCTAACAACTTAAGATTGAAACACTGGCCCGCGCTCAGCGCAGGACGAACGGCCTCGTATGCCATTGCAGATTAACCACAATGCTACTTTGAGTGTAACTCGAACTACAACCTGTACCCGAGCAATTGCTCAGGCTCTGTTGCTGGATGCGCGCCTGATAGGCGAAGGAGAGATTGGTATCGCGGCCGATGGCACGGCTAATGCCGCCTCCTGCGAAGATGCTGTTAAAGCCAGTCGTTTGGGACGAGCTTGTGTCGGAAAGCGTGTGATTTCTGGCAAAGCCTGCATTGGCCTGGAGAGACCACGCGCGGCCAATCGGTTTTGTGGCGTTGAATGTGACCTGATCCATAGTGGAGCCTGTCAGGAGGCCTCCACCGGAGCTGACGCTGTGGGAATAGGCTGCAGAAACATCGCCGCGATGGAATGAATAGCGGAGATTGGCGCCGCCGCTGGCGGAAATGGAGCGTTGTTGTACACCGAGAAGATCAGTATGAGTAGTAATGTCGGGGCCACCCTCCAATTGGAGAGCAATCCTGCGCGTAATTCTGCGTTCATAAACCAAACTGATGACCTGGTCACCGATGGGCCGTGCGGAAGTATCAAAGTGATAGGCGGAGAAGCGATAGAAGACGCCGATGGAATCTTCCTTGGTTAGCTGGTAGTTGTAACCGAGATTCCCCACGTACGTGTTGGAATTTACGTTTCCGGCCTCCGTGTAACGCGAAAGACCGTAGGAGCCGCCGACCGTGATGGAGCTACGCGGGGAAGTCTGATAAGTGAGTTGGGCGACGGTGGAGTTGTTGTACTGGGGGCCGACAGCAGCGAAATTGTTTTGATTCGGTGAAACGGAGCCACCTATCGGAGGAGTGCTGGGACCGAGCGGACCTGAAATACCCGGAAGACTGAGGCCAGTCCCGCCGCCAAATCCAAATTGAGATTCCGGCAAATAGGAAAATTGATCGAGGATCTGCATTTGCCAGCGGCGCCAGTTAAAGGTTTGTGCGAAAGCCAACTGCTGGTACCAGCCGTTGCTCTGACCGGATTCGGATGTGAGGAAGCCGCCTCCGGAATAGTTGATGGTGAGTTGGGAGCGAACCCACTGCTGGACAAGGCTAAGATTTGCGCCGAGAAAATGGTTGGCATACCAGCCACCGGAAGAGGAGGAAGAAGTTGCGCCGAGCTGCTGATTTTGGATGGTGCTGGAATATTGAAATCCAGGAACTATATAGCTATGGCGGAGATCCTGGTTGCCAACGGTCGGAGCTTGCAGTCCAGTGATCGGCATGGTGTCCGGCTGCCAATCCTTATCGGGGCTCTGATCTTGAGCGCCCCTGGGATCGAGAGAAGGTACGCCGCGTCCGGCCGGCTTTGGAGTTTTGGTGGGCGTCGCGTCCGGCGAGGGAGTTTGCGGAGGAGGAGAGTCCGGCTCCTGCGCGGATAGAATTGCAGCGGCGCCACACAGCGCTAGGGCTGCGACAAGCAGTTTTGGAAAGCTGGCGATCATCTTCTTGGCAACTCGATTCACAAGAATACTCATGGAACGACAATTACATCACCGGCTTGAAGCTGGATGTCATCCTCAGGCTTCTTGCCAGAAATAACGTCCTTGTAGTTGAAAGGATGCTTCACCTGCTTGCCCGCTTCCTGACGAAGGACGTAGATATTCTTTGTGCGGGCAAATTGTGTAAAACCACCGCAACTGGAAAGAGCCTGCAGGACCGTCATGTTGGGGAGGAGCTGTACAGCGCCGGGACGAGTGACTTCTCCCGTTACAAAAACTCGACGGCTGTTGATTTCGGTGACGGTGACGGTGACCTGAGGATTGGTGATGTACTTTTTCAGGCCATCCCGAATGGCGGCCGCCAGTTCTTCCGAGCTGAGACCCGCAGCTTGAACGTCATTGAGCAGGGGAAGAGAGATTTTTCCATCGGGGCGAACAGGAATCGTGCGTGTGAGTTCCGCTTCCTTCCAAACGTCAATGCGAAGAGTGTCCTGCGGGCCGATTTTGTATTCGGCTTCACTATTGGACTTGGATTGCACGCGGGCTGCGTTGGGGGCAGTCGCCGGCGGAGAAGCCGGAGAACTGGCCGCGGGTTCCTGAGCAAAACTGCTCACGGCCAAGAATGCGAATGCGGAAAATAGGAGGAAAAGCTTTTTCATGGATGGCGCTCCCCAGTTTATTCCCCTGTCTCGGAGGACCCGATTTGCTTGAGTTTGTAGAGCAGGGCTTTGTAGCTAATGCGCAGATCCTGAGCCGCGCGTTTGCGATTCCACTTGGTGCGATCGAGCGCATCCAGAATGAGTTCGCGTTCCTTTTCGCGAGAAGCCGCGCGAGCTGCTATTTTCAATGAAGGGCGTGCCGTAGAAAAGGAAACAGGCCGAGCCGCCAGCGACGGCTTTTGGAATTCGACGGCCACAAACCGGGTCTCGCCAAGAGCGACCATTTTTCGAGCCAAATTTTCCAGTTCGCGGATGTTCCCCGGCCAATCATACCCCATAAGTATTTCAAGAGTCCGCCGATCCAAAGGAGGCGCGGGCTTGTTGAGAGTTCTTGAACTTTCGCGAAGAAAGAATTCCAGCAAGGGTTCGATATCCTCTCGCCGTTCGCGGAGAGGGGGAAGACGCAGACAGACTCCGGCTACGCGGAAGTAGAGTTCCTTACGGAAGTGGCCAGCTTTTACAGCGGCTTCGAGGTCTCTCGAGGTGGAAGAGACGATTCTTGCGGGAGAGGAATCGGGCAAAGATTCCGAGAAGGCATCAGGCAGCACGGAAAGGAGGGCGCGCTGGCCAGCGAAGTCCAACTCGTCCAAGGCATCAAGGAAGACGGTTTGGGGCTGCGAGCCAGAGGGTTGAAGGTATGACTGAAGTTCGGTAAGTCCGCGGGCGGGATCTAGAGCGGAACAACTTAGCTTTGTAAACTTCAAATCAGAATGGGCCGAAAGGCGGTGAATCAAACGGGCGTAAACCTGTTTGCCGGCGCCGCTTTCACCAACAATAAGGACAGGAATATTGGTAGGCGCAATCTCGAGGACAGTCGCGTTGAGAGATTGAATCGCTTTTGCGCGGCCAGCAACAAGGTTGGCCTTGAAAGGGATATCTAAAGTTTGTGTTTCCGTAGACATAGGAAATTCTGTCGCTGAGCGCCTATTCCGGTGGGGAGAGAGGCCCAGATGGTAAGGAGCAAGACTTAGGCCAGACAGCGGGTTGGCTAAGAGCTCTTTGTTTGAAATAACCTGTTTTATTTCAATTAGTTACGTAATTCCAGGAGGGCCTGTTTTTCAGTTTGGCGGCGGAGTTGACCGAAGAAGCTTCCACAAAGTGGCAAAAAAGTAGACATGCCCTTCCGAGCGGCTGAACCTGGTTCAAATCTTCAAATTTGCCTAGTTTCCAGGTAGCTCCTGTGCCCGAAAGCTGGTAAAGCCAAAATCAGAATTGTTGGCCGAAGTGCCTCCCTGGTTGTAAAAACCAAGTCCGGGATTGCCCGAGGAGAAGGATGAGTCAGTGCCTTGCACAACGAGGGTGCCGTTGATGTAGGCGGAGATTGCGTTGCCAATAATGGTGGCTTTCACGACGTCTCCATCGTGGAGGCCGGGGCCGGTGGCATTGGCAATGTACGTGAATTTTCCAAGCGGACCATTCCAACGGACGATCTGAACATATTGTGTACCGTCCGAGGTGCAGCGGAAGTTGACTTCGTAGCCGGTGATCTTGCGCTGGGAAACAACGCTTCGAAGACGAATTTCCACTTCTTCGTAGATTTTACTGCTTTGGTTTACGGAATGAATAGTTGCCTGAACCGATTGATTGGGGCTCCATGCGCCGGCGAGGATGGCCGTGGCGTCTCGATATTCGCCCTTACCCGATTCCGTGCTGAAGACAAGACCTGGGCGAGATTGAACATCCGACCATTCCCTTCCGATCAAGTACCCGTTGACCCAGACATTATTTTCAGAGATGGGATTTTCTGTGAGAGGAAACTTCGTCTCATAGGGAATCTGGATCTTGGAGGGGAAAGCCAGACTGACCGGCTGCTCCCGGGCGGTACAAGAGGTACAAAAATAGGCTACAAGTAAATATATGGAACCCCTTTGTAGCGAGTTGAAGAGAGTTTGGAAAGGGATCATGGAGACACACGGGTCGAGTCAGAGAACCAGTTTGCGCGAGTAGAAAGCTTCCGCGTAACCGCTTGGAGAATTGCACTCCATACCGCGAAGCCGAAGAAGAGCAAAGAAAATCTCGGGTTGGAACCAGCGCTTGGAGCGCTGCGATTCGAACGATTGCATCAAGTAATCGACCTTTTTCTGGCAGAGGTCGGTGTCGAGAGGAAAGAAAACGGAAGGGCATCCCATATCGCCGTCATATTTGGGAATTTCGTATTCAAGGACGAGGTGATCCCGGAATGTATTCCCTGTGAGCTCGGAGAGGATGCGATGATCCTGATGAGCATCGTTGCGATTGTGTGTAAAAACGATGTCCGGAGAGATCGACTTGAGTTCTTCGAAAGCCGCTTTGACTTCCGCGCCGTGGAACGGCATGAAGCCGTCCTGAAAGGTTTTCAAATGCGGGCCCCGAAGAGCCTTGCCACCGAATAGTGTGGCGGCGCTCCGAGCCTCTTCAGCCCGGGCGCCAATTGCGCTGAAAACGACCCAATGGAACGAACAATTGGAAAACTGCCGCGCGAGTCGGAGCAGCGTGCCGCCGCAACCGATTTCGATGTCGTCAGAATGCGCGCCCAGACAAAGGACGTTCAACGGAGCTGCAGGATCGTTGGAAAGGCTCAGAGAGCGCATTTGGATTCGCTCGAAACGGCGACCGGAGCACCCGATTTCTTCTGGCGATTGTTTTTCCAAACTTCCCAAGGAGCCAACCCGGTGCCCCATTGGCCATCGAGTTCCTGCTTGTCTTTGAATGTGTCCATGGACGCCCAGTAGCCATCGTAAGGATAGCCGATGAGTTGCTGCTCATCGATGAGTCGCAAGAAAGGGCCGTTAACAAGTTCTTCGCGCTCGCGAATGTAGTCGAAGATTTTTGTCTTGAAGATGAAGAAGCCGCCATTGATGCGGACACTTCCATTGTTGATGGCGCGAATGCCGGAGACCAGATTTCCTTCGCCTTCCTGGATCGAAACCATGTGATAGCTGAGAGACGGCCGGACAGCGAGGAAGCTCGCGACCTTGTCGTGCTTGTGGAAATGGTCCAACTGCTCGGGAAGGTTGAGGTCGGTAAGACCGTCACTGTAGTTAGCGAGGAATTCTTCCTCGCCATCGAGATATTTTTCGACAGCCTTCAGCCTTTGGCCAATGTTGCTTTCGACGCCGGTGTCGGCGAAGGTGATGCGCCAATCCTGGATGTCGCTGTTGTAGAGCTCCAGATTCTTTCCGCCGGCCGAAAGAACGAAGTCATTGGAGACGCATTCGTTGTAATTGAGGAAGTAATTTTTGACGGAGTCAGCGCGATAACCAAGGCACAAGATGAAGTCTTTATGGCCGAAGTGTGCGTAGTATTTCATCACGTGCCAGAGTATCGGACGATACCCGATCGGGACCATCGGCTTGGGCAGGGTTTCGGAATAGTCGCGAAGGCGCATTCCAAGACCGCCGCAGAATAGGACCACTTTCATGATTTTCTCCTCTCAAACGGGAAGGCGTGTGCGTCGAATTAGATGTTCTTTGAAATGTCGAGCAGAAAGGCTTTTGCTGTGCGCGCCAAGTTTCGCCGCAGAGGCTAGACTGAAACACCCAAATGCTTTCCAGGCGCGGCACGTCGACTAAATTTCGTGGAAAGACGCTTCCAAACTTTTTGCAGAAGCTGGCCCGGATTGATAGCTTCCCCAATCGCCGAAGTCACGGCTGATTTGAGCAGAATGAAGCGACTGATGGGATAGCCAAGTTCAGCAAGTCTGTTTTTGTGGTAGTCCCAGAATTCCTTACCGCCAGTACCGGTAAAATAGACTGCGGAAAGGAACTGCCGGTAGCGTTTGAGCACTCTTTTGAGAACGAACTTTTGCTCAGCCTCGTTGAGATAGAACGGACCGTATTGGATAACGTCGTTCAAATAGGCGGACAGATAGCGCTCCATTTTCCTGGATGTCGAGGTCTGCGTCGCTTCATGGGTTCGTTCGAGAGAAAGTATCTCGTAGAGAAATCCATAGCTTGAATTGCGAAGATGTTGAAAGCAGGCGCTCGTATCCGAGTGAGGCGAGGGATTCGGATAGAATTCCGGAGAATTCCTGACAATATCTGCGCGATAGATGAGGGACGAGGGAGAGCCAAATCCAAAAGCCGATTCTCCCTTCAAAAATATTCTGCGGCACAGCTCCTGGCCGGAAAAGACTGGTTTGGGGTAGCGGTGTCCTTGCCACAAAATGCGCTCCCCACTTAGCTGGAAACAACCAATGATGGAAACCTCGGGATGGGCTTGCCCGAGCCCGACCATTTTCTCGACGCAAGTGGGATAGATGAGATCGTCGGCGGAAACAACCTTGCAATACTCCGCTTTCGGTGACATCAGACTGAAAGCTATGTTGTGGTTGGCAATTACCCCGACGAATTCTTTGTTGTTGTGGACGCGGATGCGTTGATCTTTCTTTTCGTACTCAAGCGCAATCTCGAGAGTTCCATCGGTACTGCAATTGTTGATAATGATGTACTCGAAGTTCTGGTGGGTTTGCTTTAAGACGCATTCAATGCAATCCGCCAGAAACTCCGCTCCGTTGTAAACGGGGGTCAAGATACTGATGAAGGGCTGGTGCTCCATTCTTAGCTCCGTAAAGTAGCGTTCCGATATTCGGAATCGACCTCTTGCACTGCATCGTTTCCGGATTGACCTGGGTACCCCTGCGGGGAAACTCTTTCCAACCAAATTTCGCGCCAGTAGGCCCATGTGCTCTTGGGGCAGAACATGCGGCAAGGGCTGTATTTTGCCTGACAGATGACGGTATCGAGGATAATGGCCGGAGTCTTCATCGTGACCATCTTTCCTGATTTCTCGTCGATGACTCTTGTGACGGAGTCAAAAACCTTGTAGGTCCCGCCACAATAAGGAAGAAGCTCTGCGTCCCAATGCATGCCGCGGTTTTTCGAATCAACGTTTATCGTCTTCAGGATTTCTTCGTGAGACTTAACGCGAACGAGTTCACCGGGTTTCAGATTCAGCGTGAGGGCAGGAGTAGGAGCCCCGATGGCAATTGTGCCTTTCTTTCGCGGCCATTTGGGGCCACCCCAAAGCGGGCTAGCCGCGTCGTACAACCATCTCATGGGTGCGCCAATGCCGATGCCGATGTTGCTCAGGTTGTGATAGTTGGAATAAACGAAACCTCTGAAGAGCTGCCACAGAGTAATGTTCCCGGAGGTAAAGTCCTCGATGTACTGACGGACGTCCCACCATTTCAGCAGTTTGCCTGCATGAGGAACCTGGGTTGTTTGGCAAACGTAGACTGGATCGTCTCCAGTTGAATTTGGAGTCTTGACGTTGGCCCAAACGTCTGCCTCTGCACAGCCGGAAACCACTGGGTGATTCCCGTTGCAGGCTTGGGCACCAAGCTGCACGAGACTCGAGGCCGAAGACGCATTCGGCTCGGCAGGCTTCAACCACGCGGCCTTCCAGGTCAACAGGCATCCTGCCTGGCAACCGCCATGCGCTGAACCATCGCAGCGAGCCTGAATGTGAGCCGAATCTTCTATGCGCCGGCTGAACAAGTCTGGATCGCAGGATTTGTGTCCGCTTTTGTAAACCGGGAACGTTTGCCCACAGAATTGCAGCATCTCCGGCATAAAGGGCATGCCGTCCAACTGCCCTTTGCTATCAAGGCTGCGGAGAATTTCTTCCTTACTGCGAACTTCCACCCAATCTCCGACCTTGAATTTGACCGACTTTCCCATCACTCCTCCGTCAAGCTGATCCAAGCCAGGTAGTTAGTGCCTATTTACCCTGTAATCGTATCTTCGAATCTTTTGGGGTCGCGTCGCCGGCCCAAGCCTGGCGAAGTTCGGGCGCAACCTCGAAAACCGTGTATCGCGGCCCTTCATGAACTGGCTGGAACGCACCTGGGTAGGCCCGCTTCAAGGCAGAAAAACATTCCTGAGCAGTTGGGCGCCAATAAGTGTCGTTGCCGTAGCTAACCACGACATACTCAACACCATAGCGGTGAATGCCGTCCATTAAGATTTGCGCGTCGCGAGAGGGCGGGAACCAGACGACCCTGCGATCACTGTAGTGGACGACAAGGTCGTCCTTCCGGGCCATGACGACGCTGTCGGGTTCACTGTGAGTTTGAACCCATTGGGCCGCTTCAATATCCGGGTAGTAGTCATTGCGAGCGACGCTTGGGCTGAGGTTTTCGATCCCGATGCGGAGCTGCACAATCAGTCCGAGCACGCAGGCGGCAGCGATAGCGCCAGTCACAAATCCGTGACGCAGGGAAATGGAACGCCCGAACAATTGGAGACGTTTGGCCAGGGGCCCCGATGCGCGTCTCGCCGCTCCTGGATGCGACCAGACAAAAGGAATGGCGGCAAGAGCTAGGATTCCCCAAATCAGTAAGCACCAAGAAACCTTCGGATGAAGTACGCCTCTACCCCACAGTAAAGAGCTGACGCCGCCAAGTCCGGACAAAGTTAGAGTCAGAAGGCCGGTCAATCGGGGCCGGTCTACGAGAGAGAGCCAAACCTGGGAAAGTCCTCTCCATGCGTACAGAAACGCGAAAGGTGAAACGGGCAGGAAAAACCGCGGTTCGAAATCCCATGGCCAGAATAGAAACATTGCCTCATAGCTAAAGAAATACCACTCGATGAGGCCTCCCCCTCCAGTTTTCTTGAATGAGTGCACGAGACCCAGAACAATCAAAATGAGAGGAACCAAAGTTCCGGGTGAATACCACGCCGGTGCCATTTCTTTGTGGATGAAGAGGCCGACCATGGCGGCGGAAATATCGTCCGCCGTATGAAACGGCCTGACCGCGACGTCTTGCCAATTTGCGAGACCGAGTTCCGGCTCGTTCGCATTCTTGAGCCGAAGTTGCGCGACATAGTTTTCCTGGTAGCCCGGAATGGACCATTCGTGGAACTGGTGCTTCGAGGACCAGATCATCCATCCCGTTTCGGCAACGATTCCAGCGAGGACCATGAAGCAGAACAAACGAAGGCGTCGCTTGCCGGCTTCCCGGTTGTAGATCAGTGAGGCGCCCATCCAGCCGCAAAAAGCGCAAAGGAGCGCGATTGCGACGGACTTGAGCAGAACCGTTGCGATGAGAATGACGCCCCAAGCGAACCAGAGGACGTATTGGCGTAAACGCCATTGTTTGACGACATCGAGCTTTATGGCAAGCCAAAGAAGCAACATGCTCGCGAAAAAATACGGCATGTCCGCAAAAATCATGGTTGTGGAGAATTGAAAAAGAAACGGTGAAGTTCCCAAGAGGAGGCTAAATGCAGCGGCGACGTAGCGATCCTGAATGGAAGAAAGCACCCGGTACGATATGAGGAGAGCCATCGTCGTGAAAACGGTCATGAGGCGGACCATCGACAGATAGCTGAAACCAAAAAATTTGCTCAAGAATGCCAACAAGTAGGGCAAGCCTGGGGGAAGCTGAGTCATCGGCTTGTGATTGAAGCCATATTCAGCCCGATTCAAGACCGACTTTGCGAGTTCAACGTAGCTTGTGTCGTTCAGAAAGCTGGCGGCGTGTGAGCTAAGAACAAACTCCATGGTGCCCAACGAAAGAATCAGGGCATAGGCGACCAGATCGAATTTTCTGGCATTCTTGAAAGGGGTGAACATCAGCGCCTTACGCATTTCTCTGCGGAGAAATTGCAGCTTGCCGTTAGGAACCAGGATTTGTACGCCGGGGAGAGCGGACTTCCTGTTTTAAAATTTCAAAAGTTCGATCAACGATTCATTGTCACGTTGACCGCGTTTTTCGGACTTGCCGCGGATCCGCGCAAGCCGCGGATGATGTCAAGGTAGAGATTTTTTTCACCAATGACAAAGACAAGAAAAGCGGCGTAGATGACGAACAGGACCGCGAGTTCAAGCAAGAGGCGCAGCCAAACGGCAAGCGATTCGCCCCAAAGAACTTTGGCTCCATAGGCGAGCACTGAAGCAATGCAAATCGAGATCAGGGGTCGTGCGATAACATTGAAAACGTCACGCAGGCCGATCGAAGTGTTATGCACACACCACGCGAGCAATGGAATAACCGCGAGAGCCATTACAGAAGAATATGCAACGGCGACTCCCTTTGGTCCGTACGGCAAACCGATTATGTAACCGACCACCATGGTAGGCGCCAAAACCATGGCTATCTTCAGACCTCGACCGACCAACCCCATTGCGTTCATGAGCCAACCCAACGGATTCAGGACGGCGAAAGCTAGGATCGTGGGGGCCAGCAACTGGAAAATGATGGCAGCGCTTTGCCATTTGGGTCCCAGAAGGACTGCAATGAGATCGTTGGCGAAGAGAGCGCAAGCAAAGGTGATTGGCAAAGTCAAAACGAGAACCAGAGAATAGCCGCGAAGGAAGTAGCGTTTGAGCGTGGAGATATCATGCTGCAAGCGCGAAAGCGCGGAGAATGCTACTTCACCGACGGCCCAATTCAAATTGTCAGTTGGGATGCGAATCAATTGGTAAGCGCGACCGTAAATGCCGATTGCTTCTGCTCCCCAGAAGCGGCCCAACAGAACCTTTTCAAAATTAGAACCAATGTAGATGATCAATCCATTGAGCGTGACTGCGCCTCCAAAGCGAAGCATTGAGCGAATGCCTGCGTTGCGGCGGGGCAAGCCAGGAGTCCAACGGGCGGCAAACCACAAGCCGACCGTGGAAATCACTGGCGCGCTGAGGGTCATCCAAGCAAGCGCCCAATAACCGTAACCGGCTTTTGCGACGAGGATCGCCAATACAGTGCTGACGATCAGCGAAATCAAATCAATATAGGCAAGGGCGGAGAATTTCATGTGGCGTTGCAGAAGGGCGGAATGTTGCACACCCAGGCCGTTGAAGAAAAATCCTCCAGCAACGATGCAAGTAACTCCAACCAATCGAGGTTCGTGGTAGAACGCGCCGATGGCAGGGGCGGCGACGAAAGTGATAACCGTCAGCAGCGCTCCGACGAGGACATTCAACCAGAACAATGTGGAAGTCTGCTCGTTCGTGACGTCGGCCTTCTGCACGGTGGCAGCAGACAGGCCGAAATCGCGAAAGAGAGTGAGAACGCCAGTGATCGCTGTGACCATACCGACCAATCCGAAATCATTCGGCTGGAGGAGACGGGCCAGGATCATCAATGAGACGATGCGGAGCAGGAAGCTTGCAGCCTGCGCAAAAAGTCTCATTGAGGCGCCGCGAATTGTTTTTTCGCGTAGGTCTTGCATTGTCGTCAAGAAATAGCCTTTTCGATTCGAATTTATCGTGCGGCTTGTGAGTGAGCGGCGAGCGCCCGGTCGGCAGCTTTCTCACCGCTGATGAAGCTCTCGTCGGTCCACATATAACCCCAGTCGCCGTACCGGCCGCAGTAGGCAATGCCCAGATCGTCGAGATAAGCGTGAACTTTTTTGAGGGCCGCAGTGCGGTCAAGATCGAAAATTACGTTCGCATAGCGAAGCTTCATGGCCTTTTGGAACAGGACCTTATCTTCTTCGCGAATCAGACCGCAACGTTTCAGGTCACGAATGACGGGCTCGATCAACTCATCCGGAGAGCATGTGAGTGGCTTGTATTTTTCCGAGAAATAGACTTCCGCCTGAATGCTGCCCGTTCCCGGCGGCGTATTCGTGGGCGAGAGCATGTGCGGAAAGCTGAG
>Ga0137410_10001834_pt1 | contig 14531 bp, 10 predicted proteins | sample CZODoug1_16funga_FD_108878 | JGI IMG/M metagenome (GOLD analysis project Ga0137410, IMG submission 108878) | Vadose zone soil fungal communities from Angelo Coast Range Reserve, California, USA - CZODoug1_16fungal (Illumina Assembly) | ecosystem: Environmental > Terrestrial > Soil > Vadose zone... | reverse complement strand
CTTCGATCCCGAGCACGTGCAATTCCGCACCTTGCGCGTGATGAACGACGACCGAATCGCGGGCGGCGGCGGCTTCCCGAAGCACCCGCACCGTGACATGGAAATCGTCACGTACGTCCTCGAAGGCGCGCTGGAACATAAAGACAGCATGGGCAACGGCTCGGTGATCAAGCCGGGTGACGTGCAATATATGAGCGCGGGCACCGGCGTGGCGCACAGCGAATTCAACGCGTCGAAAACGGAACCGGTGCACCTGTACCAAATTTGGATGCTCCCGGAAAAACAGGGACTCAAGCCCACGTACGACCAGAAGAACTTCAGCGACGCCGAGAAGCGCGGAAAACTGCGGCTGGTCGCTTCGCCGGACGGGCGCGACGGTTCGGTGAGGATTCGCCAGGACAACGAACTGTACGCGACAGTTCTCGGAGCCGCCGAAACGGTGAAGCACCCGCTGAAACCGAAACGCTACGCCTACGTTCAGGTCGCGCGCGGCAGCATCAAGCTGAATGGCGCGGAACTGCGCGAAGGCGACGGCGCAGCCATCTCCGATGAAAAGGCTGTCGAGCTGACCGGCGTGAAAGACGCCGAAGTGCTGCTCTTCGACCTCGCCTAAGGGCGAACTCAAACGGCGAAGTGTTGCCCTTCCACTTCGCCTAAGATCGAACCCGACCGACTAAGCGCGCGGGAGAATTCTTCTTCTGCGCGCTTTTTTTTCAGCTGTTCAGCCGCGGCTGCGGCGAACTTCACGCATCAGGGAAACTGTCCTCCCGCCGCGTTTCTTTCAATACTTTTTTACCGTAGAGCAAATCTCCTTTCAGCCATGGGTGCGCTGGAACTCGCGCATGAAGCTGGTTAGGGCTTCGACGGCGGCGGGCTCGACGGCGTTGTAAAGAGAGACGCGCATGCCGCCGACGGAGCGATGGCCGGGGGTGCCGACCAGGCTGGCTTCAGCGGCTTTTGCCGCGAAGTCTCTTTCGAGGGCTTCCATGTCCTGGGCGGCCGCTGAGCGGCCGGCTCCTCCGTCAACACGGAAGACTACGTTCATTCTTGAGCGCGAGGATTTCTCGATGGGGCAGGAGTAGAAGCCGCCGCTGGATTCGATGGTGTCGTAGAGCAGTGCGGCCTTCGACTCATTGCGTTTTACCATTCCCGGAATTCCGCCTTCGGATTCGATCCATTCGAGGACGAGGCCGACGATGTAAACCGCGAAGGTCGGCGGCGTGTGATAGAGCGATTTTTCCTTAATGTGCGTGCGGTATTGAAGAAGGGTGGGAAGATTTTTGTCGGCGCGCTCGGCGAGATCCTTGCGAATGATGACGATCGTGACGCCGGAGGGTCCCAGATTTTTCTGCGCGCCGGCAAAGATGACGCCGTACTTTTTCACGTGGATGGGGCGCGAAGCAATGTCCGAGGACATGTCCGCGACGAGCGGGACATTACCGGTTCCTGGGCCAGTTTCCGGGCCGGTTTCCGGAAGGGCGGTCCACTGCGTGCCTTCGATGGTGTTGTTGGTGCAGAGGTGGACGTAGGAGGCGTCCGGTGAAAACTTCATTTCGTCGCGGCGGGGAAGACGCGAGAATTTTTCCAATTCGGTTGAGGCCGCGATGTGGTGGAGGAATCCTTTTTTCAGTTCACCGATGGCTTTTGCGGTCCAGGCGCCGGTGTGAAGAACGTCCACGGGCTTTCCCGGTAGGCAGAGGTTCATCGGAGCCATGGTGAACTGCATGCTGCCGCCGCCCTGAACGAAGATGACTGCGTAGTCGTCTGAGATCCCGAGAAGATTCCGGAGCTTTTGCTCCGCAGAGGCGTTGATGCTCTCAAATTCGGGCGAGCGGTGGCTCATCTCCATGACGGACATGCCGCTGCCGCGCCAGTCGAGGAGTTCCTCGCGGATGCGCTCGAGGACCGGAAGAGGAAGCGCTCCCGGACCGGCGTTGAAATTGTGGACGCGCTTGGCGGCGCGTGCGCTGACGGTTGCGTGAGTCACGGAACGGGTTTCCTCTTTCGTGTAGCGTGCTGCGGCGGCAGTGGGTTGCGGCCGATCATTTTTGTTCTTCCAGAATAGCAGATGTGGGTGACTTGAGAAGAGGAGGGGAGAGGAGAGTTCCGAATTGGGAAGAATCCCCACACACCCAGGCAGTTTTCGTAAGAGTGGCTCCGGGTTGCCGACTTCTGAGGACAACAGCTTGTGAATCGCCACGGATCATCGCAACGTGCATGCCTAAACCATGCGCGTCGCAACTAGAACGGAGCTATTGGTGGGGACGACTCCGTCTCAGGCCCGCGAGTCGTCACTCCGGTAGATCGCCCGAGTGAATGAAAACAGACCCATCCACTTCGGTGTCGCCAGCATTATATTGACGCCGTACCTCCTGCTCGATGGGCTGGCGGTTCGCTCTGAACACCTCGAGTTTATTCTTACCGGCTCCCTGGAAGTGATCGTCCATGGCTTCATTGGTGATAACGCACCGCACGACCGCTTCGCCATCTTGCGCGTAGAAAAGGACCATGTCCCGCCCGAAAACCAAACTCTCCATGGGCGCGGGGAATGTCAGGTCGTGCCGCTCCAGGTGCCATTGCACGCGATGGACGATAAAGGTCGTGAACGGATGGATGTCCATCTCGATGCTGGCGCGGTCCAGGGCGCTCAGATAAGACTTGCGATCCCTGATGCGAATCACTGTCCAGGGATAGCCGCCCGAAGCCAGCATCACATTCATCAGAAAGCGCGCCATGCGCCCGTTCCCATCCGTGTACGGGTGGATATAACCGAAAAGCCAGTGCCCCACCACCGCGCGCACCGAAGGCTCGGGTTCTTTTTCCAGAAGGTCGAAGAACGCCGGCATGGCGTCGCGCACCGCCTCCCACCTCGGCGGGACGTAGCGCGACCCGCGCAGATACACGGGTATGTTTCGGTATCCGGCCAATGCCCCCGCTTCGATCAGGCCGGCTGTGACGGAGGGCTGGAACAATTCGCGATACCAGTCGTTGTGTACAGCGCGCGCGAGCGCGGAGGGGTTCTCACCGGCGATCACCTTCTCTACTTCTTTTCTTACGAGCTGGAACGCTTGCCAGTATCCTCGCGCCGCGAGAGCGTCGCGATTTCTGCGATCACCGGCGTCATGCTCGGGGTCCCAGCCGCCCTGCCGCACTTTCTCAACCAGGGCAGGCGTGACGGAATAGCCTTCAATGGACAAGGAGTGGTAGGCATCGGTCCGATAGATTTCGTTGACGTAGCGAAGATACTCTTCATTGTTTGCCGGAAGTCCCGGCGGTTTGGGGAACACCGCGATGACCTTGCCACGCATCGATTCCCAAAGCATCTCAATGCGACCCACGATCGGGGCGGCGGGACGGTGCGCCTTGCCGAATATGTGTCCGGCTTCAAATGGACTGCTCTCTCGCACATCATATCCAGCGCCTTTCATCGCGCGGACAATCTCGTCCGCGAAGTCGCCACGCCCGGTTTGGCGGAAGGCTTTCGCGAGATAACCGGCTTTCGCGGAATGGCCGCCGTTCAGGAGAAGCCGAAGCAGGTCCGAGGCGTCAGCAAGGCTCGCCATCACCACTTGCGCCTCGACGGGAAACAACTGAAAAAATGATTCCGGCACGCCTACCAACGCCGCCGCCGGCGAAAACAGACGCAACCCGTCCCTCACCGTGAGAGTTGCGGTCGCGGGCATCTCCGCAACTTTCAGATCGTAGAGCGTTGTTCCGAACAGAAGCTTGATATCGTTATTCATCGCTTTCGGACTGTGCACAACCAGTTGATCCGGGATCACCGTTCTCTCGCCGTGCAAAAGAAGGGACTGCTCCGGCGACAGGTGCCATTGTTCGCCAAAGCGCTCGTCGCAGTAGCGTGCGCAGAATTCCCAGAACGACGCGTGCCACGGGGTGCTCTCGCCGGCCTCTGTGTCGGGGCTTGAAGAGATCAGCCAACCCTTCATGACTTCTTGCAGGAAGCCGTTCTCCACCAGGCGTTCGCGGTGAACCCGGCTCAGGTCGTCGGAACGGAACACACGTCGGTTGCCTTGCTGGAGTGCCTCGAGCACGTCGAGGGATTCAGCTAGTTTTTCGTTTGGCGAGGGCATGAAACCTCCCATCCTTTATGAGTCATCACAAGTTTATTGTGACACGCAAACACAAGTATATGGTGCTGTGTTGTTACAAGTCAATTGTGCTGTACAAATACAAGTATATAATGCCTTCTATGTAGGTAAACCTATTATGTTCATTTAGTTACGGACGATGCTTTCTTCGTTTCCTTCAAATCGATTGTTCAAAACAGGCGTGGCACAACTGGGGGACAACTAGAGGAGATTGCGTTGGCAGCACAGCTATAGTTAGGCGGGTAGCGAGGAGTCCAAGATGACGGCATCTGTCTTTATCGGTACGAGCGTCGACGGCTTCATTGCGCGGACGAACGGCACACTCGACTTTCTGCCGGAGGGCGGAGGCGAACCCCACGGCTACAACGAGTTCATTGCCAGCGTCGATGCGATTGTGATCGGCCGCAAGACCTTCGAGACGGTTCTGGCTTTTGAAGCCTAGCCCTACGGTGATATGTGGGTGGTGGTGCTGAGCAGCCGCCCGCTCGATTTGTCCTCAGTGCGCGGGGGTTATTCAACGGCTGATTATCACTCGGGTGCCCGTGCTCATTAGAGAGGGAATTCCTTTGTTCGGCAGCCTGCCGCGCGACATTCGGCTCCGCCACGTGGCGACACGACACTATCCGCGCGGTTTGATGCAGAGTGAGTACGAGGTTGCCGGCTGACCGTGATGAGTGTGCGGATCGACGGACGGGCGCGGCATGGTTCGACTGCGCTCACCACAGGCGCCGTGCCCCTACGAAGAGAGGAAGGATGGCGAGCTTCCCGGTCAGAACCGGGACGCAAGAAGGCGTGCAGGGGTGAGAAATGTGTCACGCCTCCGGCGTTCGACGTCTTTATACATCTGGTACCAGGGCTCACGCACTGGGCTAACTTCTGACGCGCCTACGGCGCTGGGATTAGGACGAATTCGACGCGTTTGCGCATGGGGTCGATGCGTTCGGCGCGGACGCGGACTTTATCGCCGAGATGCCATTCGAGCTGGCAGGGTTTTGCGCCACGGCCGGGAGATGAAGCTGCCTTACCGGGGTTGCTAACGAGGCGAGCGGCGGATGCACCGCCGATGCGGACGGGCGGGGCAAGCCCCGCCCCTACGGACGAAGAAGCAGAGGAACCGCGCCGAGAGTCGCGAGATCCGCGACCGCGGCCAGATCCGCCACTGGCTAGGGCGACGATGGCGTGATCGCGTTCGCGGAGGACGCAGCGGGCGCCGGCGAATTCTTCCAGAGCGCTGATGGGAAGAAGGCCTTCGACGAAGACTTCAAAAAGCTCGATGAAGCAGCCGTATTTTTGGACGGAAATGATCAGGCCGTCGTATTCCTCGCCGAGATGCTCTTCCATGAATTGAGCGGTTTTCCAGTCCATGAGTTCGCGCTCGGCGCCGTTGGCGCGGCGCTCGGCTTCGGAGGTTTCGGCAGCAATTTCTTCGAGATTTTTGTGGGAATAGAGCACGGCTTCGGCGCCTGGCGGTGTGGCGACGTGCGGCTTCGAAGAGGACGGAGCATCGTTGGGATGGTCGAGCGCCCATTTCAGGATGCGATGAACGATGAGGTCGGGATACCGCCGAATGGGCGAGGTGAAATGGGTGTACTCGTCGAAGCCGAGGGCAAAATGCCCGAGAGGCTCGGCGGCGTAGCGGGCCTGCTTGAGGGAACGCAGCATGAGGTAGGAGATGATGCGTTCTTCCGGCTTGCCGACGACCTTTTTAATCAGGCGCTGATAGTGCTGCGGAGTGATGCGCAGTTCGCTGCCCGGGAGCGCCACCTTCATGCCTCGTTCGCGACCGTGACCGAAAGAGTCGGGGCGGCCGGCTTTCGCGGGCGCCGGGACGCGGCCATGGCGAACGGCGACTTCGCGCTGGTGCAAGTCTTCGACGCCGAGAGAGTAGCCGAAGGCGCGAGCCAGCTCTTCGAACTCGAGGACTTTGCGGGCGTCGGGCTTCTCATGAACGCGATGGAGCGATTCGATGCCGCGGTGAAGAAGATACGCGGCGACGGCGCGATTGGCGGCGAGCATGAATTCTTCGATGAGGCGGTGAGCAATGTTGCGTTCGCTGCGCGTGATGTTGGTCATGCGCTGCTCTTCGTCGAATTCGATGACCGGTTCGGGGAGATCGAAGTCGATGGAGCCGCGTTCATTGCGGCGGGCGTTGAGGACCAGAGCGAGTTCCTTCATGTCGCGGAAGCGGGGAGAGAGCGAGGCGTAACGCTTAGACATCTCCGGGTCGCCTTCGAGGACTTTGTTGACGTTGGTGTAGGTCATGCGCTCGGCGGAGCGGATGACGCCGGAAGTCATGCGTGAGGATTTCATGTGGCCGGCGGCGTCGAATTCCATAAGCGCGCTCATGACCAGGCGATCTTCGCGGGGCTTGAGCGAACACATGCCGTTCGAAAGAGTTTCGGGGAGCATGGGGACGGCGCGATCGGGGAAATAGACGGAGGTGCCGCGGAGACGCGCTTCGCCGTCGAGAGGCGTGGCGGTTCGAACGTAATGGGCAACGTCGGCGATGTGGACCTGCAAGTGCCAGCCGCCATCGGCGCGATGCTCGACGTAAACGGCGTCGTCGAAATCGCGTGCGGTTTCGCCATCGATGGTGACAATGGGCAAGTGGCGGAAATCTTCGCGGCCGGCGCGCTGAGATTCGCTGACGGGCTTCGCGCCGCGCTCGGCTTCGTCCAGGACTTCGGCGGAGAAGACGTGGGGAAGATGATGCTTGCGGATGATGATTTCGGTGTCGACGCCAAGCTCGCCGGGGCGGCCGAGAATTTCGATGACGCGGCCGGTTGGCGATGCGCCTCCGTGCGGATAACGGAGCAACTCGACGTTGACGACGGCGCCATCGAGTTCATCGAGGCGGGGAATGCGCCTGAGGCGAATGCTGGTTTCATCGGCGCCGCTGAAGCCGAGTTTTTTCCAGAGGCCGGGAGTGAGTTCGTTGCCGCGGTGGATTTCAATTTCGTGCTGGATGCGAACGTCGTAAGGCAGGACGACATTGTGTTGAGCGCCGTAGCGAAAAAGGCCGACGACCGTGGGATGCGCGCGGTCGAGGATTCGAACGATGCGGCCTTCGGCGCGCTGCGCGCCGGTGACGCCACCCAGACGCTGGATCTTTGCGAGAACGTGATCGCCGTGCATGGCGTCCTGGATGGCGTCGCGCGGGATAAAGATGTCGCCGTCGAGCTGCGGCATCGGCGAATCGGGCACCACGAAGCCGTAGCCGTCGTGGTGAAGAACGAGGCGGCCTTTTACTTCATCGCGGCCCGCGAGCGGCGAGGGTTGGGGACTGCGCGGGGCTTCGCCGGAAGGTTTTTGGCTGGGCGCGTCTCGTTCGGATTTGCGGCTCGGGAGGCGGTATCGTCCGCCTGGAAGTTCCTCGATGGCGCGGCGCTTCTTGAGTTTGGAAAGCATTTTGAAGAGCGGGCGATTGTCGGACTTTTTCAAGTGGAGACCCTGGGCGATGTCGCTGGTGGATGCGGGTGTGCTTCTAACTTGTAGAAAACGCAGTATGTTATCGGGACTTAGTTGTGAGGGACGTGGCATTTGGCTTTTGCGCCAGACGGCGGGCGCCGATTTGCACTCCAGATTTTAGTCATTTTTCTGGGTTTCACAGGAACTTTTTTCGAGATTTCGGGATTATATAGGCAGGCCAACACACGACCGGCTAGTCGCCCTCCGTCAGACTGGCCGGATTCCCCGAGAGGGGAAAGAAGGGAGGCGGGACGACCTGGCCCGCCTCCCTTTTCATTTTTCCTACGTCGCACGCGATGGCCTCCTGCCTAAGGATTCGAGCGTTCAGTGCGCAACAGTGCTCAGAAACGGATAGTGGCTGGCGGCGGCCATAAAGAACAACATGGGAAAAGAAAGCCAGAATGAGGTACGCGCGGTGAGATAGTTCCAACGCATCAAGCGTTCTGCCTCCGGCGGCATCGGCACGCCTTGTTCCGCGCTGGCGCGGGACCAGGAGATGAGGCGTTTTTGGATGCGCCAGACTACGCCCCAAGTATTCAGCAGCATGACTAGGCCGAGTCCGCCGCCAACGCTGATGGCAAGATGAGCGTTGGAAACATTGGGGCCGCCATTTAGGACGAGAACGAGCCAAGACGCCGCAATCACGACTAGGCTTACGCCAGTCACGCGCAGCCACGGGCTGTTCAGAATGCCTTTTGCCGGGAGTTGCAACGCGTAAATGAAAACATAAGCGACCAGCCACACTAGGAGCCACGAGCCGAACCATTTGCCGATTAGCGAACGATCTCCTGCGAGCTTCGCATCCGCCGCCAGATGAATCGAGAAGTAGCGCAGTCCCACGATTACGGTCACCAGCGCGGACGAGCGAAACCAGCCCATCGCGCCCGACATCAGCTCAGGATAGATTTTGATTCGCATCGCGGGATCATACTTTTTCATGGCCGGCGTTAGAACGAGATTGAAGAAATAGAGCAAGCCGATCCAGATGATGCCGAAGATGAGGTGCAACCAGCGCATGGCCATCATTTCGTTCGCGTGTGGCGTGTCGAGAAAAGAGAAGTGCGGCTGCCATTCGGGAAAGACGTGAGCGAGAAGAGACAAAGACATGGCAAAAACTCCAAACCACATTGGACGTTCAACTGAAAACACCCTAACAGATAGCCATACGTTTGGGCTATGCGATGAATATCGCCGCCACGAACAGAATTGGTGCCCGAGAGAGGACTCGAACCTCCACGACCTTGCGATCACTGCGACCTGAACGCAGCGCGTCTGCCAGTTCCGCCACTCGGGCACGAGTGTGAGGAATTGAACTCCAGTGTTGCCGGAGCCCCTTGTGATGAGGCCTTTTCATTCTGCCCGGCACCTTCCCCTTTGTCAACGCGGCGAAAACGCCGACACTCACACCGGCGGAGCCGCACGTCTCCGTTCGTCCCAGTATGCCATTCGCGCTCGGCGGCGAAGGCACGTCCGACCAGGAAGCTTCTTTAGTTTGTTGAATTTGCGTGCGGAACGAGCAGCCCTCGGGACCGGGTTTCGGGCCAGTTACGCTGATGCGCGGTATCAGTCTTTATGATTCTCAACACTAGAATTTTTAATCCAGAGTGCTATACTCCGCCCTAGAAATCCCTCGAACCCTTGCTGGCCCAGCCGGCAGCGCGGGTGCGTTCCAAGGGGAGGTCTGTATGGACTCACAAATACTCACGGGGCCGCTGCTCTACCTTCTGGTTGCCTGGGGAGTCGTTACCGCCGTATTCCTTGGTCTGTTGTTTCGGCGGAGTCTCCTCGCGAGCCACGAAGACGATCAAATCTTTCTGGACGCGGCTGAGGAACATATGGCGCAGGAGCAGCGCGAGCTTGTAGCGAAAATCAACGCGCTCTCCCGGCCCATCATGGGAACCGGCATCCTGGCAGGCGTTTTGCTACTGCTGATTGCCGGAATGTGGCTTAAGGAAGGGCTAAAGGGCCTCCTGTAGAGGCTCTTTCAAGTCCGGTGGTTTGCCGGGAAGCTTCATCGTGGCGCCGGCTTTGCAGGCGGTTGTTGTCCTGAAGGCGCGCTAGCTGGAGCGACTTGCGGGGGCTTAGGGGTGAGCGAAGTGTGATTGAGCGCAATGACCCAATGGTTGTTACGCTTCTCCAAGACCACCGAAGTCTGCCCTTGAGACTGCATTGGCTGGCCATCCACAATGGCTTCGAAGTCCCACTGGTAGCAGGCCCATCCCACCGTACCGCTCACCTTGATGTAGGTATTTGAGCGATCCATGCGCACCCGCTCCATGCGCGCGTATTGCTGCTGATAAACGGCCAGATAGTTATTCCACCCGAAAACCGGGGGAGCCCAGGACCCGTTCACGACCACAACGTCATCCGCGTAATCCTTGTGCAGTTTTTCGACATCTCCAAGCTGCCAAGCTCCCAGCATTTCCGAGAGCGTGTAATCAATCTGCTGCTCGTCGGTCATAGGAACCAGCATCTTGGAGCTGTCCGTGGACTGAGAGGTGTCCGGCTTCTTTTTCTTTTCCTTCTGCGCCGCGGCGAGGGAAACGCAAGTCAAAGAGATCGCGGATGCCAGCAAAAATAAGACGATCCTGCGAGCCATTCTCCCGGCAAAGCAAGTTCCATGGTTATTCCTCATGCGCGTTTCACTCCTCGCTTGAACAGAATAGCACGGTGATTTGTGTCTGGAAGCGATGTGCCCAGTTGGTTTACGTGCTCGGCCGATTCGCGCCGGAGACCGTTTAGCGAGGTCGCGACGCGCTGAGCAAGTTGACGAAAAGCCGATAGGCTCCGGGAACGCCTTCGGGCAATTGACGGAAGAAGGCGAGGCCCGTGTAAATGTAGGTGCCTTTGCCGGAATGAGTGTAGACGAGGCTGCCGTTCAGGTCCGGCTCACCGGGATCGTGCATTCCCAGAAGCGCTGTGTACTTGGGATCGAATTCCGTCCAGAAATAAAGGCCACGCTCCTGCACCCAGCCTTTGAAATCGTCCTGAGTGATCCTGTTCGGGCGATTGAGGAGCGGATCGTTGGGTTTCAGAAATTTCACGGGAGAATTCTCGTCGGTGATGCGAGGCAGGGGACGAACGACCGGCGGCGAACCTTCTTTGGCGGGCGGTAGCGGCGGCGAAATCAAAGCCGGATACGGCGCATAGTGGAATTTGTCCCAGGCAAACTCGCGCTGGTATTGCACGACAAGTGTTCCGCCCTTGGATACGTAATCCAGCAGCCGCTGATTCGCTCCAGACAATTCCGGCCGAAGCTCGTATGCGCGCACTCCAACGACGATGGCGTTGAATGGGGATAAATCGCGGAAGGCCAGAGCCACAGCGTCCAGCATTTCCACGCGAATGCCCAAGCGCTGCAGCGCTTCCGGCACCGGTTCGCTCTCCGCCGTGACGTAGCCAACGCGGAGATTCGCCGGCACAATCACGTCAAACGCATGTACCGCGCACTGGGTCGGCTCGCTCCAAAGCTGCGTCGGCAGCGTCGGCAAGGGTTCGAGCGAGGTTGTGAACTTCTCGGCTTTGTCGCCTCGGGCCCGGTTGGCCGCGCGCTCCACGTAGGCCGAAATCTTGAAATTCCCCCTGCCGAGTTTCAGCGGCGGCGTCACCGTCAGCCGCGCGTAGCGGTCCCCTGCTCCTTCAAATTTCAACGGCACCGGCGCACCCGTTTTCCATCCGCGCGGCACAGTCAGGCCTGCGCGGATTTCCCCAGGCTGCGTTGCGTAGGAATGCACGCGGAGCAATACATCGAACGGCTTGCGTTGCTTGCCGGTAACCTCGATGGCCTGCTTTGGCTCGACCGCTAGCGTGTAGGCCGGAACAACGCGCAGAGGCACGCGATCCGCGCGCGTAGAAGTCGCGCGAAGTTGCGTCACGGCTGCTGTGACGGTGAATGAGTAGCCGTCGATTACCGCTTCCTGGCTGACCTTAACGACGGGCGGATGTTCCGCCAGGATTGCAGTAGCGGGGTTCGGCGTGCGCTGGGGGTTCGGTCCGGCAGAAATCGTGAAGCGCACTCCTCCACCGGTTTCTGGTTCCTCTTTGGTGAAGTTCCAATCGGCGGGAAGCACCAGCACGGGCTTCTTGAAACCCCCCGCGATTTCGCCGCGATGATGAGAGTCCACGCGGACCGTGAATGTTTCACCAGAGACAAGTTCGCTGCGATCGGCGAGCGCGTCCAATCGCAACCCTGCGGCGAGAGCCAGAGCCGCATCTATTTTTTCCCGTTTCCGCGCCAGGCTTCGCGCGAGGGATACGACCGGCGCAGGAACTTGGGAGGAAACCGAAGACACGGGGACTTCACCAATTTTTCTGGCGGCGGCAACCAGGGAGCTGGAGGCAGCTCTCCAATCGAGCCGCAATGCCGCATCGCGCGCCGAAACCAGGGCAGCATCTACGGCCCGCATAAGCGGGTCCACACCCATATTTCCCATTTCATAGTCTTCGTCCAGTGGGCCTAGCGGTTGCGCGAGTAAGGCAGGATCAAGTTGCCCGCCGTCCTCACGTTGAAGCGCGACGGCGCGCCGCAGAAACGGCGAGTTCAGAAATCCAGTGATTCCCTGCGTGCGATGATTGGCAAATGCGTCGAGTCCGATTTCACGCCAGGATTTACCGTACAGCGGCGAAATCTCGTCCAGGGGAAGCATGTAGCCCTTGGGCGCGTCGCTTCGGTCGAGGTCCAACACGAGCACGGGCTTTCGGTCGCCCCACGGCGCGAAGTCCTGGTCGTCGGGGGAAGAGCCTTGGAGCTTGAAAGAAGAATCCGCCGCGAGTTGCACGGCCTTCGGCGTGAGCAATCCCGAGGCTTGATGATGTCCGTGGCCGCCGTGCACACCGCCCCAGCCGTTAATCACGATGTTGGGGCGAAATCCACGGATTACGCGGACCATGTCCTCGAGGACCTGATCACCCCAGATCCGTTCCGTTTCCTCCGGCGTTTTCGAGTAGCCAAAGTCCTTGGCGCGCGTAAAGTAGAGCCTTACGCCGTAGCCGCGCGTCGCCGCCAGCAATTCCTGCGTCCGAATCAATCCTAATTGCGGCGCTTGTTCAGGGCCCAGGTCGTTCTGGCCACCTTCACCACGGGTAAGGGAGAGCAGTGCGACATCCGCATGGAGCCCGCGAGCAAGATAGGTAAGCGTCGCGGCGCTTTCATCGTCCGGATGAGCCGTCACGTAGAGGATTCGGGTCGTAACTCTGGCGTTCTCGATCGCTTCGACGGTTTCCGGCAAGCCGGGTCCAGTCCCTGGCGTTGGAGGGAATTGAGCGAACACGGGAGCGGACAATAGGGAAGTGGCGCCGCAAGACAGCAAGACAAAGATCGCCAAACGTTGAAAATAGGAATTCACGCAACCTCCAGCGCAAGATTGCTCAAAATTCTTACTGTGAATCGGAAACCGTCGACTGCGAACTTCCAAAAGGCCATTGTCTCACTTCCCGCGCGCGAATCAGAAACGCCAAAGCTCCCAGGGCGATTTCCGCCAATCCCCACTTTCGCGTGGGGCCGGTCTGCCAAAAGAGCCAGGCCCATCCGATCATCGTCAGCACCGCAGGCAGCGGATACAGCCACATCTTGAACGGCAGTCCCTGCGTGCCGCGTCGCCGCCGCAGGAGCATCACGCCAACCGCCTGCCCGATGAACTGAACTAGCAGGCGCATCGCCAAAATGCCGGCGATGGCCTGCTTCAACTTGAGCGAAATACTGAATAGGAATGCAAGCCCAGCCAGCACAAGCAGGGAGATATGCGGAAAGTGTTTCGTGGGATGTACCCGGCCAAACACGGGGAAGAAATTCCCGTCCCGAGCCGCGGAATACGGAACACGCGATGCACCGAGCAAAACGGAAAACGCGGATGCGACCGCAATCCACAGAATCATTCCGGTCACGAAGCGCGCCGCCGCTTGTCCATACAATCGTTCGACAAACAAGCTGGCGATGAAATCCGAATTCTGCGCCTCGCGCCAGGGCACCACGCCCAAGAGGCTTGTTTGCATCGCCAGATACAGCACCGCGATCCCCAGCACGGAAAGAAAAATGCCGCGGGGGATATTGTTTTCGGGATCTTTGATTTCGCTCCCGAGGTGACAGATGTTGTAGTACCCCCAGTAGCTGTAGATCGTGCTCACCATCGCGGAGCCAAGTCCCGCGAACCACACCCACGACAAATGGAAGGCGCCGGGCGGAAAATCAAACGCGATCCTGGCGTTGAAATGCGTGGCCCCTCCCCAAATCAGCCATAGCATCGTTCCCACGACGCCGATCCACAGCAGGACGGAGATCTTTCCGATGGTCGTGATTCGACGATAAAGCAGAATCACGATGAAGATGACCAGTCCACCCGAAATAGCTTTTGTCTGCAGGGGTGTGAAGGGGTGCAAATATCCCGCATATTTTGCGAAACCTATCGAGGCCGAAGCCACGGAAAGCGGCGCCTGCACCAGCGTTTGCCACACGAATAAGAAGGACATCAGCCGGCCCCAGCGCTCCGGACCGTAGGCCTCGCGCAGAAAGACGTACGTGCCGCCGGCTTTCGGCATTGCGGCGCCTAGCTCGGACCACACGAAGGCATCCAGCGTTGCCAGGAGCGCTCCCGCCAGCCACGCAATGAGCGCTTGCGGCCCGCCCATCGCCCGAATCACCAGGGAACTGACCACGAACGGCCCGATCCCCACGATCTCAATCATGTTCAGCGCGACGGCTTCTTTAAGTCCCAGACCGCGCTCGAGGCCGGGGCTTGCCGTATTGTTGATCGTCTTCACGGGTCCGCCGAGAATAACAAATGCTCAGTGCGCCGCCTAACTGAGTTTCGTTCTGCAAAAACCATTTCACACTCTTCTGGAACAGCTTAAACTCATCCGGCGCAGGGCCTGAACCTGCACAAATCGCTTTCTCAGGTGGGGACATGAATGTATCGCGGATAGCTCGCCGCGCCGGCTTGGTTTGCCTGCTCTTCCTGG
>Ga0137410_10001833_pt1 | contig 14534 bp, 19 predicted proteins | sample CZODoug1_16funga_FD_108878 | JGI IMG/M metagenome (GOLD analysis project Ga0137410, IMG submission 108878) | Vadose zone soil fungal communities from Angelo Coast Range Reserve, California, USA - CZODoug1_16fungal (Illumina Assembly) | ecosystem: Environmental > Terrestrial > Soil > Vadose zone... | reverse complement strand
GTTTAGCCGGGGAATTCTTGCGTTTTGCCACAAGCCCAAATTAGTCTTATGACTCCCTTGGACATGAGATCAAAATGATCCTATATTTGAATAGGGTCTGACAAATAAACTAATCAAAGATATGGGGCCAATAACTTTGTGGCGGATGAGCCAAGGAATTGCAGAGAAGTTTCCCGCATTTGCAGAATTATCGGAGGAGGAGCAAAATGAAAGGATCACCACGCTATTAAATTTCGGTTTCATTTGGAACCCATTGTATCAAAAGTTTGAAAACAGGTTTTACAACGTTGATGTAGCAGTACCAATTGCGCTCAAGCCTTCTGCTGAGGTGGTCAAAATGGTCAAGACGATTAATAAGCCCATGAAATCGTTCGCTGGTGTTAAGGAAAAAGTATACCACGAAAATGCCCTGGAAAAATTCATCAGTAGGTGGTCGTACATAACTCTAATAATTGGGCCGGTAATCTGGATCATTGGCGTTATTCTAATGGCACTTTCAAGTTTTAATATTTTAGGTAGTATGATTTCAATAACGGGGTCACTTCTTATTTACCATCAGGTAACATTTCAATCCATGCAATCCAGAATTATGACGGAAGCTGAAATGTCTTCTGTTTGGAGAAATGGTAAAGGACGACTCGTCCTTCTCCGAAACATATCAATGATTAGCTCAATTGCTTTGACTTTCAGCTACGTAGATAGCCCGCGAAATTACCTGCTAATCGGGTTGGGGCTGGTATTGACACTTCCAGTAAATTACCTTGTCACCACATCGTTAAACAAATTATGGTGGTGCTTTAGCGGGATTCCTACGCTAGAGGCGCATTTCAACAAGATAGGTGAGCCAAAAGCACCATGGAACTAGATGACATCAAAAGGATAGTCCGCAGAGTAATCCGGGAAGAACTGGATAGATTCGACAAACATCAAAATCAACTCTGCAGATGAGGCTGCTACCTACCTAAAAGTGTCTCGGACAACTATCTACAATCTAATGAAGCCAAATGGGAAGGGCGAAGTTGAGCTGCCCCATGTTGCGGTTAACGGAGCCAAACGATTCAGGAGGCAAGATTTGGAGAAATTAACTTCTTGTGGCCGCAACGTTTAAATGTTGAGTTTAAAGAGAAGGCTATTGATCTGCCGAATTCAACCACCAAATAATTCTCAGACCATAAAAACTCCAGTAGATATTGCATAATCATTTCAGATATATTTCACTATGAATTGCCGAACATTTCGGAAATCTGTACCTTAACTGATAATCAATAGCCTTGGATAAAATCACTGATAGGATTTCTGAGATTTCGAACTCAATAAAGGAGAGGCTTTCGAACCCCTTCATCTTTTCATTTATTCTCTCCTGGCTTTTATGGAATTGGAAAATCACTGTTGGACTTCTTTGGTATGACTACTATCAGCTTAAAGCTGATGGCTATGACACATATTTCAAATTGATTTCGACTGAAGTAGGAAAGGACGGATCATTCTGTTATCCATTCTGGGTTTCAATTGGTATTACTCTCGCTGCGCCAGTTTTGAAAACCGGATTCCATCTGTTCAATGCATTTATTATTAAGAATGGTAATAAAGCATATTTTGAGATCACCGGTAAAGCTAGTGTTTCAGCCGAAAAGTATTTTGAAGCTAAGCAAGAGGCGGATAGATTACATAACAGGATGTCAAATGCAATCACCAATGAGGGAAAGTTTAAACAAAAGTATGAAGACGAAGTGGTCAGAAATAAACAACTCTCAGAATCTCATAAAGTAGAAACCGCAATGACTGAATCGGCTTTCTTAAATGGCAGATGGGAATTGCACCACACGCAACCAACTCGTGGTGATAAGTATATTTTTAATTTTATAGGTGGATCAATAAATAGTCACAAAAGTGGTAATCCTGGTGACTCTTCCAGCTGGAGCTTGGGTTTTTTCTTTAGAGACATAAGACCAACCGAGAGAATGGCTTTTCAAATTGTAAATAGCCAAAATGGTTCATCACAATTTTACAGCCTATCAAAAGAGAGCGAAGCAGCTTATGTTGGAACGGAAATATCTGGGAACAACAGTAGCCAGGTAAGCTTCATTAAAATTGCAAAATGATCAAGATTCATTCCTTCTTTTTTGGATCCTACGGTTAATAGGGCAAAATGCAAGAAACTATAAATTCAGCTTTTGAAATTCTAAACGGCAACTCATGGGTTGCATTGGTTGGTTACTTAATGGGAATAGTAGGTTTTTACCTACGAATTCAATCCGCAATTAAATCTACAAAGAACAAGAAAATTCCAACTTATAAAATCAAGTCTCAAAATGTAATTTCTGAGAGAGTGTTTATCGATGACTTATCCGTGCAATTCCGAGGAGAACCTGTTAATACCTTAACAGTATCAAAAGTGGCAATTTGGAATTCTGGCAAGAAGACAATTGATTCTACAGATATCCCCCACTCGGATCCAATTAAGATTTCAAGTAAGAATGGCAAAATATACCATGTTGAGGTACTTAAGGTTATCGAGCCATCAAATGAGATAACAGTAACACCGCTAGTCGAGAACAAGGAATATTTAGTCTCGTTTGGATATCTAGATTTTAGACAGGGCGTTTTACTCAAAATCATTCATAGTGGAACTACATCGGAGGACATTGAGGTGGGTGGAATTATTAAGGGTTTTGGAAGGATTGTAAACAAGAATAATTATGTTTTAGAAGGATTCGCAGTGAGCTTGCTCAAAGTGCAAACATCTGACGGGTTTGTAGTAACTAGCAAAAGGAGGGTGTTATGGATTTACCTATTAATGATGGTGATGACACTGGGTTTACCAGCGATGTTTCGATTTCGTGCTCCATTTACCAATTGGTTTGGAGGTATTACAGCTTGTTTCATTTTGATAAACTTCCTAATTGTATTTTTTTACAATCCAATTCCAGACGGCTTTGAGGTACTCGAGGATGACAGAATACCTAAAAGTAAAACGGATAAAACGTGATAAAGAAAACCTTCGGCTTCATTTTAGCCACCATTGTACTTGGTCTTCTTGGTTGGGGAACTTGGGAGGCAGCTTCCTTGTACATAAGCATTCTTAAAACTCTTGATAAGCAAGTGGCGGCCGCCATCATTGCCGCTTCAACTACGATCATTGTCTCTGTTGCCTCATTAATCATTGCTAAGTATTTTGAGAACAAGCGGCTTATCGAAAAAGATATTCGCGACAAAAAGGTCGTTGTCTACGAAAAGCTAATGAAGTACTTCTTCCAGATGACAGGCGCAAAGGATCAATCCAAGGTGCAGCCCTTAGATGAATTCTACATTGAGTTCGCTCCGAGTTTCATTACCTGGGGTTCGGACGAAGTGATTAAACTTTGGTCGGATTTCAGAAGAGTAGCGGCTGGCAGTGATTCACATGCAACGCTGGCCACATTTGAAAAACTTCTTCTAATCATTCGCAAGGATGTTGGTCACAAAAACAAGGGCATTGATCAAGACAAAATATTGCTCAGCACTTTCATTAATAACCTCGAAGAACTCTATCCAAAGAAATAACCTGACAATGAACGGCTGCGGGATCGATACTTACTATGTGAGGCGCGAAGAACCTCATTCAAAATACAAGGATTCCTTTCACATATATCCATACAATGACTTCACCCAATCTTGGCCACATATCTGGAAGGCACATTACGGCACGTACATCATTACGATTGTTCAACAACACCAGCAGTATCACATTGAGGAGAAGGATGTGACTGTTGAAAAAAATACCGAGGTCAAAGAAAATCCTGACATTGTATATGCACTCCCTTCGAAAACGGAGATAGCGAATGCATTGAACATATACCTCAATAGGATTTACGGGTAATGAAAAACCCAGATTGCTCCAGGTTTTATATTCTCGAACTTACTCCTGCCAAACTTTTAACGTTTGAGTTTAAAGAGAAAATGAAAAACGGTGACAATATCTTTTCTGCAATACTACTTGGCTTCCTTTACGGAATCAATTTGAGCGTACGGATTGTGAAGTTCAAAACTAAAGCCCATCTTCTCCAATTCTTCTTGCTTCTTTTTGAGCCGTTCGGATGATAGGGTCAACCTTTGGGTAAATAAGTCGTAACATTTTTGTGACAAGTTCCTTGCCACGTAAATTTTATTTACTTGATCAACCTTATTAACCACGTTACTAAAATATGAAGACATTTGTTTTTGAAAGTGTACATCTATGTAAAGCTTATCATCTGGTTTGCCCCTCAGGTACTCTATAGATTCTTGGTAAACACTTAATGCCGAGTCAGCATATAGACTAATAGAGTCAAGTTTTCCAGTAATCTTTAGTGGTAAATCGGTACAGTCGAACTCTTCCTTGTGCTTACCTCGACAGCAAAAGATCGCAAGAAATGCAACAGAAATAATAAAGGATTTAATCATGTCACAATTGCTTTGCAATCACGTAAATAGTTAAAATCAAAATAAATGAAATAAAGCCAATAAAGCCATTTGTATAGGAGTCAGTATTGTAGACCTCCCAAAACGAATGTTTCCTAAACTTGAATATCCATCTAATAAAGGCTCCAGGAAAACCGAAGATCAAGTACACAAAAATCTCTACTAATATCTCAAACATGGCGGATGACTAATTTGCACTATCGATAGCGTTATCTGCACCAGCTTTAATTACAGCTTTCGCAGGTGTTTTTACGAATAGTCCCCCAATTATATTAAGAACCTTGTCAATTAGGACACTCCCAGTTCCAGTTCCAACCTGAACTGATAAACCAATAGCTGCAGCATCAACTGTGACTGACACAGTGTTCGTCATAAGCTGCTTACCTCTTTCAATTGGAATACCCCCATCGGCTGGATACAGCTTTCCTTTTGTAAGAGTCCAGCCGTTCCCAAACTGAACCGGGCTTAGTGGCGCATTTTCCTGATTTCGAGGACCACCTTCATGGATGCCCTCATTTACAACTGTTTTTACTTGGTTCACTATGGCTGCGGCTACAGTAGAGATTAAGTCCAATGGTTTATTTACTATGTTACGAATAGTTGTTGATATCGCAGATTCACCCTCCCCGTTCTTCTTAGGTTCGTCGCCACCTCCACTTTTTTGTTCACTTTGAGCAGTATAAATATTCGTTGAGGCTTCTTTAGCTCTTTCGAACTTTTCTGCATCGCTCTGCTGAGGAGCCATTCCATCGGGATCAACAAACCGAATCGGATTGTCAAACGCATAGTTATAAGGTGAAAATCTTCTCATCTTTTCCGCCAATGGATCCACCACTCCCCATCTTCCTATCTCAGGCATATACATCCTTGCTCCATAGTCCTCCCAATTGAGACCTAAGTCCTTTTGTAACTCCTTTCCATTGTACAAATAATTCTGCGGTACAATATTCTCCCTGGAATAAGAATTAAACGACAAACCGAACGGATAGTAATTATCTCTCCCAATATCACTCCCAGCATTATTTTCAGTGCCTTTCCAGACAGTTAAGTCAGCTTGATATGAGAGTTTTGGGCAGCCCATTGATGGCTGCAAGATAGGCTGTTTCTGTTGCAAAAATGAAAATCAATCCAAACTGTCTCGCCTAAACAGAATTTGGATCATGTCTTCTTTTTTAACTTGTCCTTTTGAACCGTCTTCTCGCATTGATGATATGACAGGTAAAAATGCAGTCATCCCTTCTGGTGTAATTAAGTTGGAACCAGTTCGGTCAAACGAAGCAATGTTAGCGATTACTTTCACGCTACCATAAATCAATATTCGCAGTCGAGCGTCTGTAAGCAGCGTCCTCGCTTCAACATGTTTGGTCACATCACCATTTGACAATACCGATGCTGCCTGCAAGTAGTCAGTATATGCCTTGATCTTCAGGTTTTGGTTTTGCCTAACACGTTCTTTCTTGAGTTGAAGAAAAGATTGCAAGAATGCTCCCAAGCCAACACCAATGAGAGGCAACACGGCAAGTAGTATGGATTGATTCATTTGTAAACCTTTTGTGTTAAAGATACTATTATCCCATCGGATGAAACCTATTAACTTCTTCCGTCAACCCCTCCATATTATTCTGCTGGTATGCTTCTGTTGAACTGATAAACCGGTGCCCTGCCATGTACTGAACTTTTCGCAGATTGTACTGCCTCAGCCAATTCACAATCACACTCGCGCGGATGTGTTTGGGATTTTGAATACCTGGATAATGGCGTCCAAGTTTCACTAGCATGTAGTGTGTGAAGTTTACAACGTTATCACCGCCAGTAGAGCCAATGAAGAGTTGTGGTTTAAAATAATCAGATTGTTCAACAAATACTTTCCTGACGTTGTTCACATATTCACTCATGTCCATCACTTGTTGAGGTTCAAAATACAACCTCCGCGCGTTACTCTTTCTTCCTCCGGGAACGTTGATTACACCATCTCTCAGGTTAACCTGATCCACAATTAGATTACCAAGTTCAGTTGTCTTCAAGCCCTGGAAAACGAGCAGACCCAACATTACCCTATCCCGCTTGTCCGTCAGGCTATTGACTTCAAAGCTGTTGTAGATATCATGTAGCTGCTCTGGTTTGAAAACACTGTACAGCGTTTTCCGTTTTACTCCTTGCACCTTGATCATGTCCACCGGATTGGTCACTACACTTCCTTGTTCTACAAGGTAGTTGTAATAGTGCTTAATCATGTTGAGGTAATGCTGAACTGTCCGTTGGGTTGTTCCATTGGTTTGACAGTCCTTCATGTACAAGAGCAAATCCTGGTAAGTCACTTCTTCGGGTTTGATGGACTGCTTCTCTGACCACTCCAAGAAACGGTTCACCGTCCGTTCGCAGCTTGCAATACTTGTGAAAGTTTGCTCTTGGCGTTTTAGGTATGCGTTAAAGCTCATCTTCGTGTAGTTGAATTCGCGTTGGCTTGTTCATGTTGTTAAATGGCTGCTCCTCTTCGATACCGGCCAGGTGCGTGTAAATCTGCGTTGACTCCAAAGAGCCGTGACCCAGGAACCGCGCAATACTCTCAATGTCCATTCCCGCCTGGAGCAAATGTGTCGCGATGCTATGGCGGAGCGTGTGCAGTCCGATTTCCTTTTCCATCATGTCTTTATCTTCTGTCTGACGTTGGAGATGCTTCAATCTAACAATCATCGTTTGGCCGTTAAGCCGCTTGCATTGGAGGCTCAAGAACAGTGCTTCTGCTTTTAAGCCTCGCAGTAATTCGGGCCGGTGATCATAAACGTATTCCTGCAAATACTTCAGTGACGACTTACTGATTGGAACGAATCGCTCTTTGTAGTTCTTCCCCTTGCGCACAAGGAGAATCGATCCATCAAAGTTTATGTCTCCAACATCAACACTCACCGCTTCGTTTCGTCTCAAGCCGCAACCGTAGAGGATGCTCAACATGGCCCGATCCCTTGACTGGATTGCGTCCAGTTGTGAGTCACTCAGGTTGTAGTGCCGTATACCCTCAGGTTTCCGATGACTCGCTTTGAAGAGCAGTTGAATCTCTTCCATCGTAAGCACGGTCATGCGCTCAGTGTCCGATGCCTCGTTCCTCAATGGTGATGCAGCCAGGTCAAGTCTTCCAACCTGGCGCAAGTAGTCGGTAAACAACTTGACAGCCTGGATATGTTTGTTGAGCGCGTTGTTGCCCAATGCCCCACCCCTCGTTCGATTGGCTCTTTCACGTAGTCCGATGTAGTGGGCGATTATTCGGTGGCTGTCCATTTGCTTGATGTTCTTTATCCCTTGAGACTCCAGGCTATAGAGTAATTCCCGGACATGCAGTGGAGCGTAGTAAACCGTTGTCGGGGAATACCCTAAGACTCCAAGCCATTCTTTAAATGCTTCCTCCAGGTAACGAAATGATGGGGTTTTCAATAAAACGGACTTCATACTTTTCGATGGTTATACCTTTCAGGTGGCTCAGTGGTTAAGTGAGGGTAATCGCTTGTTTCTCTTGCCATTAAGTGCGCCATTTTCTGAATGGCTCACTGGTGGCTCATTGGCGCGCAGGTTACTGAGAATCTCGCTTAACAAACCGTCAATGCGCTCATTCATGCCTGTATACTCGTTGTAACTTACTACCTCATACTGGTAGCCAGTGTTTTCATGACCGGCTATCATGCGAAGCATGCCGAACTTTAGCAGATTGTTTTGGTACCGTCTAAGGGTCGTGGCCTTGATCCGCAGGTGCAGTCTGATCTCACGGGTCGTGTACTCGGTTTGATTGCGCTGCTTCAAATAGTCTTTCAGTTTCTCGAAGTAACTCCTGGTCGCACCATTCAACTCATCGGACTTTTTCAAGAAGATATCTCTCATCAGCTTGTTTGCTTCTTCAATGTCGTCTATGGTCGTCTCAATGTATTCTTCACCGGTTTGCCGGTCGGTCTTTTTCTCCCGTTGATATTGATGATAAAAGGTGATCACCTCAACAAAGGCCAGGTAGTGGGCGTTTGTTCTTCGCGGCTTGAACACTTCATCCGGTATTTTTAGGAACTCAGCGTAGGGATTTCTCACCGCCATCGGCTGGAGGATACGCTGCATGTTTTGAAAAGCGGTGACGATCCTTTGCTGTTCGGCCACATCAATCTTGCCTGCACTCCACTTACGCTGGTACTCCATCACCTTTTGATCCTGCTCTTTGCTTTCATCGATGTAGATGAGGAAAGACCGGTTGGCATTGTCCTCGTAGATGCTCTCTTTAGTTGTACACCCTCCAATGGCCACAGGGCCTTCAACGACTAGCGGAATTGACTTTGTTTCGCCTTTGCTGTTCTTCGTTGGAACAATGCGGGTGATTCTCTTTTTGCTTTGCAATTCACGGATTGGAAAAAGGGCCTGTTCCGCGCCATCCAGGTCTTCGATCAGTATGAGTTTATTTCTTAGGTCAAACCTGCCGAAGTAGTAGAACGCCAATGAGGTAAGGCTAGTGCTTTCCATTTTATCTTCATCTGGTATCAACGAAGATACTTTCTCTTGCAGATGTGTTTTGCCAATACCACTACTTCCCAAACTGATGGCATGCAATGGGTTTTCTCTTTTGCGGCTTGTGAAGATCAGATACATTAACAACCTGTTATTCTCCTCGCCAATAACTCCGGCTTTACCGATGTCTTCGCGTGTACGTTCGATTAAATTCGGTGCGCTGAGGTAAAGCTTCGCTTGCTGATGTTCTTGCTCAGTTAATATCTTCTTTTGACTGCTCGGGGACAGTGCCCGCTGGATTTCCTCAAGCCTGTATTGTTCGAGTAAATCGGTTAGGTCATTCAATGCTGCTGAAATGACACTGGTGCCCACTTCTATTCTCTCGGCCACTTTCCTTACCAGCTTCTCCACCTGGCTGTCGTTATACAGGTCAAGGTTATGTCGGATGGATAAATGACCTGCTTCTATTTTCAAGGTGGTGCGCATCCGGTCAAGCCCTTCCAACCTGATGCCACCAAGCACAGTGATTTCAAGGGAGCCACAGGTGAAGCTAATATGTTGCGGGTTGACAATGTTTAAATTCTTGGTTTCCATATTTATATGATTTTAAGGTGTTACCAGTGTTCCATCATTTCCTTCTCTGCCCTGGCTTGTGATTCTACCAGGTAATGCCTGTGAATAGTCTTGATTGACTTGCCAGTCATTTTAGCTATGGAGCTATGGGTGATTCCACGTTGATCTGATAGCGTTATGAATGTGCGGACAGCATCATGCGAACTGATTTCTTGCCACACGGGCTTATCACTAAATCCTTCTTTAGTTCTTACCTGTATGGACGCATCCGGGTTGATGGCCTTGTACATCTCTTTGATTGCTTCACGATATTCCTGTTCGGAAATCTTGGGGAGTTGGTAGTGATATTTCTCAAGTACCTGGCGAACGATTGGTGTGATGGGAATGGTAATGACGTTGCCTTTAACTTTCTTAGTTTCAATTATGATATAATTTCCTCTGATGTTTTTCTCCAGCCGTAACAGATCGCTAATCCTAAGCCCTGTACTACATTGTAGAATGAAAAGCCATCGCATATCATTCATCTTACCATCGAACGCATGGCCACATAACTTATCATACTCTTCCTGGGTAAGTGCGATCTGAATGCCAGGAGTTTCGCTATATTCAATCTCATCCTTATCGAAGCCAATTCTCACACCCATCTTTTCCAGGTAGGTTACAAACCGTTTGAAGTGCTTGAGCTTCTTAGCAACCGTGTTAGGAGCGTATTTCTCTTTCAATACCACTGCATATTTTTGATATATCCGGAAGTCAAACTCCCTCGGAGGAATAACCGATTTATCCTTCATGAACTCATCAAATGAATTGAATGAATCGGTGTAGCTTCTCAGGGTGCTCTCATCAATGGAACCCTTTAACGCTTTTAGGTACGCCTCCCATTCTGCTACCATGGATAAGGATGGCCTAATCTCCTCCTGGAGAAGAGAGCCATTCAAATGATCTCTGAGACCTTCCCTGGTCAGGCCCCTTCTATTGAGGCGCATGTAACTCATGGCGTCCTTTTGGATTTCTAGGAGCCTCTCCGTCAATGAATCGTTGCCGGGCTTAGGCATGTTCTTTTTATGATCCCATGCCTTTGGACTGATCCGTTCATGGGTGGAATACTTAAATGTTCGATCCTTGAACCGTGCATCATAGGCCAACATCATGATCAGCCATTCCTTTCCGGTGGACTTCTTGAGGTAGAATTTCATGAGGGCATGGGTTGAGGTTTTGCTTTCTTTTCCCGAATCAACTCAGATTTCCGAGGTGGTCTGAGCTTGTTGGCCTCCATCTTAGGAGGGGGTGGAGTAGTGCTAACTATATTAATACAAGTATCATAATAGCACATGTTACCCCCTACCAGTGACTTGTTGTATTCTTCAATCTCAGGTTTGAAAGGTGTCCAGTGCTCCTTCACTGTTGAGGTAGATTTACCGATGGCCAGGCGGATAGTTTCTTTGGTTATCTTAGCCCTGCCTTTCTTCAACTGATCAATCGCCTTCCTGATCGCCTGTTCAGTCCACTCCCTGCCTTGGCCTAACAGGTAGAGTCTTTTCAGTTGCTTTTCACCATTGGTCAGTCTGCAAAAGGGACTAAACCAAACCCTCTTCAATGCCTGGTCTTCACATCCCTTTTTCTTATGATAGAATTGACTTATATCCTTGCTGCCATAATCACTCCACCGGTCGTAATTGTTCTTGACCATGCTGACAACCTCACTCTCAGGCAGTGCAGGTTTACAGTATCGCTGGTTCCATTTTAAAACGTGGTAAAGAATCTGATCCTCCGACAGCCCTTGATTAACAATTATCAGCTTGGCGGTTTGATGGCCTAAAACGTTGTTTCTATTACCTTCGCTGATTCCACTTTTATACTTATTAATATCGACCCTAATGTATGGCCGACCCGTGGTAAGCAGTATGGGTTCATTTATATTCCGATAGTCCTTAAAGGGCAAGTACGAGGTGTACCTGATCCAGTAAGGAAAATACTCATCTATAGGAATTGCAAACTCATTGACAAACACGTCTGGATCGTAGCTTAAAACACAGAACTGATTCCATCGGCAAGTGTTTGGATCAACTTGCATACCAAAAAGCAAGTTGAGACAATGCCAATAGAAGTCGAATTGTACTTTGCCGTAACATTTCTTGACTGGAACCAAAGCACCAACACCGGTCTCTGATAGGCTCAACCAGCAAAGGGCAATGTGTTTGTTCATCGCAAGTCGCTCCTTTACTAACAGAGCCTCGGCCCTCATAGTCTCAACTGGGTAGCCTTCGATATAGAAGTCTAAATCTAAATAGATGTAGCCTGTCGATTCCTTTATGATATTAGAACTGGCCTCGTTTGTCTTATGGTTTAGCGGTGTGAATGAATTCGGTGAAAAACACAGCAACTCACGCGTTTTGATCCGATCATATTCAGTACTCCCCTTCCCATGGAACCGGGCTTCATCGATTAAATCATTTGGGGTTCTTATCCTTTGGATCAAGTCAAAATACCCGATTGTGGTTCCAGTGTAGTTCCCCTCGCCTGCAATGGCTGGAAATAGGTTAAATCTGTCGGTCATGCGGTTAATGTTAGGTAATACCTAACAAATGTAGGTATTTACTAACATAAACGGAATGGGGATGGAAAGGTTTCAATCCCTGAAAAGAGAGTTAGAAATTAAAAATCCTGGATTTAGAATCGAATGAAAAGCCCCGTTTTTGCCATTGCCTTTTGTCGATTGTGTAGATATAGAACTTCCGGTCAGTTAAGGCAGGGAATAGCTTCAGCATGGTTTTAAAGACGACTTCATACTCAACAGACTTTTGTCGCTTTCGCTTAAGGCCATCGAAGTATTTAGTCAGCTCATTGTAAAAGCCGACATTCGATTTGGTAAAGCCGCCAGTGCGTTGTTTTAGCTTCGAAATAGATGACGCTGCACGTCCTGCCTCTGCAGTTGTTTGAGCTTCAATCTCGACCTTTATTTCCTGAACGACATGGTTATTCTTTACAACAGTTATCTTCGTGGCCGCAATACCGTGCTTCTTCTTCAGATAGGCATCGACTGCTTTGATCAGTATGGCCTCATCTTCCTTGGCTAATATTAGGAGGACTCTTTTTACGTCTTCTTCATTCAACCTAACAACCCCTGATACCTTAAAATTCTGCTTCATTCAATGTGAATTCACTGCTCCAAGTTAGTAACTGTTAGGTTAACTAACGAAAGTTCCTAACAGTACTCCAAACAGTACTAAACCAGCGTACTAACAACCTAACATTTGGTTTCTAACAGTACTAACAAAGCCATACCTATCCCTCCTCCACAGTACAATTGAAAATATGAGAAAGGATTTGCGTTGACAATTTATAAGCAAAAACAACAGCGAGTCCTGCTTGGACTCACGGAATCCGGTAGAATAGCTCAATTTCGACTGTTTTCTGGCTGTAGGGTTGACATTAGGTGCCGTATCAGGGCTAAAACCGCATAACCCGAACCATGAGCGGAGCTAAGAGAAAGAACGGCCGTCCTATTAATAACAATCCTTTCCTGCGCTGGCTTGATCAGGCCACCCCCGACCTGTCAAGCACAGTCTGAAAGCTGGTAGGAAGCCTGGTATTGACTTCTCCGCACACACGGAATTATTCACTTTCTGAATGAAAGTCGATGATGCCGGGGGGTACTTTTAATAGGGAACAAAACACGGGGGTGGTCAGTTTGCCCCGGATTCTTTATGACGGGAAGATGAAGGTTGTAAATTCCGGATGTCGTGGGTTAAATACCTAACGTTGTACAAAACCAAAACTAACTTACCATGACACAGAAAGAAATCGATCAGTTAAAGGAAGGAGCCGAAGCCATTCTTATGGACACAATGCAGTTCGTTAACGTTGGCCGTGTTGATTTGCCCTCAGCTATAAATATTAGATGGAGGCATGACCCTCACGAATTGGTTTTAACCAAAATCACCGCCAAGGAAGTTCTTGAATTGAATAAACCAATTGATTTGAAAAAGCAGAATATCCTGATTCTTAATTACAATCATCCAGGGCATGAAAGGCTTTATAAAATAGAAGTTGACAAGGAGAAGAAAAAGGCAACTCTGCTTGAGTTGCACGACAAATCAGACTATGCGCTGAAAATTAGTATCATTGACAATCAATGAAGATCAAATCGAAGTGTACAGTGTGACACTAATAGTGTAAGGAACCTAAGAACTGAAGATAAAGTACAAGAAAATAATAAGTACTGTCAGAGTAATCAGAATTGCTAACAGAGAAAATCGCGTTGTTTTACTTATCTGCTTTCCTTGCTCCTTTACGAGGCTCATCGGTAAACTGGTAATTTGAGCTTCATATCTACTGTTTTCCATCATTCTATATTCGAGGTAAATCAGAAAGCACAAATTGCCCAATGGAAATATTAAAGCGTAGAGTGGGATTTGGTTGCCGATTTTTGAGAAGGCCAAATAGCCACCGATCAGAATGTTATTGAAAGTGAAAAGTTTATCATGAATCCGGTCGAAGTACCTTAGTATATTCTTTTTGCCCTCCTCTTCCATCTTTTTTAAGTTCTTAAATATTTCCTCGCTTTCCAACTCATCTTCTGCATTCATCATAGCATTGGTTTATTTTAGTGCCTTTAGATCATTGGTTAGAAAACTGTCTTGTTCTATGAATTATTCCATTCTATAAATATAAATAACGAATACCGAGGAAGCTATTCAAATTGATGAGAAGGATCGTTGAAATACCCAGCCGCCTTCAAGCGTTTATGAGTTCTTTCGGATTTATTTTCAGAATCGCGGCAATCTCGAAAAGCCTTTCAAGCGAAGGCTGGCGGTGATTATTAATGTATCTATTTACGGTACGAAACTCTAAATCTAATTCTCCGGCAAGCCAAGCCTGAGTCTTCCCCCGCACTTCCAATGCCTCTTTAATTGAATTGAGTTTAGCCGGGGAATTCTTGCGTTTTGCCACAAGCCCAAATTAGTCTTATGACTCCCTTGGACATGAGATCAAAATGATCCTATATTTGAATAGGGTCTGACAAATAAACTAATCAAAGATAT
>Ga0137410_10001830_pt1 | contig 14542 bp, 11 predicted proteins | sample CZODoug1_16funga_FD_108878 | JGI IMG/M metagenome (GOLD analysis project Ga0137410, IMG submission 108878) | Vadose zone soil fungal communities from Angelo Coast Range Reserve, California, USA - CZODoug1_16fungal (Illumina Assembly) | ecosystem: Environmental > Terrestrial > Soil > Vadose zone... | reverse complement strand
GAGACGGTATCGCAGAACGCCCGGATGAAAGTCGTCGGCGTGGGCGGCGGCGGCGGCAACGCCCTGAACCGCATGGTCGACGAGGGTCTCCAGGGCGTCGAGTTCATTTCCGTGAACACCGACGCGCAGGCGTTGCTCAACAACAAGGCCGACGTGAAGGTGCAGATCGGGAAAAAGCTCACCCGCGGCCTGGGCGCGGGCGCGCGCCCGGAGATCGGCCGCCAGGCCATCGAGGAGAATCGCGACGAAGTCCTCCACGGCCTGCAGGGCGCCGATCTCGTCTTCGTCACCTGCGGCATGGGCGGGGGCACCGGCACCGGCGCGGCGCCGATCATCTCGCAGATCGCGCGCGATCTGGGCGCCCTGACCATCGGCATCGTGACCAAGCCGTTCCTGTTCGAGGGCCGCAAGCGGATGCGTCAGGCGGAAATGGGCATCGCCGAGATGCGCAAGCACGTCGACACCATGGTGGTGGTGCCGAACGAGCGGCTGCTCGCCGTGGTGGGCAAGGGCATCCCGTTCCAGGACGCGCTCAAGAAGGCCGACGAGGTGCTGCTGCACGCCACGCAGGGCATCTCTTCTCTCATCACCGTGACCGGCATCGTGAACGTGGACTTCGCCGACGTGCGCACCGTGATGCAGAACGGCGGCGCGGCGATCATGGGCACGGGCATGGGGCGGGGCGAGAATCGGGCGATGGAAGCGGTGCAGCAGGCGATCTCATCGCCGCTGCTCGACAACATCTCCATCACCGGCGCCACCGGCGTGCTGATCAACATCACCGGCGGCGAAGATCTCACGCTGGGCGAAGTCACTCAGATCTCGGACGTCGTAAAGGACGCGGCCGGCGAAGAGGCCGAGATCATCTTCGGGACCGTGAACGATCCGGCGATGCACGGCGAGATCCGCGTGACGGTGATCGCGACCGGATTCGACCGGCCGGCGGCGGGCGCGGAGGCGGGATCCCGGGCCGCGCCGGGCGTGCTGCCGTTCCGCGAGCGCGGCGCGCGGCCCACGCCGATGCCGCCCCCGGGGTACGTGAAGTCTGGGGAGCAGGCTGTGCGGCGCCCCGCGCCGCCGCCACCCTCCGAGCTGAACGAGCTCGAGATTCCCACGTTCATCCGGCGGCAGATGGACTGATGGCTTGGCGGACGAGCCACTTCGTCGCCGCCGGCGCCCTCGTCGCCGGCGGTCTGGCCTGGGCCACCCGCGATGCGTGGCCCTGGCGGCGGCCGCTCGTGGCCTCCCCCATGGTGGTGGATGCCGCCTACACCGATGTCACCGAGACGCTGGGCCGTCGCGAGACGCTCTCCGACGTGCTGGCGCGCGGCGGCGTGACGGGCCGCGACTACGCGGCCTTCCTCGCCGCCGCGAAGAGTCTGCCGGTGCGCCGCCTCCGGCCCGGACTCAAGTTCGATATGCGTCGCCTCAAGACCGACAGCATCGCCAGCCGCGTCACCGTGCGGCTCTCGCCCGAACGGCGCCTCAGCATCGCGCGGGGAGAGGGCGAGGCAGGCTGGGTCGAGCGGGTCGAGACCATCCCGTGGACCATCACCCGGTTGCGCGTGACCGGCACGATCGAGTCCTCGCTGTACGACGCGCTCGACAAGGCCATGGCCGATTCCTTCCTGCCGGGGCCGGAGCGGCGCCAGCTCGCGTGGGCGATCGCCGACGTGTACGACTGGGAAGTGGACTTCTCGCGCGACCTTCGCCCGGGTGATCGGTTCACGGTGCTGCTCGACCGCCTCGAGTCGCCCGAGGGAGAGCGGCGCTTCGGCCGGATTCTGGCGGCGCGGATCGACGTGGCGCGCACGCCCGAGTACGCGTTCTACTTCGAGGAGGCGGCCGGGGGCGGGGGGGGCGGGGGGGGCGGGGGCGGCGACGGCGTAACGGGCTTCTACGACGAGCGCGGCCGGTCGCTGCGGCGCGCGTTCCTCCGGGCGCCGCTGCAGTTCCGACGCGTCACCAGCCGATTCGGAGCGCGCTACCATCCGGTCCTACACCGGTGGCGCGCGCACGAGGGCGTGGATTTCGCGGCGGCGTACGGCACGCCCGTGCGCGCCACCGCGGACGGCATCGTGGCGCGGGTCGGGCGCGAGGACGGCGGCTACGGCAACCTGATCGAAGTACGGCACCCTAACGGCATCCGAACCCGCTACGGCCACCTTTCGGGATTCGCGCGTGGGCTCCACGCCGGCGAGCAGGTGAGCCAGGGCGAAACGATCGGCTTCGTCGGCTCCACGGGACTGTCGACCGGGCCGCACCTGCACTACGAATTCCTGGTGAACGGCCGGCCCACCAACCCGCGGCGCAAAGACATGGGCGTCGGGACGCCGGTGCCGAAGTCGCAGGCGGGGGCGTTCGACGCCGCGCGCGACGGCCTGCTGGGGCTGCTCGAGCCCAAGGCGCAGTCCCTCCCCACCGCACGCCCGATCACCGCCGCGCGCGATTAGCTTCCTTCCCAATCGTGGAGCTCTATCCCGCCGTTGACGTCCAGGGCGGGCGCGTCGCGCGTTCCGCCTCTCAAGACCCACTCGCCGTGGCGCGCCAGTTCGCGCGCGACGGGGCCCGCTGGGTGCACTTCGTGGATCTCGATCGTGCGCTCGGGACGGGCGACAACCGCGAGCTGGCGCGGCGCTTCCTCGCGGGCGTGGGGGACGGGCTCCGCGTCCAGGTGGGCGGAGCGCTCGTGACCGAGGCGGCAATCGCCGAAATGCTGGTCTGGGGAGCGACCCGGGTGGTGATCGGCACCGCGGCCGCGATCGACGAGGGCGTGGTCGCGCGACTGCTCGCACGCTTTGGCGCCGACCGGCTCGCTGTCGGGATCGACGCGCGGGACGGCCGGGTGGCGCCCCGCGGGTCGACTGTCGATGTGGACCTGGCGCCCGTCGAGCTCGCGCGCCGCGTGCACTCGCTCGGCGCGCGCACCGTGATCTACACCGACGCGGCGCGCGACGGCACGCTCACCGGGCCGGATCTGGTCGGCGCGCGAGCGCTCGCGGCGCTCGGCCTCGACGTGATCGTATCGGGCGGGGTGGCGTGGCTCGACGATCTGCGCCGCGCTGCCGGTGCCGGGCTCGCGGGCGCGATCGTGGGGCGGGCACTGCACGAACGGCGCTTCACCCTGGCGGAGGCGCTCGCGTGCGTCGCCGCGTAACGCTGGGGTTCGCCGCGCTGCGCGCCACCGGCCTCGCTGCGCTGGTGCTGCTCGTCTGGAACCCGACCGCCGCGCGCGTGGAGGCGAGAGGCGCCCAGCCCCTCGTGCTGCTGGACGCGTCGCTGAGCATGGCGGGGGGGGCGGGGGGGACCCATGGCGGCCGCTGGCATGACGCCCTCGATTCGGCGCGAGCGCTCGTGGGGGGCGGCGTCATCTGGCGCTTCGGCGAGCGCGTGACTGGGTTCGATACCGCGCCGCCGACGGACGGCGCGAGCCGGCTCGCCCCGGCGCTGGACGCCGCCGCCGCGCGCGGCGGACCGGTCACGGTCGTCTCGGACGGCGCCATCAGCGATCTCGCCGACATCCCGCCGGATCTGGCTCGCGCGGCACGGATCGTCGTGCTCCCGCGGGCGTCGTTCTTCGACGCGTTCCTCGCCTCCGTCGACGGACCCCGTCGCGTTGCCGCGGGGGACACCATTCGGCTCAGGGTGAGTTACGGGACGGCCGGGAAAACGGCCGGTGATAGGGCCCGGAAAGGGTCGGGGAAGGGGGAAGAGCGAAACGCGACGCTCACGGTCAACCTATCTGGTCGGCGAATCCTGTCCCGGCCTATCGTGCTACCGGACAGCGGCATCGTGTCCACCGATCTCACGCTTCCCCCTTCTCCGGCTTTTTTGCGGCCGTTCACGGGCTCTTCCCCCACCGGCGGCTGGCAAGTGCTCGAGGTGCGGCTGGGGGGCGGTGCCGACGACTCCGAGCCCCGCGACGACGCGCGGCTGTTCGTGCTGGAGGTGAGCCCTCAGCCATCCGTCGTGCTGCTGGCCTCGCCGCCGGACTGGGAGACCCGCTTTCTCGCGCGCACGCTGGAGGACGTCGCCCGCGTGCCGGTGCGGACGTTCGTCGAGGCGGAGCCCGGCGGAAATCGCTGGCGCGATGCGACGACGCTCGAGAGCCGGGCGGCGGGCGACGTGGCGCGGGCGGCAGCCGGCGCGGCGCTCGTCATCGAAGCCGGCGACCCCGCGACGTTCAAGCGCTTCAGCCCCAAGGGAGCGGTCGTGCTCTGGCCCGGTGCACGGCGCCTCGACGGCGACTGGTACTTGCAGCCCCCCACCACCGCCCTCTCGCCGCTCGCGGGTGCGCTCGCGGGCGTGCTGTGGGACTCGCTTCCGCCCGCGACGTCCGTGGCGGAGCTCCCGCCCGACAGCTCGACGACGGTCGCGCTGGTGGCGCGCCTCGCGCGACGGGGCTCCCCGCGCCCGGTGGTCACCCTGTCCCAGAACGCGGGAGCGCGGCGCGCGACGATCGCCGCCGGGGGCTTGTATCGCTGGGCGTTCCGAGGCGGTGCGAGCGGCGATGCCTATCGCGCGCTGGTGGCGGGGCTGGTGGACTGGCTGTTGGCCGAGGGAGCGGGGAGCGGGCAGCGGTTCCTTCCGGTGGCGTACGAGGTTCCGAACGGGTTGCCAAGCCTTTGGAAATGGACGGGCTCGGGTGAGCCGCGGAACGTGGTCGTCTCACTCACCGCGGATGGAGGCCAGCGGGTGGATACGCTGCGGTTCGACGCCGGCGGCCGGGCGGAGCTGCGCCTGCCGCCGGACGTGTATCGCTACGCCGCCGCTGACGGTGGGGGTAGCGAGCGCGGCGTGGTGGCGGTGGAGACCTACTCGGACGAATGGCGGCCGGCGGCGTCGGTGCTCGCGTCTCAGGTCGGCTCGCCGACCGGACGGCTCACGGGCGTGGGCCTGAGGGACCGGTGGTGGCTGTTCGTCGTGGCAATCGCGGCGTTCGCTGCCGAGTGGGCGTGGCGGCGGCGCGAGGGCTTACCCTGATGGCGGGGGCCCTGTGGGAGCGGCTGGCGCGGGTGTTCGGCGGCGGCGAGCGCGCGCGCCAACGGAGCGAGGCCGAGCGCATCCTGCTCGAGGCGGATTTCGGCGTCGAGGCGACGGAGCAGATCCTCGATCGCGTCTCAAGCGGGGGAGGCGGTCCCTTCCAGGCGGCGCTCGAGCGGGCGGTACTCGAGCTGCTCACGCCGGGGTCGCCGGGCGGCGAGCCGGGCGCGCTCGCCCGGGCGCCGGTGCCGCCCACGGTCCTCCTGATTTTCGGAGTGAACGGCGTCGGCAAGACGACCGCGGTGGCAAAGCTCGGCGCGCGGCTGGCGCGTGGCGGGCGGTCGGTGCTGTTCGCCGCGGCCGACACGTTTCGCGCCGGTGCGGCCGAGCAGCTGCAGATCTGGGCCGACCGGCTGGGCGTGCCGTGCGTCACCGGGGCGAAAGATCCCGCGGCGGTGGCCTTCGACGCCATCGCGGCGGCGCGCGCCCGCGCTGTCGACACGGTGCTGGTGGACACGGCCGGGCGGCTCCACACCGAAGAGCGGCTGCTCGAGGAGCTGAAAAAGGTGGTGCGCGTGGCCGCGAAGCAGCAGCCCGGCGCGCCGCACGAGTCGTTACTCGTGGTGGACGCGACGGTGGGACAGAACGCGGTGCACCAGGCGCGCGCCTTCGCCGCGGCGGTGCCGCTCAGTGGCCTCATCGTGACCAAGCTCGACGGCACTGCGAAGGGCGGGAGCGTGGTGGCGCTCGAGCGGGCCGTCCGCGTCCCGATTCGATTTCTCGGAACTGGGGAGGGGCTGGAAGACCTCGAAGTGTTCGACCCGAACCGGTTCGCGCGGAGACTCATCAGCGGGTGACGCTCCAGCTCCGGACGTCGGTGAAATACCTGAAGGGCGTGGGCCCGAAGCGGGCCGAGGCGCTCGCCCGGCTCGGTATCCGGAGCGTCGGCGACCTGTTGTACCACGCACCCCACCGCTATCTGGACGCCACGACGGTCACGCCGATGGCCAAGGTGCAGGCGGGCCAGGAAGTGACCTGCGTCGGCCGCGTCGTCAGCACGGGAGTGCTCCCCACGCGCAAGGGCCTGCGAGTATTCCGGGCGGTGCTGCGTGATGAAAGCGGCGGTGGTCCGCTCGAGTGCGCCTGGCCCGGTCAGCCGTTTCTCGAGCGCCAGATCAAAAAAGGCCAGTTGCTGCTCGTGACGGGGCCGGTGCGCTACTACCACGGCCGACAGCTCGTGCCGCGCGAGTTTGTGATTCTCGCGGACGAAGGGGAAGCCCCTGAGCGCGGCCTCGTGCTGCCGGTGTATCCCGCCACCGAAGGGCTCACGCATCGGCAAATCCGCGGCCTGATCCATCAGCACCTGGACACGTTGCTCGCCTTGGTGACGGACCCCCATCCCAAGAGCCTGCGCGCAGCGGTCGGACTCCCGGAGCTCGGGACCGCGCTCGCGGCGGTGCATCGGCCGGCGACGCTGGCCGAGGCGGAGGCGGGCCGCCGCCGGCTGGCGTTCGACGAATTGTTCGACCAGCAGCTGGTGCAGGCGCGTGCCCGGGCGCTCGCCAAACGGGCGCGCGCCGGGATCACCTTCGCCCTGAAGAAGGCGCTCACGACCAAGCTCAAGCAGCATCTGCCGTTCGAGCTGACAGGCGACCAGCGTCAGGCGATCCGCGAGATCACCGACGATATGCTGGCGCCGCTCCGCATGCACCGCTTGCTCATGGGCGACGTGGGGACAGGGAAGACGGTGGTCGCGCTGTTCGCCATGCTCCTGGCGGTGGAGAACGACTACCAGGCGGCGATCATGGCGCCGACGGAGCTCCTCGCCGAGCAGCACGTGGCGACGCTCACACGCCTGCTGGAGCCGCTCGCGCTCAAGCCCGACCTGCTGGTCGGGCGGCTCGCGTCGGCGGAGAAGGCCGCGACGCGCGAGCGCATCGCGACGGGCGCGTCGCGTGTGGTGGTGGGGACGCACGCGCTCATCCAGGAGGCGGTGACGTTCCGCCGCCTCGGCCTGGCCGTGATCGACGAGCAGCACCGCTTCGGCGTGGAGCAGCGGGCGGCGCTGGTCGAGAAGGGCGACGCGCCCGATGTGCTGCTGCTCACGGCCACGCCGATCCCGCGCTCGCTCGCGCTGACGCTGTACGGCGACCTGGACGTGACGCAGCTGCGCGAGCGCCCCCCCGGCCGCGGGACCGTGAAGTCCGCGCTCCGCACCGAGGCGGCGCGCCAGAAGATCTACGAATTCATCCGCGCGGAGTGCGTCGCCGGCCGTCAGGCGTACGTGATCTATCCGGTGATCGATGAATCGGAGCGTGCCGACCTGAAGGCCGCGAGCGTGATGGCGGAGCGGCTCGCCCAGGTGTTTCCGGAGCTCGAGGTGGGCCTGGTGCACGGGCGGCTGAAGCCCGAGGAGCGCGACGCGACGATGCGGGCGTTCCGCGATAACGCGATCCACGTGCTCGTCGCGACCAGCGTCATCGAGGTCGGGATCGACGTCGCGAACGCGACGGTGATGCTGATCGAGCACGCCGAGCGGTTCGGGCTGGCGCAGCTGCACCAGCTGCGGGGACGGGTGGGACGCGGCGCGGCGGCGAGCCACTGTATCCTCTTGTCGGACATTCCCGAGGCGGCGCCGCGACTGCAAGCATTCACGGAGACCACCGACGGGTTCAAGATCGCCGAGCTCGACCTGCAGGAGCGGGGCATGGGTGAGCTGGCGGGCGCGCGTCAGTCGGGCGGCGTGCCGCTGCGCTACGCGAACTTCGCGACCGACGTGCCGTTGCTCGAGGCCGCGCGGCGCGCGGCGGGCGAGATCATCGCGCGCGACCCGGCACTGGCGGATCGGCACCATGCTGCCTATCGGGAGCGGATCGTCGCGAGGTACGAGCGGGGGTTCGAATTGTTCAGGGTGGGGTGAAAGACCGCGTTGACAGTTCCTCCACCCGCCACTAAGATGCCCGACCCCATGCCCGACTTCCATCGCATCGAAGAGCTGCCGCCGCTCGCGGGTCAGACTATCATCACACGCGGGTGGGTGATGACCACGCGCTCCTCGGGTAAGATTGGCTTCGTCATGCTGCGCGACGGCACCGGGTACCTGCAGGTAGTGCTGTCGAAGAAAGACGTGCCGGAGGCGGCCTGGGAGGCGTTCGGCCGGCTGACGCAGGAGACATCGGTTGAGGTCACCGGGAACGTGCGCGCCGACGCGCGCGCGCCGGGTGGCGTGGAGCTGACCGCCGCGGACTTGTGGATCGTGGGGCCCAGTCAGGACTTCCCCATCACCCCGAAAGAGCACGGCACCGCGTTCCTGTTCGAGCATCGCCACCTGTGGCTGCGCAGTCGCCGCCAGGTGGCGATCGCGCGCGTGCGCCAGGAGGTGGTGCAGGCGATCCGGGACTTCTTCTACGAGCGGCACTTCACCCTGGTGGACACGCCGATTCTCACCGGCGCGATCGGCGAGCACGCCGGGACCCTGTTTGCCACCGAGTACTTCGACCTCGGCAAGGCCTACCTCGCGCAGACGGGCCAGCTGTACGTCGAGGCCGCCGCGGCGGCGCTCGGCAAGGTGTACTGCTTCGGACCCACGTTTCGAGCGGAAAAATCGAAGACCCGCCGCCACCTGACCGAGTTTTGGATGGTGGAGCCCGAGGTGGCGTGGAACGACTCCGCGGCCAACATGAAACTGCAGGAGGAGTTCGTCTCCTACGTCGTGGCACGCGCGCTGGAACGTCGCAAAGCCGAGCTCGCCGAGCTCGAGCGCGACGTGAAGCCGCTCGAGCCGGTTCGGCCGCCGTTCCCGCGCATCTCGTATACGGACGCTGTGGCGAAGCTCAAGACGCTGGGCAGCGACATCGAATGGGGGCAGGATCTGGGTGGCGAGGCGGAGACGCTTCTCGCGAAGCAGTACGACCGCCCGGTGATGGTGTTCAACTATCCCAAGGCAGTGAAGGCCTTCTATATGAAGGAGAACCCCGCCGACCCCCGCACCGTCCTCAACAACGACATGCTCGCCCCCGAGGGGTACGGGGAGATCATCGGCGGCAGCCAGCGCGAGGACGACTACGACAAGCTGCTCACCCGCATCCGCGCGGAGCAGCTGCCGGAGGACGCCTACAGCTGGTACCTGGACCTCCGGAAATACGGCACGTTCGTGCACGCGGGGTTCGGGCTCGGCGTGGAGCGCACCGTGGCGTGGATCTGCGGCATCCCGCACATCCGCGAGGCGATCGCGTTCCCACGGACGCTGTACAAGCTGTGGCCGTGACAGGCCCGCTCGCTCTGTATAATCACGACAGAGGAAGTATGGCCGAGCCTCAGATTTTCGGAACGCACGAGCCCAAGACACTCGAGCAGCTGCGCGACGTGGCGAGCCGAGCCGACCGCGCCGCGCTGATGGCGGACGGCCACCTCGGCTACGTCATGCCGATCGGCGGTGTGGCCGCCTACCGCAGCCAGGTGTCGGTGGTCGGCGTTGGGTTCGACATCGCGTGCGGCAACGCCGCGATCCGTACGGACCTGACCCGGGCCCAGCTGGCGCCGCACCTGCGCGAGCTGGCCGACGGGATCCAGAACACGATCTCTTTCGGCGTGGGGCGGAAGAACCAGGCCGACGACGCGCCCACGGACCACCCGCTGTTCGAGGACCCCGCGTGGGAAGCCGTGCCGGACCGCCACGAACGGGACCGGCTGCGCGCCAAGGCGCGGAGCCAGCTCGGCACGGTGGGCAGCGGCAACCACTACGTGGATGTGTTCGCCGACGAGGCCGACCGCATCTGGGTCGGCGTGCACTTCGGCTCGCGCGGCTTCGGTTTCGGCGTGGCGCACGGCTTCCTAGCGCTCGGCCAGAACCGCGCGTGGGGCGAGCGCGTGCCCGAGCGCGAGACGCTGCTCGACGTCGCGAGCCCGGTGGGGGACGCCTACTGGCAGCTCATGAATCTTGCCGGACGCTACGCCTACGCGGGGCGCGAGTGGGTGGCGCGCAAAGTGGTCGAGCTGCTCGGTGGGCGGGAGCAGGAGCTGGTGCACAACCATCACAACTTCGCCTGGCGCGAGGAGCACGGCGGCGAGTCCTTCTACGTGGTGCGCAAGGGTGCGACACCCGCCTTTCCCGGCCAGAAGGGGTTCGTGGGCGGCTCCATGGGTGACGACGCCGTGATCATCCGGGGTGTCGCGTCGGACCGCGCCGACGTGCGGGACCTGCAGGCGCGCGCGCTGTACTCGACCGTGCACGGTGCGGGTCGAGTCATGAGCCGCACGGCCGCGGCCGGGAAGCGCACGCGCCGTGGCAAGGTCACGAAGCCCGGCGCCATTTCGCGCGAGATGATGCTCGAGTGGGTGCAGCAGAAGGGCGTCGTGCTGCGTGGCGGCGGCGCCGACGAGAGTCCCCACGTGTACCGCCGGCTGCCCGAGGTCCTCGCGGCGCAGGGGCCGACCGTGGAAGTGCTGCACGTCCTGCATCCGCTCATCGTGGTGATGGCGGGGGCCGAGGAGTTCGATCCCTACAAAGACTGAGCCTTCACCTCGTCCCACAGTTTGTCGAGCTCGTCGAGGCTCGCGCGGCCGATTTCCACGCCGCGCTGCTCGGCGAGCCGTTCCATCGCTTCGAAGCGCCGCCGGAACTTGTCGTTCGCTTGCTCGAGCGCGGCGCGCGGGTCGACGTCGAGCTTCCGCGCCAGGTTGACCACCGCGAACAGGAGATCGCCGACCTCCTCCTCGATGGTTGCACGTTCCACGTTGCCCATTGCACGTTCGACCTCGTCCAACTCTTCCTTCACTTTCGCCACCGGACCCTGCGCATCCCGCCAGTCGAATCCGACCCCCGCCGCGCGTTCCTGTAGGCGATACGCCATGAGGAGTGGGGGCAGGGAAGGTGGCAAGCCACGGAGCGTCCCGCTCCCCGCGCCCCGCTCCCTTTTCTTGACGCGTTCCCACGCTTCAGGATCCGGTGTCGTCGAGTCTCCGAATAGCTTCGGGTGTCGCCGCCACATTTTCTGTTCGAGTGCGTGCGTCACGGACTCAGCATCGAATTCGTGCCGTTCTTCCCCGATCACGATCTGAAACGCGACGTGCAGCAGCAGGTCGCCCAGCTCGTCGCGTAACGCGACGGGATTGTCGGAGCGGAGGGCTTGGTCCAGCTCGAGTGCTTCTTCCACGAGATACGGGCGCAGCGTCGCGCGGGTCTGGGTGTGGTCCCAGGGGCAGCGGGCGCGCAGGTCGCGCACCAGCGCGAGGGCGCGAGCGAGGGCGGAGTCGGGCATGGTACTTGGAGTTTAACCCCTTTTTCGCCTTGCATTTACATACTACGGCACGTAGCTTTCGCGCGCCTGTGAACGCGTCTCCGAGCGGGCGCGACGCGCGCGCCTGGGTCGAAGTGGACCTCGCCGCGATCGTGGAAAATGCCCGCACCGTCGCACGCGTGGCGGGTACACGGCTCCTCCCGGTGGTCAAGGCGAATGCATACGGGGTGGGAGCCGTTGCCGTTTCCAAGGCGCTGGAGCCGCTCGCGCCCTGGGGCTACGGGGTCGCCACGGTCGACGAAGGCGCCGAGCTGCGGGTGGCTGGCATCACACGACCGGTGCTCGTGTTCATGCCTGCCCGGCCGGACTTGTTCGGCGCCTACCGGGCGCACCGGTTGACGCCGGCGCTGGGTGACGAGGCGAGCATCCACGCCTGGATCGCGCGGGGAGCGGAAGGTGGCGCGTTCCACCTGGAGATCGACACCGGGATGAATCGCTCGGGCGTCCGCTGGGACGAGATCGAGCCGATCGCGGATCTCGTCGACACGCCGTACCTCGAAGGCTGTTACACCCATTTTCACTCGGCCGACCGGCGGGACGGCTCGGCCGAGGCGCAGCTGGAGCGCTTCAAGGCCGCCGTGGGACGGTTGGCGCGCCGGCCGGAGTTGCTGCATGCGGCGAACAGCGCCGCAGCGCTTCGGGGCACGGCGTTCGCACTGGACATGATCCGCCCCGGGATCTGTTTGTACGGGGCGTCTCCCGGCGAGGGGTTGCCGGCCGGCCGGCCGGCGATTGCGCTGCGCGCGCGTGTGGTGAGCGTTCGCACGGTGCGGCAGGGCGAGGGCGTCAGTTATGGTGCCTCCTGGACCGCGCCGCGCGACACCACGGTCGCGACGCTCGGGATCGGCTATGCCGACGGAGTGCGCCGTTTGCTGGGTCGCGAGTCCAAGGCGAGCGTGCTCCTGAGCGGTGCGCGCTGCCCAGTGGTCGGGCGCGTGACGATGGACCTGACAATGGTGGACGTGGGCGAGGGACGCGCCGCCGTGGGTGATGTCGCCACGCTGATCGGTGAGGCGGACGGGCTGGTCAACACGCTGGACCAGTTCACCGCCTGGAGCGGCACCTTGCCGCACGAGCTCCTGACCGGGCTCGGTCCGCGCCTGCCGCGCGTCTACCATTGAAGCGGGCCGCGATCATCGTACTGGACGGGCTCGGGATCGGACCGTGTCCCGACCAGGGGACGTACGGGGACGCCGGGTCGGATACGCTGGGGAACGTGGCGCGGGCGGTGGGCGGATTGCGGCTGCCGAATCTGGAGCGACTGGGGCTGGGGTGGTGCAGACCGATCGTCGGGCTCGACCCCGGGCTCGGGCCCGGGGTTAGTGGGGCTCAAGTGCGGGGTTCTGACCCCGGGCGCAAGCCCGGGGATGGGCCGAAGGCGGCCTATGGTGTCGCATTTCCCAAGTCGCAGGGTAAAGACTCGACCACCGGGCACTGGGAGATCTGCGGGGTGATTCTCGAGCGTCCGTTCCGGACGTACCCCGACGGGTTTCCCACGTCGCTGCTGGACGAATTCGCGCGACGCACCGGTCGCGGTTGGCTGGGCAACAAGGCGGCGTCGGGCACCGAGATCATCGCCGAGCTGGGGGAAGAGCACCAGCGGACCGGGAAGTGGATCGTCTACACGTCGGCCGACTCGGTCTTCCAGGTGGCGGCGCACGAGGAGACGGTGCCCATCGACGAGCTGTACCGGGCGTGCGCGGTCGCGCGGGACTTGCTCGTGGGGGAGCACGCGGTGAGTCGCGTGATCGCGCGGCCCTTTGCCGGGAAGCCTGGAGCCTACGAGCGCACGCCGCGCCGCAAGGACTTCTCGATCGAGCCCGTGGGGACCACGCTGCTCGACCGGCTCGCGGCGGCGGGCGTGCCGCGCGTGGGGATCGGCAAGGTGGACGATTTATTCGCCGCGCGGAACATCGCGAGTGAGCACACGCCGACCAACGCGGACGCGTATCGCCTGATCGAGCAGGCCCTGGACGACGCCCGAGCGGGGTTCATTTTCGTGAACGTGATCGAATTCGACCAGACCTGGGGGCACCGGAACGACGTCCCGGGGTTTCATGAAGGACTGAAACAGCTCGACGCCTGGATTCCGCGGCTCGAGGCCCGCATCAAGGGAGACGACCTGATCATTTTGACCGCCGACCACGGCAACGACCCGACCACGCCGTCGACGGACCACTCGCGCGAGGCGGTGCCGATCCTGGCGCTGGGCCCGCGCGTGCGGCCGGCGGCGCTGGGGGAGCGACGTAGCTTCGCGGACATGGGAGCGACGGTCGCCGAGTACTTCGGGCTGGCGCCGCAGGCGGGAGCGGCGGGCACCTCCTTCCTCGCGCAGGTGTGGGCGTGAGCGTCGACCTGGTGCGCCGCGCGCGCGACGTGCAGAAGAACGCCTACTGCCCGTACAGCAAGTTCCGGGTGGGCGCGGCGCTCGAAGCGGCCGACGGCCGCGTGTACGTCGGGGCGAACGTGGAAAGCGCCTCGTACGGCCTGACGATTTGCGCCGAGCGAATGGCGATCGGCGCCGCCATCGCGGACGGGGCCAGGGGATTCAGCCGCATCGTCGTCGCGACCGACGTCGATCCGCCGGCGTCGCCCTGCGGGGCGTGCCGCCAGCTGCTCGCCGAGTTCGGGCTCGACCTCCAGGTGATCGCCGTGGGGCCAAAGACCGAGCGCCGGTGGGTGCTGCGCGATCTGCTGCCCGACGCGTTCGCGAAAGCGACGCTCACCAAGTGACCCGGCGCCGGCTCGCACTCGTCGGCGCCGTCCTGCTGGTCGCGGCGTGCGTGGAGCGGCTCGCGGCCCCGGCCAATTGCCCTGACTTCTGTCCCTCGGGCCAGATCACCATCGTCGACACGCTGCTCACGAGCAGCATCCACCGCGACTCGTCGTACCGCGGCTACGTGCTCGCCTACCAGTCCGCCCTGATGCTCGCGGCGCATCTCCCCGGCGCGACCGACACGCTGGATGGCCGGCCGATCTTCCGGATCAACGGCTATGGCGCGCGCATCCCCGCCGATACATCCGCCGGCGCGATCCTCGGCGCCGACTCGGCGCGGCTACAGCTGTACGTCGTCCGGCGCGATAGCGCGACGCGCAACCTCCGGCTGCAGCTCTACCGGCTGCCGATCACCATTGATACCGGCACGACGTTCGGCACCCTGGTGCCCCCGTTCACCGACTCGCTGGTCCGGACCATCAACATCGACACACTGCTCGCGCAGCCGGGCCGCAAGGACACGGTGACGGGCGATAGCGTCGTG
>Ga0137410_10001827_pt1 | contig 14553 bp, 8 predicted proteins | sample CZODoug1_16funga_FD_108878 | JGI IMG/M metagenome (GOLD analysis project Ga0137410, IMG submission 108878) | Vadose zone soil fungal communities from Angelo Coast Range Reserve, California, USA - CZODoug1_16fungal (Illumina Assembly) | ecosystem: Environmental > Terrestrial > Soil > Vadose zone... | reverse complement strand
GGCGCAGCTGACTTTTTCGAACTGGTCTTTTTCGGAGTGGTAGAGCTACCCGCAGTGGCGCTCTTGTCCGCGGCACCGGCCTTTTTCGTCGTACTCTTTTTCGTTGAAGTCGCCGTGGCCGAATCCGACGCTGCCTGCGAGCCGGAAGCGCCCGCATCCGTCTTCTTCTTTTTCTTGGCCTTCGCGGCGGTGCTGGAGTCAGGCTGGCTCTGAGCGGCGGGCTGCTGGGCCGCTTGCGCCCCCACGGTGAAGCTACCGCCAACCAGCAATACGACGCCGAAGAGGGCGATGTACGTACTTTTCATTGTTTTCATTTTGAAGTTATCCCTTCGTCCGCGGCGGCCGATCCATCCTGCCAAACACACTCGCAAAAGAATGGCCGGGTTAGGCAGGTGGCATTCAGGTGGGCGGCGTCGGTCTTTCTCGGTGGAATGGACGCATGATGTCGGAGAGCGCGTGGGAAGTCAAGATAGAAGAAAATTGGGCCCGATTGAGCCGTGCACCAGGGCGTGTGTTTGCGGCGACTTCGGGCGGGAACTTTAGTGTCACTTTCGAGGAAATTGTAAAGCGGGGGAATTTCTGCTGGCCAGAAAAGCAGGGCGGCGTTACTTTGGAGTTTGGGCTTACGTCTTTAGGGGTGAGAGGGTTTGCTATGGGGATGGTCATGATGCACGGGAAACAATTCTATCGATTGAGCTTGTTGTTCTTGCTCGCTGCGACAACTGGCCAAGCGCAGGCGCCTGCGTCGGCCGCACGGGGTCAGGAACCGGGAGAGCCACCGGCAGCAGGCCAGAGGCCTGGACCAAATGATGGCCAAGGGCAGGGATTGTTCGGGAAGATTACGGCAATCAATAAAGGTTCGTTGGAGCTTGCCAAGCCAGACGGCACGACGGTGATGGTGAAGATCACAGACAAAACGGAATACCGCAAGGACCGGCAAGTCGCGAAACTGGAAGATTTCAAGGTAGGCGACCTCGTGTTCGTGCGCGGGGACGAGAATGCGGATCATAGCGTGACGGCGCAGATGATTGGTGGACGCTCAGGGGGCGGACCGGAGGGCGGCCGAGGATTCGGCGGTGGCGGCGGATTCGGCGAGCTGGAAAAGGACTTTGTAGTCGGCCAAGTGAAGTCGGTGGAGGCACCGAAACTTACAGTGCTGCGACCGGACAACGTAACCCAGACGCTGGAGCTGAACGAGGAAACCTCACTCCGCAGAGGGCGCGAAAGCATCACGATGGCGGACATTCAGCCCGGCGATCACGTGGTGGTGCGTGGAGCCGTACAAAATAATGCGTTCGTTCCGAAAAATGTAATGGTCCTTTCTCCCGAACAATGGAAGCAGCTGGAGGAAATGCGGAGGATGAGCGGAATAGGTCCTACCGGGAATGCGACGGCTGGAAGTAAGCCCGCAACCGCACCAAAAAGCAATCCGCCACAGCCGTAGTTCACTCAGGGAGCCCACGATTTGAAGTCGATTGCCCGAGTCATTTTCATACTGCATTCCTTAGCAATACTTTTTGCGCCGGGCTTGCGGGCGCAGGATGCCGTACCGCCTGCGCCGCAGGCCGCGACGACTCCCGTCGCCGCTCCGGCCTATGAAATCAATGGTTCGGCACGCAGCGGCAAGACTCCATTGCCAGGAGTGACCGTTACAGCAGCCAACACGTTGACTGGGAAAAAGTACGCGGCGGCGACGAACTCCGAAGGAAAATTTGGATTGTCACGCATCTCGCGCGGGAGATATGTGGTACGCGTCGAATTCATGGGATTCGCGGCTTTCACACAAGAAGTCGTGCTTAATCCTGAGAATCCTTCCGCAAAAGTGGACGCCGAACTGATTCTGGCCTCTCGCCAGCAAGAACAGTCGAACAACATCAATGCGGCAATGGCGGCGGCAGGCCGCGGATTTCAAAGCCTGGCGATGGACAGCGCACTTTCTTCGCTTGCCGGCGGAAACTCCGGCTTCGGCGGAGCTGGCGGGCTCGGCGGAGGCCAAGGCAACGGCGAACTTTCAAGCCTTCCCATGAACGGAGCGGGAGCGGAGGGACCAACAGAGTCGGTGAGCATCAGTGGCGCACAAGGACGGACGCAGGACTTTGGCGGGGGAAGCGAAGAAGATCTGCAACAACGGATCCAGGAGTTTCGCGACCGCGCGCAACGCGAAGGCGGCGGTGGTTTTGGAGGTAGCGGGGGTGGCGGCTTCGGCGGGCCCGGCGGCGGGATGATCGTCCTCGGGAGGATGTCGAAAGGCTTCAACATCAACCAGCCGCACGGAATGCTGTATTTCTCCGACGATAACGCGGGATTGGATGCTCGATCCTATTCGCTGACCGGAATTGAAGCGCCAAAAGCCGATTACAACCAGGCTCGTTTCGGCGTCAATATTGGCGGGCCGCTGAATATCCCCAAGATCCTTAACGGGGGAAACAAATGGTTCTTTTTCGGCGGGTGGAACGGATCGCGCGGGAGCTCGCCGTACGATGCGTTTTCGACGGTGCCAACGATGGGCGAGCGCGGCGGCAATTTTTCAGCGGCGACGTATAATGACGGCAAGCCCGTTCAACTATTCAACCCTCAGACCGGGCAGCAATATCAATTCAACGGTGTTTCGAACGCGATCGATCCTTCGTCGATTAGCCCCGCGGCAACCGCGCTGCTCCAGTACATCCCCATGCCGAACATCGCCACGACAGCTTCTGGCCAGAACCTTCACTACGTGACGTCCGCGGAGAGCAATTCCGATACCGTGACGCTGAGGCTGATCCACAACTTCGGCACAAGCGGTGGTCCGGGATTCGGTCCGTTCGCCGTGGGGGGTGGCGGCGGTGCAAGCGGCGGAGGCGGACGGCGTTCGCAGAACAATATCAATTTTGGGCTGAACTGGTCGCGCAGCTCGAACAACCTGGTGAATCCATTCCCTTCGCTCGCCGGAAGCACGGGAACGCAAGGGCTGAACGCCAGCGCGGGTTGGGTGTACAGCAAAGGGCGCGTGAGCAGCATGTTTCGCGTGAACTACAATCACAATCACGTTCTTACAGCAAACCTGTATACGAACGCGACGGACGTGGCGGGAACTGGGGGCGCGGGAATCATAGGGATTTCGAACGACCCGTTCGACTGGGGACTGCCGGGAATCAGCTTCACGTCGTTTGGAGGGCTGAACGATCCGACAGCACGGCGCGAACTGGACCAGACTTATTCGATCTCGGAGACGGTTTCGTGGAATCGCGGAAAACACAACTGGCGATTCGGCGGAGACTACCGCCGCATTTTGCAGAGTTTCCGCTCGGCAAGAAATGCGGAAGGTAGCTTTGTGTTTACCGGGTTCGCGACGTCACAATACCCAGCCGGGAGCACGCAACCAGTAACCGATACAGGGTACGATTTTGCCGACTTCCTGCTGGGTTTTCCGCAACAAACCTCGCTACAGTCCGGCGCAAATTCCTACAACTTCCGCGCCAATGCGTTTGATTTCTTCGCGCAAGACGATTGGAGATTCCGGTCGAATCTGTCATTCAATTTAGGGCTGCGCTACGAGTACAACGGACCTTATACCGAGGCCAGCGACCGCATCGCCAATTTGGACGTGGCGCCTGGTTTTACATCGTCTGCGGCCGTGCTGCCTGGCCACGCCGGGCCCTTCAACGGAATATTTCCCGCGTCGCTCGTCCGGCCGGACCGCAACAATTTCGCGCCGCGCATCGGGATTGCCTGGAAACCGCAGAAGCAAACGGTGGTCAGGACGGGCTACGGAATCAACTACAACCTGGCGCAATACGGAGCCATGATTCAGAATTTTGCCTTTCAACCGCCGTTCGCGAACACGGCGACAAATACCACGGACGTCAACGGCCTCTTTGGCGCGAGCCCGCTGAAAATTACGAACGGTTTCCCGTCTGCAGGAAACACGGTGACCAACAACTTCGCCGTCAACCCCAACTATCGGCTCGGCTACGTGCAGATCTGGAATCTTGATGTACAGCGCGAGTTTCCCGGTGGCGTGGTGATGAACGCGGGCTATAACGGCGCGAAGGGAACGCGGCTGGATACGCAGCGCGCGCTGGTGGTCTCTGGCGGCCAGCCATTTGTTTACGAGTCTTCGGAGGGAAACTCGATCCTGCATGCGGCCTCGGTGCGCGTGCGCAAGCGTATGGCGAAAGGGCTGGGGCTGAGCGCGCAGTATGTGTTTTCGAAGTCCATCGATGACGCGTCATCCATAGGCGGCGGGGGGAGCGTTGTGGCGCAAGATGCGTTTGACATCTCGGCGGACCGCGGGCTTTCCAGCTTCGATCAGCGGCACAAATTCACGGGAAACTGGATTTACGATCTGCCATTCGGCGAGAGCCGGCGGTTTGTTCCCAAGGGTGCATGGAGCCACATTCTGGGCGGATGGCAGTGGAGCGGTGACCTCACGGTCGGGTCCGGGCTCTATTTCACCCCGCGCGTGCTGGGGGGAGGGCTGGACATCAGCCGTGGTGTGAGCGGGTCGCTTCGCGCAAACATCGTCGCGGAGCAACCGATTTCGGTAAGCGACCCGACCACGCTCAAATGGTTCAATACGGCGGCGTTTTGCGCACCGAGTGCCACCTGCGTCAACCCAAATGGTTCCAATTTTGGCGACGCCGGAAGAAATATTATCGAGGGGCCAGGACAAGTTTCTTTGAACATGTCGCTCAACAAGACGATCATGATCAAGGAATCCCGCGCACTCGAGCTGCGCATCTCCGCGAACAACGTTTTCAATACCGTGCATTTTACTTCCATCAATACGGTGGTGAATTCCTTTACGTTCGGGGAGGTCACGGGGACGGGCGGCATGCGGCGCGTGACGATGACCGCGCGCTTCCGGTTCTGAAGGAAGAGGAATATGGGGATTCCGAGAAAGACATGTTCGATCCTAACGGCAGTGGGGCTGCTCTTGCAGGCGGCGCCGCCGGTGCTTGCCCAGCAGACGGGACAAGCCGGAGCGAAGGAGTCGCGCATCCAGGTTACAAGCGAACTGGTGCTGGTGAATGTGGTCGCACACGACAGGAAGGGGAACCTCGTTCGCGATCTGAAAAAGGGAGACTTCACGGTCTTTGAGGATGGGAAAAAGCAGGAGATTTCCACTTTCGATTTCGAGAATGTGGACGAGCTGGTAACCGCCGGAGCCGCGGAAGCGACCGTCTCGGGTGCAGCCGGACCGGGCACGCTGCTGCGCTCCGCAAAGAAAGCAGCACCGTCGCTCGACGCGCGCGACCGGCGATTGATATTGCTCTTTCTTGATTTCTCGGCGATGGATCCGGAACAGATCGAGCGATCCGTCGAAGCGGCGAAGAAATTCGTCGATACAAAGATGCAGCCCGCCGATTTGATGGCGCTGGTGTCGCTGGCCACGAACATGCGAGTGGATCTGGATTTCACGGACGACAAAACCAAATTGCTGGCGGCGCTGACTGCGTACAATTCCGGACAGGGCCAGGGCTTCGAAAACGGCAGCTCGGGAAGCGCGGAGGGTGCCGCGGAAACAAGCGGCGCCTTCTCGGCTGACGATACGGATTTCAACACGTTCAGCGCCGACCGCAAGCTGCTGGCGCTGCAGTCGCTCATGCAGGCGCTTGGCAAACTCCCGCAGAAAAAGAGCCTCATCTATTTCAGCAATGGGATCAGCCAATCGGGCGTGGACAACCAATCGGCCCTGCGCGCCACGACCGCGGCGGCGGTGAAAGCAAACGTATCGATCTATTCGCTGGATATCCGCGGGCTGCAAGCGTTCCCGCCCGGAGGCGAAGCGCAATCGGCCAGCTTGCACGGGCAATCGACTTATTCGGGCGCCTCCGTGCTGAACGATCTTAGCGGGAACGCCGCTTCGCAGGAAACACTCGCGACACTTTCGTCGGACACCGGCGGCAAGGCGTTTTTCGATTCGAATGATTTTAGCGGGGTTTTCTCGCAGGTTCAGAAAGACAGTTCGGCGTACTACGTTCTCGGCTTCACGAGCAACAATCCTCTGAAGGACGGAAAATTCCGGCGATTGAAAGTGCAGGTCAACCGCTCGGACCTGAAGCTCGATTTTCGCGCGGGTTATTATGCAGGACGGGATTTCGAACACTTGAACCGCGCCGACCGCGAGCAGCAGCTCGAGGACGAGCTGGAGGCCCAGCTACCGCGGGTCGATGTGCCACTGTACGCCGGAGCGGCGTACTTCCGGCAGGATGATGCCCACTATTATCTTGCGGTTTCGCTAGTGATTCCGGGCTCTCAGATACCGTTCGTGACGGAGAAAGACAAGGATAATGCGACCATCGACATCATCGGGGAAGCTCTCGGTGGCGGGAAGTTGCGCGTTGGGCAATTGCGCGACACTGTGAAACTGGCCGTGGAGAGCACGCAGCAGGTGCGCCGCAAGAACGTGCAGTACAATACGGGTTTCGTACTTGCTCCGGGCAGCTACCACCTGAAGTTTGTCATCCGCGAGAATCAGACAGGCCGGATGGGTTCTTTCGAGACGGACGTGCAAATCCCCGACCTTCGCAAGATGCCGCTGAAAATGAGCTCGGTGGTGCTGAGCAGCCTGCGTGCTCCGGTCACGAACAAGAAAAACGGGGCAAATCCACTCATCCGGGACCAGATGGAACTGGTTCCCAACATTACGCATGTTTTCACTCCCGACCAGCATCTGTACTTGCAGTACGAAGTGTATGATGCGGCAAAGGGAAAGAATCCGGCGCCCGCGGCGGCCGCTAGCCAGAAAGGGACAGCCAAGGATGCGCCGGCGGCCAAGCCACCGAAGGACAGCATCCGAGTTTTCACGAGCATCGAGTTCCTTCAGGGCGCTACAAAGATTTACGAATCAAAACCGGTGGTGGCCAACGAAGTGACGGCCCCGGAACGCAAAGCGGTCATTTTCCAGATGGATTTGCCGCTGCAGGCTTTGAAGCCGGGGCTATACCTATGCCAGGTAAACGTGCTTGACGACGTGGCGGGAAGCTTTTTCTTTCCGCGGCTGCCCCTGCTGATCCGCGAAGCCGTGCTAGCGGCGGCGAGCAAAGCTGGGAATTGAACCTATCGGGCAAGAGTGTTGAGGCAGAGAAGCGATTCAAAATAGGAGAGTTAGGATCCGCTGCCGACGGCCGCGCTTCGAGACATTTCGACGGATTCGGCCAAGCCCCGGCGCATCGGTCCCAAGACAAATGCAGGCACTTCGCGCTCCGGAGTCAGCGATACGTTGGTAGCTTTTCCGGGGAATTCCGTGCGGCGGTCCAGCCGCAACCCCGCTTCTTTCAGAAACTCAGCCGAAAAACCCATGTCTTCGGCGCGATCCACACCCCAAAACCACAGCTTCTCTTCCTGACGCTGGAGGAAATCCAGAGCCTCTTCGAGTTTTTTCATGGCGCGGTCGAAGGAGGAAGCCAGGAAATAGATGCCCAGCGTCCACGCATGCCGGGGGTAGTGGACCTGGATGCGGACACAGTATTTCCCCGACTGGTTCCGGTCGATGCTGCAGCGGTAGTCGTTACGAACGGCGGAAGTGCGGGCTGGCATATTGGTATCACCGATCTGTGGAGTTCTGGCGCTGGCTGACCATGATTGCTTCTGCTCCGAATTCTCGGGCCTTGGCCCCGGAATCCAAGATCCGCCAAACAACGGCGTGTCGGGCCGAATTCGGTTTCAAGGAAGACACCAATAGGATATCGGGACGCGCGAAGAAAGACAAGCGCACCGAATAAAATCTATAAGTATTTTATTTTGTGTTACTTAGACTAGCCAAAAGTGCCGAAGCCCTTCAATTTATCAGGCATGAGCTTCAGCTTGCCTTCCTGTTTCAAGCGGGTGTCCAAGGCCGCCCGGAAGGCGTCAAAGGCCAGGCTGCGCTTGGATTGGAGGAGCTCCTCGGTCAATTGTTTCTTTTGTTTTTCGAAATCGGCAGGGTTGGGTTCCGTTTTTTCTGCTACGCGATAGACCAGCCAGTTCTGTCCCAGGGTCAAGGGAGCACCCACATCGCCAGGCTTCAAGTTGAAGGCTGCACCCACCTGCTTGCCGCTCGCCGCGCCGGGGATGGACCCATCGCGCGCGATGGGATCACTCGTTTTCGGCTCCAGTCCGAGAGAGCGGGCGGTGGCATCGAATTTCTCACCCGCCTTGACGCGCTTGATCAGTTCTTCCGCTTTGTTCTTTGCCATTTCCGTGGACTTTTCGCGCTTGAGATCGGCGATGACACGGTCACGGACCTCCTCGAGCGAACCCTGGTGTGCCGGCTGGATCGACTTCACGGACAGAACGACATAGCCGCGATCGGTTCGAACGGGCGGGTTCAGCTCACCTATTCGCAGAAGGAACATCGCATTCTTGGCTTCCTGCGAATTCGCGAGCTCCAACAGGGGGTCGGTCGCACTGATAGGCCGCGTTTCGTCCACCGTCAGGTGATATTGTTTCGCCAGATCGTCCAGGGAGATCTTGTTGGACTGGCGGATTGCGGCGGACAACTGGTCCGCTGTCTCGCTGGCTTGCTTCTCAGCCTGATCAAGCAAGAGGCGTGGGCGCAGCGAATCCTTCACTTCATCGAACGGCTTGGTGTGAGCCGTCTCCTTTTCCAAGACCTTGATAATGTGGAAGCCGTACTGCGTCTTTACGAGATCCGAGACCTGGCCCGGATTGAGACTGAAGGCTGTCTTCTCGAACTCCGGGACGGTCTGTCCTTGAGTGATCCAGCTCAAGTCGCCGCCCTTATCCTTCGATCCCGGGTCCTCGGAGTACTTCTTCGCCAGGTCTTCGAACTTGCCGCCCTTCTTGACCTGTTTTAGAACGTCCTCGGCCTTTTTCTTGATCTCCTCGACTTCGGCGTCCGGCTTTCCGACGGTCATGAAGAGAATGTGCTCGACGTGAACGCGGTTCGGCACTTGATACTGCCGAATATTGGCCTGATATTGCAGTTTGAGTATGTCGTCGGAAATTTGAACGTTTTGGCGGATCTGGTTTGCGTCCACAAGCGCGTAGCGCGCCACACGCCGTTCGGGTACCTGGTATTTCGACTTGTTCTTTTCATAAGCGGCGCGGATTTCCGCCTCATCAGGCGAAATCTTGCTTTCCAGGTCTTCCGGCTTGATCAGCGCGTAATCCAGCTTGACCTTTTCATTCTTGTAGCGGAATTCATCCTGAAGCTCGGCGGGCCCCACACTGATTCCGTCGGTCACCAGCTTGCGGAATTTTTCTTCAAGCAAGCCCTGACGGATCAGCTCTTCGAACGCAGGCACGGTCAGTTGGAAGCGCGCCTGGACTTCGGCCGAATAACGGTCCATGCCGACAAACGTGCCGCCATTGAATGCCGTCGGAACGAACTGGCGAATACGGTCGGCGCGCTCCTGATCAGACACGGCAATTCCGAGGCGCTTGGCTTCATATTCGATCTCTTTTTCGAATACCAGCTGCTTCAGGATTTGCTGGGCGTAGAGGGCTTCGAGCGGCTTCATGTTGGGATTCCGCTGCTCGATCTGATTTAGCTGCTGGCGCACGTCTTGCACGCTAACCGACTCATCCCCAATCTTGGCGACGGTATCCGTGGAGACCTCACCACTGACCGGCGACTGAGGAACGAGGTAAAGCAGCATGCTGCCCCCCAGGACCAGGACGACGGCCCCGAGAAGGATGCGATACCCAAGTTTGCTTGTATCTTTTGCTCCAGCCATCCGATGAATCTCCCGCGTCAGTAGACAAACTTAAGATTATAGGAGATATAGGCACGCGCCTCAAATACAATCGTCTTTGCCCCTCCAGGTCACGAGGATTCCTGAGAATCGGTCTTTAGGCATCCCCGCGCTCCGCTCCAGCGATGCAAGCCATAAAATAGTAGACTGGCAAGAGCGGGCCACCGGAGACTGGGGCGCGCATGGTACTTCATGCCGATTCGCACCCTGCAAGAACTTCGTGCATTCCTTGTTTTTGGTGGCGTGCTGGCATCGCTTCTGTTGTGGCTGAGCGGATCGTTCGCGCAGGACGCTCCCCCTAAGAAACCACCGACCTTTTATCGCGATGTGTTGCCGATCCTCGAGCAGCACTGCCAAAGTTGTCACCGCGCCGGAGGCATCGCGCCGATGCCGTTCGAAACGTACGAAGAGACGCGGCTATTTGCCGGCGCGATCCGCCGTGCGACGCAGGAAAAATCCATGCCGCCGTGGTTCGCTGATTCGCTTGTAGGACAGTTTTCGAATGATCCATCGCTGAGGCCGGCAGAGATCGGCGCGCTGGCCGCGTGGGCCGAAGCGAAATCGCCGGCCGGAGACACCAAGGATGCACGGCCGTCACGGCGCTGGGAGGAAAGCTGGAGTATCCCCAAGCCGGATTTGGTGTTGAAGATGACGCAAGCTGTGACGCTTCCCGCGAGCGGTGACATCGAGTACACCTATGAAATTGTCCCCACGAATTTCAAAGAGGATCGCTGGGTTCAAATGGCGGAAGTTCTGCCGGCACTGGGTTCGAACGTGCATCACGCGGTTGTGTACGTTCGTCCGCCGGATTCGAACTGGCTGCGGCACGCGCCTGTTGGCGTTCCATTCACAGCTTCGACGCTGACTGATCCCGAAGATCGCCGCGGCGCTCACTGGACGGACAGTGACGTCCTGCTCGTCTATGCGCCCGGGAGTTCTCCGGATGCGTGGCCCGAAAAAATGGCGAAATTTATTCCCGCGGGCTCCGACCTTGTTTTTCAAATGCACTACACCGCCAATGGCCGCGCAGCTTCCGATCGATCAAGCATCGGACTGATTTTTTCGAAACATGCGCCCGAGCAGCGCGTCTTGACGCTGCAACTCACAAACGACCATTTCGTGATCCCGCCGGGTGCGCCGGACTACCGGGTCGAGGCGCGCGGCACGCTTCCCAATGACACCACGCTGTTCAGCTTTTTTCCGCACATGCACCTGCGTGGGAAGCGATTCGAATACAACCTGATTCGCAAGAAAATGAGCTCCGACGGCAAGCCGGATTATGAAATCGAACCGCTGCTCCGCGTCAACTATCACTTCCACTGGCAGATGAGCTATCGGCTGGCGGAGCCGCGGTTCCTGAGAGCGGGAACGGAACTTCAAGCCGTCGCGTGGTACGACAATTCGAAGGCGAATCCGCACAATCCGGATGCGCATGCAGCGGTGCGCTGGGGCGAGCAGACCTACGACGAAATGATGGTGGGCTTTTTCGACCTTGGGGTACCGGCGGGCGTAGACAAGCAGCACTTTTTCATCCGGAAAGAAGAGCGCTAACAAGTTCGCTCCAGAGAGCTGCACCAATGGACAGGCGAAGGGCGATTGGGGCGGGTGCGGCTACGCTATTTGCAATTTGAATACGCACCGCTCCGCAATTTAGGCGCGCGCAAACCACTATGTTAGATTGGAAAATTGGAGCTTTCACAGCGGTTGCACTCATGACGACGCAAGCACCCATCGACCCAAGGCACGAGCAAGGCCAGCAAAAGGTCCCGCGTGTCGAAGTATATTGGAGGGCGGTTACCTACAAGACCGTGGTGGGCTACAGCTGTTTGGGCATGGCGATTCTATTCGGGGGACTATATCTGGCCAAGCCCGATTGGTCCTCCTTCGTCTACAAGAAATTCACCAACGCCGTGAACAACGCGGTGAGCAATGGTGACGCGGAACCCGCGGGGAGCGGCCAGAAAAAGGCAAAATTCGTCAACCTTGACGGCAAAGTCGAAGTCAAGAAAGTCGATTCAGTCAAATGGGCCGACGCGGACTTCCGCACCTCACTCGACAAAGGCGATCAAATAAAGACAGGGCCGGATGGAGACGCACGTATCATGTTCGCTGATGGTACGACGTACACGATGAAGCCTGATTCGCTGGTGGTCGTGGAAGAAAACTCCACCGAGAGCAACAGGCCGAGCAGCTCGGGCATCGGCATCACGGTCGGTACCGTGGATTGGGCAACGCCCACCTGGACATTGGCAGAGTCTAAAGCGCAAGTCCGGGTCGAAGACACAAAGGCCCAACTAGGCTCGAACAGCCGCGGTGCGGTGAAAGCGGACCCCGACAATAAGTCGAGTGAGATCGTGGTCTCGAGCGGCAGTGCGCAGGTGCAGCGTGGCGCAGAAAAGATCGACCTCGCGGCGTTCGAGAAGGTAACAATTCCGAGCGGAGGGGCGATTCAGAAATCAAACGTGCTGGCGCCTCCCGATCTCGTCGAACCGCTGAACCTCGCGCCGATCATCGTGGAAAACCCCAAGACCTCGCCGGTTCGATTCGAATGGAAGCCCGTTCAGGATGCCGTATCCTATACTCTGCGGATCAGCACCACCGCGATGTTTACGAAGACCGTGAAGGAAGTACCAAAGGTCAGCGGAACGGCGGTGGAGATCACCGGGCTCGATCCCGGCGACTACTTCTGGAACGTCACGGCCACGGATGGAAAGAAACAAACCAGTGAAGTCAGCACCATTTTCAAATTCACGCTGGTGGCCCGAGGCCAGTCGCAGGATATGGTCCTAGAGATCATCAGCACGCAGGTGGTCGGACACTCGGCGGAGATCGTGGGCAAGACCGAACCCGGTGCGGCTCTGATAGTGAACGGCCAATCCGTGCCGAACATAGCGCCGGATGGCAATTTCCGACACTTTACGGAGCAGCTTGCTCCGGGCCAGCATACGATTTCGATTATTGGATCGAATCGCCGGGGCGGGACGAACATGAAACAAGTATCCATCGTGGTTCCGAAGTAAGAGCTCCGAAGAAAGACCCAAGCGCCTTTGCGCTGGTCGTGGTGTCCGGAGACAATAGCTGGTGGGGCTGGCCGCGGTGAGGCCAGTGCTTTTGCCGGCCGGACAGCGGGGAGTCCTTCTCCGCAAGGGGATGTAGGGATGAATAAGAACGGTTACAACATGAGGTCGGTGTTCAGTCTGTTTTCTTCCGACCTCGCCATCGATCTGGGCACCGCAAACACGCTGGTGTTCGCGCACGGCAAAGGCATTGTCGTGAATGAGCCCTCGATTGTGGCCATCAACAAGGCCACCGGAGAAGTCGTGGCCGTGGGCCGCGAGGCAAAAGAGATGCTCGGGCGCACGCCGGGCAACGTCGTGGCCATCAAGCCGATGAAGGACGGCGTCATCGCGGACTTCAAAGTCACAGAAAAGATGCTGACCTATTTCATTCAGAAGGCGCACAACCGGCGCGTGCTGGTGCATCCGCGAATCGTCATCGGCGTGCCGAGCGAAATCACTCCGGTGGAAAAACGCGCCGTGCAGGACTCCGCCTATCGCGCACGCGCCAGCGAAGTGTTTCTCGTCGAGCAGGCCATGGCCGCGGCGATTGGCGCCGGGCTGCCGATTGAAGAGCCCTCCGGCAACATGGTGGTGGACATCGGCGGCGGCACCACGGACATCGCGGTCATCTCCATGAGTGGCATTGTCTATTCGCGGTCCGTGCGCGTGGCGGGCAACGAGATGGACGAAGCGGTCATGCAGTATCTGAAGCGCAAGTACAACCTCCTCGTCGGCGAACGCACGGCCGAGCAGATCAAGATGGAGATTGGCTCCGCGTACCCGCTGGAAAAACCGCTTACGATGGAAGTGAAGGGCCGCAACCTCATCGAAGGCGTGCCGCGCACGGTCACCATCGACGACAGCGAAATTCGCGAGTCACTGAGCGAATGCGTCGCGACCATTGTGAACGCCGTGCGCGTAGCGCTGGAGCGCACGCCTCCGGAGCTTTCCGCCGACATCAGCGACCGCGGGATCGTCCTGACGGGCGGCGGCGCGCTGCTGAAGAATCTGGACAAGCGGATTCGCGAGGAGACCGGCTTGCCGGTATCGATTGCGGATGATCCGCTGGCGTCGGTGGTGCTCGGCACTGGAAAAATGCTGAGCGACTTCAAGCTGCTGCGCCAGGTTTGCATCGATTAGGAGAACAGTTTTCGAGGTTTTGCGCTGGGGCTGTCAGTCTTGCGAGGCTCGGGCGAGGCAACGTTGTCCGCCGTCGCATTGCAACCGAGCACTGGCAACTGTGAACTTGCGAGACGAGCTACCAGTCACGAGTCACCAGGCGCTCCAGCAAATACCAAGAGAAGATCGCCCAATGGTCGCCATTCCTTCTCGCCACAAATCGCTGGTCTTGCTCGCAGGAATCATCCTACTGCAGGTGCTACTGCTCGCCGTGCAGATCAAGCGCGAGTCGAAGGGACGGTTGATTCGCGTCTGGACCGTCGGCGCGGCTTCGCCGTTCGAACGCGCCGGTTCCTACGGCTTCGGGTGGGTTCGCGACATCTGGCGCCACTACTTTGCGTTGCAGAACACGACGAAAGAGAACGAGCAGATGCGCCATGAGAACGATGCACTGAAACTGCAAATCACCCAGCTTCAGGGCAAAGCCGCGGAAGCCGACCGCCTTGCGGCATTGCTGAATTTCCGGCAATCGCACGCGGGGGTACCCATGATTGCCGCGCGAGTGATTGGCGCGAGTGCGGGAGCCGCCAGCCAGACGATTCAACTGGACCGCGGCGAGCGCGACGGCATCCGGAAAAACATGGGAGTCATCACTCCGGATGGCGTGGTCGGCAAAGTCGTCGAATCCTATC
>Ga0137410_10001823_pt1 | contig 14562 bp, 9 predicted proteins | sample CZODoug1_16funga_FD_108878 | JGI IMG/M metagenome (GOLD analysis project Ga0137410, IMG submission 108878) | Vadose zone soil fungal communities from Angelo Coast Range Reserve, California, USA - CZODoug1_16fungal (Illumina Assembly) | ecosystem: Environmental > Terrestrial > Soil > Vadose zone... | reverse complement strand
GAACCAGTCGACGTGCGTGTCGAAGAATGCGTGCGCCATAGGTGCACGGTCGACCGGATCGCTGATGTTAGAGCGCGCAACGTGCACTTCGCCCGGCCAGCGTTGCGAGCGGAATATCAGACTCGAGCCGCAGCGGCCGCAAAAACTGCGCCACGCCTCGGGCGACGATTGATACTCGCGCAACAGGCTCTGCGAATCGCGCAATTCAAATAACTCGGACGGAACCGAAACCCAGGTCACGAAGGCCGCCCCGTGTGCGCGCTGGCACATTGTGCAGTGACAATGGGCGACCCACTTCGAGGGCCAGCGCAACACAAACGAGACCGCGCCGCACAGGCAGGCGCCGCGCGCGGGCGAAGTTGCTGGCAGTTCGTTCATCAATCGATCGCGCGTGCGCGCTCATTCTTCGTGGTCGGCGTCGCCGTCGTCATCGGTAAATCGCGGAGCGTCCAATGCGCTCGCGTCGTCATCAGCCGGTTCGGCCGCGTCGTCGCGTTCACCACGCGGTCGCCGCTCACTGAACTCGCCGCGTGACTCAGTGCGAGGATCGGTACGCTTATCGGCACGCGCGTCGAATCGCTTTTCGTTGCGCCGCCCGTCGTCGCTGGCGCGTTCGCTGCGCCACGCAGGCGCCGGTCGTGCGGGGGGACCTTGCGCGACCTGCATTAACTGCAGAACGAGGCGCAATGCCTTGTTGACCGACGCATCACCGCGAAACACGCGCGCGACATCGGGATCGAGCGTTACCGTGAAGCGGCCGGCGGCGGTGCCCGCAGCGAAGCTCCCGGGCACGCGCTCGGGCCGCGGCGCATAAGGACGCGGAGCACGCGCGGGACCGTCGAAACGCGGAGCACGTGGTGCGCCGTCGGCGCGAGCTGGCCGCGCGCCGTACGAGCGCTCGGCATACGAACGAGGCGCACGCGGCGTCCCAGAGCGTGGTGGTCGAGCTTCCAACGATCGCGGCGATCGCGCCTCGGATGATCGCGCCGGCCGCACGGAGGACCGCGGCGGTCGTGACTCGGTCGATCGCGCCGGCCGCGACCCAGAGGTTCGCGCGGGACGATCGCGCTCACCGCCGGGGCGTGCGCGCCCTGGTCGCTGCGTCTGCTTGTAGGGATCGCTGTAGTCGCTGCGACTGCGTTGTATGCGCGGGGGCTTTTTCATCGGCGCTCCAAGGGTTGTTGCTGCTGGCAGGCTGCTGAAAACTACTGTGCGAGCCGATTTGTCGCCTGCGGCACTCGCTGTACAACTCGTACCGATCCGCTCCTCGGCGCCCATTCGACAACCCGGCCCAGCTCGCGGCGTTTTTCAACAGCCCGCTCGGCCCCGTGCCAACTTTTTCACGCCGCCTTTCGCGGTTCGCGCAATTCGCGGCGCAGGATCTTGCCGACGTTGCTCTTTGGCAATTCGCTACGGAATTCGATGCTCTTGGGCTTCTTGTAGCCGGTCAAGTTTTCCTTGCAAAAATCCATCACGTCGCGCTCGGTGAGCGCCGGATTTTTTTTGACCACAAAGAGCTTGACCGCCTCGCCCGAATGCTCGTCGGGAACGCCCACCGCCGCGCATTCGAGCACGCCGGGGTGCATCGACACCACACTTTCGATTTCGCTGGGATAAACATTGAAGCCGGACACCAGGATCATGTCTTTCTTGCGATCGACGATCTTGGTGTAGCCCTGCTCGTCCATCACGCCGACGTCGCCGCTGCGAAAGAAACCATCGACGGTCATCGCGTTGGCGGTCTCATCGGGTCGCAGCCAATACCCCGCCATGACCTGCGGTCCGCGAATTGCGATTTCGCCCGCCAGCCCGGGCGGCAGCCGTCGGCCGTCGTCGTCGAGGATTGCGATTTCGGTCGACGGCAGCGGCAGACCGATGGTGCCGCTGTAACGATCGGTGTTGGTGGGATTGCAGGTTGCCGAGGGCGACGTTTCCGACAGGCCGTAGCCCTCGCAAATCGCGCAGCCGGTGGCGCGCAGCCATTTTTCCGCCACCGCCTTCTGCACCGCCATGCCGCCGCCGATCGAAAGCACAAGGCGCGAAAAATCGAGGCGGAGAAATTCGTCGTTGTTGAGCAGCGCATTGAACAGCGTATTGACGGCCGGGAAGACGTTCACCGGCGTCTTGCGCAATGCACTGACCAGGCCCGGAATGTCGCGCGGATTCGGAATCAAGAGGCACATCGCACCGGTGCGCATCGACAGCAAGGCGCAGCAGGTGAGCGCAAAGATGTGATAAAGCGGCAGTGCAGTGAGCGTGACTACACGCTCGCCGGGCCGCATCCGCGACATCGCCGGCTGGTACCACGCCTCGGACTGAAGCATGTTGGCGATGATGTTGCGATGGAGCAGCGTAGCGCCCTTGCTCACGCCCGTCGTGCCACCCGTATATTGCAGGAAGGCCACGTCATCATGCGTGACCGCGACCGGCTTGAGCGTCATCTTCTCGCCGCCTAAGAGCGCGTCACGAAAGCGAATCGCGTTGGGCAATGAAAATTCCGGCACCATCTTCTTGACATGCCGGACGACAAAATTCACGAGCAGCCCTTTGGCGCCGAGGCAGTCGCCCATCGCGCAAATCACCACACGCTGGGTGGGCACCTTGCCGAATACCTGCTGCAATGTAGTGGCGAAATTTTCAAGGATGAAAATCGCGACGGCGCCGGAATCCTTCAGCTGATGCTCGAGTTCGCGCGGCGTGTACAGCGGATTGACATTGACTACCGTCAGGCCGGCGCGCAGGATGCCGGCCAGCACAATCGGGTATTGCAGCACGTTGGGCATCATGATCGCGACGCGCTGCCCCTTGCTGAGTCCCTGCGATTGCAGCCAGGCGCCGATGGCCGCCGATTGTTCATCGAGCTCGCGGAACGACAGCGTGACACCCATGCACGAATACGCGGGCGCGGCGCTGTATTTGCGAAACGCCTCTTCCAGCAACTGCACCAGCGACTTGTATTGCGCGGCGTCGATGTCGGCCGGCACGCCCGGCGGATAGCCTTTCAACCAGAAGCGATCACTGCTGCCCATGACTGCGTCTCCTCCTGTTTTTCTGACCGTGCTTGGCACGTTTATGTAAAGCGTCCGTCCGCTTTCCGGTCTCGACCAACAAAATCGCAAATCGCATATCGATTGCCCATTGACCCGCCGACAGCGGATATCAGGAGTGCGCCACTGACTTGCGCAATCCTATCCCTATCTAGGAAGCGGTCAACGCGCGCAGTTGTGCTGCGCGCTCCTCCGGCGGCAGATCGGCGAGTCGCTGGACCTCGCGGTAAAACCCCGGCCAGTCACCCGAGCGCGCCAGGAGCGCGGCAAAGGCGGGAACCCAATCGTTGTAGGCGGCCACTGCGCCCAGATGGGCGTTGTTCAGGTCCTGCGCGAAGAACTTGTCGTAACCGCGCCATTGATCCCAGCGTGTGTCGCGCAGTTCCCGATATTCGGACTGCAACGCGCCGAACAATTCGCGCTTGCCGGCACGCCGCTCGTCATCGCTTGTGGCGCCAGCGTAGTTGGCCGCCAACCTGCGCCGATAGCGGAACAGCAGCGCAACGAAGTCCTCGCGGCGCGCGTCAATCCGTGCGTAATTCGCGCGGGTGCTGTCGTCGCCTTCATGCGCGAGCCAGCGACGCACGCCTTCGCGCTCGACCGCAGTGGCAAAGCCTTCGTTGAACGCTGTGTCGCCACGCGCATAAACGACCTGATGCGCGAGCTCGTGAAAAATGAGCCGCGCCAGTTCCGCGTCCGGCCAATCGATGAAGGTGTTGAGCAGCGGATCGCTGAACCAGCCGAGTGTGGAATAGGCCGGCACGTCGGTCACCGCAACGTCGTAGCCCTGTGCGCGCAGCTCGGCTGCGGTCTCGTTCGCCGATTCTTGTTTGAAATAACCGCGATACGTGGCGCAGCCGAAGATCGGATAACACCACGATCTCAGATCCAGCGAGAGTTCGGGCGCGGCATACACATTCCAGACGACGGCCGGCCGCCGCAGATCGGCATAACGCGTATAGCTGCGGTTGTCGGGCAGCGCCAGCTCGCGCGAGGCAAACGCGCGGATGGCCTGCGCGCGGCGCAGCCTTTGCTTCAGCGCTTCGGGTGTTGCCGGATCACGCAACCAATCGTCGATCGGACGCGCGGCAGCCAGCAGTGACAGCTGGCCATACGCCGCCTGGCCGTAGTAGGCGACGCTCGAACAGCCAGCGAGCACGGCCAGCGTCGCAAGCAAAACCAAGGGAGCAGCGATGCGGCCGGCGCGGACACTGCCGCGCATGCGCCCGCTGTCACCATCGTCGCCGCGAGGGCAAGCGTCAGGCACGCTCGACTTGCACCAGGCAATCGTAGAACGTCGGCGCACGACCGATATCGGTCAGCCGTTGGCTGGTGAGTTCGTTGGCGTTCTTGCCATCGCGCGCGAGCTTCTTCCACCAGATCGACAGCGCGACGACCACTCCGCGCCGCGCGCGATCGGTGATGTGCGCCGCCAGATCCAGGCTGCCGCGATCGTTAAAAACGCGCACGCGGTCGCCATCGGCGATGGCGCGCGCGGCGGCGTCGAGCGGGTGGATCTCGAGGGAAGGCTCGCCATCGACAGCACGCAAGCTCGTGACATTGACGAAGGTCGAGTTCAGGAAATTGCGCGCCGGCGGCGAAATGATCGCGAGCGGAAAGCGCTGCGCCAGTCCGGGATTGCTGACCGGCCCTTCGTAAGGCGGCACGTAGTCAGGCACCGGATCGATGCCGAGATCGGCCAGTTGCTGCGAGCGGAATTCGCAACGTCCACTGGGCGTCGGAAAATTGCCGTGTGCAAACGGCGCATAGTTTTCCGCCACTGCCAGCCGCTGCCAGCCGGTGCGCTTCAGCGAATCCCAATCGAATTGCGCGGTCGTTCCCGCGCGCTTGAACGCGACCGCCGCGATCTCGTCGTCGCTCTCGCGGAAGCACGGCTCGGTGAATCCCATCGCGCGCGCCAGGCGACGAAAGATCTCGCTGTTGGGCAACGCCTCACCCAGCGGTTCGATCGCGGCATTGTTGGCGAGCATGTACAAGTGACCGTAGGCGCGATGGACATCGACGTGCTCCAGCTGCGTCGTGGCCGGTAACAGGTAGTCGGCGTAGTCGGCAGTGTCGGTTTGGAAATGATCAAGCACCACGGTGAACAAATCCTCGCGCGCGAAGCCCGCCGCGACCGCGCGCGACTGCGGCGCGACCGCGACCGGATTGCTGTTGTAGACGATCAGCGCATCAATCGGTGGCTGCGCGTGTGCGAGGTCGTCGCCGATCGTGCTCATGTTGATCGTGCGCGGCGTGCGCCCAGCGAGCAGATCCGGCCGGTGCAACTTGGCGTTGTCGAGGTTGAACATGCCGCTGGTAGACAGCAGCACGCCGCCCGCCGCATCGCGCCAGTGGCCGGCGAGCGCAGGCAGGCAGGCCACGGCGCGCACTGCATTGCCGCCGCCGGCTGCGCGCTGCATGCCGTAGTTCAGGCGAATCGCCGCCGGACGAATGTGCCAGTAGTCGTGCGCGAGCGACACCACAACATCAGCGTCGATGCCACACAGTTGCGCCACGCGCTGCGGCGGGAAATTGCGCGCGCGCGTCGCCAATTCTGCGAAGCCCAGCGTATGGCGCGCGATGTAGTCATGATCGAGCCAATCGCGCGCAATCAGCACGTTCATGATGCCGAGCGCCAATGCGGCGTCGGTGCCCGGCAGCAGCGCGATGTGTTGCTGACATTTCTCCGCGGTCTGCGAGCGATAGGGATCGATCGCGATCAACTTGGCGCCGCGGCGCTCTGCTTCCAGCGCGCGGCTCCAGAGATGAAGATTGGAAGCGATCGCATTGGTACCCCAGAAGACGATCAGCTGCGCGTTCTGGAATTGCTCGAGATCGGTGCCGGTGCGCGTACCCAATGTGGCGTTGATCGCCTCGGCGCCGGCCGTGGCGCAGATCGTGCGATCAAGGAAACTCGCGCCCAGTTTATGCAGAAAGCGCGCCGCCATCGCTTCGCCCTGCACCAGGCCCATCGTGCCGGCGTAGGAGTAGGGAACAATGCGTTGCGGATCGATCGCGGCAGTCGCGCGCAGGCGCGCCGCAATGTCGGCCAGCGCTTCGCCCCAGCTGACACGCGTGAACCGACCGCGCCCCTTGGGACCAACGCGCTTCTGCGGATAGAGCAACCGATCCGGGTGATACGTGCGCTCCAGATAGCGGCTGACTTTCGTGCACAGCGCGCCCTGTGTGGTCGGATGGCCGGGATCACCAACGACCTTGACCGCGACGCGTTTACCTTCGCGTTGCTCCACGGTCACCAGCATCGCGCAGGTGTCGGGGCAATCATGCGGGCAGGCCGCGCGGACAATCTCGGCGCCGGGGCTGAGGACGGAAGAAGTCATGCTCGAAATCTAACACCGCTCGACGCAGCTATCGAAGCTTCTGTCGCTCGCTCGCAGACCAGCACGGAAGTCGTCGCGCGATCATGTCACCATCGATCGCGGTGATCGTGGCGATTCCCGTCATCACATGGCTGATGAGACCGAGCAGCGGAATTTGCGCTCGACGGGGCTGCGCCGATGCGACGTCGTGGCCGAGCTAAAGCTTGGGGGCAAAAGACGGCAACGACGCGGCCGCGAGCCGCTCGAACATCGCCTCGCACGCGGCAATCTGCTCGTAGCTCACGTATTCGTCCGGCTTGTGCGCCTGCTCGATGCTGCCGGGACCGAGCACCACCGTCGGGATCCCCGCCCGCATGAAGGTGCTGGCCTCGGTCGCGAATCCGACCGCGCCGGTACCTGCGCGCGCCGTGCGCGCCAGCTCCATCGCCCAGCGCACGAGCGGCGCCTCGGGTGCGATGCCAAAGGCGGGCACGCTCATGCCCTCCTCGAATTGAATGTCGGCGTCGCCCGCCACCGAGCGCATGTTCGGCAGCAACGCGCGGCGCGCCCAGGCGACAATTTCTTCGTACAGCGCATCGGTCGTGGTCGCTGGCAGATTGCGCATTTCGAACAGGAATTCGCAATCGCGGGGCACGACGTTGACGGCGATGCCGCCGCGCACGACGCCGGTCTGCAGCGTCGTGTACGGAACGTCGAAGCGAGCGTCGCGTGGCTCGTCGCATGCCATCCGCTCGGCCAGCGCGCGGATGAAGGAAATGACCTGCGCCGCAACTTCGATCGCATTGACGCCGGCCGGCGTCAGCGACGAGTGGGCATCGCGCCCGCGCACGCGGCAGCACCAGTCGCGCTTGCCCTTGTGCGCGACGACCACGCGTAAATCCGTGGGCTCGCCGATGATGCAGCCGGCCGGCTTGATGCCGCGCTGTTCGAGGTCCTGAACCAGCCCGCGCACGCCGAGAAACGTGGTCTCCTCGTCGAACGTCAGCGAAAGATGAATCGGCGTGCGCTCCTGGGCCGCGAGAAATCGCGGCGCCCACGCGAGCGCGAGTGCAATGAAACCTTTCATATCGGCGCTGCCGCGGCCGTGGATGCGGCCATCGCGATGGCTGGCGCTAAACGGATCGCTGCTCCAGTCCTGACCATCGACCGGCACCGTGTCGGTATGGCCGGACAGAATCAAGCCGCCGCGCTTGACCCGCTCCGGCTCATCGGCAAGCGTGCAGAACAAATTCGCCTTCTTGCCGGTAGCGTCATACACCAGATGCGGCTTTGCCCCAAGGTGCGCCAGGAAGTCGCGCGCATATTCGATCAGGCCGAGATTGGAGTCGCGACTGACCGTCGGGAACGCGATCAGCCGATCGATCATCGCCAACGCCGCGGGTGTCGGCACGCGCACGCCGGACTCGATGGGATTGTTCATTGCTTCCTTGCGGTCAGCGTTGCAAAGGACCGGCCGCGCTGCGACGAACCTGCGCGATGCGCGGCACCACCGATGGCTGCATTCTAGGAGCGGTCTTGCGCAGGGGAGCCACAGACCGCCTGTGCGAGCGCAAGACCATACGCGATGCGCCCGCTCTGCGTTGCGCCGATATCGGCGACGGCATGGCGTGAGATGACGCGGGTTTAGGCGGGACGCTTGCCGCGATCACTTATCGTGGCGTGAGAGTCGCAGGTCGGCAGCACCAACGGCGGCTCCCTGCGGCGCTTTGCGCCGGCCTTAGCGCGGCGGCGCGCTAAGCTTGCGCCATGAACCTCATCGATCACGTGGTCCGGTTTAGCGGCGATATCGAGCAGATCCGGCGCGACATCCATGCCCATCCGGAACTGCGTTTCGAAGAGCGCCGCACGAGCGACCTCGTGGCGCAGCGACTCGCCGAATGGGGCGTCGCTGTCACGCGCGGCCTGGGCGGCACCGGCGTGGTCGGTACCCTGAAGCGCGGTACAAGCGGCAAGTCGGTCGGCCTGCGCGCCGACATGGACGCGCTGCCGATCCAGGAAGCGAACGACTTCCCCCACCGATCGACGCACGCAGGAAAGATGCACGCGTGCGGACATGACGGCCACACGGCGATGTTGCTCGGGGCGGCGCGCCATCTGGCCGCGGGCGCCTCGTTCGACGGCACCGTGCATCTGATCTTCCAGCCGGCCGAAGAAGGTGGCGCCGGCGCGCAGAAAATGATCGACGACGGCCTGTTCGAACGTTTCCCGTGCGACGCCGTGTTCGCCATGCACAACTGGCCGGGGCTCAAGGTCGGCGAATTCGGCTTCGCCGCCGGCCCCATGATGGCGTCGGGCAACCTGTTTGAAATTCGCGTCACGGGTCGTGGCGGTCACGCGGCGCTGCCGCACCTGGGCGTCGATCCCGTGCTCACCGCCGTTCATATCGTGCAGGCGTTGCAAAGCATCATCACACGCAACAAGAAGCCGATCGATGCCGCCGTGCTGTCGGTCACCATCATCAAGGCGGGCGACGCCACCAACGTTGTTCCGGACGGGGCGTTCATCAGCGGCACGGTTCGAACGTTCGATGAACCAGTCACAGATCTGATCGAATCGCGCATGCGGCAAATTGCCGAACTCACGGCGCAGGCACACGGCGCTACTGCGACCGTGAACTTCGAGCGCTACTACCCGCCGACCATCAATGACGCTGAGCAGGCGGCATTTGCCGCGGCCGTGGCCGAAGACGTGGTGGGTGCGGCGGGCGTGATCCGCGACGTCGAACCGACCATGGGCTCGGAGGATTTTTCCTTCATGTTGCGAGTCCGGCCGGGGGCCTACTTCTGGATCGGCAATGGCGAGGGGACGCACCGCGCCATGGGCCACGGCGCCGGTCCGTGCATGCTGCACAACGCCAGCTACGACTTCAACGATGAGCTGCTTCCGATCGGCGCCACGTATTGGGTGCGATTGGCGGAGAAATTCCTGCCGCGCTGAGCGCTGCGGGCCGGCTTGACTCAAGCGGCACGACGCCTCTGAGACGCGCGGAACAATCAGCACGCAGTGCAACGGCGACGAATCGGGCGCGCGTCGAATTGCGCCTACGGAAACGCCGGTATGTTCGGTTCGGTTCCCTCCAGATTCGCTTCCGGGTGACGCCGCATCACGATCGCTTCGATCTCTTCGACCCGCGGCACCGCCACATCGATCATCATCAACAGTTCGCCTCGGGCGATGGCCTCTTCGAATCGCTGCAACCGGCGATTGGGCAGACCAACGCCGATCATCGCCGAAACCCACGCGCCGAACCCGGTGCCGAAAAGACAAATACCCAGCAGCGCGCCGCCGCCGATGACCAGTCCCGCGGGCGGGAAGGCCACTGCCGCCACACCAGCCAATAGACCTGCGGCACCGCCGGCGGCAATGCCGCGCTCGAGCGCCGGAACGAGATCGCTCTTCTGCGCGAGCCGCGCTGCAGGTAAGTCCTCCAGAGGCACGTTGTCGCGAGCGAGCACATGAATTCTTCGCTCTTCGATCCGCGCCAAAAGCAATTCATTGACGATAGCCCGGGCCGAGGCGACATCGGGCAGCAGGAAGTAGATTCTCCGCATCGGGACCTCTGAGGTCGAAGAAAAACGAACTAGACGGGCAGCGCCGCCAGCGTTCGCAAAGCTATCTCGAAATTACTGCGTACTCCGATTTTGCGGCTGCGGTGCTCGGTGTACCAGTTGGTACATGTCCGCATTTGAATTAGCTTCTACCCCTACCGTGCGCAACACCCCAGGCGCGAAGACATCACTGCCGCAGCACGCACTTGGCGTAGCGATCGCCCAACCGACCCGCCGGATCGTAGATCGATTTGAGGCGCTCATACGCCGCGCCGCCGTAGAGCTCGCCGAACTCACTGCGCTCGAAAAAGCTGTCCGAATACAGCGATTTGATGCCCGATAGCGCCACCACTTTGCGCTCAATCAGGCGATTGAAGTGCCCCGGCGCATGGTGCGCGCGCGTGTGCACGACATCCCAGAAGCCGAAGTTCACGTACAGCGCCCGCCGGCGCGGATAGAGCGGCCAGCGCTCGGCGGTCGCGGTGGCGCCGATCGGGCATATCCACACTGGAGTAATGCCGATGTCGCGCAGGAAGAAATCGAGAAACTCGGCCGCGCGCGCAATCGGTACGTCGACATCCTGAATGACCGTTTCGCGTCGCCAGCCACCCGCGCGCGCGAGCCAACGCGTAAGACCGATGTGACTGTTCCAGCGCATGATCCGCGTATAGGTGCGTGAATTCAAATGCGCACGGCCGAACAGCGGCCGCAGCAGGGGATTCTGGGCGCCGACATTTTTCGAGCACCAGAACCAGTCGGTATCCCAGCGCCAGATGTAATCGCGCGCGGTCAGATAGTCCGTTTCCTTCTTCAGCAACGACCGGTAGTAGATATTCCGAAAGGTGTAGTCGGATACGGGGCCCGTGCGCGCTATGAACTGCGCGGTCGATAACACCAGCGTGCCGGAATCGAATGCGACGCCATCGACAAAGTCGAGATCCGCGCGCTCGCATGCATCAGCGAGCGCCGCGAAGTATTCATCGGGCCGGCTGAAGCGCTGATGCCTGACCATTACCTGCGGCCGTACAGGGATCGTGCAGGCGCGCAGGCGCAGTGCGTAGCCCAGCGTGCCGTAGGAGTTGGCGAAGCCATGAAAAAGCGCTTCGTGCGCATTGTCGGGCCCGGCGGCGACGATGCGGCGATCGCCAACGAGGACGTCGATTTCGCTGAGAGTTTCGTGTACGAGCCCATGGCGAAAGCTCGTGGCTTCAATGCCCACGCCTGCTGCCGCACCGCCGAGCGTGATCGATTTCAGCTGGGGCACGACCGCCGGCAGCACGCCGTGCGCGAGACAGGCATCGACCAGAACGTCGTATGGCACCATGCCTTCGGCATCGACCCAACCCGCGGCCGCGTTCACCTGCAACACATGATCGAAGGCCCGCACATCGAGCCGCCGGTGCGCGCCAGGCTCGCGATCGCGAAACAGATTCGAGGTTGTCTTGCGCAGACCGACAGCGTGCGAAGCGACGCCTGCGTTTGCGCCCTCGTTCAGCACGGCCAGCAGCCGCTCGCAACGCGCGCGATGCTCGGCATGCGCGGTGCCGCCGGCGGCGGGCGGATCAAGCGGCACGCCTGAGCGCAGCGGCTTCAGCACGCGCCGCCTCATACAAGAAGGCGCGGCTCATCGGATAGGTCTTCGGGTCGCGCCGCCCTTTGCCGAAAGTGATCTGGAACAGCCCGGTCCTGCCGTTGCCGGCGCGGAACATTTCGGCGCAGCCGATCAGATACGTGCGCCATACGCGCCGGAAGCGTTCATCGAAGCGCTTCGGATCGATGGCATGGATGCGCGCCCAGTTGGCATCGAAGCGCTGCGCCCACGCCTCCAGCGTCAACACGTAGTGCCGGCGCAGGTTCTCGATGTCGATGATTTCGAGCCCGCAGCGATCCATCGCAGCGAGCGTCTCCGAAAGACTTGGAATCCAGCCGCCCGGGAACACCCGGTCGCGGATGAAAAATTCGGTCGGATAGTGGCCGACGTGGCCGATGAAATGCAGCATACCCAGTCCGCCGGGCTTGAGAAAGTCGGCGTGGGCGCGCACCACTTCATCGACCTGGTCGCGGCCCGCGTGCTCGAGCACACCGATCGAAACGACCTTGTCGTATTGGCGATCGACGTCGCGAAAATCAGTATCGCGCACGCTGAGCCGATCGGACAGGCCGCGGCGGCCGATTTCGCTGCGCAACCAGTCGACCTGTTCGGTCGTGATGTTGACGCCCGTCACCGATACGCCGTAGCGCTCGGCGGCGTGGAACATGAAACCGCCGAAGCCGCAGCCAATGTCGACCACCGTTTCGCCCGGCGCCAGCATCACTTTGCGGCACACGTGCTCGAGCTTCAGCCGTTGTGCTTCGTCGACCGAGCGCGTGCCCTCCGGCCAGTAGCCGCACGTGTACATCATCAGTGGCGGGTCGAGCCATAGCGAATAGAAGTCCGCGCCCAGGCCGTAGTGAAAGCGTGCGTTGTCGCGCGCGCGCTGCCAGCTCTTGTTGTTGCGCCTCACTTCATGCCAGCGGTTGCGCAGACTGACCAGCGGATTGGGCGCGGAGAAGTTGGCGGACAGTCCGACCGCGAAGATGCGCGCGAGATCACCTTCGATTTCAACGGTGCCGGCAAAATAACCTTCCAGCAAGCCAATGTGCCCGAACAGCACCGTCCGCCACTGCGCGGCCGCGGTACGGAAGTGCACACTGAACTCCGGCGTCTGGACGCGATTGCGTAGCTCGCTACCGTCGGCAAAGCGGATGCAGAACGAGATCGGCGCCCCTTGTCCCAGGGACCGCAGACGTGCGGCAAGTAGGGCTTTCATGGTGCGATTTTGCGGCAACGATGCGCGAGCATCGCAAAAACAAGCGTGGAAAAAATCCGGCCGCAGACTAGGGGCGGCAACCCCCATTCGTCAACGCGCACTGTTGCGCGCGCCGCAGCGTCACCCCAGAACATGTGACGCGCACGGTGCCGATGGCGGCCCCCTGAAGCGAGCCCGCGACGCGCAATTTCGTAGACTACGCGGTTGCGCCCGCGATCCGCCCGGCCGCACGTTGCTCATACAGCGCATAACGTTCCCCGATGTCGACCACCAACAAGCAGATCCGCATTCGCGGCGCACGACAGAACAATCTGAAAAATCTCGACCTCGACCTGCCGACCGGCGAGCTGATCGTGGTTACCGGCGTATCGGGATCCGGCAAGAGTTCGCTCGTGTTCGACACCTTGTACGCCGAGGGCCAGCGGCGTTACGTCGAGACCTTTTCGCCGTACGCGCGCCAGTTTCTCGATCGCATGGACCGCGCGCAGGTCGACCGCATCGATGGCGTGCCGCCTGCGATCGCGATCGACCAGACCAACCCGGTACGGACATCGCGCAGCACGGTGGGCACGATGACCGAAGTCAACGATCATCTGAAGCTCCTGTTCGCGCGCGCCGGCACGCTTTATTGCCGCAGCTGCGGGCGTCCCGTACGGCGCGACAGCGCGGCAACCATCTACGATGATCTGGCGCGCCGCTGCGCCGGCCGCGAGGATCTGCGCGTCGTCATCACCTTTCCGGTGCGCGTACCGAAGAATTTCACCGGCGCGGAAATCCGTGCTCATCTGCGAGTCCAGGGCTACACGCGCATCCACGCCGAGCGCATCGTTGGCGACGGGCAAGAACTCGACGTCGCCCAGGACCGCCTGCGCATCGCCACCAGCGAACGCCAGCGCGTGATCGAAGCGATCGAGGCCGCGTTGCGCTTCGGCGGGGGCCGCGTCGATGTGCACGCGCTCGAAGAAAAATTGGAATCGGATGACGAAGCGCGCAGCAATGGTAGTTCGGGCCCGAAATCGCCATCTGATCCTGATTTTTCGCGCTGGCGATTCAGCACGGATTTGCATTGTGCGGACTGCGACATCCACTACGCAGATCCGCATCCGAGTTCGTTCTCGTTCAATTCGCCGTTGGGCGCGTGCGAAACCTGTCGCGGCTTTGGGCGCGTGATCGGTGTCGACTTCGGGCTGGTGATTCCAGATGAAAGCAAGACGCTACGCGCCGGCGCGGTCAAGCCATGGCAGACCAAGAGCTTCGCGGATTGCCAGCGCGATCTCGTCAAATACGCGCCGAAGTTCAACGTGCCGCTGGACGTGCCGTTTCGCGAACTGGCGGAAGAGCACCGGCTGTGGCTGTTGCAAGGCGAGCGCGGCTGGACCGGCAAGTGGCAGACGCAGTGGTACGGCGTCAAGCGCTTTTTCGAATGGCTCGAAAGCCGCGCCTACAAGATGCACATTCGCGTGCTGCTGTCGCGCTATCGCTCCTACGCCGGCTGCACGGTGTGCCTGGGTGCGCGGCTAAAACCCGACGCGCTGCTGTTCCGGATCGGCTCGCAAACAGATGCCGAGTCGGCGCTCGCCGCGAGCGGCTCGGGTGTCGCGACGACGGCCCCGTCGCAGGCGGAGCCATACGCCGCGACGGGCGCAGCGACCGACGCACCGACCAACGTCGACATAAGTTCTGCCGCGACCCGCCCCAGTAGCGAACGCGTCTCGCGCTACGTCCGCTTCCGGCCGGCGCAAGTCCGCTGGTCCCAGCAACAACTCAATGCACTTCCGGGTCTGTCGATCCACGAACTCATGCTGCTGCCGCT
>Ga0137410_10001822_pt1 | contig 14567 bp, 36 predicted proteins | sample CZODoug1_16funga_FD_108878 | JGI IMG/M metagenome (GOLD analysis project Ga0137410, IMG submission 108878) | Vadose zone soil fungal communities from Angelo Coast Range Reserve, California, USA - CZODoug1_16fungal (Illumina Assembly) | ecosystem: Environmental > Terrestrial > Soil > Vadose zone... | reverse complement strand
GTTGCACAACCTGCTCGTTGACCCTATAGTTTTCAATTCACCTACCGAATTCCTCTCTAGGACCCTCAAGGACCGTGATACCCTCTTCTAACCCTAGGCGTCATACCCGTTCCCAGGCCAGTTGTCTGTGTGTAGTGTTGTTCTAAAAAAAAAAAATTTGACATAAGAGAGAAAGATATAGAGCTGACCCCTGGGAGTGCTTTCTGGCAAGGGGTGCCAGAAAGGGGTACAAGAGGGTATCAGGGAGCTACCAGGGTCTAAGAGGGGTCTAACAAGAGAGTAGTGACCTCACCAAAGGCCGCAGGCGGTGAAAATAACAATTGACAAATCGATTGGGATAGTGTATAGTAGAGTTTGTTAGATTGGAAAGGGCAGAACAGATGGCATGGTTTGTGTGCAAGTGCGGGCTGAGATTTTCAACAAGGCCGCAGCTGGGTAATCATATTGAAATTGGCAATGATAGATGGCCGCAGCCTAAAGTGGAGGAACATGACGAAGCGGAGAATTGGGAAAGCATTAAAGATGACGACAGTGTAAGGAAGGATAAGGCATGACGAAGGTTGTAGTGACGGTTGAGGTGAACCAGGCAGAGTATGATAAGGTTCATGGGCCGGGAACGGAATTCTGGGAGACATATCATGGGCCAAGGAGCTATGCGTGGACCATTGAAAAGGAACAGCAGGCAAAGGAGGATTATAAAAAGAACCATAGCGAGAATGGCATTGCTGATGCGGTTGTGGATGCGCTCAGAGAGGCGTTTTACGATTGGTCAGACAAAGGATGGCTGACGCTGAGCGTGGAAGGGAAGACGATTTGCAAGGCTTGTGGCGGAGTGGAATGGCATAAGCCTTGGTGTGCAAGCATTGTAGGGGCTGAAGCAATCGAGGATGATAGCCTGGGCAACCATATTGGCCCGAGCGAAGAGTGGTAGGGATTATGCTAGGGGCGCGAATGCCCTTAGCAGTTTATTTGTTACATTGGAGGATGAAGCGATGACCAAAGACGATGCAGATGTTTGCGAAGCACTAGTGAACTGGTTTGAAAGCCAGAACATACAGCCCAAGCAAAGCATAGGATGTCTTGCGCAATTTCTTGGGGTTATGATAGCTACGGCTGGAAATAACATTGATGATGTAATACATGGGTCAGTGTTGGCACATGAAAGTGTGGTTAATACGGCATTGCATGCGTTTGCGGCAAGGCATAAGCGGAACTGATAGAAGGGCTGCGCGAATGCAGCCTGTTGGCAATAATGCCGAAGGAGGGACAGTTTATGTCCAAAAAACGAAAGCTTGAAAGCTTGCAGCAGCTTGGAGTGTTAAAGCCCCAGGACGTTAGGCAAATCCAGGCCAAGCTCAATCCTGCCTATCGGATTGAAACAACCGCAATGCGTTTGCACAACCTTAGGTGGGCAAGCCTTTCGATTGTGGCTGCGCTGGGCTGGGGATCGATTGCGGTGGCGATTGGCATGGCTTGGAAGCTGTCGCATTAGCATTCTAAGGCAGCGCAAATGCTGCCGATTTGTTAACAAAGGAGAGAAAACATGGTAAATCGCTGGTGGCGAGTACAAGCTACACTACAAGTTGAAAGACTTGACGAAGACGTTGCTTGTCCGTCTATGTATATTGAATTTAGTCTATTTCGACAATCATTTACCGAAGCTGTGGAAGCTGCACAGATTCATCTTCAACGACTTAATTCTTTAAATCTGGATGTAACATCAATCATGTTAAATGAGGAAGAAGAAGATTAGTTACTAAGGTGAAACCATAGACTTAGCATCTGCGACTGGAAGCATTCAGACTTAGAATTCAGGAGACTCTGGAATGGACTGGGCAGCGTTAATAATCGGAGGTCTCGTCGTGGGGTTTCTGATAGGAGAACTTGTAAGACAGTGGAGGAAGAAATGACGCTGAAGCAACTTAAGGAAGCCGCGAATGCATATCTTGATGGTGATATGGTGGAAGACACATTCAACTGTGCCATATTGGCATTCTTAGACACAGCCACTGGCGATGACTATCATGCCTTCGCCCTCTGGCTTGTGGAACAGGAGAAAGAGCATTAGTATGGAAGACATAACTCACTTAGCTGAACCACTGTGTGGCGTATATATTCTTTGGGGAGATAATATCTGTATTTATGTGGGAGCCTCAAATCACGTGTTAAATAGGCTCCCTCATCACAAGTCAAGGCGAAGGAATAATGCCAAATACCAATGGAAGCAAGTTACCTTTGAAGCCTGTAAGCCCGAGGAGTTGGTGCAGAAGGAGTTCATAGCAATACGCCAGTATCAACCCAGGTTCAATAAGCAAAACATAGGAGGGCCAATCAAGCGAATAGACTTGAAAGCCTTAGGGCTTAGGCTTAGATGATAAGCCTGTGGTGTGGCGAAAATGTCACACCCTTTTTCTGCATAGCAGCTATGTGAAAATAACATTTGACAGCGGAGCGCATTGCGACTATAGTCGCATTTGTCACTTTGAGGGTGACGTTAGCTAACTTCAATCGGCAACAGAAAGGTTACACAATATGGCAAAGATTCTCATTCCAGTTACCAAGGCCGGGAAGAACATGGAAGTCGAGACCGATCAGGTCAACCAGGACCTGTTCGAGTATTGTTTCAAACTCGGACTGAAATCGTTGTTGAACAGGGGGATGACGAAAGTCACGAAAGAACTCATCTCCGATGAGGCCGAACGCCAGGGCGAGGCTTTCATCATTGCTTCAAAGAACCTTGAAGCAATCTATGCGAACAAAATCCGCATGACCGGTGGCGTCAAGGCCAAGGCGGCCTCTGGCGAGGTTAACACCGAAGCCATGCGCCTGGCACGGATCATCGTCAAGGACGAACTCAAGGCAGGTGGGCATAAGATTTCCCACTACGCAGCGAGTGAGATCACTACAGCGGCAAAGGAACTTCTACAGAACGATCCTTCGATCGTTGAAGAGGCGACGGCTAATATTGCCAAGCGCAAGGAGGCCAAGCCGAAGGTTGCTATCGACGTGTCGAAGATCGCTGTCAGCGCGAAGAAGGTTGCTGAAGCCGAGGCAAAGAAGATTGCCGATAAGGCCAAGCGCGAAGCTGTCAAGGCTGGAAAGGGAACGGATACTCCTATCTCGGCGAAGCAGGCCGGGAAGCCTGCGGCTCGGCCAGTGCCGGGCAAAAAGCAGGCTTCTAAGCCCGTTCATGCCTAAAGCTTAATCTGAATAGACCCTGGGGTGGAAACACCCCAGGGTTTATGGCTGCCTAGGGCCAGTCTAGGCTAACGAGGAGACTACAATGAACGACTCTACAGGCATCCAGGTTGCCAACAAGGAGGTTGAAATGGCAGGTATGGTGGCGATGATTGCTCAGTTTTTGACTGATGCCACGAAACTGCCCACGCTTCGTCAAGAGCTTGAGGCCACGAAGGCCGAGTGCGAGAGCTTGAAGCGGGAAAGGGAAGAGCTTACGCTAGAAATCCAGCTTGAGCGAGACGAACGGGCACGGTTTGCTAACGCTGCGAACGATAAGCAAGGGGAGGTTCTTAGGTTGAACACGAGGCTTGCTTCGCTTCAGCACAAATTCGACACTATCCAAGGCATCGTCGCCGCTGCCATGGCTGAGGCCGAAGCCGACAAGCCAAAGCCTGTCATCGTCAACCCTACGGAACCCAAGCCATGGTCCCCTCCGGAAGTGAGCCGCTCGTCGCACTATTCGTAATAATTATCTGTATCTTTTGTCTACTTGACTAAGTCTTTGGGGCGAATTTGGCACATGGCCTGTTCGCCCCAAGGTCCCTAAGGTCTACCAGGGAATTTTGTAATTGACTTTTCGTGAAAAATCTGTTATAGTTAAGGGGTAAGATGGGACAAGGGCATTGTTGAAAGAGGCATAGCCAATGAAAATCATAGAAGTTCTCTTCGACACGGACGTGGTTCATGAATTTGACGAACATCATACCTGGGTCAGGAACAACGATTGCTTAGACATTCGCGATGTCATGAGCGAGCCCGTCGCGAGTTATAACTGGAACGAAGTTGTCTATGTTCGCTACGCAGACAAGTCGGAGACCCAACCATGAAAATCCGTCCTATCGACGAGCGAGACTGGCTTGTGCCGCGAGAGGGTACAAAGTTTCGCGAGGTTTATTCTCTAATGGTCCACGGGATGAAATCCGGAGAAATCGCGAAAGTGTTTCCATTGACTAATCCGAACACCATTCGTCAGATGGTCTTCAGGATTAAAAATCCTCCGGCGCATAAGCAGCGGCCAAAATGGATCATGATTACTGAAAGCGTATCTCCTCAGTAAAACTGGACCTCAGAGACGGTTCCCCGCAAGCTGTTATCTGGGGGTCCTTTCAATGGAGATTGAAAATGAACGGTGAGTGGCAAATCTGGGCTCAGCGACCTGAATGGGTGTTCAACATTTGGATGGAGCAGATGCCTGCGCTGCGCTTGGGTCAGCCACGATTGCAACATACGGTTATTTGCGAAGGACCTAACAAAGGCAAGTATCTCCTGATTTGGTTTGACAACCAACCCAAGCCGTTGTTTTGGACAATACTTGATCAGCCCGAGGTAAACTTCTGATGAAAGCCGAAGTTACAGACTGTACAGTGGTTGAGATAAAGTTCAACCCAGGCTTGCGCCAATATCAGATTACGATTGAAATTGCTGAGGGCGCGCATATTTGCATGCTCTGCCCTTACGAGCATAAATGGAAAGTCGGCGATAAAGTGAAATTATATGTCGACGTTCCTTTAATGCTTGAACGGTTTGACCCAAGTATGATAGGTGGAGCATGAAACTAGGTTGTAAATACTGTGAATACAATAGCCCTGAGCCTGGCTGGTGTTATGCAGAAAATAGCGGCCCAATCTTTGCTTGCCCAATATGTAATCCTAGGGACGAGGAGGATCGGACACGGAAACGAGCTGAAACGCAAAAGGCAAGACAAGTATGAACGACTATGACCTCCTCAAAGACGATGTCTACACCCTTCGCACCGAAGGCGACGGGCTTCGTATAACTAAGTTCACCAAGGACCTCAATCCAGTTGTGTTCTATCACTTGAAGCCCAATGGGGACTTTGGTTATACTTGCAACTGCCCGCAAAGCAATCGCGGGGCATGCAAGCATTTGGACATCGTTGATGCTTTCATGACATATCCGGAACGGATTGATAAGGGCTGGTTCTTCTGCCAGCAGGCTGGAGATTGGTTTCCGCCAGTCGAAAGATCATATATCGAACCCCTGCCGCCGGGGGATGACGGAGTGAAGGACCCCTCCCTTGCTCCGTCAGTCACGCCAGAGGTTGAGGTAGAGCCTCCAAAGCCTCCCTCTGGCGTGATGAATTTTAGTCGGAGGGGACTATAGGATGGATAGGCGCGGATTTCTCAAGGGGCTTACAACCGCTGCGGCTGCGACCACGGTGCCGTTTAAGGTTTTGCCTGTGATTGTGCCAAAGGTGGTAACAACTACTTATCGAAATGTGATAATCCGCACTAGGTTACCATCAGCGCAGTGGCGAAAGCTTTATCAAGGGAAGCCGTATATATGGACAAAATAGCAAAAACCGGCTACCCAAAATGGGCACGCAGAATGTGGTACGACAGCGAAGCTATCTATCTTGAAATGCCTGTTGTCGGGCATTCGCCAATAATTATGAAATTCGACTGGACCGACGCAGGGTTGAACAAGGCCCTAAACTTTATGAAAGTCACCTATAATAAATCTGGCCCGCATCGTGAGAAGAATGGCTGGAAAACCGATCACGAGGTGATCAAACGCGAGCGCGTAGGGCAATTGCCGAAGCCGAGGGTGAATAAGGAAAGTCGGAGCCTTGCAAGGAATATTCTGAAGAAACTGGGGATGATAGAATGAGTACCCACCATCACCATATTAAGGCGGATATTTTTACGGGTTTACCTGAAGCTGTTGTAGTCATGAAAAAGCACGGGGAACTATGGAGAATTCAAGGCCCATTTAAATATTGCCCAATTTGTAAATGCATCCCTACTAAATTTGTAGGTAGAAATCCAGAGGAGGACGTGAAAGATGAACATTTTCAAAAACCGAGACAAGACACTTAGCGATGATCTCCCAGGTTCTGGTAGAATGCAGAGGCCTAATCTCAAGGAACTCGACGAAGCTTTGCTAAACACAGCGATGGAGAATGTTCGATACGATAGACGCAAAGTCGAGCCAAGGACACCTGTCCAGCTTTCGGAAGAGCTAACTTCCCACGCTGTGGAATTTGAAAAGGCCGTCGCGATTGCTGAAGAGGCCGCGAAAGCCTACTGCGCGACGTATGAAGAACTTACTCAACTCGTTGACACAAAACTCGAATCCATCGAAGCCCAGCGCAAGGAATTGCAAAAGATCCGCGCTACGCTTCCACGAATAGGAGAGAAGGATGAAGAAGCTTCTAGCGATTCTGATCCTGACGATGGTAGCGACACCAGCATTAGCAAAGACCGGGTGCAACTCAAATCCATCGAAGGGCCAAATAAGCCACTACCGCTTAATCGACGGTAAGAAATGCTGGTACACCGGTCGAAGCATGGCGAAGGTAAACCTAGAATGGGAGAAAACCAATGCGCAAGCGACGAAAGCCGCCACATCGGGTCCGAAGACCATGGATAACGTGGTTGCAAAGCCAACTGCGATCGTTGAGTACCAAGGCATAGCAGCGCCGATGTTGGAGGCCCTGCGGGTTACACAGCAGCTTGTGATATTCTCGGTCATCCAACAGGAAGCCACCGACTACGCAGTGGATGGCATATGCGGCGAAGTCACTTGGGGAGTCTGTGATCGTGGTCGACTGGTACGTTAAACGAAACGGGGAAGACAGCCCCTACCCTTACTCCATTCGCCTCGGTGGGTGTGAGTATTCGCTCACCGAGGAAGAGTTTCAGGAGTTACATAGTGCCTTTGACAGGGTTTGGGAAGCTGATTGTCCTTATTGCGTTGAAAGCGAAGCCTATCAGGATTTAATAATTGCCTCCGGCACTGACAAGCCAAGTCTTTTAGACATATTGAAAATCGCAAAGCCGGTTATCAACAGGAGGGGAATGTGAAGGTACCCAAGTTTATTATTGATATGAAACAACCACCACGGAGCATGAAACATGGATATCGGAAATCCGCTACGCAAACACACGGTGATTCCATTGACAGAGCCGGTGCCGGAGAGCCCATCAGAACCCGCCTTCCAGCCGCCACCTGGAGAGCCTTATATCACGGAGTCCCCATCACCAGAATCGCAACCATCCCCATCATGCCCTTCCCCGACCCTCCCGGAGCTGCTTCCGACCATCTGAAGCAGACGCAGGAGAGAACGATTCAGCAAATGCAAATGTTGATGTTTAATTCGTGGAACATCATCGACGACCTTATCCCAAAACCACCAGAACTTCCCCATTCTGGCTTTCGCGCAGGCGAGATCATCGGTTGGAGACTATGGTGGGTTAACAAAGATGGAAGGCTATGTTCGTTTGTCAAAAATGAAATCTTCTGGGAACCGGGAATCCCGATGACTGGGGATATTAATAAATGTGTTCACATAAGTATGCGAAGTCCAGATCGCTTCGGCGGAGTTTACTCATTCAATAACCTCGAGGCGGTTATGAATGAGTTTCATGGAATATTACCGGATCTAAAGCACGGCCCGCCTGCTCCTGGTCATATCGTCGGGATTATCCTCGGCACTGTCAAGCTCTGGGGCGAAGTTGTGGAGCACGAAAAAGGATATCGAGCAAGTTTTGCAAAACCGGAGGAGTTCTTGGAAACCTATTATTGGGGTAATGGGCCAAGTCGCGATCCACAGGAGTTATACTTTGGTCCCAAACCTGCAATCGATTCTTCAAGGTGGACAGGATGAGCATACCTACTAAAGGCGAGGAATTCTCCAAAATCATCGAATATCTGCGCAAGGCACAAGAATCCATGGCGATGGTAGCTCATATCGAACGCGATGCTCATCCACTTGTAGCCAAAGGCTGGCTTGCTTGGAGTGAGCAAATGGGGAATATCGTGAAGATGGTGATAAAATTCGCAGCAAGAGGGTTGAATTGATGGGAACAGAATTAATCCAGGGTAATGCAAGGCCCATGTCAATCGACGACAAACTCGATGCGCTTATGCAGAAGGTGAATAAGATCGAGGAAGATCTTCTAAAACTCCGCAATGAACTCTCAATGACCTTTGGGGATGAGTTTAATCCCAAACGTGCGGAGCTATCCAAAGAACTCGCGGGACGAATGCTAACGAAGTTAAAAGGCGAATTCCAAGCGAGGGAACTGACTGCGCCTAGCGGAAACTACTGGTGCGATGCTTGTAGCACTGCTCATCCTAAAGATTATGTTTGCCTAGAGATTATCAACAAGAAGAAATATCCCTAATGCCCAAAATCAACCTCGCTGAACTTGCTCGCAAGGGCGTTGTCGATCGCCTAGCGCCGACGGAGGAACAGGATGCAATTTTGTTCAAGGTCAAGACAAGCAACACGAATTTGGTTATCAACGCATTGGCCGGGACAGGAAAGACAACAACACTCGAAATGGTGCAATCCGTTTCTAAACAGCAACCGATTCTTTATCTTGCATTCAACACGAAGGTTGCCAAAGAAGCGGAAGAGAAATTTTCCTCTACGACGACAGTACGCACCCTCAATAGCCTCGGGCATCGCGTTTGGGCTTCAGGTCGAAGTATATCGCTCAATGCGAAGAAAACGGGTGACCTCCTCCGGGAAATGATTAAGGAAATGCCGAAGGACATCGCAAGCGAGGTCTGGGAAAGCTTTTTCCAAATCGTCGAAGGCGTAGGCATGGCGAAAAGCCTAGGCTACATTCCTGAAGGAAAGTACCAGAATATTCAACCCCTTACCGATAAGGCTACTCTCCATGCTGTGCTCGAAGAACGCCCAGACGAACTTACATCTGACCTTATCGATGCAGTTCTACTCCTCAGCATTCAAACCGCCTTTGACGGTTATATCGACTTTAACGATCAACTATATATGCCCACTCTGTTCGGAGGGACATTCCCGAGATATCCCCTTGTCATGGCCGACGAAGCGCAAGACTTTTCGCCACTTAATCATGCCATGTTGGACAAACTTTCTCGAGGCCGCCTTATTGCGGTTGGCGATCCGTGGCAGTCGATATACGCGTTTCGAGGAGCTAAAACGAAATCGATGCAAGAGCTTACGGATCGCTTCAAGGCCGAGACATTTACGCTATCGCTCTGCTTTCGTTGTCCTAAGCCAGTAGTCGAAGCTGCCCGTTGGCGAGCACCGGCGTTGCGATGGGTTAAAGAGGAGGGAAAGTATGAAATCCTCAAGGATTTGCTTCTCACTAATATTCCAGGCGGATCAGCTATCATCTGTAGAAATAACGCTCCCTTATTTAAGTTGGCGATGCGACTTCTGCAACATGGACGATCGGTTACCGTTGCTGGAAGCGACGTCGGGCCAAAAATCATTGCAATCATGCGTAGACTCGGTTCGGAGGACTTGTCCATGGCCGGAGTCTTGTCCGCTATCGAAAACTGGCGAAACGCAAAGCTTGATCGCGAATCCAAAACCGCCGACGACATCGCGGAGTGCATGAAGGTTTTTGCAGGTTTCGGAAAGACCCTAGGCCTTGCCATTGACCACGCGGAGCATCTTTTCAAACAACGCGGGACGATCACGCTTACCACGGGACATAAGGCAAAGGGCCTCGAATTCGACGTTGTCTACCATCTCGATAGATGGCTGTGCCGAGGGGATGATCAGGATAAGAATCTCGCTTACGTTATCACGACCCGCGCTCGCCGAGAGCTCTATGAAATCGACTCAGTGAGGATTAAATGACAATGTCTTCCAGTCGGCTATCTTACACAGCCGAATATGAATTCATGAATAAAGCTCTCGCCGAACCAAAAGGCGTTCGAACTCCATTCGAAGACCGAGCAGCGGCATATACCTATCGGCTTCGCCTTAATCGCGCCCGGCAACTCGAACGGAAGCTCAACAAAGACGCTTTCAAGCCCGGCACAAAGATGCATGGCGCAAGTATCTATGATGAACTGATCTTTACAATCAAAATCAGTGATCCGGACACCGAAGATCAACTCTTCTGGGTCTACCTTGAAAAGGTAATGGCCCCATCGCATGTGGAAGCCATCGAATGATCTCCAACGAGCTCGCCCTTGCTCTTTGGCACCGTGCGGCAAAGGCCGACCTTGGCCTTCTAGTCCCTACCAAGGACATTAACTATCTCATGCAGGTGTTATATACGGCAAGGCGAGAAAATGGGGACGTAGAGCTCGATCGGCTATCACTTGTGAAGGCAAAGCAAGGAGTTTACATCGTTGATAGAGAAAGGGCTGCAGATGTCGTCAGACAAGTTCAAGAAGGTAACGGTGAATCTGTTTGAGGAGGACGTGGAGTTTTTTGAACGCAGGTTTGGGTATGGATGGAGTGTGGAGCTACGTAGGATCATGCGAAGGGAAGTCAAGAATTACGAGCGCCGAGATGGAGAGCATGAATGACGGATCAAGAGTTATGGTCTTTATCTTCTTGCACACCAATATTAGTAGTGGCCAAAGATTATTCTTATACAGGTTACATAGTTACGGTTTTTAAGAAAATTGGAGGCGCTCAACGTTGCGTAGTAGAAGATGATAATGGTCGATTGTTTATTCACAATGCAAGTCAACTTAGTCTTATAGAGGACCTACGATGACCCGAGAACTCGATGATCTCATGAATTTGGACCCCCTCGAACTCTCCGAACAAGATATCGACGACATCATCGCCTACCAGCGCAAAGCTCGCGGTGAGTATGACGACGGGAAGCCAAATAAAAAGGCGGCAGGGCCGAAGGTGGATTTGGTTGCCCTTGGCCTGGTGAAGGCACCGGAAAAGATAAATCGGAGGTTTTGATGGTATTTCCAGAGCATGTAGTAGTCGCTTTTAATGAACTGCGTTGTCGCAATTGCGATTCCAATGTTGATGAACATGGTAAATGGGTCGATGATGACGAATATTACGGAACTGATCCAGATTACTGTCCTGACTGCGATGCAAAGATGAGGCCAATACGATGAATAATCGTCGCCGAAGATTTCTGCCAAAGCCTGAACAACCTCCCGAAGGGATGATATTTAATCCCGCAGAATGGATATTTGGCCTGCGAAAATTTATCTCCGAAGTCGAACTCCAAAACCAATGCGCAGGCTGCATGAGGAACTTTGACGACGATATTCGTTCCAATCCGTATATTATCTGCCAAATGGGCGTCAGCGAACTCCATAAATATTCCATGCTCCCCTTCAACCACGACCCCTCGTATAACTGGAGAAAGAAACGTGGAAGACGATAAATCTCTTGAACGCGAGGTGATTGCTAGTATTCTAAACGGCATTCAAATCAACATTCGCAGGGCCTACAGAATAGGATTTACCTATGACCAAATCGCAGAACTTACCGGGCTCAATAAAAACAGCATCAGAGACTGTTGTGAGCGAAAGTCCATTTCTCCCGGGGACTAATATAGAGGTGGCGTGGGACTCAACCGCGCTAGGATTTCTTAAGCGTTGCCCACGTCTCTATTACTATCAAATGATCCAAAGCTGGCAGCCGAAGGAAGACAACGTCCACCTACGTTTTGGCATTGAATACCACCACGCGTTGGAAGCGTATGATAAACTCCGGCATGCGGGTAAAGATCACAATGATGCGATGCATGAGTTGGTTAAGGACATGTTGCTGCGCACAGGCGATTGGGACCCGGATCATCCAAATAAAAATCGAAAGACCTTGACGAGGACGATTATTTGGTATTTGGAAAAGTTTCGCAATGATGTTACGAAGGTTTATGTATTGCCTGATAACACCGTAGCTGTGGAACAGAGCTTTCGATTTCAACTGGATTGGGGACCAAAAGGGGCAATTATTAAGGAAAGTGAGCAGCTTGTAAATGGTGAATATGTTTACGATATTCAACCCTACCTATTATGCGGTCACCTTGACCGTGTTGTTACTTTCAATGACGAGCTCTTCGTTATGGACCGCAAAACGACCAAAAACACAATAGGAAGTTACTACTTTGACAACTTCGACCCGGACAACCAGATGTCGTTATATACATTGGCGGGCCAAGTTTTGTTTGAAACGGCCATACGGGGAGTTATTATCGACGCTGCCCAAGTTGCAGTTGGTTTCTCAAGCTTTGAGCGTGGGTTCACCTACCGTAACCCGGATCAAATTGATGAATGGGTCAATGATCTCCATTATTGGTTTCAACTTGCGGAAGAATTTGCGAAAGCGAATTATTGGCCAATGAACGATACTGCATGCAGTATGTATGGAGGGTGTAAATTTCGAAAGATATGCTCAAAGAGCCCAAGCGTGCGCGAGCGCTTTCTTGGTGCAGACTTTGTGAAAGGTGAGCCATGGAATCCGCTGGCGGTAAGATAAGTCTTGTAATCGAGTTAGATTCTTGGGATTTGGAAACAAATGGCGATCTCCGTGTAATGGGTCCCGGAGGTTCTTTCATTGTTCTTCTTCCTGAAGATATGCCAAAATTTGACCAAGTAAGGATGATCATCGAATGCCGTCCCTATCCCAGCACAAATCCCAGCGATTCACGAAATTGCTCCTCCTCGGCGATGCCAAAAGTGGCAAAACCGGAAGCCTCGTGAGCCTTGTAAAGGCGGGATACAAACTCCGAATCCTTGATTACGACAACCTTCTCGATATCCTCGTCCGTCTCGTCCAGGAACAGTGTCCGGGGAACCTTTCCAATGTCGAATTCCGTGCTCTTAGAGATAAGCGAAAGTATACCGGAGATGGTCTCGTTATTGACGGAGTGCCTAAAGCATTTGCCAACGGTCTCAAAATGCTTGATCGATGGAAATACAAGGATTCCGATGGGATCGAGACTGATCTTGGACCACCTTCCCAATGGGGAGCAGGTTGCATCCTTGTCTTGGACTCACTCTCTCGATTCTGTGACGCTGCATATGATTTCCGGGAGCCCCTTACGCCTAGAGGTAAATCCGGAGAATATGACCCAAGGGCAACGTACGGAGATGCCCAAGATGCAGTGGAAAGTGCCCTGGGATACATGACTTCAGATACCTTTGGCACAAACGTCATTGTGATCTGCCATGGGCAGTATATGGAACTTAAAGACGGTACCACGAAGATTTTCCCACAAGGCGTAGGAAAGGCCCTATCGCCGAAGATCCCTCAATACTTCCCGAATTACATTCGCTTCAAGAATCTGGCAGGGAAACGTACCATCCAACTTAAATCGGACGTTATGATCGACCTTGCTAATGGAATTCCATCGGGGGTACCAGATTCGCTCCCTGTGGAAACCGGCCTAGCGACGTACTTCGAACTACTTCGCGGGCCATTAACAGAAGAGGAGAAGGAAAATGGAAGACCAAGTGAGATCGGGACAGGAGCAGAGACAGTGGGAGGAGAAGAACGAACCGCAGAAGCAGTCCCTCGGCCGGCGCCGAGTCCGCGCAAGTTTCAACCCCTCGGCAAATTCGCTCGTCGATGAGATTAAACGGAAGTCGGCGGAGCTTATTGACTTGTGTGATAAACTTCGTAACGAATATGCCAATAAGAACATGGGCAGTTCTACCGCTGATGTAGGTGAGGTTAGTCGTTTGTTCTCGCTCGCCCAAACCCACTACGAAGATGCAGCCATGTGGGCAGTCAAGGCCGCTACTGTATGAGCCATCATCACTTAAAACTTCTAAGCGAAGCATATCGTAATATTGCACTAGCGCCAACAAACAATGCAATAAAAACCGATATCCTCGCGGACTTGGAAATGATGATAGCGAAGGAGGTGCAGGAAATAAGATACCCAGTTCAAGTAGTATCACCGCCCAACGAGGAAATCCCCTTCTAATGTCCCGTTTCCACTCTGGCCTTTCAACATGGAGAAAAGAGCCTATGACTGAAACGAAGTTCTCTTCAATTCTTGATCGGAAATCCGGCGATGTAAAACGCCCACCGCCGTTTCCAACGGGGACTTATATCTGGATCACCCGAGGCTTGCCTGAGCACGGCAAGTCGGCCCAGAAGCAGACGCCGTTTGTAAAGTTCCTCGTTGCGCCTACGGCGGCGTTGGATGACGTTGATCCAGATGCCCTGGCGGCCTTTGGCGGTATCAAGGGTGTTACCAAGGAACTGACATTCTACGACACCGAGAATGCCGGCTATCGTCTCAACGAATTCCTCATTGATGACCTGAAGATCGACAATGAAGATGGCGAAAAGGGCATTCGCGCAATGGTGGATGAAAGTCCAAACCATGAGTTCCTCGGCCATGTAAAACATACTCCGGCCAAAGATGGCAAAGGTGTGTTCTGGGAGATTGATCTTACGGGACCTGTCGAATCCTAATAGAGGGCACTCAGCCCTTCATCCGCCACCGGTCGGTCACCGGCCTTACTGGAGACCTCGGTAATCAGTCTCATACCCTGGCCACCCTCCGGGAAGTATTCAGACCACTCGCTCGGAGGGTGGTTAAATGGAGATCAAAGATGACCCCGTTTGAAATCGCTTG
>Ga0137410_10001821_pt1 | contig 14570 bp, 11 predicted proteins | sample CZODoug1_16funga_FD_108878 | JGI IMG/M metagenome (GOLD analysis project Ga0137410, IMG submission 108878) | Vadose zone soil fungal communities from Angelo Coast Range Reserve, California, USA - CZODoug1_16fungal (Illumina Assembly) | ecosystem: Environmental > Terrestrial > Soil > Vadose zone... | reverse complement strand
TATAGCGCTCGCCCGCCTCCGCGTTGATGAGAATGCTGCTGAGCGGCTGGCCCAACTCGTGCGCGAGGGAAGCCGAGAGCGCGCTCACGGTGGCCACGCGGGAAAGATGCGCCAGCTCCTCTCGCTGCAGCTGCGCCTCCGCGCCAGCCTGCTTTTGGCGCGTGATGTCCATCGAGACGCCGAGTATTCGTGGAAGTGCGCCATTTGCGTGGCTTGCGCGGCCGCGCGAGGCGACCCATCGCATCGAGCCGCCGGGCAGGATGACGCGATACTCCGCCTCGTAAGATCCGAGAGTCTCGAGCGCGTGCCGGATCGCCGTCGCACGCAGGGCCCTATCGTCTGGATGGACGCGTCCGCCCAGGTCGGCCAGGTTGGAGAAATGAATGGGTTCGCCCGGCTCGAAGCCGAGGAACGTCCGGCCTTCGTCCGTCATCCAGACCCTGTCGTTCGCCACGTCCCAATCCCACATCGCCAATTGCGCGCTCTCCGCCGCTAGGCTCACGCGCTCCTCATTGACGCGCAACGCCTCCTTCGACCGTCGTTCGTCTTGGATGGCGACCGCGAGCAACATCAGCGGACTCGCCGCCACCAGGAGGAACAACTGCAGGGCGAGTGCGTTTTCCTGGGGCGCCTGCGTCAGGAACGGCCCGCGTCCCTGCATCGTTCCCCAGATGGCCAGAATCGTGATGACCAGCATGGACGCGCTAATGCCGCCGAGCCCGAAGCGCAGCGCCGCCCAGATAAGCAGGGGAACGGGCGCATAGAGGAGCACGGGCGAGGTGTCCGGTCCCGCGGGCGACCGATCGAACGCGAGGTATCCGACCGCGAGAATGCCCACGGCAAGGAAGCAGGCTTCCAGGATGCGCCTGGGTGCGGCCTTGAACGCTTCTGCGAACGGCTGTTGGACGCCAATCAGGATGACCGGCACCAGAACGATCGCCGTCACTCCGTTCGAGACGCTGAGGTTGCGCCATTCGACCCAGTAGTAGGTTCCAAAATGATTGGAAACGGTGAAGGCAGCCCCCCAGAAGGCGGTCCCAACAGGAACGATGATCACCGCGATCAGGACAAAGATGATGGCTTCGCGAAGGCTGATGACACGGAACGGTGACTTGATGAACATGCGAAGCCCGGCGGCCGTCAGAAGATTCTGCACGGCATCGAAAACCTCGCAGTGAAGTGCATAGAGAGGCGGCCAATGCGCCTGCTGCGTGGCGAAGTAGTGACTGCCAGCGGCGGCCAGCACGTAGGCCCACCAGTGCCGGGTGGGGACGAGCAGCAAAATGGAAACGAGGACCGCGTGCGGAGGAAAGAAGAGAGATACCTTGCTGTCGGGAAAGGTCAGTATCCAGGCGGTTCGAGTCGCCAGGTAGTAGCAAACAGCACCGGTGAAAATCCAGATTAGCGTGCGCAGCGAGAACCCGGATTGCTCGGCAGTCTGGGTGCCAGCGTGGAATTGCAACTCGCCACTCGCTCGTGGTTGCCGAATTGCCTCCATCACCTGAGTCATTCGCCCTGCTCCGTGCTTCGGACGTGGCCAATGCGGGGATACCGTAATAGGGTAAGGGAATTCGGTGCGCCGAGTCGCAGCGTACCACCAAGGTCCCATGGTCGCGCCGTACGACTACGCGTACCAAGTCGCCAACGAACACCGGACCGCGGCGGCCTCTGTCCGGCCCGCGCGTCATGCGCCGGTAACAAACGGAGCAACCCATCATGCATGCCCGCAGGCACGGACTCTGGCTCACCCTCTCGGCATTGCCGTTGGTTCTCGGCGCACGGATCGCGCCGGCGCTGGGAGACGATTCGAAGGCGGCGCGCTACGCGACGCTCAGCGTGTAGCCGGAGCGAGCGGGCGATTGCGCGCGCTGGCTGGTCCCGTCCTGCTCGGCGCGTGGCTACTGGTGATGTGCTTCGTCCCGGATCCGCGCCCGCTTGGCGCGCCCGAATGGTCCGTGGCCGCGGTCCGCGCTTGCAGCGGGATCGGCGAACCGGCGGCGCGTGTGGTGGCGACGTTGACTCTGCGCGCCACGGGATTCGCGCTGCTCGGCGCGCTCCTGATGGTGGCGAGCGGAGCGAAGAGCTGGAACAGGCGCAGCATCGCCGTGGTGGCGTTCGCACCCGTGCTTGCGATCGCCGTGCTGTGGGTGGATCTCGGCCACTTTCCTATCGCGCTGCAGATCGAGATCGCTACGATCAGCGCGCTCACCGGGGCGATCGCTTGGCGCGCGCTCCAACGTAGTCCTCTCACGGCGATCGGCCTGTTCGTCGGCCTGGGCGGTTTCTTCGCCTGGGGCACCGCCACCGGCATCAGCGACGAGTCGCACGCCGCCGCTCGGGCAGTGGGGCGGCACGTGCTCGCTAGCCACGGCAACCTCCCCGACGGCGATGCGGGATTCGCGCGCGCTCTCGAGCTGGCTTTCGATTTCGCCCAAGCCAACACCGATGGCGCCGACGCGGTACTCGCGAATCGCGCCGCGATCCTGGCGCTCGCCGTGATCCTCGGCGAGGAACGAGTCGCCGCGGTTGCGTCGCGCGACATCGATCCGAGCGTCCTGCCGGAGGCGCGAGCACTGCGCCAGCGCGTCGCTCTCTACGGTCGCACGGATTGGCCGCAGCACTTCTGGGTCAGTGCGGGGCTCACCGCGTTGGCCGATGCCGATCGCTCGATCGCCGTCGGCTTGACCAAGGAGCTGATGGATGCGACGCCGGGCGGGAGCGGGTTCTCGTTCGCCGACCTCGCCGCCGACGCGGCGGGCAACCTGTTCACGCTCGCGGCGACGCGCGACGCGGACTCGGCGCGCGCGATGCAGGCTCGCGTCCACGCGGGGGTGCGCGTCGCCGATTTCTTCCCGGACGTGCGCGATCTCCCCGAGGGTCTGTCGCGCGAAGAGCTCGAGCAGCGTTACGGCGGGCTCGGCGGGGCCGAGATGCAGCGGATCGTCGCGGAGATGCGGAGCCGACTCGCGCAGTGCGCCGGTCTCCAATGAGCGCAAGCTATCGGGGCGGCACTTTCGCGCCGCAAAGGATCTCCCACTGGATCGCGAGCGACTCGCCGCTGTTCGGTTGATTCGCGACCTCGGAGATCGAGTACGCCCCGCTCTCCACTTGAACCGCGCCTTGCTGCTCGAACGTGGTCGTGCCGTCGGTCGTGTGCGGACCTTTGAATTTCGGCCGACCGGCGCCGGGGCCGTTCGGCCACATGCCGACATACGTGTATGTGAGCTCGTCGATCGCGACGAGCTGACCCGTTTCGCAATTGGCGGTCGCCTTGAAGTCGATATTGGTGAACCGGTCGGCCGCGCCGCCGCTTTCGACTCGATCCCCGACGCAGCCCTTGTACGTCGGGTTGTACTGCGCGCACCAACGCCCGGCATCTTCGGCTGTAACCTTTGCTTCCGCCGTCGCGTGCGCCGTGCCGACGCCGGACTTCGACTGGACCCGAGGATTCAAGCATCTCGGCAGCAGGCACAACGGCAGGAACTCACCGTTCCCGGGCCGCGCCGCGGCCGGCTGCGCGGGCGCGGCTCGCGGCGGCGGCGTCGCCGCTGCCGCCGGCGGCGGTGCGGGCCGCGCCGGGGTCGCCGGCGCCGCGTTCGGAGCGGCGTTCGCGGCGGTCTGCGCGCCGAGAGGGTACACGAGCTGCTTTCCCGTTCGGCCGTCTTTCATGATCGCGCCCGACGGGTCCGCGGCCGCGATCGCGTTGAAGCCGTTCACCGTCTCGTTCGCGATTGCGAGCCGGCCGGCGAGCTTCTGCGCGAAGATCGGCGTGACGTTGCCGGGCCCCTTATTCTGAAAGATCACGACGGGACAGCCCGCGCCGTCGCAGGTCAAGGACACCAGGATCAGCTCGGCCGTGCCGTCCGAGTTCAAGTCCTGGGAGCCGACACCGAACGGCCCTTTGACGAGCTCGGCCAAACCCGGCATCCGCGAGAACGCGGCACGCTCGCGGTCACCGCCTTGGGCGAATTGGACGATGGTCTTCGGCGTGAACGTCTGCGGCGCTTGTGCGCCGGCGGACCCCGCGAGACCGGCCAGCAGGACGATGGCCGGCAACGCGCGCAACCGAGTCGACATTGTTCTTCTCCCAGGTGGCCGTGAGGGATCTATTTGCCGACGCCCGCCCACGGGCCCGCCTCGACCTTGCCGGTCGTGTTCCACAGCTCGCCAAGCTCGACGCGCACGCCGGTCGCGATGGCGCCGGTCTGCTGTTGGGCCTGGAAGCAGGTGAAGTCCGGCCGCTCGCGCCAGGCGAACGGCCCGCACAGACGCTTACCGGCGTCGATCGCGGCGTCGTGGACGGCGTTGATCAGCCGCTCGTAGTCGGGCGAGCCCTGCGCGTAGCCCGAGAAGTTGCCGAGGTCGCCGGAGGCCGCGAAGATCGCGGTCACGCCGGGAATCTTGGCGATCGCCGCGGCGTTCTTCACGCCTTCCAGCGTCTCGATCATCAGGATCAGGACGAGGTTGTCGTTGATCGTCTGGCGATATCCGCCCGGCACGCCGCCGTACATGTCGGCCGCAAACGCGTAGCCGCCGCCGTTGCTGCGGCGACCGAGCGGCGGGAAGAACGCCCAGTCGCGGGCCGCGGTGGCCTCTTCGACGGTATCGACGGTGGGCACGACCACGACGAGCGCGCCGTTGTCGAGCGCGTGTTGAATTTCTTTCTCGTTGGTGTAGGCGACGCGCACGCCCGGCACCGCCCGAGCGTACGGGCAGTCACCCCACATCTTGGCCGCCTGGTCCCAGGTGACCGAGGAGTGCTGCATCTCGGTCCAGATGAAGTCGTAGCCGGCGTTGGCCATGGCGCAGTAGACCGTGGGATCGGTGACGTTGAAGAGCGTGCCGCCGGAGACCTTCTGGCCCGCGAGCATCTTCGCTTTCACCGGATTCCAGATCTTGGCTCCGGCGGGCGGGTTGAAAGCCGGCCCGTACTTCCAGGTCGCGGGATCGAACGGGCCTTGATTGACGCCGTTGGGCAACCCCGTCCGGAGGGCACCGCTGTCCTTGCCGGCCGGAGCCGCGAGCGGCGAAGTGACGGGGGGCGACGCGACGGCATACGCGGGCTGCTGACCCGCTCCCGGAGTCTGCGCCGGCGGCGGCGCCTGCGCGTAGGCGATGCCGGCGGCGAGGACGAGACCCAAGCCGACGGCGCTCGCGATGGGACGGTTGTTCATTGTTGTGTCCTCCCAGGCAGATGGGCCGATGGTACGTTCAAATGACCTTGGCCTGCGAGCGCATCCATTGCGAAGCGCAATCCGATCGCGCCGGTAACGTTCCGGGCCGAGTCCGCGTCTTAGGAGGATGGGCGGACGCCCCGGGGAGGAACCGTGCTCAAAAGCTATCTCGTCATGGCCGTGCGGCAACTGCGCGCGCAGAGGCTCTACACCGCCATCAACATCGCGGGGCTCGCGCTCGGCGTGGCGTGCTGCACCCTGATCGCACTCTTCATCCGCAACGACCTCAGCTATGACCGCCAGTGGGCAGCGAGCGACCGGATCTATCGGATTTCGCGCGACTACCTGTCCGTCAACGGCAGCCCCGAGGCCCATTTCGCCGGGATCGAGCCGGCCGCCGCGCCATTGCTGAAGGAGCAGTTCCCCGAGATCGAACGGATCGCGCGCCTTTCGAGATGCGGCGCCGCGGGCGGCGGCGTGTTGATCTCGAACGGCGAGCGGGCGTTCTACGAGACGGGTTTCTCCACCGCCGACGCCGACTTCCTGCGCATCTTCGACTTCAAGTGGTTGCGCGGCGATCCGGAGACCGCACTTGCTCGACCGGGGACGGTCGTGATTACCGCAAGCGCCGCCCGCCGCTACTTCGACGCCGAGAACCCCGTCGGACGAACGCTGTATCTCGACAACCTCAACAACGCGCGCGAAGTCACCGGCGTCATCGAGGACCTCCCGGCCAACTCGCACCTGCGGTTCGACTTCCTGTTTCACATACAAGGCACGCCAGGGCTCGATAGCTGGCAAGCCGGCGACTGCTTCATGACCTACGCGCTGCTCGCGCGCGGCGCCGACATCGGTACGGTCCAGCGCGGCTCGGCGCAGTTCTTCGAGACTAGCTACCGCGCGGGGTCGAGCCAAACCACCGGCCTCACTGCGACCCCGATCACTGCGATCCACTTGCATTCCGCACGCCTCGGCGAGATGCGCACGCCGGGCAGCATGACAACGGTGTACACGTTCGGCGCGATCGCGGTGTTCGTGCTGCTGATCGCGTGCATCAACTTCATGAACCTCGCGACCGCGCGCGCGGCACAGCGCGCGAAGGAAGTCGGGATGCGCAAAGCCATAGGCGCCACCCGCACGCAGCTGATCGCGCAATTCCTCGGCGAGTCGGTGCTGCTCACCGCCATCGCAGTCGCGACGGCGGTCGCGATCGTCGTTGCGGCGCTGCGTCCTTTCGCCACGTTCGTCGAAAAGAACATCGGGTTCGCGGATCTCGCGGCCCCGGAGGTCGTCTCGCTCCTTGTCATGCTCACGTTGGTGGTCGGGCTCGTGGCCGGCAGCTATCCCGCGTTCTTCTTGTCCGCGTTCAAGCCGATGCGGGTGCTCAAAGGCGAGGTCACGCGCGGCAGCGCCGCGGCCGTGTTTCGCAAGTCGCTCGTGGTCGTGCAGTTCGCGATCTCGATCGCGCTGGTGATCGCGACCATCGTGGTGTTCCAGCAGGCCCGCTTCGCGCGCAACTTCGAGCTCGGCTACAACAAGGATCAGATCGTCGTGCTCACCGGCTCGCTGACGGGCGGGCTAGGCCCCCAGTGGGAATCGATGAAGCGCCAATGGCTCGCGAACCCGGAGATCCGCGGCGTCACCGCTTCCACGAGAACCCCGGGCACGCAGAACGACGATTCGAGGCTGCTGCGCGCGGCGGACGGCACGGAGCTCAACGCCACGTTCATGGCCGTCGAGTTCGACTTTTTCGAGACCTACGAGATCGATCTCGTGGCGGGGCGCACGTTCTCGGACGAGCGCGGCACGGATCGCGTCGTGTTCCCGACGAACGGTGCGCCGCAGCCCCCGCGCTCATCGCTGGTGCTGAGCGAGCTCGCGGTGCGGCGCCTGGGATGGACGCCCGAAGACGCCATCGGGAAACCGGTCGACGTGGGCGCGCTCCAAGGCGTCGTGATCGGCGTGGTGGAAGACGTCTACTTCGAGTCCGTGCGCAATCCCAAAAAGCCGATCGTCTATGCGGTGCCGCCGATCCAGACGCAGGGCTTCCGGGCGATACGGGAAGCCTCGATCCGCGTGAGCGGCCGCGATCTCCCGCGCACGCTGGAGCACGTCGATGCGATGTGGCGGCAGTTCGTGACCGATCAACCGGTGACGCGACGCTTCCTGGATCAGGACTTCGAGGCGCTGTATCGCGGCGAGCAGCGGCAGGCGCAGATGTTCACGCTGTTCTCGCTGCTCGCGATCGTGGTCGCGTGCCTCGGGCTTTTCGGCCTCGCTGCGTTCACGACTGCGCGGCGCACCAAGGAGATCGGCTTGCGCAAAACGCTGGGCGCGCGCGTCGGGGACATCGTGCGTCTGTTCACGGTCGAGTTCGGCTCGCTCGTCCTACTCTCGAACCTGCTCGCGTGGCCGGCCGCCTATATCCTGATGCAACGCTGGCTCTCTACGTTCAGCTACCGCATCGAGCTCGGCGCCACGGTATTCGTCGCGAGCGGGCTCGTCGCGCTGCTGATTGCCTCGATCACGGTCGCTGCCGTGGCTAGCCGTGCCGCCCGCGCGAAGCCGGTGAAAGCGCTGCGCTACGAATGACGGTCCGGCTCTCCACCCGTCGCCGCGGTCTTCTGCAGCGCCTCGCCGGCCTCGAGCCAGGCCTCCTCCACTTCGTCGATCTCGGCTCTCACCCGCGCCTGGTCCCGCAACAACTCCTTCAGCCTGTCCTTGTTCGCGCCGAGGTACAGATCACTGCCGGCTAGTTGCGCGTCGATTTCCCCGCGGCGGCGCGACAAAGACTCGAGCCGTCCTTCGAGCTCCTTGATCTTTTTACGCAACGGTTGCTCGCGCTGCCGCTGTTCCGCTTCGCTGCGTTTGCGGTCTTTGCGCGCCTGCGCGCTGTCCGCCTTGTCGAAAGCCGCGGATACCTCCGCCTGCCGAGCCCGTCGTTCGCTCAGCCAGGCCCGATATTCGTCGAGATCACCGTCGTACTCCTGCACGCTCCCGTCCGCCACCATCAGCCAGCGATCGGTGACGCTGCGCAGCAAGAACCGGTCGTGGGAGACGATCACCATCGCTCCGCCGAAGTCCTGCAGCGCCACCGTCAATGCGTGCCGCATCTCGAGATCCAGATGGTTGGTGGGCTCGTCGAGCAACAGCACGTTCGGCCGCTGATAAACGAGCAGCGCAAGCACCAGGCGCGCCTTCTCGCCGCCGGAGAACATCTCCACGGATCCGAATACCGCGTCACCGGAGAAGCCGAAGCCCCCGAGGAATCTCCGCAGGTCCGACTCCGCCGCACGCGGATCGAGGCGCTGCACGTGCTCCAGCGGACTCGACGCAGCATCCAACTGCTCGAGTTGGTGCTGCGCAAAGTAGCCGATGCGCACGTCTTGCGCCTGGACTCGCTCGCCGCTCGACACGTCCTGCGTCCCCGCCAGCACTTTGATCAACGTCGACTTGCCCGCGCCGTTGGGACCGAGCAGCCCGATGCGATCGCCCGGCACCAGCATCAGAGTCGCGTCGCTGAACACCGGCTGCCGGGTATACGCAGCGCTTGCGTGGTCGAGCGTCAACAGCGGATTAGGAATCTTCTGCGGATCGCGAAACGCGAACCGAAACGGAGTGTCGACGTGCGCCGGCGCGATGAGCTCCATGCGTTCCAGCGCCTTGATTCTGCTCTGCGCCTGACGCGCTTTGGACGCGTGGGTCTTGAAGCGATCGATGTAGCTGCGGATGTGCGCGATCTCGCGCTGTTGCCGCGCAAAGTCCGCCTGCTGTCCGGCCCGTCGCGCGGCACGCTGCTGCTCGAACGACGAATAGTTGCCGGTGTAGGGAGTCAACGTCTCGTGCTCGATGAAGAGGATGGCGTCGACCACGCGATCCAAAAATTCGCGGTCGTGCGAAATCAACAACAGCGCGCCGGGATAGGCGCGCAGGTAGTCTTCCAGCCACAGCACCGCGTCCAAATCGAGATGGTTGGTAGGCTCGTCGAGCAGCAAGACGTCGGAGCGCCGCATCAAGGCCCGAGCGAGATTCAGACGCATGCGCCAACCGCCGGAGAACTCCCGCACGGCACTCGCGTGCTGCGCGGCGGAGAATCCGAGGCCGTACAGCAGTTGCGCGGCGCGGCTGTTGGCCGTGTACCCGCCCTGATGGTCGTACTCGCCGTGCAGCGTTGCCAGGCGAACACCGTCCTCGGCGTGCTCCGCGGCGCGAATGCTGCGCTCGATCGCGCGCAGCTCGGTGTCGCCGTCGAGCACGTACTCGATCGCCGGCTGATCCACGGCCGGCGTCTCCTGTGCCACATGACCGAAGATCCATTTCGCCGGCACCTCGACGTCGCCGGCATCCGCGTGCAGCTCGCCGCGGAGCAACGCGAACAGGCTCGACTTACCTGTACCGTTGGCGCCGGCAAGACCGACCTTCTGGCCGGGAAACACGGCGAAATTCGCCGCGGCGAACAAGACCCGCCCGCCGCGGCGCAATGTAACGTCGCGAAACTTCAACATGCGCGGTCACAGGCGGCGGCGAGGTGAGCGACTAGCGGCGACATCGGCGCAGCCAGTCTACCCGGGTTCTCTTGGCTGTGTTGAGTAGCGCACACAGGATGGATGGTATCGGCAGTACACTGTCGTGCCGCCGGACGAATCGGATAGAGCATCCACACAGGTCGAACCCAACTTGTCCGCCATCACCGAAAAGACGATCGCACTCATCGGTGCGCTAAAACAGCGCGACACGAACACGGGCGAGCACTCCGATCGCACGCACGCACTCGCCCTCGAGCTTGGCCGCGCCGTAGCGCTTTCGTCCGCGGAACTCGACACACTCGGCCTTGCGGCTCACCTTCACGATGTCGGAAAAATCGGCATTCCCGACTCGGTGCTGTTGAAGCCGGGCCGCTTGGAGCCGGACGAGCTTCAAGTGATGAGGACCCACGCGCAGCGGGGTCACGATATTCTCGTCGCCGTTCCGGATGACGCGATCGTCGGAATTGCACGGATCGTACGTCACCACCATGAGGCGTTCGACGGCAGCGGGTATCCGCTCGGCCTCAAGGGCGAAGCGATCCCGGCGCTATCGCGGATCATTGCCATCGCCGATAGCTACGACGCCATGGCAACGGATCGCCCCTATCACCATGCAAAGGATCATTCGGCGATCATGCGCATTCTGTTCGATGAGCAGAGCCATAAGTACGATCCAAAGCTCGTCAGGACATTTGAAGCACTGATCGAAGGCAGCTCGCACAAGTCGAAAGGCCATCGATCCAACGAACCGCAATCCCTCCGAATCTGAAGGACGCGTCTCGGCGCGGCCGTCTTCCGGCGCCCACTCACCTCGATGCAGATGCCCCAAGGTCCGATGGCGCGGCGAGCTCATTGCGCGGATCGTCCGGGTCGTCCAAAACCACTCGGAGACGCCACCATGCATCGCAGATGGATATTGAGCGCGCTCGTCACACTGCCTCTGCTCGCCGGCGCACAGTCGCTCGACAGCCTCAAAAAAATGGTGTCCGACCCGCTGGTCGGCACGCTCAAGTCCACGCTCGGCGTAACCGATGCTCAGGCTCAAGGCGGCATCGGCTCGATGCTCACACTCGCGCAAGAGCATCTTGCGAAGGGAGACTTCGACAAGATTGCGCAAGTCGTGCCGGGCACCCAGAAGTATCTCGACGCGGCGAAAAAGCTCGGTGCCGTGACAGGGCCGGTGAAGAACTCGGCCGGACTCAACTCCGCTTTCTCGCGACTGGGCATGAAGCCGGAAACCGCAACGAAGTTCGCGCCAACGGTGCTCGACGCCGTCGGTAAGGTCGGCGGGGACTCGACCCGGAGCCTGCTCGCGGGCGCGTTGAAGTAAGGACGATCGCGGCCCGCGGTTGAGACCGCACGAGCGCCCCGGCGGGCCACGACACGAGTGTCGGCTCGGGCGTCGTGCTAACGTGGCGCCTCGCCGGCGTGCGGCATGAGGGGGCCGCGATGTCGGTCGAGTTGCTTTCGATCCTGGTGCTCTGCGCCATCTTTCTCCTCGCTACCGTATACCCGATCCACATGGGCGCGCTCGCCATCGCCGCGGCGTTCGTGCTCGGAATGTTCGTGCTGCCCGGCGACTTCGACGCGAAAGTCGATCTCATCGTCAATCGCTTTCCCGGCGGCTTGTTCGTCGTTCTCACCGGCGTCACGTACCTGTTCGCAATCGCGAAGAACAACGGCACCGTCGACTGGTTGGTTCATGCCGCGTTGAGGTGTGTCCGCGGCCGAGTGGCCCTGATCCCGTGGGTGATGTTTTTCGTCACGGCCGCGCTCACCGTGGTGGGCGCCGCCGGCCCGGCCGCGGTCGCGATGATTGCTCCGGTCGGCATCGGCTTCGCCTTGCGCCATCGGATCAGCCCCGTGCTCGTCGGCCTCATGGTCGTCAACGGCGCGAGCGCGGGCAGCTTCTCGCCGATCGGCATCTTCGGCTCCATTACCAACAACGTCGTGGAGCGAAATGGACTACCGACGAGCCCGCTCACGCTGTTCGCCGTCTGCCTCGTATTCAACGTGCTGCTCGGCGTAGTCGTGGTCGCGCTTTTCGGTCGCCGGACGCCTGCCGGGCTCGGAGCACCCACGGAAGAGTGGGCGATGACGCAAAGCGGGGGCGCGGCGCGGCTGGCCGCGCCCGCTGTGCCGGTCCTCGACGTGCCTCGCGCGCTGACGCTCGCGGGCTTGCTCGCATTGACGACGGGCGCGCTGTTCTTCGATCTCGACGTCGGCTTTTCCGCCTTCGTGCTCGCGGTGTTCCTGTCCGCGGTCAATCCTGCGGGCGCGAAGGGCGCAGTCAACCAAATCGCCTGGTCGACCGTGCTGCTCGTCTGCGGCATCGTCACGTACGTGGGCTTGATGGAGACGCTCGGCACCATCGCCTATCTCGGCAATGCGGTCGCGGGCATCGGCGTGGTGGTCATCGGCGCCCTCGCCGTCTGCTACATCGGCGGCGTCGTTTCGGCCTTCGCCTCCACCACCGGCATCTTGGGCGCCCTCATTCCGCTCGCGGTGCCGCTCTTGGAGCGCCAGGAGGTGAGCGCCCTCGGGCTCATTTGCGCGCTCGCGATCTCGGCGTCCACGGTCGACTCGAGCCCGTTCTCGACCAGCGGCTCGCTGGTCGTGGCCAACGCACCGGAGGAGCATCGCGAGTTGGTCTTCCGCCGGCTCATGCAGTGGGGCTTTTCGATGGTAGCGCTCGCGCCGCTCGTGGCGTGGCTCGTGCTCGTGGTGCCTCGTTGGCTCTGACGCGGTACGCTCCTTAGGCATGAGCGACGAGAACATTCTTCCGGCCGCCGCACTCGACGGCGTGTCCGTGATCGAGGTCGGCGTCTTCATCGCCGCGCCGTTCGCAACCTTGCAGCTCGCGGATCTCGGCGCCGACGTCGTCAAGGTCGAGAATCTCGACGGCGAGCCGGTGCGGGCATCGGGGCCGTTCGTCAACGGCGAGAGCTCGACGTTCCTGCGCTTGAATCGTTCGAAGCGTTCGGTGGCGCTCGACCTCAAGTCCCCGGAAGGCAAACGCGCGTTCCTGCGGCTCGCGGCGAAGGCCGACGTCGTGGTCGAGAACTTGCGGCCCGGCGCGATGCGCGCGCTCGGCTTGTCTTACGACGACATTCGCTCATTGAATCCGCGGGTCGTCTACGCCTCCGCGTCCGGGTTCGGCCAAGACGGGCCGCTCGCCGATCGGCCCGGCCTCGACATCATGGCGCAAGCGCGCGGCGGGTTGATGAGCATCACGGGCACGCCGGGAGGATCGCCCGCCAAGATCGGCGTGCCGGTTTGCGATCTCGTGTGTGCGCTCTACGCGGCGCTCGGCATCGTGGCTGCGCTGCGTGAGCGGGACCGCAGCGGCGAGGGGCAATACCTCGACGTGTCGCTGCTCGAGTCCGCGGTTTCGCTCGCCGTCTGGGAGGCCGGGCGGTTCTTCGCCACCGGCGCGGTCGGCCGCCCGCTCGGCTCGGCTCATCAAAGCGAAGCGCCGTACCAAGCCGTGCGCAGCGCCGACGGGTGGCTCACGCTGGGAGCGATCACACCGAAGACCTGGGCGGCGCTGTGCGGCGCGCTTGGGCTCGAGCAGGCGCAAGACGACCCGCGATTCGCGACCTCTTCGCTGCGCCACGCCCACCGCGACGAGCTGATTCCCTTGATCGAGGAGCAGACGATGACGCTGACCACCGCCGCCGCGATCGAGCGTTTGGAGCGGGTGGGGATTCCGTGCGCGCCGATCGCCGACTACGGCGCGGTGTTCACCGACGCGCACCTCGGGGCGCGCGACTTCTTCTGGGATGCGCCCCACCGCGTGGCCGGAGCCGTTCGCCAGATCGGCTCGCCGCTGCGGCTGTCGCGCACTCCGCCGCGGCGGGGCGCAGCCGCGCCGATGCTCGGCGCTCACACACGCGAGGTGCTCCGCGAGGCCGGCTACTCGAACGAAGAAGTCGACGCGCTGGTCGCCGCGCGGGCGGCAGCGGTGACCCCATGAGCGAGAACCTGCGGGTCGGCCGCGAGGGCGCGGTCCTCACGGTCACGTTCGACCGCCCCGCGAAGCGCAACGCGATGACGGCCGACATGTACGACGGGCTCTACGCGGCGTGCGAGACGGCCGACGCCGACGACGGCATCAAGGTGCTGGTGTTGCGCGGCGCGGGCGGGCGCGCGTTCGTGTCCGGCACCGACATCTCGTCGTTTCGCGACTTTCGCGACGGCGCCGCCGGCGTCGCGTACGAAGGGCGGATCGCGCGCGTGGTCAACCGGCTCGAGGACGTCACCGTGCCGACCGTGGCCGCGATCGAAGGCTACTGCGTCGGCGGCGGGCTCGCGCTCGCCGCGGTCTGCGACATGCGCGTGTCCGCCCGCTCCGGCCGGTTCGGCATGCCGATCGCACGCACCCTCGGCAACTGCCTGTCGATGAACAGCATGTCGATCCTCGTGGCCCATCTCGGCCCGGCGCGGACGCTCGACCTCGTGCTGCGCGCGCGCATGCTCACCGCGGAAGAGGCGCATGCGGCGGGTTTCGTCGCCGAGCTCTGCGACGACGACGCGTTGGATCGCGCGCTCGCGAGCGTGGTCGACACGTTGCTCACGCACGCTCCGCTCACGATGTGGGCCGCCAAGGTCGCCGTCGCGCGGCTGCGGCGCGCGAGCCTGCCCGACGGTGACGATTTCGTGACGCGCGTGTTCGGCAGCGACGACTTTCGGCGCGCCGTCGCGGCGTTCGGCTCGAGCGGCGCGGACGAGCGCCCGAGGTGGACAGGACGCTGATTATGCCGATCGGAGCGGTCCAACGTCCGCTCAAGGCTCTGTCGCACCCCGCGATCGTGGCACGGCTCGAAAATGCGCTGCGAATGCGCGACGGCCCGGACGGAGCGCACTGCAT
>Ga0137410_10001820_pt1 | contig 14573 bp, 12 predicted proteins | sample CZODoug1_16funga_FD_108878 | JGI IMG/M metagenome (GOLD analysis project Ga0137410, IMG submission 108878) | Vadose zone soil fungal communities from Angelo Coast Range Reserve, California, USA - CZODoug1_16fungal (Illumina Assembly) | ecosystem: Environmental > Terrestrial > Soil > Vadose zone... | reverse complement strand
TGCTCGGTCAGCAGCTGGTGATCGACAACCGGCCTGGCGGGGGAACCAACATCGGCGCGGAAATTGCCGCGAAATCGCAGCCGGACGGCCACACGGTGCTGATGGGTAATGTATCGCATGCCATCAACGTGACGCTCTACAGCAAGCTTGGCTACGACCTGGTGAAAGACTTCGCGCCGGTGTCGCTGATGGCTTCCACGCCCAACATCCTGGTGGTGCATCCCTCGGTCCAGGCGAAATCGGTCAAGGAGCTCGTCGCGCTCGCCAAGGCTCAGCCGGGCAAGCTCGATTACGCCTCCTCCGGCAGCGGCAGCTCGGCACACCTGGCGGCAGAGCTCTTCAGCAGCATGGCGGGCGTGAAGATGAATCACGTGCCCTATAAAGGCGGTGGCCCGGCGGTGGTCGCGCTGGTGGGAGGCCAGTGCCACGTCGGCTTTGCCACGACCCCGTCGGTAATCCAGCACGTCAAGTCCGGAAAGATGCGCGGGCTTGCCGTCACCAGCGCCCAGCGCTCGCCGTCGACGCCGGACCTGCCGACCGTCAGTGAGGCGGGTGTGCCGGGCTATGAAGCCGGCACCTGGTACGGCTTTCTGGTTCCCGCGGGCACGCCGAAAACGATCGTCATGCGGCTGCACGCCGAATCGGTAAAACTCTTGAAATTGCCCGACGTCAGGGAACGGCTCGATGCAGCCGGGTTCGACCCGATCGGGAGCTCGTCCACCGAGTTCTCGGCCTACATCCGCACCGAGATCGATAAGTGGAGGAAAGTGGTGCGGGCGGCGGGGGTGCGCGCCGACTGACCGGGACGCATGGAGGTTACCCGCGCGCTCGCGCGCTTCGTCGTTCAAACCCGCCCCGAAGACGTCCCGGCGCCCGCCCGCCGGGAGGCGGTTCGGTCCCTGGTGAACTGGCTGGGCTGCGCGCTGGGCGGTTCGCGACACGCGGCCGTCGGCATTGCACTGAAAGCCCTCGCGCCCTTCGCCGGCGCGCCGCAGGCCACCGTCCTCGGGCGCCGCGAGCGCTTTGATTGCCTCAACGCCGCGCTGGTCAACGGCATGAGCGCGCATGTCCTGGACTTCGACGACACCCACCTGCGTACGCTACTCCATCCGAGCGTCCCGGTCGCTTCAACACTGCTCGCGCTATCCGAGCGTAAGCCGGTATCCGGCGCCGAATTTCTACACGCTTTCGTGCTCGGCGTGGATGTGGAATGCCGCATTGCCAACGCGATCTATTCGGCCCACAACGTCAACTGGTATATCACCGGAACGGCGGGAGCGTTCGGGGCCGCGGCGGCGGCGGGCAGGGTGCTCGGCCTGGACGAACGGCAGATGCGCTGGGCGTTCGGAATCGCGGCGACGCAGGCTGCGGGCCTGCGCGAGATGGCCGGAACGATGTGCAAGAGTTTCGTGCACGGACGCGCGGCGCAAAACGGCATGCTTGCCGCTTTCCTCGCAGCACAAGGGTTTACCAGCTCGGAACGGGCTATCGAGGCGCCGCGCGGATTTGCCCGCGTTCTTGCCCCTGAACACAATCTTGACGAGATTACCGACGGGCTCGGCGAGCGTTACGAGATCCTGTTGAACGCGTATAAACCCCACGCCTGCGGCGTCGTGGTGCACCCTGCCATAGATGGCTGCGTTCATCTTCGGGAAAGACACGCCCTCGCGCCCGGCCAGATTAGCGCGGTCGTGCTGCGGGTGCACCCGCTCGCGCTCAAGCTCGCCGGGATTGGGGCGCCGTGCGGCGGGCTGGAAAGCAAATGGAGCATTTACCACTCGGCGGCAGTGGCGCTGATCGACGGCGCCGCCGGCGAGCGGCAGTACACCGACGCACGGGTGAACGATCCTGCGGTGAAGCGTCTGCGCGAAAAAGTGAGCGCGCAGGCGGATGCGTCGCTGCGTGACGATGAGGCGCACGTGAAGATTGTGATGGTTGACGGGCGCGTCATCGAACGGCACATCGACCACGCGGCCGGCAGCGCCGACAACCCGATGGGCGACGAGGCGCTCGACGCGAAATTTCGCGCGCTCGCCGACGGCGTTCTGCCGGGGGCGCAGGTCGAGGTGCTGCTTGGAAAATGTCGTGCCGTCGCGGACCTCGAGAGTGTCGCCGAGCTCGCGCGGCTCGCCGCGCCGTGATCTGCGCCGTCGGCGGGGCTAGGGTTTCCCGCTGCGTGGTCCGAGCAGGAGCCAGAGCATGAACCCGATCACCGGCAATACCAGGATCAGCACAATCCACAGCACCTTCTTGCCGGTGCCACCGCCGCTCTGCACGACGTTCACGATCGCCCACACGTTCGCAACCAGCACGAGTAATCCGACAATGCCGCCTACTTCGATACCCATTTTCATGCCTCCCGCCAAGACGCCTGAGCAATAGATCAGGCCCCTGAGATTCGCCTAGGGTTCCCGTGAAATGAGGGTCCCGCCCGCCTATCATATACTTCGATGACGACGATATTCACCATCGGCCACGGCAATCGCGCGATCGAGGAATTTATCACGCTGCTACAGCAGGCGGGTATCGAACGCCTGGTGGACGTGCGCGCGTACCCCGCATCGCGCCGGCACCCGCAATTCGCGCGCGAAGCGCTGGAGCGCACGCTCGCGGATGCGGGCAGTCGGTACGTATGGGAGGGCAAAGCCCTGGGCGGGCGCCGCAAGTCGGCGAAGGGCTCGCCCCACGTCGCCCTGAGAAGCCCCGGCTTCCGCGCCTATGCCGACCACATGGCGACGGAGGAATTCCGTGCAGGCATCGACCGAGTCGTCGAGCTCGGTCGCCCGGTGCGCGCCGCCGTGATGTGCGCCGAGCGGCTGCCCTGGGAATGCCACCGGTTCCTGATGTCGGACTATCTGGTTGCCGCGGGCGAAAAAGTCGTTCACCTGGTCGCCGCGGAAACGGAGCAGACACACAGCTTGAATCCCGTCGTGCGGCTTCGGGGCGGAATGTTGGTGTATGACGGCGAGACCCAGGGCGAGCTTGAGCTGTGAACGCCCGCGATTTCCAGTTTGATTAACGCGCGTCGTCACCGCGGCTGGCGCACGTTCGCCAGCAAATTGCAAGCCTCGGCGATGCGCGCATCGCAAGCAATGGACAGAGGGCGCTGCGCCTCATCGCGCCGGCCAACGACCACGAGCAGCACGCCAAAATTGAAATTGGCATCGGCGTTGGAAGGCTCGATGTCGAGCGCGCGGCGATAGCTGGCTTCGGCCTCGGCGGGGCGGTTGAGGGCCGCGTACACCACGCCCAGGTTGGTCTGTGCGTCCCGGTGCCGCGGGTCGAGGGCGGTGGCCTTCTCGCAGTCGTGCAGCGCGTCGCGGGGCCTGTCGAGCAGCATTTTCGTGAAGCAGCGCTTGGCGTAGGCTTCCGCGTATTCCGGATCGATCTCGATCGCCTTTCCATAGTCCGCCAGCGCCCGGTCGTAGCTGCCGGTGCGGGCAAACAGCGTTCCGCGGCCGACATATGCGTTCGGGTCCCGCGGGTTGAGCGCCATGGCCTGCTCGAAATCCCGTAGCGCATCGGGGTACCGCCCGGCCTGCAGGTAGGCGAAACCGCGACTCTGGTAAGCGCGTTCGATAAAAGGAGCGGTCGTATCGGTGTTCTTGCGCACGGCATCGTCCCAGAGCCTGATGCTGCTGGAAAAGCTGTCGAGCCGGTTCAGCGAAATGGGGATCAGTGCCAGACACACCGTGCCGAGCACCGGGAGGCCCCACTTTGCCTGGAAGCGCCACAACAGTGCCGGCAGAATACAGGGGAGACCGCTCATCCACAGATAACTCCGGTACAGCGCATAGGGCTCCTGCACGCGGATCGCGGCGGCTTCGGTGAGCGCGAACAGCCAGGGATAAAGCAAACCGAAGCCAAGCAGTCCCTTCATGCCCCCTTGCCTGAGGAGGGTGAATGCCAGCACCGGGTATGCCATCCAGACAGCGAATCCGGCCGACTGGGGCCAGGCAAGCCACTGCGCCGGATACGCCACGCGGACGTCGATCGACATCCATCCCGGGTACGGGACCAGCCAGGCCAGCAGGTAGTGGAAGAAGAGGAAGCCCTGATTGATCAGGCTCAGCAGGTAGTCATCCTGCGCGCCAATTCCAACACGGGATTCGCGCAATTGAGCGAGCAGCGCCTGCGCTGCCGGCTCGTACGGCGCGCCGAGCAGGCCCTGCGTCTTCAGGATGACCCCCATTCCAATACCTGCAAACAGCGCGCATGGCACGGCAAGCTCGCGCAGCAGCCGGATCGAAGGGCCGCGCACCAGCACGGCCAGCGCGGCCGCAACGGCGGGCAGCATCACCGCGTGTTCCTTGGAAAACACGGCCGCGAAGTAAGCGGCCGCCGCTACGAAGTGCCAGCGCGGCGACTGCCTGAGCAGACCTTCAAGGAATAGCCGCAGGCAAAGGATGCTGAACAGGGTTGCCAGCAGAATGGGGCGCTGCACGAGGTAGGCCACTCCATACACGGCGGCCGGATGGAGAAGAAAAATCAGCGCGCCGGCGAAGGCGAGCCATCCTGAATCGAGCTTTCCTCCGCCCGATTGAGCCGGCAATACTGCCGCGAACAGCCGCGCAAGGAACGAAAACAGCAGAGTCGCCGTCGCAGCGTGCAGCAGCACGTTGATCACGCGATGCCATAGCCATTGCTTGCCGACCACGTCGTAGGTCCAGCCAAATGTGGAGTACGAGAGCCAGCGGAGGTCGAACTGGAACCACGACGCGCCGTAGAGCCTCAGGAAATCATCGCGCAGCAGCCGGTCATCGAATACGAGCGGGTGGCGCAGCGAACCCCAGTACAGCGCCAGCGCCAATGCGCAGCACACGCTAATCGCCAAAATGGGACTGGGCTGCGGGCGCGGCAGGGATACCGGCGTGACCTTGCGCTCCTGCCGCCTCTTGCGCTTCGTCATCCCCGCATGTCAGCTCGACGCTCGCTAACCCGCCGCATTACGCGGCGTCGGCGGTGCCGATGCGCAGGTCAGCGTCGAAGGGCTTGCTCGGGTAGTGGAATGCCACTGGCCCGTCGGGCAGGCTGTCGACGAACTGGCGCACGAACGGGTCCTTCGAAGTCCTGATTTCCTCGATGGTGCCGTGGGCGGCGACAGCGCCGTCGGCGATGAAATAGGCGTAGTCCGCCACCTTAAGAGATTCAACTACATCATAGGTCACGACGATGGAAGTCACGCCCAGCGCGTCGTTCAGCCGCCGGATCAGGTTCGAGACCTGGTTAAGCGAGATCGGGTCAAGCCCCGCGAACGGCTCGTCGTACATGATCAGCATGGGATCGAGCGCGATCGAGCGCGCGAGCGCGACCCGCCGCTGCATGCCACCCGAGAGTTCGTTGGGCATCAGCCGGTGGGCGCCGCGGAGCCCGACGGCGTGCAGCTTCATCATCACCAGGTCGCGGATCACCGAATCCGGCAGCTCGGTGCGCTCGCGCATGGGGAACGCGATGTTCTCGAACGTCGAAAGATCGGTGAACAGGCCGCTCTTCTGGAACATCATGCCCATCTTCCGCCGCATCAGATAGAGGGCATCGTCGTCCATCTCGTGCACGGTCTGGCCTTCGACCCGGACCTGGCCGCTTGCGGGCTTGAGCTGTCCGCCGATCAGCCGCAGCAACGTGCTCTTGCCGCTGCCGCTCGTGCCCAGGATGGCGACAACGCTGCCGCGGGGCACCGCCAGGTTGATGTCCTTGAGTACCCGGTTCTCTCCATAGGAGAACGACAAGTTATTGATTTCAATAATATTGTCTTGTTTCATTGGGGCGCGTAAACCGCGGCTTGTTAGTAACGGGCTCATTCTAGGTTACCTCGCTTTTCTCTCGATGTGGAGGAGAAATCGGTGGCGAAGTTTATTGCGGGTCGCGAGCCCAATACACCCCGCATGACTCTTCACGGACGGACTTGCGCCGCGCTCGCCAAGTTGCGCATCAACAACGCGTGCGTATGACTTGCTGCGCGGCAATGAACAAATGACGCAAGACCCTGTCAACTTCAAGTAGGCCGCACTTCCATCGACAGCGATTTTCGGCTGCGAATCGCGTCCGCATTGCGTCATTTCCCATGAGTCTATATCCCATCTGGCCCTGTCTTGCGCTGTTGGCGGGACTCCTGCTGATCATCCGGTGCGACTGGCCATTCGGGGCGGTAGACGCGGGCGTGATGCATTCGGGGCAGCGTTTTTTCACTATCGACGGGTTGAGAGGGCTGCTCGCGTTCGGCGTATTCGGCCATCACGCCGCGCTGATTCCCAGCTATCTCGATACCGGGGTCTGGCAAACTCCGCCGTCGATGTTTTACACGATGATCGGGGAGGTCAGCGTCGCGCTGTTTTTTTCTGTCACCGGCTTCCTGTTCTGGGGGAAGTTGCTCGATGCGCGCGACGCGCCCGACTGGAAGCGCCTCTACCTGGGGCGATTCTTCCGCATCGCGCCGGTGTATCTCGCGGTCGTGGCCGTGATGCTGTTGGTGGTGTGGAGCCGAACGGATTACGAGGTGCGGGATCCGTTTGCCTTCCTCCTGCTCGATACCGCGCGCTGGCTCGCCCTGGGCATACTCGGGCAGCCTGACGTGAACGGTTACCCGGAAACCAACCGACTGCTCGCGGGCGTTACCTGGACGCTGCGCTACGAATGGTTCTATTATTTTTCACTGCCGCTGCTGGCGTTGTTCGCCCGCAGAGACTGGCATTTGTGGTTCGCGTTGGCCGGCCTTTTGGCCTGCTGCGCGCTGCACGCGCTCTACCCGCAGGCACCGGCACTCTACGCCGGCCTGTTCTTCTGCGGAATGATTCCCGCCTCACTGATGCATCGGGACCGGCGGGTCCTTGCCAATAGCAAGTTCGCACTGGCGGCCGCGCTCGTTTGCCTATGGCTGCTGTTCACGCAATTTTCCACGGCCTTCGGCATCGTCCAGCTCTTGCTGATAGGAGTATTCTTTGGCGTCTTAAGCGTCGGCAACACGTTCCTGAAAGCGCTGGAAGCGAAGCCGGTTCGCCGGCTGGGGGAGATCAGTTACAGCATTTACCTGACTCACGGGCTGGTGCTGATGGCGGTTTTCTCCACCGACGCGATCCGAAACTATGCACTGGCGAGCCACACCCGCTATTGGCTGATCATCGCGCTGTGTGGCCTGCTGGTGGTCGCCGTCGCCACCTTGAGCTATCTGTTCATCGAACGGCCCGGAATCCGGCTGGGAAGACGGGTGGCCATTCGGCTTGAGCGGCCATGCTACGCGACGGAAGGCAGGGGAAGCGCGCGGGTGTAATGCCCGGGCGACGCGCAGTTTGCGCACTGTTGCTTAACGGGCCGTCTCCCGTTCTGGAACGGCCCGGTCAGCTCATTGTCAAAATTCTGTGAATGACGGCCAACTCTCGGACTGTCGTCACGCGACGACAGTGCCGAATGTTGGCGCAGTACACGAAAGGAGGGGCGAGCGGTGTGATCCGACTTGCGGATTCGTGTTGAGCCAACCAGACGACCATCAACGTCTCGTTGCGCCTCTGTGGCTCTGCGCTGTTCGATCGCTCGCCGCAATACCTCTTGATCCCGCACAGGACCATCCTGGGTTGTGACGGCGTTGTCGAGATCGACGAGGAGAGCCGGTCGGTCACCAAGACTTACCTGCATCCCGACCGCAATATCGCGGTCCGCAACGTCCGAAGGGAAGTGGAGTACGCATCGCGGTTCTTGCAGGCACTCGCGGGCGTCGGGGGGGTCGCGTGTCCGAGAGTCATTGCGTGGGAGCTTTCCAGGCCACCCCGCGTCGTCATGGAGCTGTGCCCTGGACGGGAGCTCTCGGATTTTCTCCTGCGGATAGATGGACGGGATCCGCGTATCGCGGACATTTCCAGCAGGATCCAGACCGGGCTCGAGGTTTACACCCGGCTCTTCGGCGAGCCGTACTACGACTTTTGCTTCAACAACATGCTGTTCGATGAGGATAGTAGAACAGTGACGTTTCTGGATTTCGTCATACCCGAGCAGCCGGTGAATAACAGCCTGGGCTCGCCGCTGGAGGTGAGCCTGGGCTGGCTCGTCGGTTGCGCCTGCTACACATTGTCGCGGCCCGCTTTCCTGTTTTCCTCCAAAGCGGCGTCCCTGGGCGTGGCCCAGACCGTCCTCGCCGGCTTCGACGGCCGGGTAGACAGCGGCCGAATTTATGCATTCGCTCGTGGCGTTTTTTCCCAGATGTGCAAATCGGGGGGGCGCCTCCGGAAGAACTATTACAGGACCGTGGGGGCACTCGTCACCAGGAGTTGCCTTCAACGATTGCAGCGAAGGGCGGCGTCGAGCCGGCCCACAGACACGACGCTCCTCAGCGGCTGACCCGAGCGGGCCGGCCACAGCATCACGCCATCCCGCAACAACAGGACGGAAAATGAAGGCGGCGAAGGACGACGCAGCTTCCCCAATCGAGATTTCCAAGAACGACGTGACTCGGGCATTGACCGCGATGGTGGTCGCGCTGCATCTACTCAACGTCCCGGCGGTTGTTTTCCAATATGTCTGGCCGTGGGAGCGGGCGCGTCATTACATCGCTTTTTTCGGAGTGTCGGGAGAGGGCAAACTACCCACCTTCTACTCGGGAGTGGCGCTGCTGGTCGCCGCGGTGCTGCTTGGACTGAACGCCGCGCACGCGCGCACTCGCGGTGGACTCCGCTGCCACTGGGCGGCGCTCGGCGCTATCTTTGCGCTGATGGCGATGGACGAGATGGTGGCCATCCATGAATTGAGCAGCAAGGTGCTGCGCACTTTCTTCGACATCACCGGCGGCCCGCTGTATCACGCCTGGGTCATACCGGCCATGGCCTTCCTCGCCTTCATGGCGGTTGCCTATTATCGATTTCTGGCGGCGCTGCCGGCGCGCAGCCGGATCTTGTTCGTTACGGCGGGCTTGATTTACGTCGGCGGTGCGCTTGGCATGGAAATGGCGGGGGCGGCCTACGCCGCGGCCCACGGTCAGGACCTTGCCTACGGCGTGCTCGCGACGATCGAGGAAGTAATGGAGATGTCCGGAATCGTGGTGTTCATCTATGGCCTGATGGATCATCTCGAGCGTTACGCCCCCGAGACCCGCATCCGCATCATCACCTAGCCGCGTCGCGCGCGGCCGATCACTTCTTTACTGCGATTGATAGACGCCGGCCGCCTTGGCGACGCGTTCCCATTTCGCCAACTCGCTTTTCACGAAAGCGGCGAATTCCTCCGGCGTGGTGCCCGCCGGCTCGGCGCCGACCGCGATCAGCCGGTCGCGTCCCTCGGGCGACTGGACTTGCCGTGCAGTGTCGCGACTCACTTTCTGCACGATCTCCTGCGGCGTGCCGGCTGGTGCGACCAGTCCCCACCACCCGGTGACCGTCACCTTGGGGAAGCCGGACTCGATCATGGTCGGCGTGTCAGGAAAGCTGAGCGAGCGCTTCTCGCCGCAGGTCGCGAGCAGCCGCAGCCTTCCGCTCTTGACGTGGGCGGCCACCGACGGCGCTGTGGCGAAGATGAGGGCGACCTGGCCGCCGATGAGGTCGGAGACCGCCGGGGTATCGCCTTTGTACGGGACGTGGGTCATCTTGAGTCCTGTCTCCAGGCGCATCAACTCGGCGGCGAGATGAGTCATGTTGCCGATGCCGGCAGACGCGTAGATGAGGTCGTTCGGGCGCGATCGGCCGAGCGCGACCAGGTCCCGCGCCGTGCGCACCGGGAGATACGGGTTCACTACCAGCGTGATGGTGTTGATTACGACCTGCGTGACCGGCACGAAGTCGCGGGACGTATCGTAGGGCAGGGTCTTGTAGACGTGAGGATTGATCGTCAGGGCGGAGGTGAACCCGGTGCCCATCGTGTAGCCGTCGGGTTTCGACTTGGCGACCGCTTCCATGCCGATGATGCCGTTCGCCCCGGGACGGTTGTCCACGATCACTTGCTGGCCCCAGGCTTCCGAAAGCTTCTGGGCGACGGGCCGCCAGGCGACGTCCACGGCGCCACCCGCCGCCTGCGGGATCACGATCCGCACCGGCCGGGAAGGGTAAGCCTGCGCGGCAGCTTCCGCAAAAACGAACGCCGCGCAAAGGAGGAAGGCGGAAGGGTGAGCCAGGAATTCGAAGAGTGAGCGGGGAATTCGAAGGATGCACCTGCGTGCATCCGAGCCCGCGAACGCCCGAGACCCTATCGGGAATCGGGCCAGAGTTCGAACTGGCGAACGCCCGATGCGATGCAGCGCAGCGGGCCGGGGTCGGAGACCAAGGCGCAAGGAAATCATCTCGTCACCCGTCACTGGTCAATCGTCATCGATCTTAGGCCGATTTGCGCGCGCGTTTTTCTTCTCCGGACCTCAGGATATCCATCAGCCGGCGCGACGACTTGAGGTCCTCGATCCGCGTGACCGTGGAAATTGCTTCCTCGATCTGCGCCGGCGTCAGGACGGCTTTCGCGTAGGTCCTGAACTTCTCCTCGATCTGGGCCCGAGTGAGCCGGTTTTCGGGCGACCCCTTGGAATGGTCGCAGCGCACGGTGAGGGTCTTGCCGTCCATCGTTTCCGCTTCCACAATGGACTGGACACCGGTCAGGGCGGTATCGACTTTCACTTCCACCTGCTCCGCAGCGAAGCGCGCGAGCTTCGGGTCGTTGTAGCGCGCCGGTTCGAACTGGGTGAGTGTCAGCGCGCGGTCGTGCAGGATTGCGGCCGCACAGTAGTGGATCGAAAGCAGCGCCTCGAATTTGCCCTGGTAACGGGGAAAGATGCCGTGCATGTCCACGCCGGTCTTGTTGAGGAACACACGGATCTTCTTCACTTTCCCGGGATCGACGCGGTGCTTCTCCACGAGATCGAACAGGGCCGTGATGAAACCCTGGATGGTGGACGCGGAAGGCCACAGCCGCAGCGCGATCTGCTCCAGCTCCCAGCGCCTGCCGAGGTCCGCAACGGCGGCCTCGGGCTTGCCGCCGTTCGAGTAGGTGTTATAAAGCCCGCCGTCCTTCGCCGTGAGGAACTCGCGCGTCGCCACGAATTTCTGCTGGGCCAGCAGGGCCGCCATCAGCCCGGAGAGCGCGCCCCGGCACTGGTGGAACTTGACCGTCGGCGTGCCCCATGCGGCGAAGGTGCCCGCCGCCTGGCTGCCGGCGAGACCGAAAGCGGTGGCCATGGTGTCGGCGTCGAGGCCGATCAGCCGGCCTACGGCAGCGGCGGAGCCGAACGGGCCGAGGACGCCGGGACCGTGCCAGCCGCGCGCGCGCGCCGTCGGGAAATCCCAGCCGATCCCGATGCGCGTCATCGTCTCGAATCCGGCGGCCAGCGCCACCAGCAGGTCGTGGCCGGACAGCGCATCCCGCTCGGCGATGGCGAGAGCCGGCGGGACCACCTCCGGCGTGATGTGCGTGAGCGTTGGACGGTGGACGTCACACATGGTGACGGCGGTGATCAGAAAACCGTTCAGCATCGTGGCCCCCGCCAGCGACGAGTGGCCGCCGCCGACAACGCTGCTTTCCTGCGACTGGGCCAGTGCGGACGCCAGGGCGGCGACCTGGTGGGTTTCCTCGCCTTGGTGTCCTGCAACGGCGCACGCGAGTGTATCGAGCAGCACATCCTTGCAATACTCGCGGGTGCGCTCGGGTATCTGGTCGTAGGTCAGCCCGGCTGCAAATGCCGCGAGGGTCTGAGTAACGTCGCCCGCCATGGGGTTCTCCTTGGGTCGCTGTCGTTATTGAAGCGGAAACGGAGCAGGAGGCCCATGATAAAGGCCGTGCGGGGAAAAGGAAACGGTAAACCGTGGGCGGCAGCCCGGTGCCTCTAGGCGGATGCGACTGACTTCGACGGCCTGGCAGGGACCCTCTGTGCGGAGTTGATGACGACGCGATTGCGGCCGGCGGCCTTTGCTTCGTACAAGGCCTGATCCGACGCGCGCAGCAGGGATTCGGGATCACCGGCATGATCCGGAGCGCGCGCAATGCCGAACGAAGCGGTGATGCTGCCGAGCGGCTGGTCGCGATATTTCAGATCGAGGCGGGAGATGGCCGCCCGGATGTCTTCGGCCCTGCGCTGCACGGCGTCGAGCGAAGCGTCGGGCAGCACCAGCGCGAACTCCTCGCCACCGAAACGGCAGGCGACGTCGCTGCCCCGCACCTGGGCCTTGAGCAGGACTGCGATTTCCGTCAGCACGACGTCACCGGCCTCGTGCCCGAAAGTGTCGTTGATACGCTTGAAATAATCGAGGTCCATCATGATGATCGCAAGCGCGCCTTCCTTGCGCCTGGATCTGATCCATTCGCGCAGCAGGAATTCCCAGAGATAGCGCCGGTTGGCCAGGCCGGTCAGCGGATCGGTGCTCGCCTGCTCCTGCAGTTCGTGCAGTGCCTGCGCGAGCCTGTCCATAGCCCGGCTGCGTTCGTCCACCGCCGCGCCCAACATCAGGCCGGTCGCGACGATGGTGCTGATGAATGCCAGCAGCAGCAATAGCGACAGGTTGAGCGTGTCCTGGGCAAACGGGCCGCGGCCATCGATCGTGTACCAGACCGCTATGGAGCACACGACCGCACCCGCGGTCGTCACTTCGCGCCGGGTAAAGCGGAACGCCGCCCAGATGATCAGCGGCAGGATCAGGAACGTGAGCGGCAGGGAAGAAAAATTCCGGGTGCCGTTTCCGAACACGAGGTAGGAGGTGAGCAGCAGCGAAAATGCGAAACTGGCCGCCTCCAGTATTTTTGCCGGCGACCAGACGATCTCGTGGCGCAGCTTCCAGTTGAGTAACAGCGGCGTGACGATGATGATGCCGGCGGCGTCTCCATGCCACCAGGTCCACCAGTTCTGGAAAAACTCCTGCCACGGCACCACGCCTCCCAGTGTCAGCAACACGACTCCGATGGTGGCGGCGACGGTAGAGCACAAGGCGGCACAAACGACAAACTTGACGACGTTTCTCACGCGGTCGAAATAGGGCTGGGCACTGGCGATATAGTGCTGCACCAGCGTTGCGCCGGCGAGCGCTTCCAGCGTGTTGCCGCTGCCAATGACGAGCGCCGCGAACGGCGAGGATGCAACGGTCAGATTAGCCAGCGCCGCGCCGAACCAGATTCCCGGCCAGATACGGGTACCGAACAGGAGGAGCGCCGCCAGTGCGATTCCGGACGGTGGCCACACGGCAGTGGCGTAACCGGGCGGAATGGCGAGCATGAGCGAAGCCTTGGCCACCGAGAAATAAACGACGGCGAGCAGACTCATTTGCCCGAGTTGCGGCAACAATCGGATGACGCTGGTCAAACCCTGCACGTATCCTCCGGCGCACTTGCACGATCCCCTGGTAGTGTTCTTGATTGTTGTTATTGCAGATCGAATCCGCAAGGGATAGCAGTCGCCCGAGGGGTTGTCTGTGGTAATCCTCACGAATCGCTATCATTTGGAGAGACCTGTGAACAATTTCACGTCACACAGACGGAAAAGTGCTTCGCATTCTGGACTTTGATGGCTGCGTGTCGCGCGGTCTGGGCGCTCAACCCCCACTGCCAGAACCTTTGAAGACACGATCGATGCCGGCCTGCGCGCACGCCTCGTCGGCGGAGCCACCGCCTCCGGCGCCGGCACCACCTGACCCCGGCGTGCCCGAGATGCCGATCGCGCCAACCACGGCGTTGCCGGCGCGTACCGGCAGCCCGCCTGCCGACGTGGTGATGTTGGAGAGGTGCAGCGGCCCGGCACTAGCTGGAAAACTGCCGGCGGCGCGCTTGCCGTACTCCCCGGACGGCATGCGGTAGGTGAGTGCGGTGTACGCCTTGCGCAAGCTGTGCTCGACGCTGTGCGGGCTCGCGCCATCGTCGCGGAACGTGAGCTTGGTGCGACCCGCGTGGTCCAGCACGGTGATGGACACCTGCGAGCCGTGCTTGCGGCAGGCCTCCAGCGCCGCCGAGGCCATTTCCAGCGCCGAGTTGAGCGACAAGCCGCGCTCCGTCACCAGCGATTGCGCACCAGCCGCGCTTGCCGCGGCCGTCATGACGACCGCCAGGACCAGCCAGGGATTGCGAATCATGTGTCCTCCTCAGCGAAAATAGATTGCGCCTCACATGATGTCATAATTACGCAGGCATTTCGCGAGGCACGCCATGACGAACACCCGTACCGCCCGCATGCTTGCGCGTTACAACGCGTGGGCGAACCAGCTGATCTTCGATGCCGTTGCTGCATTACCCGCAGGCGAGGCGACGAAAGAGCGGCCCAGCCTGTTCAGGAACATGATCCACACGCTCAACCATAACTACGTCATCGACCGGATCTGGCAGGCGCACCTCGAGGGGCGCGACCATGGCTACGAAGCCCGCAACACCAAGGAGCACCCGCCGCTGGCCGACCTGTGGCGCGCGCAGCAGGAAATCGACCGGTGGTACGTCACTTGGAGCGAGAGGCTGACGGACGCTGCGCTGGACGAGAAAGTGCGTTTCACGCTTATCGGCGGCACCCCGGGTGTGATGACGCGCGGCGAGATCCTGCTTCACGTCATCAACCACACCAGCTATCACCGCGCCTTCATTGCCGACCTGTTCTACCAGGTGCCGGCGCGTCCACCTACGACCGATCTCCCGGTTTTCCTGCG
>Ga0137410_10001819_pt1 | contig 14574 bp, 17 predicted proteins | sample CZODoug1_16funga_FD_108878 | JGI IMG/M metagenome (GOLD analysis project Ga0137410, IMG submission 108878) | Vadose zone soil fungal communities from Angelo Coast Range Reserve, California, USA - CZODoug1_16fungal (Illumina Assembly) | ecosystem: Environmental > Terrestrial > Soil > Vadose zone... | reverse complement strand
TAGATCTGCGGGGTCTGTAATTTCCTCATGTCGCAGCAACTCTGCCCACGCGCCAGTGGGGGTATCGGCAAAATATTGCACGGGGCCCTCCCCAACTCCGTGCCAGCGGGCCGGTCGTTGTCTGGGCGCTCCGCTCAGCGTCCAAAGAAACGGAAATCGCGAATCGCAGACCCGAAAAACGATCACGACAATGAATATCCATACCGAGATGCAAATGACATTTAAGTGGCACCGAGGTCTTGCAGGGACTCGGCGGCTGCCAGGACAGAGCGTGCGGGCTCATCGCTCGGCGTCCAACGGCGAGACAACAATTGGCGGGCGGTTCGTCCGTTGAAAACTGACCGGGGCCGCTCAAACCAGCGGCGCACCCCGAAGTCGTTATAGGTCCCCTCTAGGGCTGCAATGACTGAGGTTAGGTAATGAGCCCGTTCCGCAATTGCATCCGGTGCGTCGCGATCACCGCTCTGGTATCGATGCAAACTGGCCGCCGAGATATCTAGCATCTCAATGAGTAGCTCGTGGCCTAGGATCGCGTCTAGTTTGGCGAGTTCAGCTTCAGGGACAGGTGATTCATCCAGGGCTCGAAGTGCTGCGTCCAGGTATCGGACGAACTCGTCGCGCGAGGTTGCGACCGTAAGACGTGCAGCGAGGTCGCTCGCCAGTCCGCGCTTTGAGAGTATTCGCGCCACGCGGCGCACTACATCTGCACTCAGTTCCTGAATTGGCTCTTCCAGAAGTCCCATGGCGTCGGCCCGTCGCAGAAAGCGTGTCGCCCGGGGATATAGTTGCTCCTCCTCAAAAGGAGGCAAAACGGATGTAATATGGATATTTGCCATTCTCCAAATTATATCCATTTTGTCCGGCGCCATCAACTAACGCTTAATCAGAGCATCCCGTCCCGGAGAGCCAGTAGATCAATAAGTTACGCGCTCTTTCTTGAATCTGCCTCAATCGGCGCAACCAAAACGCAACCGCTCATTTCTAATAGTGACGTACTCAGTGTCCCTCACTCGCGCCAAACATCGTCTTCGCATAGATGAGCCCTAAGCCATAGCTACCAGCAGGAGTCTTCGCCGTGGCGACGGTCTCGTTGTAGGTATCGCCCCGAGCCCAATCGCGCTGAAGCTCAAGCAGGTATTGCACCGAGGTCATGGGGCGCGCACCGGCTTGGATCATGCGTTGCACCGCCCGCTCGTGCGCCTCTTCGGTCACATCTCCGCAAGCATCCGTGATGATGTAGATCTCGAACCCCTGCTCGAGCGCCGACAATGCGGGACCGACGATGCATACGCCCGTCCACAGGCCGGCGAGCGCGAGGCGGCCCTTGCCGATCCGATTCACCTCGGCGATCAGGTTCACGTCTTCCCAGCCGTTCATCGAGGTGCGGTCAATGACTTTGTGATCGGGAAACACCTTCTTGATTTCGTCGAATGTCGGACCGGAGAAGCTCTTCTCCGCTATGGTCGTGACGATGGTGGGCACCTTGAATTCAGCCGCCGCTTTTGATATCAGCGCTGCGTTGTTCCGAAGATTGACGCCATCGATCGATTTCGTCGCGAACACCAGCGCGTCTCCCCTATTTGGAGCGGCGTATCTTTGCGCGCGAGCCCGAGCGGCGCCTGATAGGTATCGATTGAGAGCCGCGCACGGTTCTGAGCGGCGCGGCACTCCTTCTGTTTGTGCCTATGGCAGAGAGTGTGATGTTCGCCGCGCGGCCATCGAAGGTGTCCCCGTCATGAAGAGCGCCAGCGCGCAGAAAATCGGACGATAGGACAAGTCCGGATCGGCTTTTTCCAGTTTTTCACCTTGCGGCACAGTATGCTGAGTCTGGGTTCAACTTGCGCGTTGTGGAGAGCCATGCATTCCATTCGAACGGCCCTGCGTTCCGCCATGAGATACGGAAGCGGTGCGGTACTTACCGGTTTCTGCTGGGTGCTGTTTTCGCTTCCCGCCCGGTCGCAATCCTGCGAGCCGGAGTTCGCCGGAAATCGGACACGGGGACAGGAGATCGCGGCAAAATTCTGCGCGGCCTGCCACGGAGCCGACGGCCAGGGAATTTCCCCGCAGTTTCCGAATCTGGCCGCGCAAATTCCTGAATACCTGGTAAAGCAGCTGAAGGCGTTCAAAGTCCGATCGGATGGCAAGCCGCTGCGGCCCAGCGACGTGATGACTCCGATCGTGGCTGCTCTGACGGAAGATGATTTCACCGATGTCGCGGCCTACTACGCGAAACTGGAGCCCAGAGCGGGCGCCGCACGCGATGCCGCACGGCTTGAAGTCGGTCGCCGGATCTACACGGAGGGCAATGCGGACGAAGGTCTGCCTGCCTGTATCACCTGTCACCGCCCTTCCGGTTCCGGCATTCGCCCGGATTTTCCGAGATTGTCAGGTCAGAGCGCGGAGTATCTCGACGGGCAACTCGCGAACTGGATGGCCGTTCGTGGCAAGCCGGGGAAGCTCATGACCATGATTGTCCCGCACATACAACCGAAGGAGCGGCAGGCGGTGTCCGATTACATAAGCCAGCTTCGCTGACTCGAGACGACGAGATGAGCGACGCAGCACAAGGGCAACACCGGATGCGCTGACCCTTCAATTGCGGTACCTTAAGGGTTGGGGGGGCTTATGGAACGAAGTGCGCCGATCTGGATTGTCCAGGGGCGGTTCGGTCGGGCGACGGTCAACTTGATCGACCGCGCCCTGGTCGAGCACATGCACCGTGAATTCAACATCCTGTTCAAGCTGGGGGGCGCCGACGCGGCCTTCCGTTCGAACGATGTCACCCTGTCATTGGATGACCGCTCGGTCCTGTTGTTCAATCCCGGAGTCCCCCACGCCAAGCTCGCCAACCAGGCCGGACCCACGATGATCCTGTCACTGATCATCGAGCCTTCCTGGCTGGTCCGCGTCCTCTCTGCACGCATTCCGCGGCCTGACCGATTGTTTCCGAGTTCGCGGGTAGAGATTTCCTCCGAAGTCATGCTGCACGCCAGGCGGCTGGCCGCGGTCATGTCCACTCATGTCACCGTCGATGCCAGCGGCTGCGAAGACTTCGTCGCCGACTTGGCCGATGCCGTAACGCGGGAATACGCGGACCCCTCGGTGGACCGCGACATTATCGCGACCGCAAGACCGATCGACTACCGCATCCGCAAAGCCCTCTTGTACATCAACGAGCGCGCCATGGAGAACCCGAAGGTCGATGACATCGCGCGGCGCGTGGGGCTATCCCGCTCGCGATTTTTTGAGCAGTTCCGGCGCTGCGTGGGTACTTCTCCGCAGCATTATCTGGATTGCAGCCGGGTGACTATCGCGACTCGCTTGCTCAGCACTACGAACCGGCCGTTGATCGAGCTCGCCGACGAACTTGGCTATGGCAACCACAGCAATTTCACGCGTTTCTTCACTCAGCATGTCGGTGTCTCTCCCAGTGAATTCCGGCGCCAGACCATAACCACTCTCGATCACGCCGACGAGCGCGGTGCCACCTTGGCGACACCCTCACTTCAGCGAAGGGGGATGGCGCGCACGTTCTGAAACCCTGGTCTGCCGCTGATCCGTTCATACCAGGTCTCGAGTGCCGGCATGACGGGCCGCTGCACACCCAGACTGAACCACCGGTGAGCACTGATCCCGATTGGGATGTCAGCCAAAGTGAATCGGTCGCCGCCGGCATACCGCTGCGTCGCTAGATGAGCATCAAGGATCCAAAACATGGCGGAGGCATTCTTGGTGGCTGCCGTAATCTCCGCTTCGCTCGCCAACTTGCCGGCTCGATGGAGCAGTATGAACAACGCCCGCAGCGCCAAGCCCAAACTGACCAGCTGCCAATCCAGCCAACGATCGATATTGGCGCGTTCGCGTCGGTTGAGATCTGCGGGAAGGAGCCGGCACTGCGCATCGCCGGCGGCCAGATACCGCAGGATTGCATTGGATTCCCACAGCACGAAGTCGTCATCCTCGAGGGTCGGGATCAGTCCGTTGGGATTCTTGGCTCGATAAGATGGATCGTCGGTTCCGCCAAACGCTCCGCCAATATCGATGCGCTTGTAGGCGAGCCCAAGTTCATCGCATGCCCACAAGACCTTTTGAACATTGGTCGAGGTCGCGCGCCCCCAAATCGTCAGCATCGCAGGCCCTCCGCGGCGACGCCGCTGATCCGATAGTGGGCCGGCGCATCGGCGACGATCGTGTTCCGCAGGGCGCCAAGGCCAGAGATCTCCACCTCAACCACGTCGCCGGGCGTCATATGGACGAGTCCCGGAATCTTGAACGGTCCGTGTTGGCGAGCGAGATCCAAGCCCTCGACGTCTTGTGACTCCGCCGGCAACACGCCGGGCGTGCCCATGGCAATCATGTCGCCGGGGCGTAGCTCATAGCCCTGGGAAAGATAGCTGATCACGGAAGAGACATCGAACAGCATGTCATCCAGCGGCGCACGCTGCCGCACGACTCCGTTAACGCGAGTGGTGACACCGCGGGTTGCGGGATCCCCGAACTCGTCGGGCGTCATGAGCCAGGGTCCGTAGCTGCCCGACGCCTCGAAGTTCTTGCCCAGACCAAACTGCCGGTTGTGGATCTGGTATTCACGGACTGACCCTTCGTTCACGCAGGTGTAGCCGGCGACGTGATCGAGCGCTCGGTCGATGGGAATGTGCCGGCCGGCACGCCCAATCACGACTCCTAGCTCGCCTTCATAGTCGAAGGCGCGGGCTATCTCGGGAGGCGGACACAGGAGCGGCTCGCCGTGGCCGACATAGGACGCCACGGTTCGCAGGAACACCTGCGGAAACTCGCGCGAGGTGGTGAGGCCGGTCTCCGCAATATGGCTCTTGAAGTTGAGCGCGAGCGCCCAGAGCGCATTCGGATGATCCAGGAAGGGCCTTGGCGTCACATCCAAGATCGAAAGATTAGGTTCATGGCCTTGGATGGCGCGGCGGACAGGTTCCAGACCGTCACCGAGTGCCATGATGCCGAGGAGCGTGGGCGGCAGCTGCGGAGCCGCCTCGAGCAATCCGATGAATCGCCGCTCGTCGACCATGACGCCGATCCCGGATTGGCCGCGGTGCTCATAACGAATGATTTTCATGATCGCTTACCGGGAGGAGGTAGCGTTGATGGCGAGGATTCCTGCGAGCACTGCGGCTTCATCGACCTCGGAGGGCGCCCCGCTGGCCGCGATGGCGCCCACCAAATCACCGCCGAAAAAGATCGGCATTGAACCGGTCGCCGGCAACAGCGGCGCGCCTAATCCGAGACTGGCGACATTTCCCCATACCATTGGGTTGTCGAGAAAACGCTGCGCGAGAGCACTTCCTGGCTGGCCGCCCGTCGCCACGCTCGCGTAGGCCTTCCCGCGAGCCACCTCGATGGTCACAAAGGGTGCTCCGTCCATGCGGCCGGCGGCCACGAGATGACCCGCGGCATCGACAACGACGAAACTGAGCTTGACCCCTTTGTCGCGCGCGTAGTCCATCGCCGCCGCGATGGCTTTGTTTGCCTTGCCGTAGCTGATCAACAATTGCGGTATCGACTCGGATTGATGTTCTGACATGGGTAGATTCCTTGAAATGATGAATCAGCGTCTCACGTGGTGCGGATCGGCCTGGAAGCGAGTTCGCGGGCTAGTAGCGTCACCAAGCCGGCGGCCAGCAAAGCAGGACAGGCCATGGCTAAATAAATGCGCGGCACTTGCCATCCTTGTGCAACCAGGAAGCCCGCGCCGAGCGGCCCGAGTATCGAGCCGAGCCGACCCAGTCCTAGTGCCCACCCCACCCCGGTTGCGCGCGCGTCGGCCGGATACGCGCCGGCGGCGACGGCGATCAGCCCTCCGCCGGCAGCGGAAGAAAAGAAGCCGGCGAAGACTGCTGCAATTGCCAAACCGGGAAAGTAGCCGATGGTCATTCCCATCGCGGCAATGAGTACCGCCGAGACGAGGAAGGCAGTAATGAGCACACTATGCGGACGAATCCAGCCCAGGATCACGCCGATCAGTACGGTCCCTACCACGCCGCCCGCGTTGTTGAACGCCAGTACGGAGGCCGCGGCGCGTGCCGACATTCCCGCTTTCTGCAGCAAAGGCGGCGTCCAAAACGCCACCACGACGAGCGTCATCCACGTCATGAAGGAGGCCCCCCACAACAGAAGTGTGGACCGCATGCGTCCGCCCGTGAAAAGCTCCGCAACGGGCGATGCTCGCGCGGCTTTCGCCCGTTCAGTACCGCCTGCGCGCCCGAGTTCTATCTCCGCCGACTCGGGCATGACTGACATCAGCACCGGTATGAGAATCAACGGCGCGGCGCAGCCGATGAAGAATATGGCCTGCCAGCCGAAACGCGGGATGATCGCCGCACTGGCAAAGGATCCGACCATGCCGCCGAAGGGCACGGCGGCCCACATGATGGTCACCACTCGAGGACGCTGCGCCGGCGGCGAGAACTCGGACGCAAGACTGATGAAGTTGGGGGTCGCTCCGCCCAATCCGAGCCCCGTCAGAAGGCGCCACCCGAGCAGAGCACCGTACGTGCCCACCGCAGCGGTCCCGAGGGTGCAGGCGGCGAAGATGGCCGTCGCGATGATCAACATGCGTTTGCGGCCAAAGCGATCGCCGAGCGCACTGAACGTCAGCGCACCGACGAGGAATCCCACTTGCGAGGCACTGAACACGAGCCCGAAGGCGCTCAGCTTGATGCCGATTTGCGCGGTGATCGCGCTCGCGGCGGGTCCGAGTGACTGGGTATCGAAGCCATCCAGAAAGGCGACGAGCGAGCACAGAGTCACCACCCGCCGACGGATGGACGGTGCGTGGATTTCCTTCATTGAAGGCAGCGACGCGGCCGCCGATTGCTCTGGACGCTGGATGCTCATCACGATCGGGCTCGCATCATGAACCGGGCCGGACACTGGCAGCGATTTGCCGCAGCAGGTCAGCGCTGAAGATCTGCTTCGGCAGCATCCCGTGCACCGTTTTCGCCGGGACCGATGTATAGACCGTGTTCGTTTGATGGGCGTATTGCGTTATGCGAAAGCTGGCAGCGATGCTGCTGAGCGCATACACATCCAGCTTCGACAGTGACGTTGCGCGGCTGAGCCAATCGATCGCCTGCCGAAGCGAGGCGGTCAGGGCGTCTTCGATGCTTTGTCCGAAGCCCAGAACGATCCAGTGGGACGGTGTCTCCGCAATGGGTGCCGCAAGATCGACGCGCTTGTGCAGTACATACTGGATCCGAAGGTCTTCCATCGCGGTTTCGATGGCGGTTTGATCGACCACGCCGTCGCCCTGAGCCGCATGGGAATCGCCGGTCCAGAGACGCCCGCCCGCCACTTCGACGGGCAGAAACAGCGCGGTGCCTGCCACCAGTTCGCGCAATACGATGTTGCCGCCATGATGACCGCTCAGAATCGCACTGACTGGCTTGTCGCCGGCGGGCTGCACCGCCATGACTCCCTGGATCGGCGACAACGGTATGCGCACGCCGGCTGCAAAGTCCGTGAACTTCCGGTCGCCGTCAAAGTGCAGATAGTGAAGATACGGCTCCTCGAAATCGGCGGGAAGCGCGCCCACCCCTTTGGGTGCCGAGTTCCATCCCCAGCTGATCGGGCGCAGGCGCAGCATCCTGCATTCGATGACATCGCCGGGTTCGGCACCCTCCACGGCGACCGGCCCGACCAATGAATAGGGGCCCTGCGGATAGCGCTTGCGGATGGGTTCACGCTCGGCAAAGGACATGCCCTCCTTCGCCTCGTTGCCCCAGTTCACCCAGGTGTTGGGGTAGGAGACGACGTCCCCGGACCGAATGGTCAGCACGACCGGAGTCGCCGGATCCATCGTGCCGACGCGCACCGTGTCATTGTTGGAGGGAAGCGTATGCACTGTACCCACCTTGTGTGGATCGAACACCGGTGCGCACGTGGCTGGGGTTTGCTGCGACATGGCGGATGCGACGGAACCGGCCCCGAATGTAGTGGCCATCCCACCCAGTCCCGCGAACCGGACAAGATCGCGCCGGCTGATGCCCCGGTGATCGAGGATGCCTTCGAGAGAATTGCGGTTCGCGCCGTCGACTCCCATCGCACGAGGTGCCGTCACCGCCGCCTCGGCGGCGGATACGTGGCGTGGACATGGATCGTGAGCGGGACAACACCCCTGGTATGACGAATCTCGGCTCATGCTGCCTCCCCGGCACCGGTTAGAAGGAATGATTCAACCACGCTTGCGAGCGCCGTCGGAGTCTGGAGCATGGGGTAGTGCCCCGCCTCGGGCAGAACGTCGAGCGACGCGTTCGGAAGATTGAGCCAGGTCGCAGCAACCACGTCGCGCGTGATGCTGCTGTCGTGGGCGCCTATGACTACCCGCGTGGCGATCGGCAGCCGGTCGACCTCCGATGCGAAGTCGCTCGTGGCCCACGATTCCAGATATCCGCCGAAGGCTTCCGGTAGGCTGACTTGAAGCGACCGAGCCGCGATATTCTTCGCCCACACGGCCGGCTCTCGACCCCCGGTGCTGCCCGCGATGATGGCTTCCCTCAGCCTCACGTCGTGCACCGCGTTCCTGAACATCGCCAGCGTCGGTTGGTCGAACGGCACTCTGCCGGCCCACACGGGAGTAATCGCCAGAATTCGCCGTACCCGCCGCGGACGATCTGCCGCGAGCCGCAGCGCCGCCTTGCCGCCCATGGAGTGTCCGACCAGATTGAAAGTCTCCCACTCGAGACGATCCGCGAGAGCCGCGGCATCGCCCGCGACGGTGGGGATGTCGAACGGACCGCCCAGCGTCTTCGACAAGCCATAGCCGCGGTAGTCCATGAAGGCGAAAGTGAATCGAGATTCGTCGAGCGCCGGCAGCATGGGCTCGAAAACGCGCCAGTCGCCGAACCATCCGTGCAGCACGAGCGCGCGCTCGGGGCCATGGCCGTGGATGAAGTGTCCGATCATTTCCCCTCCTTAAAGCCGCACCGCTCGAAAGCCGCTCCGCTTGACTAAAACCGCACTGTCCCGCTGGCCAGGAACCATCTCGGGCTGTTGATGTGCGCGACATTGAAGGGCGCGCCGATATCGTAGGTCGGGTCGTAGATGGTGTTGAACCGCGCCGACGTGACATTGGCCACGTGCGCCGATAGAGTCCATCGATCGTTCCCAACGTGAGCACCGACGTCTACCAGATGATAGGCGCGCTGCATGGTCGAGTCCTGGGGATCCCAGTAGGACCGGCCGGTGAACGACGCATTGACGCGGACCCCGACGTTGTAGCCGCCGCCGATCTGACGATTCCACTCCGGCGTGATATTGCCCGAGTACGCCGGCGTAAACGGCGCCGTTCTACCCTTGAGGTTGATGGGAAGCGAGGTGGCCGGATCGACGAAAGGCACATCGCCCCACCGCGCGTTGGTGAATCCGAAACCGCCGCTCAGCTTGAACCCATAAGGCAGGGCCGCCGCCAAATCGAATTCGGCACCGTAGTTCTGCGATGCCCCGATGTTGGAAGTCACTTCGATGATGCCGTAGGGAACGAACTGGATGTTCTGATAGAGCCTGTTGGAGTAGTCGATGTAGAACATGGCTGCGTTGAATTGCACCGCACTCGACAGCAGGGACTTCACCCCGACTTCATAGCTGGTGGCGATTTCCGCCTTGTACGGGTGGATGACGCCGTTCTCCTCGATCTCGTCCGCGGGCTCGAAACCCCTCGCCATCGTGGCATAGACGTTCGAGGTGGGGCTGAACTTGTACTGCACGGAAACTCGCGGCGAGAATTCGTGGCCGTCGAGATGCGCCGACGCATCGAGGACCGGCGAGAGCGAGTTGTTGAACGCCGTCTCTGCGCTCGTGTAGTACTCGGCGCGCAAACCGAGCTCGAACTGCCACTTGTCCCAGTTATAGGTCACGTCCCCGAACAGAGCATATTGCTTTTGAGTCTTTTCGTCTCGATCGAGATCGCCCCCGACTATGATCGGATTGCCGACATCCCCCGTGCTGAAGTTGTCGACGTTGTTGAACTCGATCTTGTGACGTTGGAAAAATACGCCGGCCAGCCATGAAAAATTCGATTCGCCGGTCGATGCCAAGCGGATCTCCTGGCTGAGGACACGGTGGTCCTGGTTTTGCTGCAGCTGGTCGATCGGTATGGGTTTCTTGGCCAGGTCGGTCACTCCCCGATTGTAGGACCAGAAGTATGATGTATTCGTCGTCAGTAGGAGGTCGTCGCCGAACTGATGTTCGACCTGGAGGGTCGGGGACCAAAGCCGGCGTACGAAGGACGGAACGTAATAGTCATTGACTGAATACAAATACGTATGATCGTCGGGCGGCGTGTAAAGCAGATTCTCGGCGCCTGTGCTGAAGTCGTCGCCGGTCAAGTACAAGTGGATTTTGGTGTTGTCCTCGGGCTTATACAAGAATGTCACACGGCCGCCGTGATCGAAAGTCTCGCCGTATTCCTCCTTGCGGAAGGTGTCATATATGTAGCCATTGTGGTTGTCATCGTAGAAGCTCGCCCGCACCGCGAGCTTATCGTCAACCAGCGGGCCCGACAGGATCACCTGGTAATTCCGGGAGTCGTATTCACCGAACTCGGCCGTCGCCTCGTTTCGCATGGTCTCCGTCGGTTCCTTGGTGATGTACTTGATGGCGCCGCCGATATTGGCCCCGCCGTACAGGGTACCCTGCGGGCCCTTCAAGACTTCGATCCGCTCGATGTCGCTCGGCCGGATGATCTGTCCTTCGAACAGCTGTACGTCGTTCACATAGAAGCCGACGCCTTGCACGACACCGAAGGACCCGATTCCCCGCAAGGTGACGTCCGGACTATTGTCGTTGCGCTGGACGATATGCAGGTTCGACACCAGCGCGCCGATGTCGTCGATTTGCGTCATATGAGCCTCCACGATCGTCGAGTCGCTGATGGCCACGATCGACGCGGGGATATCGCGCAGATCCTCACTGCGCTTGCGGGCGGTGACGAGAATCTCCGCCAGCTCCTCGCCGGATTGGCTTGGCTCGCTCTTGTTCGCCGCGGGCAGGCTTGTTTGAGCCTGGTCATCCGCGGCCGACGCCGTGAAACCGATCCCGCCGAGGATAGTCATCATCGCAGTACGAAAGGCGAGTGCCCAAACCAGGCGCGAAGCCCGCGACGGAGTCGGTGAAATTTGCGCCCTATAGCCCATTAAATGCCCCCTTGCCTTTATATAGACGGCGGTGAGCTCGCTATCGGTCCATGGCCGAATGACGCTGCAGCTCCCCGGTGGGCATACTCACCCCATCAGGCCGCACCGTGATAGCCGAAGCGTCCCGAAGCTTGTCGTTGTGTCCGATTTTTGTACCACAGGTCTGTGAGGTCACAGGCTTGTGCCGCTCGATGATCTACCAGTTAGAGGCCGATCTTCGGTTTCCGCAGCGTGTGAAGATCGGGGTTCGCGCGGTGGGGTGGCTGGATAAACAGGTAACCGCGTGGCTGATCAGGCGCATCGCCTTGAGCCGAACCAAGTCCGTCTCATCCTAGAAGGAATCCTCCAAATCTGTCACTTTCTCGTCGGCCATGCATACGCGTTCGGTGTGTTGCTGCCAGATTTGACACCCTGACGCCCGATTAGTTAGTTATGAATACTTTATGAATACTTCGATAGTCAACAAAATGCGGCTTTGCACTACACGGTTGCGCATCTAGGGCGAACGCAGGGGCGGCTTCCTCTGGCGCACCCGACTACATCATCGAATTCCTTCACGCTGTCATGAATGATCCTCGGACTACCCCGCCACCGCACGCAGCCGCCCCCGCAGGGAGTCCGTTTCGTAACACGGCCTTCACCGTGATCTGGGTTGCGACGGTGGTCTCGAATATCGGCGGCTGGATGTACAACGTCGCTTCAGGCTGGCTGATGACGAGCCTTGACCCCAACGCGCTAATTGTTTCGATGGTACAGGTTGCAAACAGCCTGCCGATGTTTCTGTTTGCGATTCCCGCGGGCGCGCTCGCTGATATTGTGAATCAACGGCGCTTCCTGATCTTTGGTGAGTCAGCCATCACGATCGTCTCGACCGCATTCGCGGCGTTGGTATGGCTTCGTCTGATCACCCCGGGCACTCTGTTGGTGTTCAGTTTTGTTGTGACGATTGGCTCGGCTATGACTGCCCCCGCTTGGCAATCGGTTGTCGCTGAGCTAGTGCCAAAACAGGATTTACCGGGAGCCGTCGCTGCCAATAGCGTGGGGATCAATGTTAGCCGTGCGATCGGACCCGCGCTCGGCGGCATCATCGTCGCAGCGCTTGGAATTGCGGCGCCCTTCTGGCTCGATGCCGTTAGTAATATTGGGGTCATCGCAGCTCTCATTTGGTGGCGTGCTCCTAAGAAAAGCGGCTCGCCGCTGCCGCCCGAACCTTTCGGAAGCGCAGTACGTACCGGACTTCGTTACGCTCGATACAATTCATATCTCAGCGCCACTCTGATTCGAACGATTGCGTTCTTCGTGTTCGGCAGTGCTTACTGGGCACTGCTACCGCTCGTCGCGCGGACCCAGATCGTCGGCGGCCCCGCCCTTTACGGAGTGTTACTCGGCGCGATTGGCGCCGCTGCCGTGGGCGGTGCGTTTCTGCTGCACCGGCTCAGGGAAAAGTTAGGAGCCGATTCCCTCGTTGCGGCTGCCAGTATCAGCACCGCGCTAGCAACGACGTTGTTTGCTCTCGCTCGCCACCCAGCGACCGCAATCGTTGCCAGCTTCATTGCAGGCGCTTCCTGGATCGCCGCTGTGTCTAGCCTCAACGTCTCAGCGCAGGTTGCGTTGCCCGAGTGGGTTCGCGGTCGTGGCCTCGCCATGTATGTGACTGTCATGTTCGGTGCGCTGACAATTGGGAGTGCGATTTGGGGCGAAGTTGCCGTTATCGCCGGACTACCGGCTGCTCTTATTTTCGCAGCAGCAGGGGCGATTATCGGGATTCCGCTCACGTGGCGCTGGAAGTTACAGACGGGGGCGAATGTCGACTTCTCGCCGTCAATGCATTGGCCGGACCCGGTCACCACTCACGCGGTAGAAGCGGACCGAGGCCCGGTTCTGGTAACTATCGAATACCGTATTGATCCGAAGAACCGTAAAGCCTTTCTACATGCGCTCGGCCAAAACTCGCGCGAGCGCCGCCGCGATGGCGCTTACGACTGGGGTATTTTCGAGGATCCGACTGATGAAAGCCGCTTCATTGAGACGTTTCTAACGGACTCCTGGCTTGAACATCTGCGGCAGCACCGGCGTGTGACCAAAGCGGATCGAATATCCGAGCAGGCTGTACGTCGCTTTCAAATCGGAGAAGGACCCAAGACGACACATCTGATCAGTGCGCAGGACCACTGATGCTTGTGGCGCGGGTCTCGGTCCTCGGTTCCGTACCGGGGAGCACATTGTTAATACAATCAATATTTTATATTGTATTGTTTGACTCTACATCAACTGAGTCGACGGCTACAACCGCGGGCATTTCGATTCCACCCACCTCCTGACTGCCAGTGGATACCCCCGATCCATCTCGTTGATGTTCTCGTTGATCGCATACGCGCGCTGGATGGCGCCGACAGGGTGTTTGCATATGATTTCCTTCACCGCGATCAACTCTCTGAAATACTCCGCGGTCGCGCATCGATCACCGGTTTGTTAGGCGAGCTAATCGACGCTCATGAATTGGTGTTGAGCACGGCGCAACCGGCCGCGACAGATGACGGGCAAGCCGATCACTCCTGGGCGCGTGACTTCGCTGCTCGCTTGGCCGACTTTCTGTACGTGCGGCGGCCCAGGTCTAGGGACACTTTGAGGAGATCATCTTGACCGCCGTCACCTTCATCGTGTGAGTCTTATCCTTTCCAGTAACTGCGACGCCAGTGATTTCGACCTTATGGCCGAGGTGAGGAGCGAGGTTTGCTGTCGTCTCCGCAATAACAACTTCTTTCGGCCCTTTCTCCAAATCCGTGAGCTTGAAAGTTCCGGCATCATCTCCCTTCGCCAGACACCCCGTCATGCTGTGCTCTGCGGGCGCACCTTGAGCCTGGGCGCGAATTCCGAAACCAAGGAGGCAAGCCACAAACGCCGTCTCGACAATGAGAACTTTCATTTGACACCTCTTGTGTAACCGCATGCTTCATTTTCGAATGTTTTTGCGATGAAATCCAGCCGCCTTGCATGCACGCTCCCGGTGCGAGCCGCCCCTCAGCTCGGAAACTTTAGTTGCCGCTCGATTGCCTGGAAGCGGGGCTCGTTGCGCAGAGGGCACCGATCGCGGCAGGTTGGAAAACTGCCGCCACGGTAGCTAGCCTCAATTGTGGGAAAACTCTCTTCGCCGTCCCTGCAACGCAGGCGCTCGTTCGTCGCCAGTTCGGTCGCTGCGCTGCTCTGCAACAGAAGAAGGTGCCGCTTGAGCCTGGCACGCGCACCGCCGTGAGCGGTTCGGTGGCGCACCGTCGCCTGATTCCTCCGACGAAAAGAAAAACCGGCGACATAGCCCACAGCGCCGCAAGTCGCTTTTTTTCCCGGTACCCGCCTGGATGAGTCGCCACAAAACATAAGCTAAAGCATTGTCGAGGCTCGTCGGCAAATGGAG
>Ga0137410_10001813_pt1 | contig 14589 bp, 10 predicted proteins | sample CZODoug1_16funga_FD_108878 | JGI IMG/M metagenome (GOLD analysis project Ga0137410, IMG submission 108878) | Vadose zone soil fungal communities from Angelo Coast Range Reserve, California, USA - CZODoug1_16fungal (Illumina Assembly) | ecosystem: Environmental > Terrestrial > Soil > Vadose zone... | reverse complement strand
CGTTTAGGAACCTCAAATTCAAAAGCCGCACTAGAATCATAAAGTTGCTAGTGCCCCTTTGCTTCCGAAGTTCGTGTTAGAGGTTGCGGCGATGGGTGACGAACTTCGGAAGCGGGGCACTAGTGTCCCGATTCCGAAGTTCGCATCATTCTGCGGCACTCTCGTTTGCGAACTTCGGAACGAAGGACACTAGCAACTTATTGATCTAGTGTGGCTTTGGTTCAGAAGTCCGGATCTCGGACTCGCGGAAAGAATGATGCGGACTTTCTGAACCGCCACACTAGGCCACACCGCAATTGAACCGCAGTGCTGCATTTCGCGACCCATTTTCGCGACCCATTGCGGCGGAACCGTTTGATCCGTAGACTAGTTTTTTACCTCTACTTGAGAATTGCACCCGGTCAATGAGTGAGCACCTCCGCTTCGGCCGCATCGAGGTCCGGCCTGCGCTGCGCCAAGTTCGAGTCGACGGAAAGCCAGTCGTGCTCGGCTCACGTGCGTTCGACGTGATGATGGCTCTGGTCGAGCGTCGCGACCGCCTGGTTTCGAAGGCAGAGCTCATGGACGCCGCTTGGCCAGGTGTGATTGTCGAGGAGAACAACCTCTCAGTTCAGATCTCCGCGTTGCGGCGTGCACTCGGACCCGACGCCATCGCGACGGTCACAGGACGTGGATACCGTTTCACGCCGACACCGACCGAGTCCAATGAGGGCGAGACAGGCTTGCCCGCTGGAACATTGGACCTCTTGACTCAGCGGCTGGACCTTTTGGCTCAGCGCCCCCGCATCGCCGTCCTTCCGTTCGATTGTGAGGACGGTTCTTTATATTTCGGCGATGGCATTACCGAAGAGATCATCACGGCGCTTGCAGCCAACCGGTCGCTGTTCGTGATCGCACGTAGCTCCACGCTTCGATACCGCGGGAGCAGCCTGTCAACGAGAGACATCGCGCGCGAGCTGAGCGTGCGCTACCTGCTGACCGGGACAGTTCGCTGCTCCGAGGGCCACCTTCGCCTCCTGGCCGAATTGGTCGACGCAACCACCGACCGCATCATCTGGTCACAACGCTTTCAAGGTGCCGACAGCGATATCTTTGATATCCAGTCGGAGATCGCCTCCAGCATTGCCGGGGCTATCGACCCGAGCGTGACTGAAGCGGAGCTCGAGCGCCTCGCCCGGTTGCCGACCAACAGTCTGACCGCATATGACTGCGTTCTGCGCGGGCTTGCCCTGCAGGTGACATTCGAAGAAACAGACTTCACGTCGGCCGGAGAATTCTTCCGGCGCGCGATCGAGCTCGACCCGCACTATGCACAGGCGCATGCGCACCTGGCCTGGTGGCACAATCTCCGGGTCGGAGAAGGTCGCAGCTCGTCCATGGATGCGGACTGCCAGGCCGCCGAAGAGTTCTCCCTGCGCGCCGTCGCACTTGATCCTCGCGACGCCCTGGTCTGGGCGATTTCGGCACACGTCCAAGGATTTATCAAACACCGCCTGACGGTCGCGATGGACATGTTCGAGCAGGCGCTGGCGATCAATCCGTGCTGCGCGATCGCGTGGTCGCGCAGCGCGATGGCCGCCAACTTTCTTGGACGGGGCGAAGAGGCGCAGCAGCGCGTCCGCAATGCGCTTCGTCTCAGTCCGTTCGATTTGCAGGCTTTCACGTTCCTCACGACCAACGCGACCGCATCGTTTGTGCTGGGCCGCTACGAAGAGGCGATCGAATTATATGAGAAGGCACGCCGCGCTAACCCTCGATACAAGGCTGCATGGCGTATGCTCATCGCGACTCTGTCCCTGGTCGGTCGGGTCGAAGAGGCCCGCAGCGAGGCAGCCGCGTTCATGCAATACGACAGCGGGTTTCGTATCAGTGATTTCAGCACTTGGTATCCCATGCAGGAACCACAGATGAGCGCCGTGCTGCGAGGAATGCGGCTGGCCGGACTTCCTGAATAAGTGACTTTTCCATCAACAGAGGGGCGTGCCATGAGCGGAGGATTTAGCGAAGGGTTGAGCGAGGGCCTCAGCGAAGGATTGAGTGAAGGGTTGAGCGAAGGCCTCAGCGAAGGAACGAGCGAAGGATTTAGCGAAGGCTACGGCGAAGGGCGCGGCGAGCACGCGCCCCGCAGCCGCGCACGTCCCTTCGGAGGCGGAGACATCCCCGGCGGCACTGGCTTTCCTGGCGGTTACGGCGACATCGCGCGCAGCGGCTTCGCCACGCCACAGGATCTCGCCTTCAAACCGTGGGCCGCGGATTTCTTCATCAAAGACGGCGCGCTCGCGTTTCCGATCGACCACAGACTGAACCCGTGGGCGCTGAATCCGCATCTGGAGTGGCGCACCGAGGACTGGGATCCCGCCATTCGCTACTGGTCGCTCGATTTCGATCCGCTCCTCACGGAATGGCTGCAGACAACGAATCTCGCTGGCCCCAACGTCATGGCGGCACGCGAGTTTGCTCAACAGTACGAACTATGGCAGTTCGACGAGGGCGGGCCCGACAACGAGCAGCGCCTTCTGAAGCAGATCGAAGCGCTCACCCATAGCGACAACCGTTGGCTCACCCCGAAGCAGGTCACGTGGTGGGGCTGGCAGCGTCCTGGGCAGCCGCGCGACTTGGTCAACGCATGGCCCGAAATCAACCGCGAGCTGGAGACCCTGGTCACGGACATGAAAGATTCGCGCGTCGCCTATCTCAACGAAGGGCGAGCGCAGGATCCCGCCATGCGCCCGTATTTCGCGCAATTGCTCGGCATCGACCCGCTGCTGAAGCCGTGGACCGGCCACCTCATGCGGTGTGCGACGGCGGTTGCGCACATCGCTTACATGTACTTCAAGGCCCGGTTCAAGCGGGTGCGGCCGTCCAAGCTGTGCCCCGGTCTGGCCGTTCCCTTCGGACCGCCCGAGCACCCGGCATTTCCGAGCGGTCACAGCACGGCCGCGCATCTGGTGGCACTGTGCCTGCTTCAGGTCCCGCCGATCGCGGAGCTCTACGGCGTCGCCGATCCGCAAAATCCGCATGGACCGCGTGGCGCGCCCAAGGCCGATGACCTTCGCGGTGCCAGCCCCCCGCAATGCCCACTGCTCTGGCTGGCCGGCCGCATCGCGCGCAACCGGGAACGGCTCGGGTTCCACTACCCCAGCGATAGCGCGGCCGGACGCCACATCGCTATCAAGATCTGGGAGTCGGTCTTCGATTTGAAGACTATCCGACTTCCGACCGTTGAGCGTGCCGTCCATCGCGCCGCTGCCGAGTGGCAGCGGGTGTGACGTTACGAGATCAGACGAAGTGCCAGGTTGTTGTCGTTAGCCACCAGGTCGCGCACGGCCTCCGGCTGAACCGGGGGCGTGCCGGTCGCACATGGCAAGCGAGTCTCGGCGTCGAGATTCGACCTATCTTCGCCCGCGGACACTTCCACGAGAAGATAGTGCGCTGCGCCGCTTGATCCGGCCGCGATGAACGCCGGCACGGCGCCACCGCTCGGCACCGTGGCAAGGTGATGCTCGCCGAGACACTCCCACCGCAGGGTGTCCGAGCCGGCGGGCGCCTTCCAGGCCCTGACCGCAACATCGGTGGTTGGTTCTGCCCCGCGACTGCGAACAATGACGTGGATATTGCCGCTCTCATCCTCCCAGGCGCCCTGTTGCGGATCTGCAAACCAATCGGGTTCCGGTTGCGCCCCGGGCCATTGCAGCGTCACTGCCTCATAGCCGCCCTTGTCGGCGTTCGGCCGCCTGTCCATCACCCACAGGTCCACCTCCGGTGGAAGGCCCGGCCCTTCGGCATTCTCGTCGGGCACAGCGGTGGCGAAAAGTCCCTGGCGTTCGAAGGCCCAGCGGACGACCTTGTGCAGGCAACCGCCGAGGAAGAGTCGGTCAGGCTGACGCGTACCGATGTCGGCATCGACCATGGCCGAGACCAGCGCGTCGGCAGAACGCGCCGGCACGAGAGAACCGGGTCCAAGCAGCGAGGCTGAGCGCACGAGCAGATAGGCCGCTGCGTTTGCGGCGCGTTCGCGCATTGCCGTCTCGTTGCTCGGATGGCCCCCGATCGCGCGATAGAAACGAAACACCGAGGACGAGAGCATCTGCTCTTCCACGTAGCCCTTGTAGAGCAGCGGCGGGAACGTCAGTTTTGCGTGACGTTGTCCGTTGCGCTGGCCGCACCAGCACCAGCCGGCTGCAGCATCGCGATCGTGCCGCCGCCCCGCCGGCACCCACGGATATGTTTCGCCGTCGTAGAGGGGATCGCCCGCGAGGTAGGAGGTCGGATCGCTCAGCACGGCCGCGAGGGCGTCACCCACGCTATGCGCGAATTCGTATTCGAGGGCCCCGGTGGCGGCATAGCTCAGCACATGGCCGAACTCGTGCCACGCCCAGCGCCGGTCGGCAGCAAGGCCCATCGGTTGCGCCGACGGGCGGCCATGGTCGTCCGGATGCACCTCGCGGCAGCGCAGCGCGGCCGACCCGAAAGCCACCTCAAGTCGGGGCTGAGTGGAACGCTCAAAGTGATCTCGCGTCGGCGCCGGGCTGTCCACGACGACGCGCACCTGCGCCATGACAGCGTTGCCGTCGGGATGGGAGTCAAATGCCGCGCGGTGCCTCATCAGCAAAGGCAACTGCGCGAACTTGAAGTAAGCGTCCGCTGGAAAATCGAAGACGGACAGCAGGTCGAAGAACTCCCGTGCTCGCATAAACGCCTGCGCGGCTGACAGATGGTCGCTGCGCAAGGGCAGATTGAGCCGATCGATGGATTGGACCTCTCTCGGATCGTTCTGCGGATCAGCGATGGAGCTTTGAAGCACCCGGAAGCGTCCCTCGGTGTCTTCCAGCCGCTCGGGCAAGCACCGCGACTCGTCACGATAACGATCGATAGTGTCGTGCGTCGGTAATCGCTCCACAATGTCGCAAGCAAAGCCGGACGAGGCCGGATCGCGATGAAAAAGTTTTGTCGGCAGCACCTCTGGCGCCACTGCGTGGGTGTACTGCGCTTGCTCTCGCACCGAGACAAATTCGGCATCGTTTTGGTCGTTTGTCAGCGATAGTTCAACGTTCCACAGCACTCCCGTCGGCATATTTTTGACTGGGCTGGGCCGCGACGCGACGCCCACAAACCGCAGCCACTTCGCATTCACCACCTCGAATCCGGCCACATTCGGTTTTTGGACACCCAGACTTTGCTCCACGATCTGCTGGACCAGAGCGGAAAAAAACTCAAACCGTTGCTGGGCACCTTGCTCCGGATTGACCATGCGGCCCAACTCGCACATCGAGAGTCCAGTGATGCGGATCGGTACCGCGTTCGCTTGGGTTGGGGGATCGGCATGCATCACCACGCGCAAACCGACGGCAATGTTTTCCACGTTCTCTATGTGGTCACCTTTTAACGACCGATTCCCGGCCATCAGCACGATCGTGCGATCCAACTCGCTGCCGCTCCGGGAGCGCCGCACTACGAATGAGCCGCGTGGATCCATCAGTACGCTTGGCCCGTCCCATGTGATCGGCAACCAGCCGAACCCTTGGGGTGCTCTCTGCTTCAGGAACCCAAGCGCTCTTTCAAGTTCAAGCGACGGATCGAGGTCCTTGATGCGATTGATATAGTCTTCAGCCGCCGAGCTCAGCTCCTCGAACAATGTCGTGGGGTCGGCCGAAATCTCGGCCAGGAATGGATATGATGGGTGCCGCAGCAGCGACAGCTCCTGGCGGCTCTGTCCCGACAGCTCCTGGCGGCTCTGTCCCATGAGATGTTCGTGGTGCACAGCCCTGGTAACATGCCAATCTCGAGTCACGATCTCCATGCACCCCCCTTGCGTCGAACCGCAGCAGCGCGGCAGTGTGCGTCGCCGATCAAAAAAGACGCATGTCACGCCAATCGAACTTGATGACATACTGTATCAAGCGCGGCCATGAGTAAATTCCCGTTTCAAAGGTGGCGGCGCGATCTAATCCACGTTCTCGATAGAACCCTTGGCTCCAACAATCGGCCATTCGCAACCCAGCTCGCCGACGGTGATGACCGCCTCCGTGCGATTGGTCACTTTCAGAGCCTTGAGAATCGCCGTGACGTGATTCTTGACGGTGGGCTCCGCCAGATTCAGCTCGCGGCATATCCTCTTGTTGGTCTTGCCCTGCATCATGAGCCGCAACACCTCCAGTTGCCGTGGGCTAAGGCCTAAATCGGCTGGTTGCGTGCCATTACCATTGCGGACTCCCCGGCCCAGCTTCGGGCTTGACACCAACGGCTCGTCGCGCGTCAGAATTTCGGCCGGAATGTAGGCGCCACCGGCGAACACCAGATCCAAAGCGCTTCGCAGGATCTCCCGCTCCTCAGACTTTGGAATAAAGGCGAGAGCCCCGAGACCGAGCGCTCTGGCCACACTGTCTCGGTCGCGGCGGGCCGATAACACGATCACTGACATGGCAGGATGACGTTCCCGCAGCTGGGCGAGCACCGAGAGCCCATCCCGATCCGGGAGATCCAGTTCGAGGAAAACAAAGCCAATATCCTTGTGCTCCGCTACGATCTGCATGGCTTCGGAGGCATCCTCTGCCTCCAGGATCGTCGCACCGTCCTTCAAGTCCTCGAGCACGTCGCGAAGTGCCTCTCGGATCAGGAAGTGATCATCCACCAGCAGGATCTTTGTTCCGCTGCGTGCTTCTGTTTGATCGCGGCCCGGCTGCGGTATGCGATCCAGCCTGGAGATGTTGTTTTCTGTGATTGCGAGCATGACTTTATCTCTTTCGCGTCAAGGTAGAGCTCGTGAATTTCACGTCCAGAGCTTGTTCGGGTGTCGCACCAACCGGGGTACCTGAGATGTTCCGATCGGTGAGGTCTCTCACCCGTGCAATGCAATCTGCCGGGCGGACGGTGTGCGCGTCTTTGAGGCGTTGCTAAATGTTGCTAAAAATCTCGGATGACATAGCGCTGCGGCACACGCTCTGAGCGTAGAAAACGGGCCCACCGCCCTGGGGGCATTGTGGCGATGCGCTTGCGGCCATCAGAGGTCCGGCAACAGGACCCGCTCATTCAGCCTTTATGCCCGCAAATTTTACCACCCGGCCCCACTTCTCGGTCTCGTCGGCGAGGTGCCGGCCAAATTCGAGCGGCGCACTCTCGAACACGGTGGCGCCCAGGTCGGTGATACGCGCCTTGAACTTTGCGTCGCGAAGCGCGGCCTTGACCTCAGCATTGAGCAGCTCGACGATTTCCACCGGCGTGCCGCGCGGCGCGCCGATGCCGAAAAACGAGGTGGCCTCATAGCCCGGAACGAACTCGGCGATGGCCGGCACCGTCGGCAACGCGTCCGATCGCCTCGCAGACGTTACCCCCAGGCCGCGCACCCGTCCGGCGCGGACGTGCTCGATCGACGTAGGCATGTTGTCAATCAACACCTGCACCTGCCCGGCGAGCAGCTCGCTGAGCGCGGGCGCCGCTCCGCGATAGGGCACATGGACCATGTTGATGCCAGTCATCATCTTGAACAACTCAGCCGATACATGGGCCGGCGACCCGGTGCCGGCCGACGCATAGTTGAGCTTGCCAGGATTGGCTTTTGCATAGGCAATCAGCTCGGGCACCGAATTTACGGGTAGCGAGGGATGCACCTCCAGCACGTTGACCACGCGGATGATCGCTCCCACCGGCACGATATCGCGCAGGAAGACGAAATTGAGTTTTCCATAGAGCGTCGCATTGATCGCATTGGCCGCAGTGACGAGCAGCAACGTGGTTCCGTCGGCACTTGCCCGGACGACAGCCTCGGTACCTAAATTGGTGCCGGCGCCTGGCCGGTTCTCAATCACAAACTGCTGCCCGAGCCGCTCCGACAGCCACTGCCCGATCAGTCGCGCGCTGATATCGGACGTGCCGCCGGGCGGGTACGGCACGATGATGCGCACGGGACGCGTCGGGTAGCCTTGCGCCTTGGCGATCCGCTCGATCGCCGGCAGCGCAGCGGCGCCGGCGGCCAGATGCAAGAATGTGCGGCGGGGAAGTTTCATAGATTCCTCCAGCGTCGGCGCAATGCGCGCTCGCCGCTCAAGCTGCGAACAATGATGCTCGGGAAGGCCGCCGATAGCAACCTATGCTGCCCACTGCAATAGCCAGGATTCGGCGTGGGCAGTCATCCCTGCATCAGATGAGCAAGCGCGGTGGTTACGAATACTACAGCCGCTGCTACATACCCAACTGCTTCCACTGGGCGATGCTGTCCTTGCTCGATAAACCATTGCACCTTGCCGGCTGCCCATAGAAGCGGACTCAGGAGCCGTAGCACAAGAATCCCCAGCGCAAAGAGCAATAACCAAAAATGTACTGCTACCGCGGCCCACATAGAGAAATTGTGGCGAGATGTCAGATTGCTTATTCTGAGGGTATCGAGAGAAATTTCGAACGAGCCGAATGTAATCCCCGCTAAAATGTTGTCTCGAATAATGAAAATAAAAACGACGACCAAAGATCCGATTACCGCGCCACCAAATAGCGAAACCACAGGATGACGGTCGGCAATGTTTAGCCACGCCCGAATAACAAAGAGGGATAGATAGTCCGAAACAACGTTAGCCACCAAGGCTACAACAACGATGGAAGACCCTTCTCCCCGGTATTCAACAAGCGAAAAGCTACCGAAGTAATCATCCACTAACCCGAACTCATATATCGCCAAAAAAAATGCAACGACTGAAAATGCTGCAGAACGTATGAACGCGCGCCAACCAAGAAGGGGCTGCGTGTATAGGCGGTCAAACAATTCCACCGTTGCGGAGGCAACATTGACCTTGTTGAAGTCCAAAGGTTTTAGCCAACCCGCGATAGCTCCCTTCGCGTTATTTGACGCTTTATTGTCAAGATAGAGAAAGACGCTATACGTGGCACCCGCATAGACGAAGGGCGTGCTCAAGCCCAGCAGTTTCAGAGCATCAAGCAGCATTGCAGCACTCCGGAGTCATTCATACTCGGCATCCATCGCCGCCTCCGGCCATGCAAGGACGTATCAATTCTGCGGCGCCAGTTGCTTGGCCAGCGGTCCCCAGGACTGCAGCTCGCTTTCCATGAAGGCTGTGTATTCCTCCGGGCTCATCGTCTTGATCTCGATCGAGTCGCGTTGGATTCGCTCGCGCACGGCCGGGCGGCGGAGCACCTCGGATACAGCGTGATTGACCTTCTCGACGACCTCGCGCGGCATCTTGGCGGGTCCAGAGAGACCAAACCAGGTCGAGGTCGCGAGGCTTGGATAGCCGAGCTCCTTGAGCGTCGGGACCTGCGGCGCCTCGGCCAACCGCGCCTCCGATGAGACCGCGATCGGAATGACCTGGCCGCCCCGGATCTGCCCAAGCGCCGAGCTCCAAGCGGTCGACACCAATCCAACGGTGCCGGCAACGAGATCCATCATCGCGGTCGACCCGCCACGGTTTGGAATGTGCTGCATCGGAACCCTGGCTTCGCGCGAAAACCGCTCGGCGATGAAATGGCCGAGCGTTCCGACACCCGCCGATCCATAATTCAAGGTGCCGGTGCGTCGCGCGTATTCGGCAAGATCGGCGAGTGAGCGCACGCCAATCGAAGGATTGACGACAAAGACGATGGGCGGCCCCCCGAGATAGGCGACGTGAGTGAGATCGCGCATCGGATGGAAACCGGGATTGGGCGATGCAGCCGGCGCGATGACCGTATAGGCGATCCCCGAGATCACGAAAGTCGAGCCATCCGGTTCGGCATTGGCCGCCGCCGCAACCCCGATCAGGCCGCCGGCACCCACGCGGTTTTCGACATAGAAACGCTGGCCGAACATGTCGCCGAAACCCTCCGCCAGCATCCGCGCGAAGGTATCGGATACGCCGCCGGGACTGGTCGGCGAAATGATCCGCACCGGCTTGGTCGGCCAATCAGCGGCCGGCGCGATTTGTGAAAAGCTCAACACGACGGCGGCGACAGCGAAGGCGAGAATGCGGCGGTGCATGTCGAACCTCACGAACACAGCCCGCGCATACGACGCGAGCGACGAGTTCCGTACGCTCATTCCGGCACAGTCATCCTACGCGTTTTACATGACGCGTTCCATGCGTGTTGCACGACGCGTTCCATGCGTGCGTATCCGGGCGCGTGCACCTGCAACGGCCCGAGCCCGTGTTAAGCGTCCTTCCGCCCAACAAGCTCCCAGACCTTGCTGGGCGTCAGGGGAAGCGTGCGCGGTTCTGCACCGAACGGGGCCAACGCATGAGCCACCGCATTCGCAAGCGCGCCGCCGGCCGCGATGATGCCGCCTTCGCCCGCACCCTTGGCACCCAGGGGATTGTTCGGCGACGGATAGTCTTCCGTGATCACGCAGCGCAGGTTTGGAAAGTCGGAGGCGGTCGGCAAGAGATAGTCGGCGAGCGAACCAGTGAGGAACTGGCCTTGATCGTCATATTGCAGATGCTCGAGGCAGGCGCCGCCGAGCCCCTGCACCACGGCACCGATCACCTGGCCCCGCAGCGTGAGCGGATTGATGACGCGGCCCACATCCTGAACCACGACATAGTCGATGATCTCGATATGGCCGAGCTTGGGGTCGACTGCGACATGCGCCGCATGTGTGCCGTAGCTGTAAGTGTGGTGGTGATTGTGGAACGTGCCTTCGGCGGTCAGGCCGGCGAGCTCGCTGAGCGGAAACGAGCGGCCGTCGGGGCTCGAAACCATCTCCCCGTCGATCGCAATCGTTGACGCATCGCAACCGAACCGTTTTGCTCCCGCCGCGCGGATGGCGGCATGGAGATTCTTTGTCGCATCAAGCAGCGCTGAGCCTCCCATGACAGTCGAGCGCGAATGATAGGCTCCGAAGCCTTCGCTCACGTAATGGGTCGACCCGTGGTGGACGTGCCGGATGCGATCGATCGGTACTTCGAGCGCGTCAGCCGCGATCTGCGCGAAGATCGTCTCGACACCCTGGCCCACGGAGGTGGTGCCGAGATAGACCGAAAATGTCCCGTCATTGTTGACCTCGAGCCGCGCCGTCTCCTTCGGGCCGGCGGCGCCGCCTTCGATAAAACAAGAAATGCCGAGGCCGTGATAGCGGCCGTCGATCAATCGGCCGCAGAGCTTCGCCTTCTCGTGCCACCCGATCTCGCTGAGGCATTGCTCGAAGGCAGCTCCGTATTCGCCGCTGTCGTAGCGGTCCTTGGCGTCAGTCGGCTGCACATGCGCAATCGGATACGGCTGCTCGGCCTGCGTGACGAGATTGCGCCGGCGGAATTCCAGGCGATCAACGCCGAGATCAGCCGCAGCCATGTCGATCAGCCGCTCCAGGAAGAAATTCGACTCGAAGCGGCCTGGCCCACGATAGGTGCCGACCGGTGTCTTGTTGGTCATCCAAAGCTGGGAGTCGACCATGACATGCGGCACGCGGTAGGGCCCGGCCAGGAACTGGCAGACATTGCGGGCCCCCACCGCCCCGTTGGTGCGCATATAGGCGCCCATATCGTTGTGGATGTCGCCGCGCAGCGCCAGGATCGTCCCATCGCGCGCGCAGGCGATCTCGATATCGGCCGCCGCCTCGCGCGCGTGGTTCATGGCCATCAGATTTTCGCGCCGGTCTTCGGTCCATTTCACCGGTCGGTTGATGTGGCGCGCCGCAAAGGGAATGAGGAAGTCTTCCGGATAGAACTCGCCGCGCGCGCCGTAGCCGCCGCCGACGTCGTTCTCGATCATCTCGATTGCGGTTTCGGGCAGCCCGATCTGCTTTGCGAGGATGCGTCGGTTGAAGAATGGTACCTTGGCGGCGCCGGATACAGTGAGCCGGCCTGTTTCGGCACTCCACTGCGCCATCACGCCGCGCGGCTCCATCGTGAGCCCATAGTGCCGACCGGTCGAGAGGCGCTCCCGTCGCGTATAGGGTGCGTCTCGAAAAGCCGCATCGGCGTCACCTTTGCACGCGCGAAAAACCAGCGAGCAGTTGGTGCCGGTCGCTTCGAACAAGAGGGATCTGTTCAGCGCGGCCGTCGCGTGATCGGGGATGGCGGGCAAGGGCTCGATATCGAGCCCGATCGCCTCGAGCGCATCCTCAGCGAGCGCAACGCTCTCCGCCAGCACGACCGCCACAGGCTCGCCGACATAGCGCACCTTGTCATGCGCCAGCACCGGCTGCTCGTAGGGCTTGAATTCCGGCAGCGGCTGGAGTCGCATCGGAATGATCGGCACGCCGCCCGGCATGTCCTTGGCGGTGATCACCGAATGCACGCCGGCACACTTCAACGCCCCGGAGATGTCAAGCGAAGCGATGCGGCCATGGGCAACCGAGCTGCGCAGGATCACCGCATGGAGCAGGCCCTCGACCGCGAGATCATCGACATATTCGCCGCGTCCGCGCAAAAAGCGCAGGTCTTCGCGCCGCTCCATCGGCGTGCCGATGAATGTGTTCTTCATGACGCGCCGCCCTTATAGGCGGCGCGCGCATCGAGCACGGCCTCGACAATCGACACATAGCCAGTGCAGCGGCAGAGATTTCCCGAGAGCACTTCGCGCACCCGATCGGCGTCGCAATCCGGCTCTGCGGTGAGCAGCGCATGTGCCGTCGTGATCATGCCCGGCGTACAGAAGCCACATTGCAGAGCATGATGCTTGCGGAAGCTCGCCTGCAGCGGCGTGAGGCCCTCATCCTTCGACAGCCCTTCGACAGTGACGACTTTGCTGCCCTCGGCCTGCACCGCCAGCATAAGACAGCTGCGCACAGCCTTGCCATCGACCAACACCGTGCAGGCACCGCAAACCCCGTGCTCGCAGCCGACATGCGTACCCGTCAGTCGCAGATGATGGCGCAGGCAATCGGCGAGCGTCAGGCGCGGCTCGACCGCAACCTCGACCTCACGACCGTTGACCTCGAAGCGAGCCTTCATGGCGTCTGTTCCGCCGCCATCTTGAGAGCGCGTTCGACCATGGTGCCGGCAAGTGCCTTGCGGTAGGCGCCGCTGGCATGAATGTCGCTGTCGGGATTAACGGCCGCTGTCGTCGTCGCTTCGGCCCTGGCTATTGTTGCAGCATCGACGGCCGCTCCGTTGAGCACGGCCTCGACGCTCGGCAGGCGCAGCGGCCGGTCGGCGACGCCGATCACGCCGACATGGGCATTCGCCGCCTTGCCGGCCACGTCCGTGTCGTAGAACAGTGCTGCGGCCGCGAGCGCGAAATCGCCGCGGCGTCGCGCAAATTCCTGAAAGCCCCAGCGCCGTCCGGCTGGCCACGGCGGCAGGCGAATTTCAACGATGATCTCGTCGGCCTTGAGCGCGGTCGTGAGCGCGCCCTGGAAGAAGTCCGCGGCTTTGATGGTGCGGGGGCCTGCTTTGCCCATGACCGCGATCTCGGCTTCGCAGGTCATCGCGATGCCCGGCATTTCGGCCGCCGGATCCGCATGAGCGATGCTGCCACCGACAGTGCCGCGATTGCGGATCTGGTAGTGCGCCACGTGGGCAATCGCAGCGACCAGAAGCGGATGCGCCGTGCGCAAGTGCGCATCGCTTTCGATGTCGCACCAACGCACCATGGCCCCGAATGCGACGCCGTCCGGGGTGATCTTGATGGCACGCAAATCAGTGAGCTTGCGCAGATCAACGAGCAGTTTCGGTGCCGCCAACCGGAAGGCCAGGATCGGCACGAGACTCTGCCCGCCGGCCAGCACCTTGGCTTCGCCATCGTGCGCGGACAACAAAGCGATTGCCTCGGAAAGCGTCGTCGGACACGCGTAGTCGAAGGGTGGCATTTTCATAGCTACATTCCCTTCGAACAACGCGCGAACGTTTGGTTAGCTAACATCGCGCGGCTCTTTCGGTCAACTCGACGACACCTTCGGCGATGGCGCTTTCGCTGCATTAATGAGCTGCCACACCCGCTCCGGCGAGAGCGGAAGATCGCGCGGCTCGACACCGAACGGCGCCAGCGCAGCCGCAATCGCATTCGCGATCACCCCGCCGACCGGAATGACCCCGCCCTCGCCTGCGCCTTTGGCGCCCAATGGATTGTTCGGCGAAGGCTTGTCCTCGAGCGCGATGGCGCGGATGTTTGGAAAGTCGCTTGCGGTCGGCATCAGATAATCAGCGAGCGAGCCGGTCAGCAATTGACCCTGCTCGTCATAGATGAAGTGCTCGAGAAACGCGCCGCCGAGACCCTGCACGACAGCACCGATACATTGGCCGTGGAGCGTCAGCGGGTTGATGATGCGACCGACATCCTCGACCGCCACATAGTCGATCAGTCGCACATGACCGGTCTTTGGGTCGATCGCCACATGGGCGGCATGCGCCCCATAGCTGTAGGTGCGCTTGCTGCTGGCAAACACGCCCTCGGCCGACATCCCTGCAAACTCGCGCAGCGGCAACGCCGCCCGGCCCGGACCAATGACGCCTGCATCATCAATCGTGACGTCCTCCTTGGCGCAGCCCAAACGCTCCGCCGCAGCCGCCTTCAGCGCATCCCGCAGCCGCTCGGCCGCCACCACGATGGCGGAACCGCCCATCACAACCGAGCGCGAGCTGAAGGAACCAACGCCTTCACTGACGTAGTCGGTCGAGCCATGGAAGACCCGGTGGATGCGATCGATCGGAATTTCAAGCGCGTCGGCCG
>Ga0137410_10001810_pt1 | contig 14599 bp, 13 predicted proteins | sample CZODoug1_16funga_FD_108878 | JGI IMG/M metagenome (GOLD analysis project Ga0137410, IMG submission 108878) | Vadose zone soil fungal communities from Angelo Coast Range Reserve, California, USA - CZODoug1_16fungal (Illumina Assembly) | ecosystem: Environmental > Terrestrial > Soil > Vadose zone... | reverse complement strand
TGAAATCGCCGAAGGCGGCGACGGCCTCCTCGGCGTTTTCGCCCTCGCGCAGCTCGAAGGCGTCGAAGCCGCAGCTCTCGAGGTAGAAGAGGTGGTCGCGCGTGATCTGGCCGACGGCGCGCAACTCACCCTTGTAGCCGTAACGCTCGCGCAGCAGGCGGCCGATGCTGAAGCCGCGGCCATCGCCGAACTTGGGAAAGTTCACCTCGACGCGCGACGCGTTCGCGAGCTCGCCCGCCACCGCGGCCGGATCGTCGGCGGGCTCGAGCCGGACGACCTTCTCGTCAGGCGACGGCGGCGTCTCGTTGACGGCGCGGCGACCTTTGATCAGCCTTGCCATAGACCTGTTCCTTGAAGGGCTCGACTCCGATTCGCTGCACGACATCGATGAAGCGCTCCACCTCGCTGTCCCTGCGCGCGAGGTAGCACTCGATCAGGCTTTCGACCACGTCCGGGACGTCGGCGCGCGCGAACGACGGGCCGAGCACCTTGCCCAGGGCGGCGGGCGCCTGATTTCCACCGATCTGGATCTGGTACCACTCCTCGCCGTTCTTATCGACGCCCAGGATGCCGATGTGGCCGACGTGGTGGTGGCCGCACGCGTTCATGCAGCCGGAGATGTTGAGATCGAGCTCGCCGATGTCGAACACATGGTCGAGGTCGTCGAAGCGGCGCTGGATCGCTTCCGCGACCGGAATCGACTTGGCGTTGGCGAGCGCGCAGAAATCGCCGCCCGGGCAGGCAATGATGTTGGTCAGCAGGCCGACGTTGGGCGTCGCGAGGCCGAGCGCGCGCGCCTCGCGCCAGAGATCGACCAGCCGGTCCTGGCGCACGTCGGCGAGAACCAGGTTCTGCTCGTGCGTCACGCGCAGCTCGCCGAAGGAGTATCGGTCGGCGAGGTTGGCGATGGCCTCCATCTGGTCGGAGGTGACATCACCCGGCGGCACGCCGGTCTTCTTCAGCGACAGCGTCACCGCCGCGTAGCCCGGTACCCGGTGCGGGTGCACGTTGCGCTTCACCCAGGCGGCGAGGCCGGCAACATTTCCGAGCTTGGCGAGATCCTGGTTGGCGAGCGACTCGTAGTCCGGCCGCGTGAACCGCTCGGCGACGCGCTCGACCTCCGTGTGGGTAAGCGTCGCCGGTCCGTCCTTCAGGTGCGCCCACTCCGCCTCGACCTCTTCGCGAAAGCGCTCGGGACCGCGCTCCTTCACCAGGATCTTGATGCGCGCCTTGTGGATGTTGTCGCGGCGGCCGAAGCGGTTGTAGACGCGCAGGATCGCCTCGACGTAGGTGAGCAGGTGCGGCCAGGGCAGGAACTCGCGGATGACGAAGCCGACCATCGGCGTGCGACCGAGGCCGCCGCCGACCATGACCTTGAAACCGACGTTGTTCTGGTCGTCCTTGATGGCATGCAAGCCGATGTCGTGCACGCCGACCGCAGCACGATCGGCCTTGGCGCCGTTCACCGCGAACTAGAACTTGCGCGGCAGGTAGGAGAACTCGGGATGGAAGGTCGACCACTGGCGCAGGATCTCGCACCAGACGAAGGAGTCGACGATCTCATCGGCCGCGACGCCGGCGAACTGATCGGTGGTGACGTTGCGGAACGAGTTGCCCGAGGTCTGGATCGCGTGCATCTGCACGCTCGCCAGGTCGGCAAGGATGTCGGGCACCTGCTCGAGGCGTGGCCAGTTGAGCTGCAGGTTCTGGCGCGTCGAGAAGTGGCCGTAGTCACGGTCGTACTTGCGCGCGATCTCCGCAAGTTTTCTTAATTGTTTACTTGCTAACAAACCATACGGGATCGCAATGCGCAGCATCGGCGCGTAGCGCTGGATGTAGAGGCCGTTCCGCAACCGGAGCGCGCGGAACTCCTCCTCCGTCAGCTGCCCGGCGAGGAAGCGCTCGGTCTGTCCGCGGAACTGCCGGACGCGGTCGTCAACCAGCCGCTGGTCTATTGCGTCGTAGAGATACATTCTTCGAGAAGAAGGCGTAAAGGAGCCATGCGTCGATCAGCACGGCCGCGAGCATCACACTATAGGCGCCGGCGCCCTGCGCCAGCTTGAGGTCGATCAAGACTTTCGACAGGCCGAAGCCGACGATCCAGACGTCGAAGCTCATGCAGACGCGGCGGAAGGTCTCCGGGTCGAGCTTGCGGATGGCGAAAGCGCCGAGCGGGATGCCGACCAGCACGCCGAGCAGAATGGTCTCGATCAGTCCCAGGCTCTGCACGGTGAACATGCCGAGGTGGTAGTAGACGATCGCCGTGAGCGTCGACTCGGCGACGCGGATCACGGCCAGGCCGGCGCGGAAATCGCGCTTCACGTAGCCCTGGTTGTTGAAGAGCAGCGCGAGCGGCGGGCCGGAGATCGTGGTCACGGAGTAGAGGAAGCCAAGGCCGGCGCCGAACGGCACGCCCACCAGCTTCTCCGCCTTGATCGGGTAGCGCAGGCCGCCTGCTTGCACGAGGAGCAGCGGCAGCAGCAGCGCATAGGTCACGAACTTCAGCCATCCGGGGTGAATCGAGGCGAGCACGTAGCTACCGAGCGCGACGCCCGGAGCGAGGCCGATGAGGATCGGCAACACCCGCTTCCAGACGGCGGGAATGCTCGCCCGGTTGATGAACAGCACATAGAGGTTGATGAACACCTCGACCAGCACCAGCGCCGGGTTGAGGACGCGGTTGCTGAAGAACAGCAGCCCGACCGGAACGGTGATCGAGGAGAAGCCGTAGCCGAGCGCGCCATTGACGAAGGCGGCGACGAAGGTAATGACGACGAGTGCTAGAAGGCCGGGTTCCATGGTCCTGAGGAGAAATCGTACGGTCGGTCGTTATTCTCACAAAGACTAATGTGTTAGGATGTTATGAATCCTGAGCATATAGGACCATGAAGCTCCAGCAGCTTCGATGCCTGACCGAAGTCGCCCGCCGGAACCTCAATGTCTCCGAGGCGGCCGAGGCGTTGCACACCTCGCAGCCAGGGGTGTCGAAGCAGATTCGCGCTCTCGAGGACGAGCTCGGCGTTCAGGTGTTCGTCCGCCACGGGAAGCGCCTCGTCTCCGTCACCGAGCCGGGCAAGGCGGTGATTGCCATCGCCGAGCGGATCCTCTCCGAAGCGCAGAACCTTCGGCGCGCGGGAGAGGAGTACGCCAACAACCAGCTGGGGACTTTAACGATAGCGGCCACTCACACTCAGGCTCGCTATGCACTGCCGAAGGCGGTGGCCGCGTTCAAGCGCCGCTATCCGAAAGTCGAGCTGCTCCTGCACCAGGGAAACCCCACCCAGATCTGCGAGCAGGTGGTCGCCGGCGAGGCGGACATGGGCGTGGCTACGGAGATGATTTCGCTCTACCCGGAGCTGGTCTCGCTGCCGGTCTACCAGTGGAACCGCGTGGTCGTCGTGCCGCCCAAGCACCCGCTGCTCAAGGAGCCCCTGACCCTGGAGCGGCTCGCCGAGCACCCGATCGTCACCTACGACTTCGCTTTCGCCAACCGCTCGCTGGTGCAGAAAGCGTTCGAGACCCGCGGTCTCAAACCGCACGTGGTGCTGAGCGCGCAGGACTCCGACGTGATCAAGACCTACGTCGAGCTCGGCCTGGGGGTGGGCATCCTCGCGAAGATGGCCTTCGACCCGAAGCGCGACCTGCACCTGCGCGCCATCGACGCCAGCCACCTCTTCGAGTCCAGCACCACGCGGCTGGGGATCAAGCGCGGCGCCTACCTGCGCCGCTACGCCTACGAGTTCATCGAGCTGTTCGCGCCGCAGCTGCCGCGCACCGTGGTCGAGCACTCGGTGCTCGGCGAGGAAGGCTCGCGCTACGAGTTGTAGGTGCTGATGAAATCGCGCACGCGCGGGAACACCACGTCGCGCCAGCGCCGACCGGAAAAGATGCCGTAGTGGCCGACGTTCGGCGCGACGAAATGCTCGCGGCGATTTCGCGGAATGTTGAGGCAGAGCGCATGCGCCGCCTCGGTCTGGCCGTTCCCAGAGATGTCGTCCAGCTCGCCCTCGATCGTCAGCAGCGCGGCCTCACGGATGGTCTGTGGCCGGACCAGTTCCCCCCGCACGAACATCCGGCCCTTGGGGAGCGCGAATTCCTGGAACACGGTACGCACCGTGTCCAGGTAGTACTCCGCCGGAAGGTCGAGCACCGCGTTGTACTCGTTGTAGAAGTCGCGGTGCCTCTCCGCGGACTCGTCGTCGCCCGCCAGCAGGTGGTTGAAGTAGTCCCAGTGGGCGCCGAGGTGCCGGTCCGGGTTCATGGCGACGAAGCCGAGGTGCTGCAGGAAGCCGGGATAGACGCGGCGCATGTAGCCCGGGTATTTCTCCGGCACGCGTTGGATCAGCGTGTGCTCGAACCAGGAGTACGGCTTGCGGGTCGCGAGGTTGTTGACCACGGTCGGACTGCGGCGCGCATCGATCGGTCCGCCCATCATGACCATCGTGCGCGGCTGCGCCTCGCCGCGGGAAGCCATGAGCGACACCGCGGCGAGCACCGGCACCGTCGGCTGGCAGACCGAGATCACGTTCAGATCGGGCGACAGCTGCGCGATCCATTCGCGCATGTAGTCGACGTAGTCCGCGAGGTGGAAAGGTCCCGCCGAGAGCGGCACCATGCGCGCGTCAACCCAGTCGGTGACCCAGACATCGTGCTCGTCGAGCAGCGAGCGGACCGTGTCGCGCAGCAGGGTCGAGTGGTGTCCCGAGAGCGGTGCGACGACCAGCACTTTCGGCTTCGCGCCGGTGTTGCGAAAATGCAGCAGCCTGCAGAACGGCTTGTCCGAGGCGATGTCGAACTCGCCCAGGTTCCATGCCGGCTTCTCGTAACGCCCCGTCAGACGCAGGAAGAGATCACTGGTCGCGGCGACACGCCGCGAGATCGGCAGATGAGCGAAGGGGCTGAACGGATTGTCGAACCAGCCGCGCGAAAGCTCCGCCCAATAGCGCCAGGGGGCGAGCGCGGTGTGCTGAGCCTCGTACAAGCTGTAGAGCACCGCTGGCTTATAGCAGATATTCTGCTGCAATGCGGCAAACGCTGCGCGTTCTTGCACTAATTGTCGCGATCGGCCTGGCGCTGGCGACTGGCGCATTCCTGCACCTGCGCCGCTCGCTGCCGCAGATCGATGGCGACATCCGCCTCGCCGGCGTGGAAGCGCCGATCGAGATCCTGCGCGACGCGCACGGCATCCCGCACATCTACGCGGGCTCGCTCGCCGACGTGTATTTCGGCCTCGGCTTCGTCCACGCGCAGGACCGCCTATGGCAGATGGAGACCAGCCGCCGCGCCGGCTCGGGGCGCATCGCCGAAGTCCTCGGCGCAGCCGGCCTGGAGTTCGACCGCCTGATGCGCACGCTCGGCTTGCGCCGCGCGGCGCAGGCGAACTTCGAGCGCTACGACACCGAGACCCGGCGCTTGCTCGCCGCCTATGCGGCGGGCGTCAATGCCTTTCTCGCGACCGACCCGGTGCTGCCGCCCGAGTTCTGGATCGCGCGCTTCACGCCCGAGCCGTGGACCGAGATCGATTCGATCGTCTGGACGAAGGTGATGGCGCTCGATCTCGGCGGCAATTGGCGCAATGAATTACTGCGCATGCAACTCGCCGGCCGCTTGCCGCTCGCCCGGATCCAGGAGCTCGTTCCGCCCTACCCCGGCGATGCGCCTCTCGCGATCCGCGAACTGAAGCCGCTCTATGGCGATGTCGCGCCTTCGCCGACGGCGCCCGGCTCGGGCGGTGGCTCGAACAGCTGGGTGGTATCCGGCGCGCGCACCGAGAGCGGCAAGCCGCTCCTCGCCAATGATCCGCATCTCGCGCTCACCGCGCCGCCGGTCTGGTACTTCGCGCACCTCAACGCGCCGGGACTGAGCGCGATCGGTGCAACGCTGCCCGGTGTGCCCGGCATCGTCCTGGGCCGCAACGACCGCCTCGCCTGGGGCTTCACCAACACCGGGCCCGACGTACAGGACCTGTACCTGGAGAAAGTGCAGCCCGACGGCCGCTACCTTGCACCCGACGGTCCGCGCGACTTCACGCTCATCAAGGAAACGATCCGCGTGAAAGGCGCGGACGCCGAGGAGTTGACGGTGCGTATCTCGCGTCACGGGCCGGTGATCTCGGACGCGCAGCGCGCGTCTCGCGCGGCGCTTCCAGAGGGACAGGTGCTCGCCCTCGCCTGGACTGCGCTCGCCGAGGACGATCCGACGATGCAGGCGATCTTCCGCGTCCCGCTGGCACGCGACTGGGCCGGCTTTCTCGCCGCGACACGTGATTACCAGGCGCCGCAACAGACGGTGACCTACGCCGATGTCGACGGCAACATCGGCTTGATCGCGCCGGGGCGCGTGCCGGTGCGCAAGCCGGCGAACGACCTGAAGGGGCTCGCGCCCGCACCGGGCTGGGATGCGCGCTACGACTGGGCCGGCTCGATCCCGTTCGATGAGGTGCCGCGCGTCTTCAACTCGGCGAATGGCGCCGTCGTCAGCGCCAACCACAAGATCCTGCCGCCGGGCTACCGGCACTTCATCACCAGCGAATGGCAGGCGCCCTACCGCGCCGGGCGGATCGCCGAACTGCTTGCGGCGACGCCGAAACACACTCGGGACAGCTTCGCGCGCATGCAGGCAGACATCGTCTCGCCGGCGGTGCGCGAGCTGCTGCCGCGCCTCCTCGCGACGCAGCCCGCCACGCCGCAGGCGCGAGCCGCGCTCGCGAAGCTCGCCGCGTGGGACGGCACCATGTCCGCGGAGCGGCCGGAGCCGCTCATCGTCACCGCCTGGTGGCGCGAGCTGACGCGCGCGATCTACGCGGACGAGCTCGGCCCGACGTTCAGCGCCAACTGGTCGACGCGGGCGCAGTTTGTCTCCAACGTGCTCGCCAACCGCAATGGGCAGGGCCGCTGGTGCGACGACACGCGCACTGCGAAGGTCGAGACCTGCGACGAAATCCTCGCCGACTCCCTCGAGCGCGCCCTCGCCGACCTGCGGGGGCGCTACGGCGATGACCCGGAGCGCTGGCGCTGGGGCGAGGCGCACGCAGCGTGGAGCCGCCACCGACCGTTTTCGCGCGTGCGCTGGCTCGCGCCCTTCTTCGACATCCGGGCGCCGGCGCCAGGCGACGCGTTCACGCTGAATGTCGGCCAGAGCGACTTCGCCGACGAGTCCGATCCGTACTCGAGCCGGCACGCGCCGAGCCTGCGTGCGATCTACGACCTTGGTGATCCCCAGGCCTCGCTCTTCATCCACTCCGCCGGGCAATCCGGAAATCCGCTTTCCCCGCACTACCGCGATTTCACGCCGCGCTGGGTGCGGGGCGAGTACGTGCCGATGCTAACCGAGCGCGCGCGCATCGAAGCGCTCGGCGTTCAGCGCCTGGTGCTGACGCCGCGCTAGGCGGCTTTCTTTTCCTCGCGCAGCGCGCGGCGCAAGATCTTGCCGACGTTGGTCTTCGGCAGCTCGGCGCGGAACTCGACGTACTTCGGCCGCTTGTAGCCGGTGAGCTCCTTCTTGCAGTGCTCGAGGATGTCCTGCTCGGTGAGCTGCGGGTCCTTCTTCACCACGAACACTTTCGGCACTTCGCCCGAGTGCTCGTCGGGCACGCCGATCACGGCGCACTCCAGGACGCCGGGGTGCATCGCCACGACCTGCTCCAGCTCGTTCGGATAGACGTTGAAGCCGGAGACGAGAATCATGTCCTTCTTCCGGTCGACGATGCGGACGAAGCCCTTCTCGTCCATCACGCCGACGTCGCCCGTCATCATGAAACCGTCGGCGCTGATCACCTTCGCGGTCTCGTCGGGACGCTGCCAATAGCCTTTCATCACCTGCGGCCCGCGGATGCAGATTTCTCCAGGCTGGCCGAGCGCCACGTCCTTGCCGCTGTCGTCGCGCAGCACCACGTCGGTCGACGGCATCGGCAAGCCGATCGAGCCGCTGTACTCCTTGAGATCGAGCGGATTCATCGTCGCGCAGGGGCTGGTCTCGGTGAGGCCGTAGCCCTCGAGCAGCGTGAGCCCGGTCACCTGCTTCCAGCGCTCGGCGGTCGCCTTCTGCACTGCCATGCCGCCGCCCACGCAGAGCTTGACCCTGGAGAAGTCCAGCTTCTGGAAGTCAGGGTTGTTGAGGAAGGCGTTGAACAGCGTGTTCACACCGGTGATCACGTTGTACGGGTGCTTGCCGAGCTCCTTGACGAATCCCGGGATATCGCGCGGGTTGGTGATCAGCACGTTGAGACCGCCGACCTTCATCATGTTCAGGCAGTTCACCGTGAGCGAGAAGATGTGATAGAGCGGCAGCGCGGTGATGATGATCGCGGGTTCGCCGCCGAGGCCCGGCGTGAGCCACGCGGAAGCCTGCTCGATGTTGGCCAGGATGTTGCGATGGAGCAGCATCGCGCCTTTGGAGACGCCGGTGGTACCGCCGGTGTACTGCAGGAAAGCGACGTCCTCATGGCCGACGTCGACCTTCTTCAGCTCCTTGCCAGTCCCTTCGGCAATCACATCGTTAAAGCGCAGCGCGTTGGGCAGGCTGTAGGCCGGCACCATCTTCTTCACCTTGCGCACCACGAAGTTCACCAGCAGGCCCTTCACGCCCAGCATGTCGCCGAGCGTGGCCAGCACCACGTGCTTCACCGGAGTCTTGGACAGGACCTGCTGGAGCGTGCCGGCGAAGTTCTCCAGGATAACGATGACCTCGGCGCCCGAGTCCTTGAGCTGGTGCTCGAGCTCGCGCGGCGTGTAGAGCGGATTGACGTTGACGACGATCCCGCCGGCGCGCAGCGTGCCGTACAGCGCCACCGGATATTGCAGGCAGTTCGGCATCATGATCGCGACGCGCACGCCCTTGCCGTAGCCCTTGGACTGCAGCCAGGCGCCGAAAGCGCGCGATTGCGCATCGAGCTCGCCGAAGCTGATGGTCTTGCCCATGCAGTGGAAGGCCGGCCGCTCGCGGAACTCGACCACCTTCTTGTCGACCAGGGCGCCGACCGACTTGAACTCGTCGAACTTGATGTCGGCAGGCACGCCGGTGGGATAGCTCTTGAGCCAGATGCGATCCATGGTCTTCTGCTCCTCCTGCGACCGATTCTACGGGCGAGCCTCTCCGCCTCCTAGCGTTAAGGGCGCATGAGGCGAGCGACCAGCGGCGCCGCGAGGCAGCCGGCGCCGATGGCCGCGTAGGCAACGACCCACGCGAGCGGGCTGGCCGAGCCCCCCGCAGCGTCGAGGGCGGCGCCGAACACGACCGGACCCAGCAGGCCGCCGCCAAAGCCGAGCAGCGAATAGAGCCCCATGGCCGCGCCGCGCTGCTCCGGCGGCGCAGCTGCCACCAGGCCGGCCGTGAGGGTGCCCGATTCCGCCATCACCAGCATCGAGTAGGCGATGAGAAGTGCGAGAACCAGCAGCCAATGCCAGGAAGCGGCGGAGCCGACGAGGATGCCGCAGCTACCAGACCCGGCCATCACCAGCAGGATCCAGCGGCGCCGGCCGATGCGCAGCGCGAGCTCGTTGCCGAAAATCGACGCGGGCACCGCGAGCAGGTTGATGACGGCGGCGATCGCCGGCAACTGCCACGGGAAGCTGTCGCCGGCGTGCAGCGACGCCGAAAAGGCGAGGAACGCCACCATCCAGCCGCGCGAGCCGAAAAGCTCGAGGCAATGCGCCATGTATCCGGCGGTGTAGCCTGCCGCGGCGCGATTGCGAAGCACCTCTCGCCACGCGGCGAAGGGAAACAAGGCGGTCGTCGTTTTCTTGGGCGCGCTGACGGGCATCGATTCGAGCAGCAGAAAAACCAACGCTCCGGAAATGACCGGCCCTGCGGCCGCGACCACGAACGCCATGCGCCATCCCGCGCTCGAAGCGATGAAGCCGGCGGCGGCGAGCGAAAGCGCGGTGCCGATGCCGAAGAACGACGTGTAGGTGGCGATCGATCGGCTTTGCCCCGGCCCCGAGATGCGGTCGGAAAGCAGGCGCAGGCCCGGCATGTAGGTCGCGGCGAGGCCGACGCCGAGCAGTACCTGGAAGAAAATCGCGCTGGCGAATCCGCCGGCAGCGAGCCCGAAGCCCACGCTCGCGGCCGCCGCGATCAGGCTGCCGGCGAGATAGACGCGGCGCGCGTCGACGCGGTCGGTGAGCGCGGTCCAGTAGGAGACGGTGACGACGTAGCCCGCGAAGAACATGCCGCCGATGACGCCCGCTTGCGCGTTCGAGAGATGCCAGGCATCGCGCAGCTCGGGCAGCAGCGCGGCGTAGGTGGAGAAGCCCATCATCGAGGCGATGTGGGCCGCCAGCAGGACGGCGGTGGCGCTAACGGTTCTTGAACGTCGGTTTGCGCTTCTCGATGAAGGCGGCCATGCCTTCCTTCTGGTCCTCGAGCGCGAACTGCGAATGGAAGACGCGCCGCTCGAACAGCACCCCCTCGGAGAGCGGCGTTTCGTAGGCGCGGTTGATCGATTCCTTGATCATCATCGCCACCGGCAGCGAGTAGCTCGCGATCTTCTGCGCAACGGCGAGCGCTTCCTCCTGCAACTTGTCGGCAGGCACGACGCGCGAGACGAGGCCGGCGCGCTCCGCCTCCTGCGCGTCCATCGTGCGCGCCGTCAGGCACATGTCCATCGCCTTCGCCTTGCCGACCGCACGCGGCAGGCGCTGCGTGCCGCCGGCGCCGGGCATGACGCCGAGATTGATCTCGGGCTGGCCGAACTTGGCGTTGTCCGCGGCGATGACGATGTCGCACATCAGCGCCAGCTCGTCGCCGCCGCCGAGCGCATAGCCCGAGACCGCGGCGATCACCGGCTTGCGGATGCGGCGCAGGTGCTCCCAGTCGCGCGTGATGTAGTCCGCCATGTAGGCGTCCATATAGCTGAAGTCCTTCATCGCGGCGATGTCCGCGCCGGCGGCGAACGCTTTCTCGTTGCCGGTGATGAGGATCGCGCCGATGCCCTGATCGGCGTCGTAGGCATACAGCGCCTGCGCGAGCTCCTGCATCAGCTTGGCATTGAGCGCGTTGAGCTGCTTCGGGCGGTTGAGCGTGACGACGCCGACGCGGACCTTCTGCTCCGTCAGAATGAATTCATAGCTCATGACTGGCTCACCTTAGCCTTCAGTTCCGAGAGGGGAATCGCACCGGGAATATCGATGCGCTTGCGGTTCGGCTCGACGGCGGTGAGCGCCTCCACCTCCTGCATGGTCTCGAGGCTGCGTACGGCGAGCTGCTGATAGAGCTTGGTGTTGTCTCGCTTCCACTGGACTTCCTGCGCCGAAAGCTCGCGCAGGACGCGCGCCGGGATGCCGGCGACGAGCGCGCGCGCCGGCACGCGCGCTTCGGCCTTGACGAAGGCGAGCGCCGCGACCACCGCGTCCTCGCCGACCTCCGCGTTGTCGTTCACCACGCAGTTCATGCCGATCAGCGCACCGCGGCGCACGACGCAGCCGTGCAGGACCGCGCCGTGGCCGACCGTGACGTCGGCGCCGACCACGGTGTCCTTGCCGGGAAAGCCGTGCAGCATGCAAGTGTCCTGGATATTGGCGCCCTCTTCGACCACGATGCGGCCGAAATCGCCGCGCAGGCAGGCGCAGGGGCCGATGTAGGCGTGCGCGGCGACGATGACGTCTCCGATCAGGACCGCGCTCGGGTGCACGAAGGCGCTCGGATGGACGACGGGGGTGATGCCGTCGATGCTGTAGACCTTGGGCAAGCCGGAATTGTACGATCTTCACAATGGCTTCCATCCTCGTCTCGCTCGAAACGGGCGTCCTGAGCATCACGCTCAACCGGCCGGACAAGCTCAACGCGTTCAATCCGGAGATGCACCAGCTCCTGCGCCAGGCGCTCGAGCGCGCGCACGACGAGGACGCGGTCCGCGCGGTGCTGCTGACGGGAGCGGGGCGCGCCTTCTGCGCCGGCCAGGACCTCTCCGAGCGCGACGTCAGCCCAAGCGCGGCGCCGATCGACCTAGCGATCTCGCTCGGCTCGCACTACAACCCGCTGGTGCGCCGCTTGCGGGAACTGCCTAAGCCGGTGGTCTGCGCGGTGAACGGCGTGGCTGCCGGCGCGGGCGCCAACATCGCTCTCGCGTGCGACCTGGTCGTCGCGGCTCGCTCGGCGAGCTTCGTGCAGGCGTTCTCGAAGATCGGCCTGCTGCCCGATTCCGGCGGCACCTTCTTCCTGCCGCGCCTGGTCGGCGCTGCGCGCGCGATGGGCCTCGCGCTGCTCGGCGAGAAGCTCTCCGCCGAGGACGCCGCGCACTGGGGCCTGATCTGGAAAGTCGTCGACGACGCGCAGCTCATGAAAGAGGCTCAGTCCATTTCAAGAAATCTTTCCGAGGGACCAACGAAAGGCTATGGCTTGATCAAGAAAGCGTTCTCCACGTCCGCCACCCATACGCTCGACGCGCAGCTCGATCTCGAGCGCGACCTGCAGCGCCAGGCAGGCTTTACCGAGGACTATCGCGAGGGGGTCTCGGCGTTCAAGGACAAGCGCAAGCCCGCCTTCAAGGGCAAATGAAGAAATTTCCCCTCGAACCGATCGAGCGCGCTTCGCAGAAAAAGCTGCGGGAGCTGCAGCTGAAACGGCTGCGCTGGTCACTCAAGCACGCGTACGACCGCGTGCCGCACTTCCGCAAGAAATTCGACAAGGCGAGCGTGAAGCCCGGCGACTGCCGCGCGCTCGCCGACCTGGCGAAGTTTCCTTTCAGCACCAAATCCGACCTGCGCGATAACTATCCGTTCGGGCTGTTCGCCGTGCCGCTCGACAAGGTGGTGCGGATCCACGCCTCGTCGGGCACGACCGGCAAGCCGACGGTGGTCGGCTACACCGCGAAGGACCTCGAAACCTGGAGCCAGGTGATGGCGCGCTCGATCCGGGCGGCCGGTGCGCGGCCCGGCGACAAGGTGCACGTCGCGTACGGCTACGGCCTTTTCACCGGCGGCCTGGGCGCGCACTACGGGGCCGAGCGCCTCGGCCTCACCGTCGTACCCCTCGGCGGCGGCATGACCGAGCGCCAGGTACAGCTCATCACCGATTTCAAGCCGCAGATCATCATGGTGACGCCGAGCTACATGCTGGCGATCGCCGACGAGATGCAGCGCCAGGGCCTCGACCCGAAGAAGAGCTCGCTGCGCTTGGGAATTTTCGGCGCCGAGCCCTGGACCAATCAGTTGCGAAGTTCAATCGAAGAGAAAACCTCGTTGCAGGCTCTCGATCTCTATGGCCTCTCGGAGATCATCGGGCCCGGCGTCGCCGCCGAGTGCATCGAGACCAAGGACGGGCTGACGTTCTGGGAGGACCACTTCTATCCCGAGATCGTCGACCCGAAGAGCGGCGAGCCGCTGCCCGACGGCGAAAAAGGCGAGCTGGTCATCACCTCGCTCACCAAGGAAGCGCTGCCGATGATCCGCTACCGCACGCGCGACCTGACGCGGCTCCTGCCGGGCACCGCACGCAGCATGCGCCGCATAGAGAAGATCACCGGCCGCTCCGATGACATGCTGATCATCCGCGGCGTCAACGTCTTCCCGTCGCAGATCGAGGAGCTGATCCTGAAGCAGCCGGGCCTCAGCCCGCACTACGTCCTGGAGCTGTCGAAGCAAGGGCCGCTCGACCACCTCACCGTGCTGGTCGAAGGCGAAGGCGCCGATGGACTGCAGCACGCGATCAAGTCCTACATCGGCATCAGCGCGGACGTGAGGAGCGTGCCGCTCAACACCATCGAGCGCTCGATCGGCAAGGCGAAGCGAGTGATCGACACACGGCCGAAGTAGCGGCGCATGCGGACGCTCGTCGCCGTCGTGTTCATCGCGCTGCAGGCGCTCGCCGCGGCAGCGCTCTTCCTGCTCAGCATCCACGGCCCTTCCGCGTTGATCTATGGCGCCCCGGTCTACCTCGTCGCCGCCGCGACGCTGACCTGGTGGGCGAGTCGCCGTTCGTGGCTGCTGCTCGCCATCGCCGGCGTCGCGCTCCTCGGTGCGGCGCCGCTCACCTTCTACGCGCTCGAACGGATCGAACGCATCGCCGACCAGCGGCGCATCGCTGGCACGCAGATCAGCGAAGTCCGCGACGAGCCGATCCTGCTCGCGGGGCAGCCGGTCGGAATACGCGTGTCCTACCGAGTCGTGACGACGAGGCGCGGCTACTTCGGCATCCTTCCATGGATCCATGGCGTGGGCCGCGGCGAGGGCTTCGGCTTGAGCCCGCGGCGCTGGTCGTTCGATGGCAGCACCGGCATCGGGTTCGGGCCGTTCGAGCCGGGCAGGCGGCACGACGTGGTCGTTGACCTTTATCCCGAGACCTATCACAGCGAAGAGGACAACAAGCCGTGCTTCCGACGAGTCGTGCGGCCGTTGCCGCCGGTGGGCGAGCCCGTGCCGCTGCGGATGGAGATCTCCGACTCACCCTACGGCTCGGTCGAGCACGGCGGCCGCGAAGAGCGCACGCACGGCGCTTACGACATGGCGACCCTGCTCGGCAACGTCGCGGCGGCCGGTGTACCGCCCTGTAAAGTGCAGCCATGAAGGGACTCTCCGGCAAGACGGTCCTGGTGACCGGCGGCGGCGGCGCCATCGGCGGCGCGATCTGTCGCCGCTTCGCCGAGGAAGGCGCGAAGCTGCTC